>Ga0082212_10004048_pt1 | contig 20539 bp, 19 predicted proteins | sample TergutNt197P3_FD_71548 | JGI IMG/M metagenome (GOLD analysis project Ga0082212, IMG submission 71548) | Neocapritermes taracua P3 segment gut microbial communities from Petit-Saut dam, French Guiana - Nt197 P3 | ecosystem: Host-associated > Arthropoda: Insects > Digestive system > Gut ... | reverse complement strand
GTTTTTACAACGCAATTAGGTAAACCGCTTGACCCGCGCAATATGCAGAGGACTTTTAAAGCAATCGCGGAAAAAGCAAATATAATCGGAGCAACAATCCATTCCTGCCGCCACACGTTCGCAACTCGCGGATTAGAAAACGGCATTGAACTCCGGGTAATGCAGGAGCTTCTCGGACACGCAAGCATAAAAATAACCGCCGATTTATATACGCACGTTTTACCCGATAAAAAACGAGATTCTATTATGAAATTAAGCGGCACAATAAAAATATAAATTTCAAAATATCCGGCAAATCCACGCATTTAAAGCGTGGATTTTTTATACTTTATATAATTATTAATACTTGTGAAGTAGTAGAAAAATGACTGTTTCGTCATGAATGCTTATTGGATTCGCGTAAGTGAATCATTCAGTGCTTCTGCCAAAGCCACAGCTTTTTCAAAAGGTTTAAAAGTAAAGGCGATTGTCTTTGTTTCTAAATTTATAGAAACCCAACCATCATTCAAACCCTCTATACCAGATATCCATATAAGTTCTACTTCTTCGCAAAGGAAATCTTCTTGATTAGCTTCGAAATCATCGTATGAATCGTACTCAAATTTTTTCGTGTTATCCTTATCTTCATCCAACCACTCGCAGTCCGAAAAGGGATTTATCGTGATGGACTCGACAACAGGGATTTTATCTTTTAAACTCATTACTAATTCTATCGCTGAATAAATTCCTTTATCCATTCCTTCAACGTCATAAATCACGATATTATTTTCCTTATACTTGTTCTTGCCATATTTATTAATCAATTTCATATCTTTTTATCCTCATGTATTTGTAATTCTTATTTTTTATAACACACTTCTATTATAAAACTAATTATCACAATAAAACCATACGGTACTATTAAATCTATATCTTTTTGCTTTTCGGTAGGTATAAAGTAGGTATATTTCGTATTTTTAACAATATATTAAGTTTTAAAATTCATGATAAAACCACGCATTTAAATGTGGCTTTATTTTCACACATTAAACCGGAACAAAATCACATCGCCGTCGTGTACGACATATTCTTTCCCCTCGCTGCGTACAAGACCTTTTTCTTTCGCTACCGCCATAGTGCCGCACCCGAATAAATCTTTATACGCCACAGTCTCGGCTCTTATAAACCCTTTTTCCAAATCGCTGTGGATTTTCCCTGCGGCTTCGGGAGCTTTCGCGCCTTTTTTTATCGTCCATGCCCTCGATTCTTTCGGTCCGGACGTTAAATAAGATATAAGCCCAAGCAATCTGTAGCTTGACTGTATCAGTTTGGCAAGCCCGGATTGTTTTATGCCGAGTTCCTGCAAAAATTCGTCTCTTTCTTCGGCTGGCAGTTCGTTTATTTCGGCTTCGATTTTCGCGCATATCGGGATTATCTCGGCGTTTTCGGATTTCGCAAGTTCCAATAATTTATTGTAATATTCGCTGCCCTGACCGTTATTCTCTATTTCAGCAATATCATTTTCGCCGACATTTGCAACATATATTATTTTTTTGCGTGACAATAACGGCACTGTGTCGATTACCGCCAAATCTTCGGGGGTATAATCTACAGACCTTGCAGGTTTACCCTCGTTTAATACTTCTAAAAGTTCTTCAAAAAGTTTCACTTCTTTTTCAAGCGTTTTATCGCCTTTAAGAGCTTTTTTCGCGCGGTCTATTCTGCGTTCGACAAGTTCCATATCTGAAAATACCAGTTCCATATTTACAATATCGGCGTCACGCACAGGGTCGATTGTATCACTCACATGGATTATATTTTCGTCGTCGAAACATCTTACCACGTGAATAATTGCGTCAACTTCGCGTATGTGCGTCAAAAATTTATTTCCGCCCCCCTCGCCTTTTGACGACCCTTGCACAAGCCCGACTATATCTATAAATTCGATAAACGCCGGGACGGTTTTTTCCGAGTTATTTAATTTTGTCAGGAAATCAAGCCTGTCGTCGGGTACGTTTACCGTTCCGAGATTTGGGTTTGACGAACGCGACAAATAATTCCCCGTTTCGGCTTTTGTATTTGTCATCGCGTTAAACAACGTGCTTTTCCCGACATTGGGAAGCCCTACTATGCCAAGTTTCATAATATCTTTTATACTCCTTGTCCGAAAATAATTTATATCTTTTAGTATAATATATTTTTATTGTTTTGTAAAGAGATTCGCCGTATTATAGCAAATATTATGTTATTTTTTTATTTTTTCGCAAAAATATCAAAAATATCAAATAAAATGGTTGACATATATTTTATTATATGATATAATAATAAAGATAAAATAGTAAATGTGAACAGAAACGAATAAATTTTCGGAATATTTAATTTAATTAATTTAGTAACGGAGGATAACAAAATGAGCCATAAAATTTTAGTTATTGACGACGACGCCAATATCTGCGAGCTTTTAAAAGTCTGGCTGACAAAAGAAGATTATGAAGTCATAGTCGCTCCCGGCGGTCCTGAGGGTATCGCAATGTTTAAAGTCTACGAACCCGACCTTGTTCTTTTGGACATCATGATGCCGAAAAAAGACGGCTGGCAGGTGTGCAGAGAAATCAGGGAAATATCATCGAAGCCTATAATTATGATTACGGCAAAAGGCGAAGTATTTGACAGGGTGTTGGGGCTTGAACTCGGAGCGGACGATTTTATCGTTAAGCCGTTCGACCCGAAAGAAGTCTACGCGAGAATCAAAGCGGTTCTGCGCCGCACGAAAAATCAGGACAACGACACCGATATAGAAATCATCAAATTCGACAATCTTGAAATAAGCCTGCAAAAATACGAACTTAAACTCAAAAACAAGACCGTCGATATTCCCCCTAAAGAACTTGAGCTTTTATATTTCTTAGTATCGAACGTAAACAGGGTTTTCACAAGAGACCAGTTATTAGACAAAGTTTGGGGATTTGATTATCTCGGCGATTCCAGAACGGTTGACGTGCACGTAAAAAGACTGCGTGAAAAACTCGACGGCGTAAGCGACAAATGGAACCTGAAAACCGTCTGGGGCGTGGGATATAAATTTGAGTTATTGCAATAATCTTTTGACATAATATCGTAGGGACGACCGTCCCCGGTCGTCCGCGTAAAAAATCATGTCAGTCAACATCAATACAGAAATACAGATTTAGGGCGACCGCAAGGGTCGCCCCTACAATTTATTTAATTAAAAATATATTTCAAGGTTTATTTTTTATGATTAAAAGCGTATTTTTTAAATATATACTTGCGTTTCTTTCTATAATAACGATAAGTTTTACGATTTTGGCGGCAATTATAAGCTCGAATATCATGCAGCGTTCGATTTATTCAAAACAAATCTCTATGGCGACAGCCGCTAATATCGCCAAACAAAGCGTCGAGGCAGGTTTCAGAAACAGTTCTTATGATTCGTTCGGCGAATTTATAGAATCTGCGAAGAAAACACTGCCGTCGGAATTATCAATATATACCCAGCTTTCTGAAAATTCTCTGATTTTAATTTCGGATTTGGAAGGAAAAATTCTTATCACGACGCCGCTTAAATCAAATTATCTGCAAAAAGAAAACGTCTCGGACGAATTGATGTACGATATTTTGAATCAGCGGGAAATCGACAGCTTTCAGACTTTGGACGGCGTATTTTTTGACAATCACCGTATTGCCGCCCAGTTTATGAAAAACGAGAGCGGGGAATTTTTCGGGATTTTGTTTTATTGTTCAAGCTCGGTATGGGAGACTTCATATGTCAACCAGATTATCAATACTATTATTTTAAACTGTATATGGGTTCTTGTCGCGTCAATGGTTATATTATATATAATAACGGAAAAAATAATATCGCCCGTAAGGGCGATGAGCAAAACCGCGAAAAGTTTCGCCCTAGGAAAATTTGACGCGAGAGTCCCCGTGAAAATAAGTCATGACGAAATAGGCGAACTTGCCTCGGCTTTTAACAATATGGCGGAAAAGCTCGCGGTCAACGACGAAACTCAACGGACTTTTTTGGCGAACGTTTCCCATGACTTAAGAACGCCCATGCAGTCTATCGGCGGATTTGTGAACAGTATATTAGACGGGACGATACCTCCCGAAGAACATGAGCATTATTTAAAAATAGTTTCGGCTGAAACCAAAAGGCTTTCAAGGCTTGTTTCGTCTTTATTTAATATTACGAGAATACAAGCCGGGGAGAAAAAAATAAACAAAAAAACTTTTGACATATGCGAACTTGCGCGAATCGTTATTATTTTAATGGAGCAAAATATAGAGGCGAAACATCTCGAGCTTGAATTTGAATGCGACGAGGAGAATATATATGTTTTCGCCGACCCCGAAAATATTCATCAGGTTTTGCAGAATCTTATTGAAAACGCGATAAAATTCACGCCCGAAAAAGGGCTTGTAAAAATAAATATTTCGCTGTCGTTGAAATCGTTAAATTTGAAAGACAGGGAAAAAGATAAAGATAAAAAAGTATATATATCGGTTTATAATACCGGGACGGGAATCCCGGCTGAAGATATGCCGTATATATTCGACAGGTTCTATAAATCCGACCGTTCAAGGGGGCTTGACACGACCGGTGCGGGACTTGGGTTGTTTTTCGTAAAGACGATAATCGACGCGCACGAGGAAAAAATATGGGTCAATTCAAAATACGGGCAATCCTGCGAATTTACTTTTACTTTGCAAAAAACGCATGAAGCCGGGGTTAAATATAAATTTTGAGGCAAAAAAGAAAGATTTGCTCTTTATATGCCGAAGTTTCATGAAAATTTGCCCTAATTTTTTAATATAATATAATAGAATACGGCTTATTCTTGTAACAAGTAAGTATTATCATACTATTATATAATTATATAACAATCAAAAAAAACTTACATATTTTTAAGAATTTTTTAAGAATTTCAGGAGGAAGATATTATGCCGGAAAATTTAAACGACGATAACATAAACGAAAACATTCAAAATAACGAAAATAACGAAAATATTGAAACAACCGAAAATAACGACAGTATAAATCAAACCGAACCGATTAATCAAACAGAGATTATTTTTAATCCGGTGATAAACCCGATGTTATCCGATATTAATCAAAACAATCCCGTAATCATTGAAAAAGAAAAAGAAGAAAATAAAATCTACAGATGGAATATAAACGACGAAAAAAATCACGTATATAACAAAAAACTTTCGAAATCATCGAAAATCAAGCCGAAAAATGTCGGGATAAAAGTATTCGCCGTTCTTATGGCGGTGATGTTTTTGCTAAGCGCGTCTTTTACGACAATTCTTTTGCTTCAGGATAAATTTTTCACGCCGCCCGAAAACAGCGAACTTAAAAACAACGACAAAGAAAATTCGTCCGGTTCGACCAATTCAAATAATTCAGCCCCGGTCATATCAAATCAGGACGCGCTCGACGAAACTAAAAACAACGTAAATAATCCTATAGAAGATACGGTTATAACGATTCCAGATACTTCCGGCTCGAAAGTTTTGTCAACCGAAGAAGCGATAGCAAAAGTAAATCCTTCGGTCGTCTGTATCCAGACAGAAACGGAGGTGAGTTACGGCAGGTATTTCGGGAGAAATTCAGAGCCTTATATCGTTCAGGGAGTAGGCACAGGATTTATTGTCAGCGATGAAGGCTATATAGCCACAAATTATCATGTGATTGAAAGCGCGGACAAAATAACAGTCACGCTGTTCAGCGGCGATGAATATGAGGCTGAAATTATCGGGGGGGACGAAGTGGCTGACCTTGCGATAATAAAAATCGACGCGAATAATCTCCCGGTTGCCGAGCTTGGGGATTCCGACGCTTTGATTCAGGGTCAGGACGTTGTCGCGATAGGCACTCCGGCAGGTATAGAGTTTGCGTGGACGGCAACAAAAGGCATAGTCTCGTCGATAAACAGGGACGTTGACGTAAACGGCAAAAAAATAATGTCAGTCATACAGACCGACGCTTCGATAAATCCGGGAAATTCCGGCGGTCCGCTCATAAACATGAAAGGTCAGGTAATCGGCATAAACTCGATGAAACTAGCGTCGTATGAATACGAAGGAATGGGTTTCGCTATACCTGTAAACGTGGCAATCCCGGTATTCAATGATATAATCGCGAATCCGGGACAGATTATCAGAGAACCCGCAAGCTCAGCCGGGGATTTGTCCGAAGTAAGTTTCGGGCTTGAGGGAAGAACCGTTGACGAAGAAGAATCGGATTATTATAATATCCCGCAGGGCTGGAAAATCGGGAATATAATCGAGGACGGACCGTGCTGGAATTCGGGTTTACAATTAAGCGATATAATAGTCGCTCTCGACGGCATAACCGTAGAATCGACAGAAGATTTATACGAGCTTAAATTAAATTACAAGCCCGGCGATAAAGTAATAGTAACGATATACAGAAACGGCGACTTGTATGATTTTGAAATAACGCTGGCGGCAAAAGCCATGGGATAAATATAATAATTCTTTAATTGAAAAGGGCGGGTATTAGAACCCGCCCATAATTTTTTTTCGAAAAATATTTGACAATTTTAAAAAGATATGATATGATAAATACATAGTACGAAAATCCACGGAGGCTAAAATGCGAAATTTATAGTTCTTTATTTTAATTTTATAATTTCCCGTCACGGCGCGCCGAGGGCGTCGCGCCCTACATTGGCATTGTGTTTACGGGGAATTTAAATAAAAAAGAATTATATTTTTTTATTTAGTCTGGAGGGATTTTTTTGTTGTTATCAAAAATACAGAATATAGAAATTTCAATCGGAATAGATTTGCTTTTCAAGCTTGACAAGTTAGAGATATTTGAATATGATATTATTGGTATCGCCGGAAAAAACGGCAGCGGTAAAACTACGTTTCTGAATATATTGTCGGGCAGTCTTGAACCGGATTCGGGATATGTGAAAAATTTTTGCGAATTGTCGTATTTTAAGCAGTTTAATTTACGTGACGAAAACAATACTTTGAGCGGCGGCGAAAAAACCAAGATTTTTTTGTCCGACGCGTTAAATAAAACCGCTCCGCTTTTATTATTGGACGAACCGACTTCGAATCTTGATATTTCGTCGATAAAATTACTGGAGAAACAAATTTTGAATTATAACGGCGCGGTCGTTTTGATTTCGCACGACAGAAAATTATTGGAAAACGTTTGTACAAGAATTGTGAGCATAGAAAATCAAAAAGCAATAGTTTATGATTGCACTTACCCGGAATTTATTGATATTAAAGAAAAAGAGGCAGAGAGAGCCGAGTTTTTGTATGAATCATATAATAAAGAGCGTAAAAGATTAATAGAATCAATACGCAACGCGGAATCAAAAATAAAATCAGCCCGAAAAGTTCCCAAAGGCATGGGAAATTCGGAGGCAAGAGTAAATAAACGCGCATATGTCGAAAAACAGGAAAAAATAGAGGGAAGCACGCAGGCTTTAAAAACGCGTCTGGAAAAACTCGAAGTGCATGAAAAACCGAGAAAACAGCGTAAAATCGGGATAGGATTGAAAGATATAGACGAACGATATAAGGGCAGATATATTATAGAATGTGAAGATTTAAGCGTTGGGTTCGGGGATAAAATTTTATTCAAAAACGCGACTTTCAGAATAACTACAGGGAATAAAACCGTATTAACCGGCGATAACGGCTGCGGCAAAACTACGCTTATAAAAAAGATTTTAGACAAAAACTGCGAAAATATAAAACTAAACGCGAAAAAAATCGCGTATTATTCGCAGGGGCTTGATATTTTGGACAGCACTAAAACTATTTTGGAAAACGTTATGCTTGAAAACGCTTTTACCGAATTAGAAGCAAGAAATATTTTAGGCAGGCTTGATATTCGCGAGGATAACGTATATAAAAAAGTTAAAAATATCAGCGGCGGCGAAAAAGTCAAAGTATGTTTCGCGAAAATATTCACGCAGGGCGCGGATTTGGTTATACTGGACGAACCGACGAATTATCTTGACATAACCACAACGCAGGTGCTTGAAGATATAATTAACGAATACGACGGAACGGTTCTGGCGGTCTCGCACGACAGGAGTTTCGCCGAAAATATAAGCGGCAGCGTTCTTGAAATAAACGCGAAAGAAAAAAAGATAAAATATTACGATATGGGTTATGCTGACATTGCAAACGGTTATAATAAGTGATATAATATTTGTGAAATAAAATTCAAAAGGGAAAAATTATGGCAAGTTTGACCGGGGTAATTATAGGATTTAAAGGAAAAAAGTCGCAAATCCAAAAACTTATAAAACATATGATTGAAAACAGCAATTCATATAACGACCTGTTGGAATGTAATTCCGCCGAACTTGAATTACCGTGCGGTATTACTGAAGAATTCAGCGAGCTTAAAGAAAACGCTAAAACGCATTTGGTATTGTGCGGAATAAATTGCGAAAACGTTATTAAAGAACTTTTTGAAACAGTACCGGAACTTGAATGTTTCGCTGAAACGCATTATTCCGGCTATATAACAGAAGAAAGTGCATTAAGCGAAATTTTTTATTCCCCTGCCAATAGCAAAGAAATAAAATCAGATTATTTTATTTATAATGATTTTGTATGCGAAAAATGTGAAAATTATAAATTAGATGATAATGACGCGGACCAAATAGGAGCTTACAGTATCAGTTATGAAGAAAACAGACAAAAATATCTGACTTTGTTCGGTAAAGATTCGGATTATTTATATGAAATAATAAACCCGGACGGGGATTATGCTGATATAGAGAAAGCGATTGATTTTGTCAAAATAACGTGACGTCAGGTTCAAAAGCGGAGCAGTTTACCATAAGAAATAATATAAAATTTGAAGCGGTTTAATAAATTAAAGAGGATAAATTTTATGATTGATATTCCGGAAACAATGTACGCGGTGGTCAGTTACGGACCGCGAAATTCAAAGTGTGAAAAAGTCCCCGTTCCCAGAGTTAAAAACCCCGGCGAGGTTTTATTGAAAATAGAAGGCTGCGGGATATGCGCGGGTGATATAAAAGCGTATAACGGCGGCGAAGTATTCTGGGGAAACGCGACTTCTATCCCCTATCTTGAACCTCCCGCAATCGGCGGGCATGAATTTATAGGCAAAGTCGTTGAAATCGACGAGCAGACAAGCATAAATAAAGATTTGAAACCCGGCGACAGGGTCGCGGTCGAGCAGATAGTCCCGTGCGGTAAATGCAGATATTGTCTGGACGGCAAATATTCTTTATGCGTAAAACACGACGTGTTCGGATTCAAAAATTATCTGAACGGCGGATTTGCCGAATATACTTTGATTCCGGAAACGGGACTGATTTATAAAATCCCTGAAGATATGCATATCACAGACGCTGTTTTGATTGAGCCGTATGCGTGTTCTTATCACGCAATCGAAAGGGCAAAAATAAACCGTGAAGATTATCTTGTAATATCGGGCTGCGGACCTTTGGGGCTGGGCATGATAACCGCCGCGAAATTAAAAAATCCCCGTAAGCTAATCGCTCTCGATTTATTTGACGAAAGATTAAATCAGGCAAAAAAATTCGGAGCGGATATTGTTATAAATCCGGGCAAAACAGACGCGGTTAAAGAAGTTTTGGATATAACGAACGGTTATGGCTGCGATGTTTACATAGAAGCCACGGGACACGCGCCGTCGGTTACGCAGGGACTTGAAATGATATGCAAAAACGGGCGGTTTGTCGAGTTTTCGCTGTTTAACGAAAAAGTCACATGCAACTGGAGCATTATCGGCGACGGGAAAGAACTTGACTTATACGGGGTAAGCCTGAGCCCGAATTGTTTTCTTCCCGTGATTGATTTGATGAGTTGGGGGAAATTAAAAACAAGCGGAATAGTGACGCACAGTTTTAAATTAAAAGACTTTAAAAAAGCGTTTGGAGTATGCACGGACGGGAAAAATAGTATAAAAGTTATATTTGAGCCGTAACGGAGTTAATATATGAAAAATATGAGGATTGTTAAAATATGCGCGTTATTATTGATAATATTGATGATAACGATTCCGGTTTCCGCAACAGTTAACAAAAAAAATCAAAACAATCAAAACGACCGGAATAACAAACCGGTCGATTTGAAAGCCCCTGTAGCAAATATAAAAAAAATGGTTGAGACAGAAGAAATAATATTATCTGACGATATTATTATTGAAACCGAAATTGATATTATTGAAATAACCACGGTTGAACCTACGCAAACAGTCACGACCGGTATTACAGGCTATTATGAAAAAACATATAATAACGGCGATAAATACGAGGGGAATTTTGAAAACGGCAAAAGGTCGGGTCATGGCAAATATACATGGGCTGACGGGATTATATATATCGGCGAGTTTGTAAACGGCGAGCCTGAGGGTATCGGGGAATATATTTATCCGACAGAATCAACCGAACCAACCCAAGAACCGACAGAACCTCCTCCGACAACCGTTTCCGATGTTCCGCCGGAAACATCGCCTCAAATCACATTCGAGCCTACGACTGCCGCTCCTCCCCCGCCGCCTGTCGAGTATTACGCCGAATTTCCAAAGGCTGATTTTATCAGCATCATGTTTGAAAACGCAATAGAAATACCGGGAACCGAAGATAAAATCGAAAACGAAAACGACAATGAAATTGAAAATGAAATTGAAAACGATGATGAAAATTACGAAGATATTGATGACGGTCACGGTGACGGTGACGACTATGAAAACGTAAGTGAAAACGAAAATGAAAATAAAACTGTAAATAAAATTTTAATCGAACCCCCGCCGGACGGTCGAAGTCTTGAACTGCAATACGCCGCCGTGCCGTTAAACAGTAATATCCCCGAACCTTTCGGATATTTTAAGGATATTATTTTTCTTGGGGATTCCGTAACCTTGGGGTTTAATTTATACAAGTCAAAAATAAGTTTTAAAGGCGAGAATGTTTTAAGGGACGTGACCGTGATAGCTTCGGGGAGTTACGGGGTTTATAACGCGGCGCAGCCAATATCGTCGAAATCCATTCACCCGCTTTACGGCGGCAAACAGACTTTGCCTGAAGATATAATAGCCGAAAAATCCGCGAAATATGTCCTGATATGTTTAGGGCTTAACGACGTTGCGGTATTATCGACCGAAAAATATATTTTATATTATTCGAATCTTATAAACAGGATAAAAGAAAAAAGCCCCGATAAAACAGTCGTGATAATGTCCGTGACCCCGCTTATTTACGCGGGGCAAAAAGTCAGACTGAACAACAGAGCTATAGCAGAGTCAAACAACGCGCTTTTACAGTTCGCCAAAGATAACAATATCAGGTTTATTGATTACGCGGCGGCGATTAGAGACAGCAAACATAATTTATACGACGGATTATCGTCGGACGGATATTGCCATCTGACTGTAGAAGCATATAACAGGCTTGTCGAGTATATGCTTTATCACCCTCTGGGAGATTAAATTAAACTCTAAAAAACATATTGACATTTTTATTAAAATATTATAATATAATTATATACTTAATTACATATAAAATCATAAAAAATTCAAATAAAATCAAATAAAATCAAGGGAGGTAAAATAATATGACTCGCGACGAAATAAAAACATATCTCGAAGATATTGGTAATCAAATCGACGGATTTAACCAAGACGAAACGCAATTATACGCCGAACTGGGCAGAAAAGTCCTGCCGCAGCTTGAAGAAGGGGAATATTCTGAGCTTGTTGCGGAAATCAAAGAAATCGAGGAAAAACTTAGCTTTCTGAAAAACGAGCAAAGCTCTCTGGAATCAGATTATAAGAAACGTGTCGCCGATTCAACCTGTTTTTATTGTAAAACAGTAAATACCGAGGGCGGTTTATTTTGTGAGGAATGCGGTAAAAAACTTGGAGAAAAACCAAAAGAATATTGCGAAGCCTGCGGCACGATGAATCATCCGGGGCAAAAATTCTGCGGGGAATGCGGGGGAAAATTGCCGGAATAAAAAATATGCGTAAGGGTCGGCTTTCATGCCGACCCGTTGTAATATTTGAATTTATACGCGGGCGGGCATGGAAGCCCGCCCCTGCATCTGTACGTTTTGTATTACCCGTTTAATACAGCCTTTATCGCAATCGCGCATTCCACGCGTTTTTTTTCCATTTCACAAGCTATTTCGTATGGCGTATATATATCGCCGTTGAATTTTTCGTTGTTTGCGGGACAACCGCCGCCGCAGAAATATTTCGCCCAGCATTTCCCGCATTTTTCGTTTGACGTTATATTGTTATCGTAAAAATTTTTCATTAAGTTTTTGTTTAGTTTTATGTTTGTGTTATTTACGTTGCCGAGTTTGTATTTTTCGTTCCCGACAAACTGATGGCACGGGTATATATCGCCGTCGGGCGTGACTGCCAGATATTCGCTCCCCGAACCGCAGCCTTTTGCGCGTTTATATACGCACGGTCCGTTTTCCAAATCTATATTAAAATGAAAAAAGTTAAACGTGTTTTTTTGGCTGCGTTCGCGCCTGATTATTTCCCTTGCCAGAATTTCGTATTCTCTGAAAATCACGGGCAAATCTTGTTTTTGTATCGCGTAATCATTGGATTCTTCTGAAACTACGGGTTCGACAGAAACGTTTTCAAAGCCGAGTTCGCGCATGTGTGTTATATCTTTCGCGAAATTAAGATTTTTTTTAGTAAACGTGCCTCGGATATAATAATCTTTATATTTGTTTTTTTCTTTTCTGTCCTGAATTAATTTTTGATACAACGGCACTATCTCGGAATAACTTCCCTCTCCGTCTCCGCCGTTATATTTTCGCATATTGTCGTTGGTTTCTTTTTGACCGTCGAGTGATAACACGATATTTGATATATTTTCGTTTATGAAATTTATTTTTTCATCGTTTAATAAAGTCCCGTTTGTCGTGAGTGTGAATCTGACGTTTTTATTGTATTCTTTTTCGAGTTTACGGGTATTTCCGACGATATTTTTGAGAGTTTCGAAATTTAACATAGGTTCTCCGCCGAAGAAATCAACTTCAAGGTTTCTCCGGCTTTTTGAGTTTCGCATTAAAAATTCAATCGCGTTCATTCCGGTTTTTTCGTCCATGAGTTTTTTGCCGGAATCTTTTATACCGAAATCGCCTTTGCCAGCAAAACAATATTCGCACGCCATGTTGCAGTCGTGGGATATGTTCAGGCATAACGCTTTTATTACAGGGACGCCGGGAGCGGCGTCCCCTACAAAATTGTCCGGTTTTGAAAATAATAATTGATTTTGATATAATTCTTTAAGTTCGGAATATGTTTCTTTGACTTCCGAGCTTTCGTATTTTGCGAGATAATATCTTATGTCAACCGGACATTCATCGGGCAAATCTTTAAAATTGTTTTTTTCGGGCATTAATTCGAGATAACCGAGCATTTGCATCGCTATGTCCGATAATATATGTATCGCGCCGCTCTCAACGTCGAGAACGATATTATATCCGAAAAGTGTGTATTTGTGTATCATTTTTTGTTTTCCTCTGTGTTAAAAATTTAAAACAAAAATTAACGGGCGGCAGATTTGCCGCCCTTATAATTCGCGTTAAAATTTATTTATTTTCGCATGTTTGATTTGCGACGGTACATGAAGTCTTGCACGCGGACTGGCATGACGCCTGACATTCCCCGCAACCTATAGATTTATTTATTTTTCTCGCTTTTAATATACTGTTCGCGTTAAGTGATTTTACGTGTTTCGTTATTTCTTTTTTTATTTCTGTTCCCATATTATGTTTTGTTTTACCTCCAAAAATATTTTTGTTATCTGCGTTTTATTATATCACATATAATTTTAAAAATCAACCGTTTTATTTTTATTATTTTATTTTTTCCTGTTCAAAGAATACGCCGAACGCGCAGTTCTTTTGCTTTTGTGCGAATTGACTGCGAATATCCCGCCTGTGCAGGCAAAAACAATCTGGCATAAAATAACAATCAGTTTAAACGCCACGTCTGAGTTTTCAGTTGAATCCGCCGGGCTTTTCCCGCTGAATATCATAACGGCTAAAATCACGAGGCTTATCGCAAGCCCTGTTGTGATTCCCGTGATAAAACCTTTTGAGCCGTTTTTTCTCGACGCGTAAAATCCCCCGGTTGCCGCCCCCGCAGATGCCGCGACGGTTGTGAAAAGATTCAAAACGCCGTCGGGGTCTCCGAAAGCCGCGTTTATCACAAACGCGAAAACAATCATAAGTACCACCGACGAAAATACGCCGATTATAGTCCCAAGTATAACGCTTTTCGCAAGCTTCGCGTATGACGCGCCCTGAAAGCCCGGTTTTGCCGAATCTTTTTTTATATTCCCCGATATTTCACTATATTGATTATATTGATTCATAATCATATCCCCCGATTTAATCAAAATTAATTATATTTTTATATAATATTTTATTAAATCAGATTTTAAAATATGTTAATATCGGAAAAAATTCTAAATTCTATTCTTCTTCGTCGTCGTCCTCGTATTCGTCTTCTTCCTCGCGGTGTTCGACTGCCCTTATAGACCATTTCGCCAGTTTAAGTTTTGTCCTGTCGTTCCCTGTCTCGATTATGACAAACTCGTCTTTTATCTGGATTATTTTGCCCAGAATCCCGCCGTTTGTTGATATTTCATCTCCGATTTGCAAACTGCTCCTCATTGCGTTTACGGCTTTTTCCTGTTTTTTCTGCGGTCTGTATAACATAAAATACATCAGCAACCCGAACAGCCCAATCAATAATATCGGCTGCAAGAATCCCAAACCGCCGACTTCCGCCGCTTCGGCGGCAGGTTCCGCGCCCTCGTCTAAAAAAGGCAGTATAAATTTAAACATTAATTTTTTTCCTCCAGTTATAAAAATTCTTTTATTTTATTTATTTTTTATCTCTTATCCATATAATCATACATTAACAATCATTTTTTGTAAATAGTTTAATGAAATTATTAACAATAATTTTATAATATATAATATCTCTATTGACAAAATCAAAAAATATCAATATAATTTAATATATTATATATTTAAAAGTCAAAATATAAAAAACGCAAAGGAGTTTTTTTTCGTGAATACTAAAGTGGTAAAATTCGGAGGCACTTCATTGGCTGACGCTGAGCAATTCAAAAAAGTAGCCGGTATAATAAAAAGCGACCCCGAAAGAAGATTTGTCATTCCGTCCGCGCCCGGCACAAGATTTTCAGACGATATTAAAATTACGGACATGCTTTACAAAACATACGAACTCGCTTCAAAAAACGAGGATATAACAGAAATATTTGAAAAAATCAAAGAACGGTATAACGATATAATAAAAGAGCTCGCGCTCGATATGTCTCTCGATATAGAGTTTGCCAAGATAAAAAACGGCATAATCAACAAAGCCGGACGGGATTATACCGCAAGCCGGGGTGAATATCTTAGCGGCTTGATATTGTCGAATTATATAGGCTTCCCGTTTATCGACGCTGCCGAAGTAGTATTTTTCAGCAACAACGGGACTTTTGATGCTGAATTGACTAACAGCGTCATGAGAAAAAAACTGAGGGAATACGATAACGCCGTCATTCCGGGGTTTTACGGGGTCATGCCAAACGGGACTATAAAGACTTTTTCAAGAGGCGGGTCAGACGTGACAGGTTCTATCGTGGCAAGAGCGGCTGAAGCGTCGCTGTATGAAAACTGGAAAGAAGTTTCGGGATTTTTAATGGCCGACCCAAGAATAGTCAAAGACCCGAAACCTATGGATATTATAACTTACCGGGAAATGCGGGAATTGTCATATATGGGAGCGCAGGTTTTACATGAAGATTCGATTTTCCCCGTAAAAGTCGCGAAAATCCCGATAAATATAAAAAATACGAACGACCCGTCGGTAAAAGGCACGTTTATAGTACATCATACCGACGCTGTGAGTGAAAATATAATCACGGGGATTGCGGGACGAAAAAGTTTTGTCGTTATCACGCTTGAAAAAGACATGATGAACAGCGAGATAGGTTTTGTCAAGAGGGTTCTTGAGGTTTTTGAAAAATATAACATAAATTTCGAGCATTTACCTACGGGAATAGATACTTTGAGCATAATAATCAACGAACAGGACGGAGAGACATATAAAGACGTGTTATTTAAAGAATTGCAAGCGGCGGCAAACCCCGATTCGATAGAATATCAGAAATCTTTGTCGCTTATCGCAGTCGTCGGACGCGGCATGATTCGCACAAAAGGCACGGCGGCGAGAGTATTCAGGGCAATCGCGGAGGCTGATGTGAACGTGCGTATGATTGACCAAGGGTCAAGCGAGCTTAACATAATAATCGGCGTAAACGACAACGATTTTGAAAAAGCGATGCAGGCTATATATAACGCGTTTGCGTAAGGTAAATAAAAATTATGGATTGGATTAAAATAAAAATCGTAACAACACATAAAGACATTGATTTTGTCTCGGATATTTTCGAAAGTGCCGGAATATCGTCTCTTGAAATCGAGGATAACGAAGAATTTTTGCAGGTTCTGGAACAGACAAAAGCTCAATGGGATTTTGTCGATGATTCGTTGTATGAAGAAAAATCAAAAGCGTGCAGCGTTGCGGGATATGTCACGGACACGCCTGAGGGCAAAAAAACACTTGAATTTATTCAAAAACTGTGCGCGGACGCGCAATGCGCGCCCCTACAAATATTCATCGCTATCGTAAAAGAAGAAGATTGGGCAGAAAGCTGGAAAAAATATTTCAAGCCGATTCCCGTCGGTGAAAATATTTTGATTTGCCCCGTATGGGAAGAAGTCCCCGAAGAATATAAGTCGCGAAAAGTTTTTAAAATCGACCCCGGCATGAGTTTCGGTACGGGTACGCATGAAACGACAAGATTATGCGTCGCAGCTCTTGAAAAATATATTAATCGCAGCAGTTTGGTTTTGGATTTAGGGTGCGGCAGCGGGATTTTGTCGGTTATTTCGATGATTTTGGGTGCAAAATCTGCGGTTGCGGTCGATATTGACGAAAATTGCGTCAGAATCGCCGGGGATAACGCAAAATCAAATAAAGTTTCGTTTGATAATTATAAAGTTTACGCGGGAAATCTTCTGACTGATAAAAAATTGCGTGATATAATTTCCGAAAATAAATATGAGCTTGTGTTGATGAATATAATCCCCGATGTTATAATCCCCTTGCTGCCGTTTGTAAAAGATTTGCTCAAAGATACCGGAGTAGCGGTTTTATCCGGGATTATCAGCAGATATTTGAACGATATAGAAACTGCGGTTGAATCATGTGGACTGCAAATAGTTGAAAAATCATGTGAGAACGACTGGCAATGCGTTATTGTGAGGAAATAAATTTATGAAAACGGTTAAACAAATAGTTTCGTGCATACTTTTTCTTGCGTTTGGATTGTCAACTACTTTTAATATTTTATTTTTGTTCAAAAAAATCAATATAAATTTATTATATACCGGAGTTTTAATTCTCATATTAACCGCGTTCTTAATTAGTGTGTTAGGTTTTATTATAAAAATAATACGCAAAGATGAATATGTTAAAATAAATATCATAACATCTATCAAAGAATTCGGGATTATATTTGTCATTATGATTATAGCGTGGGTCGCAACGTATTTTCTTGCATTTTTGGGTTATTCGGACGATATTTATACCAAAGAAGGCAGTAAGATTTTACATAACCAGTCTGAGTTTTACGATTTGGATTTTGACGGTGTGCCTGAAATAATCACGAATATTTACGCAGACATAAAAATAAATAGCTCAGCTATACAATATAAATTGGTTTATAAATTATATGACAAATCTTATGAATTGATTGGTGTTTTAGACAGCGGGGAGACTCTTTATATTAACCCTGAAAATAAAATTGTCAGCGTCAAAGAAAATTCAACGCAAGTTTTGGAAATAAAAAATAAAGAAATAGTATATATCCCATATATTGATTCCACCGGGAGCGGTTCTTATAAAGATATTGAATACGATAAAATAGGCTACAATTCCGAATTTTTTATATTTGAAAATTATCGGGATTATATAAACCGTGAAATATTTTTAGTTGACTTAAGCCGTATTCCGAAACTTGAATATTCAGATGTTTTAAACGCTTTGAAATAAAATTAATGAAATTTAACAAGTAAGGTGAGGGTTAAAATTATGAAAACTATAAAACAAGTAATTTCGCTGATACTTCTTGCCGCGTTTATTATGGCGACTACTTTTAATATTTTGTTTTTGTTTAAGAAAATCGACCATTTATTATTATATTTAGGGTTCGCGATTCTTGTATTTGTTGTATTTTTAATAAGCGTGTTCGGGATTATTCTGAAGAATATAAGAAAAGACGAGTATGTGACTGTAAATATTATAACGCCGGCTAAAGAACTTGGGATTTTATATGCCAGTATTCTTGTAATCTGGGGTGTGACGTATTTTTTGACGATGTTGTTTAAATAAAAGAGGATTTGTTTATGAAAATCAAATATGTTGTTTTAATTGCGCTGTGTTTTATGATTTTATTTTCGCAGACTGCGACTGCGGAGGATATGGCGTGGAAAGAATATTTAAAAGATTTTTTAGTGAACAATTTTCCGAGTTTATTTGATGAGGAAGTAAAAAAGAAAAACGAAGAATTAATTGAAAAATATTGGGGAGATATATATACCAACAGAGAATCTGTGCCGCTTTCTGAATTTTCAGGCGATATTGAAATATATTCTGATTTTGTATTACCACGCAAATATTATTTTTATGACTTGGATTATGACGGAATACCGGAAGTCATTATTGATTATGGCGGACTTGCGAGCGGAATGGGGCTAAGATATATTTATAAATTATACGGTGCGTCTTATGAACAGATTGGCTCTTTATCCGGCGGCGAATATTACGAAGAAATATATGTCAATCCGTTGGGGAAAATTGTAAGCGTTAATACAGAATCAACCCGGATTTTAGAAATAAAAAACAAAGAAATAGTATATAGCGATTATATTGATTCGTTTGGCAGTGATAGTTATAACGGCGTTAAATATAACGAAATAGGGACTTATTCAAATTCGGAAGTTTTTAGTTTTGAGAGTTATGAAGCGTTTTTGGAATGCGAAGAATTTTTAGCCGACCTCAGATATATTCCCGAAGTTGACTGTTCCGACGTTTTAGATTCAATAAAATACGGCACGCCGTTAAATCCTAAAACCGGCGATAATTCTTTAATATTCGCAACAGTTTTAATTATGATTTGTTTTGCGTTGGCGAAATTGAAAAAATTTAAAAGGATAAAAAATGTTTGATATAATAACTATAGAAAATAAAGCTCGTCGCGGGCGATTTCACACGGTTCACGGCGTAATAGAAACGCCTGTGTTTATGAATGTCGGCACAACGGGAGCAATCAGAGGCGGTCTTTCGTCGCTCGATTTGCTCGACATAAATTGTCAGGTCGAATTGTGCAACACTTATCATTTGCATATACGCCCCGGAGATGATTTGATACGCAATATGGGCGGACTGCATAAATTTATAAACTGGCATAAACCTATTTTGACAGACAGTGGAGGGTTTCAGGTTTTTTCATTGACTAAATTACGTAAAATAAAAGAAGAAGGCGTTTATTTTAATTCGCACATCGACGGCAAAAAAATATTCATGGGTCCCGAAGAAAGCATAAAAATACAATCGAATCTCGGTTCGACGATTGCAATGGCTTTTGACGAATGCGTGGAAAATCCCGCGACTTATAAATATATAAAAGAAAGTCACGAAAGAACTGTCCGTTGGCTTATTAGATGCAAAACAGAACTTGACAGGTTAAATAGTCTTGACGAAACTTTAAACAAAAATCAGATTTTGTTCGGGATAAATCAAGGCGGAACTTATGAAGATTTGCGTATCGAAAACATGAATCAAATCGCTGAGTTAGATTTGCCGGGTTACGCAATAGGCGGGCTTGCGGTCGGCGAAACGGCTGATATTATGTATGATATAATCGAAACAGTCGAGCCGTATATGCCGAAAAACAAGCCCAGATATTTAATGGGCGTGGGAACTCCGTCGAATATAATCGAGGCTGTCAGCAGGGGCATTGACTTTTTTGACTGCGTTATGCCGACAAGAAACGCACGGCACGGCAATTTATTCACATGGAAAGGCTATGTAAATTTACTGAACCAGAAATTCAAGCAGGACGAAACGCCGATTGATATTGACTGCGATTGTCATACATGCAAAAACTTTTCGAGGGGATATATAAGGCATTTGCTGAAAGTCGATGAAATGCTCGGAATGAGGCTGTGCGTGCTGCATAATCTATATTTTTACAACGAACTAATGCAAAAAATCAGGGACGCGATAGAATCAGAATCAAATAAATTTGATGATTTTAAGAAAAAATATCTGGAAATATTTAAACTGAGGGTGTAAAATGAAAAAGAAAAAAATAATTTTATCGTTTATATTATTAATATTTATATCAATAATAATATCCGG
>Ga0082212_10004047_pt1 | contig 20543 bp, 13 predicted proteins | sample TergutNt197P3_FD_71548 | JGI IMG/M metagenome (GOLD analysis project Ga0082212, IMG submission 71548) | Neocapritermes taracua P3 segment gut microbial communities from Petit-Saut dam, French Guiana - Nt197 P3 | ecosystem: Host-associated > Arthropoda: Insects > Digestive system > Gut ... | reverse complement strand
CATGCCGAAGAAATCAAAGCCACTTTATATAAGGTAACCGATATGTTGAATGGAGAGAATCATTCGGTCGTCGGTTCGCTTAAAGAAGCATTATTGTCCATTGAGCAATTATCATCCTGTTTTTCGAAAGCAGCAGATTTTGCTGAACGGTTACGTTCGGCGTTTATAGACATGAAAGATTTATCGACGGAAACGAATCTGCAGAAAGACGATATCGAATTTAATCCCGAACGATTTGCATGGATAAATGATAGAATCAATTTGCTTTATTCATTACAACAAAAGCACCGAGTCAGTTCCGTTGATGAACTGATTAAGAAATGCGATACTTATGGCACACAACTCAAAATGATTGATTCTTTCGATGAAGAAATCGAATTACTTCTTCAAAAGAGGGAGAAAATATATCAAACGCTCCTTCAAATGGCTGGCGAAATATCGTTGTTACGCAAAAAATCAGCTAAAACAATTGAAAAGAAAATAACTGACCGGATGATTATATTAGGTGTACCGAATACGCATTTTCAAATATCATTTGTAAATAAACCGATTCCATCATCCAACGGAATGGACGACGTCAATTTTCTATTTGCTGCTAACAAAAATGAGCAGTTGAAGCCGGTAGCCCTGACTGCTTCAGGCGGTGAAATTTCTCGGTTAATGCTGTGTATAAAGGCGATGATTGCAGGCTATTTAGCGCTTCCATCTATTATTTTTGATGAAATAGATTCGGGTGTTTCCGGTGAGATAGCCGACAAAATGGCCGACATCATGCAAGATTTAGGTACCAAAATGCAAGTAATCACAATTACACATTTACCCCAGATTGCAGCGAAAGGAAAAACACATTATTTTGTGTACAAAGAAGATACGCCCGAACGCACATTGACTAATATTCGTCGCTTAAGCGATACGGAACGTATCAATGATATTGCACGTTTATTAAGTGGTTCCGAAAAAACTCAAGCCGCCGTTGAAAATGCGAAAGTATTGTTGAAGTTGAAATAGTATTTTTTCAAGATAAAATCGCTTATCCATTCATGGATGCGAGAAATTCCATATTATCCATTGTATTTTCCATCTGTTTTTTAACAAATTCCATCGCTTCGATTGAGTTCATGTCGGACAGGTATTTACGCAGGACCCACATCCGGTTGACAGTGGCTTCGTCCTGCAGCAGGTCGTCGCGACGTGTGCTGGACGCGATAATGTCGACGGCGGGATAGATGCGTTTGTTGGACAGTTTGCGGTCGAGTTGCAGTTCCATGTTTCCCGTACCTTTAAATTCTTCGAAGATAACCTCATCCATTTTCGAGCCTGTTTCGGTCAGGGCTGTGGCTAAGATGGTCAGGCTACCGCCGTTTTCGATGTTACGTGCGGCGCCGAAGAAGCGTTTCGGCTTTTGCAGGGCATTGGCATCGACGCCTCCCGACAGAACTTTGCCGGATGCCGGCTGAACGGTATTATAAGCACGCGCCAGACGCGTGATCGAATCGAGCAGCACGACCACGTCGTGACCACATTCTACCATACGTTTGGCTTTGTTCAGGACAATATCCGCAATTTTCACATGACGTTCCGCCGGTTCGTCGAATGTAGAGGCGATTACTTCGGCATCGACACTGCGCGCCATGTCGGTAACCTCTTCGGGTCGTTCGTCGATGAGCAGGATGATCATATAGACTTCGGGGTGATTGATGGCGATTGCATTGGCGATGTCTTTAAGCAGCATCGTTTTACCTGTTTTGGGCTGCGCCACGATCAATCCCCTTTGACCTTTTCCTATTGGCGAGAACAAATCGACGACGCGTACCGCTATCTGGTCATATACTTTTGGCGAGCGTCTTTCGGTCAGCATGAATTTCTCGTCTGGGAAAAGTGGTGTCAAATGGTCGAAAGGTACACGATCGCGTGCACTCTCCGGTGATAATCCGTTGATTTTATCTACCTTGACTAAGGGAAAATATTTCTCGCTCTCTTTGGGTGGTCGGATAGGCCCTTCGATCAAATCACCGGTTTTTAATCCGTATAACTTCACTTGCGCTTGCGAAACATAAATATCATCCGGCGAAGACAGATAATTGAAGTCGGAAGAACGCAAAAATCCGTAACCGTCCTGTATGATTTCCAAAACGCCGGAGCCAACCAGGATACCTTCAAAATCGAAAGTTCTTTCGTTTTCTACCTGAACGGGTGGTTGCGGGTGTTGACGCTGATTGATATTGTTATATGGCTGTTTGGCAGGACGATTCTGGTTTTGATTATGATTCTGATTATGATTCTGGTTTTGATTATGAGTCTGAACCTGAACCGGTTTTTGCTGAACGGTTGTTTCGGGCGGAATTGTGCCGGCGGGAGCCTGTGATTCCTGTTTTTTTTCGGGAACAGGTTGCATCGGTATCACCTGATCCAGCATCGAATTGGAATCGGTCCGATGCTTGAATATAATACGCCTCGGCGAGGACTGTACAACTTTATCGGTTTGTTTTTCGACTCGAATTATATCTTTATGTAAAACATCGGTTTCCTTTGATTCATTGACAATTATGTTATTTTTCGGTTCTGTTGTCGACGGTTGGGCAGTTTCTGCAACAATATCTTTATGAACAGGCGTTTGGACAACAGGCGTTTGGACAACAGGCGGCTGGATATTCCTTACGAAATTTCCGAATTGAATTTTCTGCGGTTGCAATTCTTGTTGTTTCATCGGAATGATGATTGTTTTTTCTTTTTTGGGACGTCCTCTTTTGGGTTTTGGCTGCGCATTTTCCGGATTTTGGGGTGGCGCTGTAGCGGGGTTTACCGTAGGGCTGAGTACAGGCTTTTGACTTTGCAACGGATTATGCTGCGCTGGCTTATTACCTTGTGCCGGACTATTCATTGATAATGCTTGCTTAGATGTTGTCAGTAACGTATCGGTCACAGGTTTTGCCGTTGAGGTAGGAGGCGAAATGACAGATGTAGCATTCGCAACTGATGAAGATTTTTCGTTTACCGGTTTGGTTTTGCTTGTTGACGGACGATCTCTACCTACTATTTTCGGTTTTCTCGAATTTTGTTCCTTTTCGTTTTGGTTTTTTGGCGGGCGACCTCTGCGTTTAGGCTCATCATTCGTTTCTGAATCCATCTTTTGATTGATGGAAGCCGGCGTTGCCTGTTTACTCAATGTTTTCTTTTCCTTGTCCCTGTTCGCTTTCCGTTCCTGTCTGAGTGCGAATTTCTGCGCCTGCATACCGGCAACCGAAATAGCCTGTTCATCGAGTATTCTATATACCAGATCAACTTTTTGCAAGAACTCGTAATCCGGTATTCCTAATGCTTTTGCAATGTCCTGGAGTTCGGATAATTCTTTATCGGTTAATTCAATTTTGTTATATTTTTGCATACGTAATTGAAATATAATAAGTTATTTTAATGTTAATTATTCATTATGAGGCGTACTTTTACAGTCTTGATAAAGCCGCAAAATAAAAAAGTTCGGAATGATTTTGTAGAAATTCTTCTACTTTTTGATTGTAAGACGCTGCAAAGATAATATATTTTTATATAAAAAAATTATTTTGCAGAAAAAAAATTCAGGATGACTGCATTTTTTGAATGGCTTTCCAGGCGGAAACGGTTATCCGTGCGTTCGCCGACAATCCAAAGAATGTCATTTCCACTGCATAACAGCCATGTCTTGTTTTTTTTAAGTAAACTGAATTTGTGGTCGGTATAGTAATCGCTTACCTTTTTTCGTCCTTTCATTCCGAAAGGAATAAACCAGTCGCCGATATGCCATTTTCGTAAAACAAGCGGGAATTTAATCTTATCGTAATCGAATGTAGCTGTCGACGGCGATAAGTCAATTTCAAAAGCATCATTTACTTCAATTATTTGCATCGACAGGCGGATAGGAAGTTGATCGAAGTCAGTCCCGTTTTCTGATATGGGATATTCTACCGTTGTTTGTGCCGGTTTTTTATAAATTAAAAGTGAAACCCTGTCTTTCACTAACTGGTAATCCGAATCGGGCGCATTAAAAATCCTACCGGACTCTCCTGACAACGAGGAGTAAATGTCGTTCGACAAGTGACGTGTAAAACCAAAAGGCTGCAACAGCTCATACAGGATCGTTTGAGGTGATGTTTGGAGTGACAACTTATCTATCGAAATGCTGAAGACGTTGTCTTCTATTTTTTTTAGCAGTTTCTTTCCGGCCTTTTCGATTGTATGAAGATAGATATTTTCAACGTCGGCAAGTTGGGCAACCGTTCGTGCAAGCGCTTCCCCGACGGATGGGTTAACTTCTTTCATCAAGGGTATCAGGTGTAACCGTAAAAAATTGCGGGTGTACTCATCAGAGCGGTTGGAACTGTCGGTTACGTACGTAAGTTGTTGCTCTTCAATGAAACGGTTGATGTCGTCTTTGCCGATGCAAAGCAAGGGACGTACCACCCGCCCGCAACGGTTACGGATGCCGCACAGACCGCGTATGCCGGTACCGCGTATCATGTTTTGAAGCATCGTCTCATTACTGTCGTCGCGATGATGCGCCACGGTTATCGCCTGTGCATCGTATTTCTGGCGGATGGATTCAAACCATTCATATCGCAAATTGCGCGCCGCCATTTCGATGGAAATATGATGCCGGGTAGCAAACGATCGGGTATCGAAATCAATTTGTTCGAATAAACTGCCATGCTGTGCTGCAAAATTCCTGCAAAATGTTTCATCCCGATCTGATTCGCCGGCGCGCAGATGAAAGTTACAATGTGCTGCAATACAACGGTATCCTAACCGGATAAGAATATATAATAATGTAACTGAGTCGCTTCCTCCGCTAAAACCCACAACCACCGGATCACCGGGCGTCAGCAAGTGGTTAGTTTCGATATATTTATTGATCTTGCGTATCAATCCCGAACCTTGCAACTCGTAACTTTGAACTTTTTTAACTCATAATCCCTCTTATTGCATATTGGCAAGTTCGGGATCGATCATGATACGTCCGCAATATTCGCAGACGATAATTTTCTTGTGCAACTTGATGTCGAGTTGTTTTTGTGGTGGAATCTTGTTGAAACAACCGCCGCAAGCGTCGCGTTCGATATTCACGACGGCTAAACCGTTACGTGCGCCTTTGCGGATGCGTTTAAATGCGTTCAGCAGACGCATTTCGATATTTTCTTCGATGACTTTTGCCTTGTCACGCAGTTTTTCCTCTTCATGCCGCGTTTCGTTCACAATCTCGTGAAGTTCTTTTTTCTTCTGTTCCAGGTCGATTTTACGCCCCTCGAGGATTTCCTTGAAACCCGAAATACTTTCTTTCTTCTGTTTGATGGCGACATTGAACTCCTTTATCTTCTTCTCCGAAAACTCAACTTCAAGTTCCTGAAATTCAACTTCTTTCGACAGATTGTCGAACTCGCGGTTGTTACGTACCTGCTCTAACTGAGTTTTATATTTTTCAATCAGCAGTTTCGATTCGGAAATTTTATTGCGTTGTGCCATCACATTCGCATCCTGTTCCTGAATCTCTGACTGAAATTTTTCCTGTCGTGTTTTGAGCCCGGCTATCTCATCTTCAAGGTCTTGTACTTCTAACGGGAGTTCGCCGCGTAACGTTTTAATCTTGTCGATTTCCGAGACAACAGATTGGAGCTTATACAACATGGACAGTTTTTCTTCGACTGTAAACTCTTTTATTTCTTTATGTTGTAAAGAAGGTGATTCAAACTGCACCGATTGATCCGGAGTTATTTCGGGTTTATTTTTTTTGTCGGCTGCTTTTTTCGTTGTAACGACTTTCTTGCCTGTTTCCGGTTTTATCTTTTCCGCTACAACAGACTTTTTCTTCATTGTTGATTCTTTGGGATTCGCTTTCTTTGTTGTTTTTTCAGCCTCAACCGTATCTGTTTTGACTTCTGTCTTTTTTGCCATTCTTAAAAATATTTAATAGGGTTTGAATTAACAATTGAATTTAGGACTGCAAAGGTAGGAAATTTTTTTGATAATAAACGAAAGAATAAATCTTTTATACAAATTTCACTTTCGTAATGACCGGTTACAGCAAGCAGTATTTTATTCTCAACATCATAAAAATCATTGTATTTCGCTTCGCCGGTAATGAAAATATCGGCGCCTGCAGTGATAGCCTGCGGGATGAGGAACGCACCGTTGCCACCACAAATCGCCACTGTACGAATTCGATGTCCTGTCAGCGCCGAGTGTTTCAGACACTCGGCGTGAAGCACATCCTTGATTTGTTGCAAAAAAATCAGTTCGTCTGCCCATTCCGGCAGATTCCCGATTATGCCGCTTCCGGATTGTTTCCATACGTTTTCCAGGTTGTAGAGATCGAAAACCGGCTCTTCATACGGGTGAACCGACAAAAGCGAACTGATGACCGCCGATTTCATATAAGCCGGAAAAACGGTTTCGATGCGTGTCTCCTGTTCCGTATGAATGTGTCCGATTTCTCCACCATACGGATGACTGTCCTCCAAAGGCAAAAAAGTGCCTTGACCTTCGCTATTGAAACTGCACGAACTGTAATTCCCGATATGTCCGGCTCCGGCTTTAAAGAGGGCTTTTCGCAGTTTTTCCGCCGCATGATCAGGTACATAAGTGACCAGTTTGATCAGACTGTTTTCTTGCGGACTTAAAATGCGGACGTCTTCCAGTCCGAACAGTTCCGCCAGTTGATAATTGACACCTCCAACCGCATTATCCAGGTTTGTGTGCGCCGCATAGATGACGATGTCGTTTTTGCAAGCCTTTATCATACACCGCTCCACATAATTCTTACCTGTGAGCGATTTGAAGGGTTTGAAAGCCAGCGGATGATGTGAAATAATCAGGTTACAGCCGGCATCTATCGCCTCGTCGATGATAACTTCAGTCACATCTAAACAAAGAAGCGCTCCCGAAGCCGGCTGGTCGACATCGCCAATCTGGACACCGGCATTGTCAAAGTCTTCCTGCAGGCTTAACGGCGCTAACCGTTCGATTTCTTTCAGGACATCCCTAATCTTTATCATCTATTACTACCTTGATATTAAGTTCTTTGAGCTGCGTTTCATCCAGGACGGAAGGAGCGTCGAGCATCACATCACGACCTGAATTGTTTTTCGGGAAAGCAATGCAGTCACGGATCGAATCCAATCCGGTAAACAGAGAGACAAACCTGTCAAGACCATATGCGATACCGCCATGCGGAGGAGCACCGTATTTAAAAGCATTCATCAGAAAACCGAACTGCGTCTGCGCCTTTTCTTCCGTGAAGCCAAGGATTGAAAACATATGCTTCTGAAGACGGCTGTCGTGGATACGAATCGATCCTCCACCAACTTCTACACCGTTGATAACCATATCATAAGCATTCGCGCGGGCGATGCCGGGGTCGCTTTCCAGCAAGGGTATATCTTCCGGTTTGGGCGAAGTAAACGGATGGTGCATGGCATAAAAACGTTGTGTCTCGTCATCCCATTCCAGTAGCGGGAAATCGACTACCCAGAGGCAGGCGAATGTATTTTTATTACGAAGTTCCAACTGATTGCCCATCTCAAGGCGTAATTCGCTTAGTTGCTTGCGAACCTTATTCGGATCATCGCCTGTCAGAATGAGTATCAGGTCGCCGGGTTGGGCGTCAAAAGCCATTTTCATCTGTTGAAGTGTTTCCTGCGAATAATACTTGTCGAAGCTTGATTTTACACTGCCATCCGTTTCAATCCGTGCATACATCAGTCCCTTTGCACCAACCTGGGGTCGTTTCACAAAATCGGTCAGCACATCGATTTGTTTGCGTGTATAGGAAGCAGCGCCTCCGGCACAAATGCCGCCAACATATTCGGCGTTGTCAACGGGCGCAAAACCCGAACCTTTCAGGATATCCTGCAATTCCACCAGTTTCATTCCGAATCGGAGGTCAGGTTTATCCGTACCGTAATACTTCATGGCGTCATGCCATGTCATGCGCGGGAACGCATCGCTGAAGGTGATGTTACGTATCTTACTGAAGAGGTGCTTCGTCAGTCCTTCGAATGTTTGCAGGATATCTTCCTGTTCGACGAACGACATTTCGCAGTCGATTTGGGTGAACTCAGGCTGACGGTCGGCACGCAGGTCTTCATCGCGAAAACACTTGACAATCTGGAAATAGCGGTCGAACCCCGATACCATCAACAACTGCTTCAGCGTCTGCGGCGATTGGGGCAACGCATAGAATTGACCCCGATTCATACGTGAAGGCACCACAAAATCGCGTGCGCCTTCAGGTGTCGAGTTGACAAGCACAGGTGTTTCGACTTCGAGAAACTTTGCCTCACTCAGATAACTCCTAACTTCGAAAGCCATTTTATGTCGTATTTCCAGGTTTTTACGCACGATATTGCGACGCAGGTCGAGGTAGCGGTATTTCATCCGAAGGTCGTCGCCACCGTCGCTTTCATCTTCGATCGTAAAGGGCGGTGTGAGCGCAGCGTTTAGCACGATCAGTTTCGTTACGGCTACTTCGATTTCTCCCGTCAAGATATGGATATTCTTATTGGAGCGCTCCTTCACGATGCCGGTAGCCTGAATCACAAATTCACGTCCCAGTCCGTTTGCCTGCCCACAAAGTGAAGCATCTATTTCCCCGTTGAAAACCAACTGTGTAATGCCATACCGATCACGTATATCGATAAAAGTCATTCCGCCCATATTCCGTTTTTTCTGAACCCATCCGGATAGCGTAACCATGTTGCCTTCATCTTTCAGACTCAGTTCTCCGCAAGTTTTTGTTCTATACATATATATATTATTAAGATGACGATTACAAAAAGTATGCAAAAGTAATGATATTTTTACAGCGTGCAAAAAAAATATTTGGATATATGAAAATAGTCATTATCTTTGCATCCGTTTTTGAGAAATAATTCAGTTCAAAGCACCTTGGAAGGATGGGTGAGTGGCTGAAACCAACAGTTTGCTAAACTGTCGTACGGGTAACCGTACCGGGGGTTCGAATCCCCCTCCTTCCGCCATGTATTATTTATTTATGCTACGATTGTCCTGTTGGAAACATGTTAATTAATGAAATATACCATTTTTGCAGGTTAATTTTTATGAAAATGAAAATTTTAAACGGATTTTTAATTGGCGTTGTTATAGTTAACGCCTTTTTATTTGGAAGTTGCAGCGGAAATAAAGTACAAAAAGAACAGAGGAGTCCGGCGCCATATGAAGTGAAAGTTGTAAGTCGGGCAGACGCAACAGTCTTTACACTGTTTCCAGTGCAGATACAGAGTGAAAATGCAATAGAGATTTATCCCCGCGCTACGGGTTATATTCAAAAAATTTATGTAAAGGAGGGTGATAACGTACAGAAGGGAAGTCCGATTCTGAAAATCAATGATGACGACTATCTGCAAACCGTCAAATCCACAAAAGCTGCGTATGATAATGCCCTGTTGGAAGTGGTCAAGCTGAAACCGCTTGTCGATAAGGATATTATCAGCCCGTTTCAGTTACAAACCGCTGAAAGTAACGTACAGGCTGCCCAGGCCGCTCATGAAAATGCACAAATCAATCTGGGTTATACCTTGATCACAAGCCCTGTTTCGGGTGTGATCGGGCGGATCACGTTGCGGGAAGGAAGTTTGCTCACAGCCGGAATCAGCACGCCGATTACCACTGTTGCATCCAGCGGGGATGTATTTGCTTATTTCTCCTTCGACGAGAAGCTGCTGTTGCAATTTGCCGACGATCCGCATGTGCCGTTAAAGCAGCGCGTGGCAAAACTCCCTCCGGTCAAATTGACATTGGCAAACGGGCAAATCTATGAACATAATGGAACAGTCGTACTGGGCAGCAGCTTAATCGACCCTACCACAGGTTCGTTGCAGATGAAAGGCGTGTTTCCCAATCCGGATGCCCTGTTGCGTTCGGGTAGTACGGGCAGTATTCTGATCCCAACCTTTTATCAAAATGCCATCATCGTCCCTCAAAAGGCAACTTTCGATATTCAGGATAAAAAGATGATCTTTACGGTCGATGCCGACAATATTGTTCATGCTACCAATATCAAAGTACTGAATAATACGAGTGATGATTTTATCGTAGATTCGGGATTAAGCGAAGGAGATAAAATAGTACTCGACGGCGTCGGAAAAATAAAGGATGGGGACAGGATAGGGATAAGCGGAGAATAGATAAAATAATGATTAAGCAGTTTTTAACCCGTCCGGTACTTGCAACCGTTGTTTCCATCATACTTTGTATATTGGGAATACTCGGTTATGTCAGTATTCCCGTGGAGCAGTTTCCCAATATTGCTCCTCCCATGGTAATCGTGTCTACCGTCTATCCGGGCGCGAATGCACAAACTGTCCTGAAAAGCGTTGTTGCACCGCTCGAAGAATCGATCAATGGCGTGGAGGGGATGACATACATGGTATCTACTACAAACAACAGCGGAAGCGCCACGATTCGCATTTACTTCAATCTGGGTATCGATCCGAACATGGCGCAGGTAAATGTGCAGAATTACGTCTCTGCGGCGATGAGCAAGTTGCCTTCGGCGGTAACGCAATATGGCGTTACTACCCGGAAGATGTTCGACAACCAGTTGATGATCGGCGCTATTTACAGTGAAAACCCGCAATTCGACGAGACATTCCTTCAAAATTATACCTTAATAAATATCGTGCCCGTATTGGCCCGTACAAAGGGTGTAGGGCAAGTGCGGGAAATGGGATCACGCAATTATTCGATGCGTATCTGGCTTGACCCGGCGAAGATGGCATCCTACAATTTAATTCCAAACGATGTCGTCGCTGCCATACAGGAACAGAATGTGGAAGCGGCTCCCGGACAATTCGGGTTAAGCGGCGACCAGCAATTCCAATATACACTGACCTATAAGGGTAAGTTTACCGAAGCGCCCGATTATGAGAGTATTGTCGTCAAAGCGCTGGGCGACGGGAGGATTTTACGTGTAAGAGACGTGGCTACCATCGATTTGGGCGCTTTCGACTATTCGACGTTTACCATGGTCAACGGCAAGCCCGGCGCGGGTTTCAATGTCTATCAGACAACAGGTTCCAATGCGCGCGACGTGGTGGATGCGTTGAAAGCCGAACTGGATGAACTGTCGAAGACATTCCCGCCCGGCGTAAAATATACCTTGCCCAACGATGCCAACAAATTTCTGAACGCTTCCATCAACAAAGTGAAACGTACCCTTGTCGAAGCCTATTTATTAGTGTTTTTTGTCGTTTTCCTTTTCCTTCAGAATTGGCGATCGACCCTGATTCCAGGCATCTCGGCCATGGTAGCCATTGTCGGCACATTGTTTTTCCTGAATCTGATGGGATTCTCGCTTAACATATTTTCCATGTTCGCTCTCGTACTGGCTATCGGCATTGTAGTTGACGACGCCATTGTAGTGACGGAGGCAGTACATGCCAAGTTGGAGGCGGAGCCTTCTCTTACGTTGTTCGACGCCACTTCCAAGGCAATGGACGAGATCACGACCGCCATTATTTCCATTACCCTGGTGATGGCGGCAGTGTTTATTCCGGTAACCTTCCTGACGGGTCCGGCGGGCGTTTTTTATCGTCAGTTCGGGTTGACGATGGCTATCGCCATTGTACTTTCCGCCATCAACGCCTTGACGCTTAGCCCTGTATTATGTACGATTCTTATCAAGCCCAAAAAGGAGGACGAAGGAAAACGTTCGCTTATCGCACGATTTCACCACAATTTCAATGTGGCATTCGACGTTACCGTGCATAAATACAGAAATGTGCTGCACTATTTCACAAAACATCGCTGGATACCGCCTCTCATCATTCTTTGTTTCGGGGTTGCCGCCTATTATATGATCACAGTCACACCTACCGCTTTAGTGCCGAATGAGGATCAGGGTATCATCAGCGGAGACGTGGCAATGCCACCCGGCACTTCTTTGGAGCAGACCCGAAAAGTGATGATGCAGATTGACAGCATCATGGATGGAATGCCTATTTTTGCTTCCCGTTTGAATATCACCGGACAAAGTCAGCTGACCTCCACCAACGGCAGTTCGCATGGCATGATCACTGCGTCCCTGTTACCTTGGGAACAGCGTGGGGATACTTCCGTCGTCGATGTGATGGCAGCCTTGAACAGGGAAGTGTCGAGAATAAAAGAGGGCAGGATTGTATTCTTTGCGCCACCTCCCATTCGGGGATTTGGCTTCTCCGAAGGTGTTCAGGTACAACTTCAGGATAAAACGGGAGGCGACATCAATAAATTTTATGATGTACTGACTGATTTCCTGGCAAATCTCACTGCGCGTCCGGAGATCAATTACGTCACCACGTCGTTTAATATCAATTTCCCCTGTTATCAATTTGATGTACAGGTAGATAAATGTAAGATGCAAGGCGTCAACGTGAACAGTGTATTCACGGCTTTACAGGCTTACTATGGCGGGATGCAAGTCTCCGATTTCAACCTGTTCACCAAATATTGCAGGGTCATGGTACAGGCGCCGCCCGCAGACCGTACCGATCTCAATTCGTTATCGAAAATCATGGTCCGGAATAACGACGGGTATATGGTGCCGATTACGACCCTCCTTGACTTCAAAAAAGTGATGCAACCGGAGGCAATGACACGTTATAACATGTTTACTGCAGCATCCATCACCGTATCGATAAATAACGGATTCAGTTCCGGCGATGTCATTGCGGCAGTACGCGAAGAAGCGGCAAAACTGCAAACCGGTTATGAGACCGAGTTTTCGGGTCTTACGCGTGAAGAGATAAAATCGGGCAGTCAGGCGATTTATATATTCCTGCTCTGCTTTCTGTTTGTTTACCTGATCCTGTGCGCGCAATACGAAAGTTATATCCTGCCGTGGTCGGTCATGCTATCACTGACGATCGGACTGTTCGGCGTATATTTCTTTGTTAAAACAGCAGGGCTTACCAATAATATATATGTACAGGTAGCGCTTATCATGCTCATCGGATTGTTAGGTAAAAACGGCATCTTGATTGTGGAATTTGCACGGCAACGGCATGAACACGGCATGAACATCGTCGAGGCAGCCATTAGCGGAGCGACGGCACGGTTACGACCGATCCTGATGACATCCTTCGCATTCATTTTCGGCATGTTTCCCCTGATTCTTGAAGGAGGAGCGGGGAGTGCGGGCAATCACTCGATAGGAGTGGCGGCTGCCGGCGGTATGTTTATTGGCACGCTGTTCGGCGTGTTTGTCATACCGACAATGTATATTATTTTCGAATCGCTGGATGCCTCCCTGCGGCAAAAAAACAAACCGGTCAAAAAAGTAACGGCATGAATCATTCTGTTTTACATCCTGTCATTACAATTGTGACTGTTACATTGTTTCTTGCGGGTTGCGCCGTGACAACACCCTATAAACAGCCCTCCCAATTACCTGTTGACGGACTGTTCCGTACATTTGATGAAACGCCTGCCGACACGGCAGGTACCCTCGCAACCGTTTCGGTGTATGATTTTTATAGTGATCCCGTCTTGCAGCAATTGATAACGGATGCGCTTAAATCGAATCCAAACGTCCGGTTAGCCATCAACCGCCTGACGCAAGTGTCGCAATACTTACAGCAAAGTCGCGCCGCACTTTTACCGACCTTGAATTTCGGATTAAGCGGAAACGTTTCCGATGTATCAAAATATGCTAATTCGGTACGACCCGAAAACCCTTTTACTGAATTGAAATTAGCGGCGACGGCAGGCTGGGAAGTCGATCTGTGGGGTAAATTAAGCAGCGCGAAAAAAGCGCGTCAGGCGCAATATATGCAACAGGAAGTTACCGTTCGCGCCATTCAAACGCAGCTTGTAGCAAACATCGCATCCGCCTATTATCAATTGATAATGCTCGATCACCAGCGAACAGTCACGGAAAAAAACATCGTGAGTTATACCAAATATCTGGAGACGGTTGCGGCATTAAAAAAATCTGCTCAAGTGACCGAAGTAGCCGTGCTGCAAGCCAAGTCACAGCTGGCTTTTGCCCGTTCGTATCTTCCCCAGATCGACGCTTCAATCGCCATGGAAGAGAATTATATCTGTCTGCTGCTGGGTAAAACGCCCGAACCTATTGCACGCTCAAGTGACTTTGATCTGACGCTTTTTCATTGCGAAACCTTATCTATCGGCGTGCCAGCCCAGTTGTTGCGATTTCGACCGGATGTGCAGGCTGCCGAATATGCCCTCATTTCGGCACACGAACAGTTCAATGCGGCGCGTGCAGCCATGTATCCTCAGTTAACCTTGACAGGTTCAGCCGGACCCGATGCCAAAGGATTGGCAAACTGGTTTACGATGCCGGGTTCCTTGTTCTGGAATCTGGCTGCCGGATTGACGCAACCCCTCTTCGACGGGAGGACGTTGAAGACGCAAAAGGAGGTAGCCCGGTTACAGGAAGATGCGACTTTCATTTCATTCAGGCAAACCTTGCTCAATGCAGGCAACGAAGTGTCGAATGTACTGGCTTCCATCCATTTCATCACAGAACAGGCTGTCTGTCAAAAAGAACAGGTCGAGGCGCTCGAAAAAGCATATGAATATTCGCAGGAGTTGCTGGTAAATGGATATGCCACCTATCTCGATGTCCTGTCAGCACAGAACAACGTCTTATCCAGCGAACTTTCGCTTATCACCACTTATAATTCAATTATCCAGCAGAAAATAATACTTTACCGCGCGCTGGGCGGCGGTTGGCAATAATACTAATTTACAGATAACTCCTTTCATATTTGGATATTTTTTGAAAGGATTACATTAAATGAATAATTATTATTAACTTTGCCCCGTATTACTTTAGCGAAACATATATAACGAGGTAAATTATGATAAAAAAAGGATTATTTTCAATAGCGATGGTTTTAGCATTTTTCGTATCCTGCGTTACGCCTACCAATGTAATTTATTTTCAGGATGCGGGCGATTATTTGCGAAACAGGAACGTAGGATCATATGAAGTATTCATTCATCAGGACGATCTGCTTGCCATTATGGTTAACAGCAAGGCTACGGAGGCAGCCATTCCCTATAATCTGCCCATGGTAAACTATTATGTGGGAGGCGATACCTACGGACAACAGCGTCTGTTGGGTTATTTAGTTGATAATGACGGAAATATTGATTTTCCCATACTCGGAAAGATTCATGTAGAAGGGCTTACAAGAAACCAGTTGCGCGAAGTGCTGAAAGAGAAACTCATAGAGGGAGGGCATCTCACCGATCCCATTATTACGATTAACTTTCTGAATTTCAAGATTTCTGTACAGGGTGAAGTAAACCGTCCCGGCAGTTTCAACATATTGGGCGAGCGTGTCACGCTGCTTGAAGCCTTAAGCATGGCGGGCGACTTGACGATTTACGGACGTCGCGACCGGGTGTTTGTCATACGCGAATCGAACGGCGAGCGTATCCTGCTTAATCACGACCTGACAAGCAAGGATTTGTTTAACTCACCTTTTTATTATCTGCAACAAAATGATATTGTATATGTAGAACCGAACAGTCGCAGGATACAGCAAAGCAATATCAATCAAAACAACAGCGCGTCGGTATGGCTATCAATTGTCTCCGTGTTATTGACTGCAATAGCGCTAATCGTGAATTTTACCAAGTAAACATGCATTTATGAACGAAATGAATACCGTAGACGATCAACGGGGATATGCAAATGATCAACGCGTAAAAGAGGAGCCGACTATAAAAATTCGCGATATTGTCGGTATTGTATTGAACAGATGGTACTGGTATGTGTTATCGATATCCCTGTGTCTTTTCATCGCGGTCATTTATCTGATGCAGGCGCCAAACGTATACGAACGAACGGCTACCGTCCTTATCAAAGACGATAAGTTAGGATCAAGCGACATGTCTCTCTTTCAAGACCTTTCAATAGTTGAAGGGAAAAATAACGTAAATAACGAGATGATAGTTTTCAGGAGTAACAGACTGATGAGCGAAGCCATTCGTCGACTGAAAATTGATGTCAGTTATACGATGAAAGTCAAATTACGAACGCAGGAACTTTATACCAATTCTCCGGTTACCGTCACATTTATTAATGCCGAAGAAACCCAATGGGTGATATTGAAAGCAAAACTGCTATCCGACAAAGAAGTTATTCTTTCGGATTTTAAGACAAGAGAACTTACAGTCGAACAGCCGGAAACCGTTCGTCTCAATGATACGGTAAATACGCCGGTCGGCACACTTGTTGTGACGCCAACGTTGTGGTTCAATGAAACCTGGCTCGACAAATCCATTACAATCGACAAATCTGTTTTTTCGCAAGTGGTCAATCATTATAGTCATGAACTGGCGGTAAGCCTGGTCGACCGTCAGACTTCGGTCGTAAACCTCTCCATCAGGGACGTCTCCATTCAGCGCGCGGAAGATGTGTTGAATACGGTTATCGCCATCTATAACGAAGATGCGATTACCGAAAAAAACATTATGGCTACCAATACGGAGGAGTTTATCAACGTGCGACTCGGTATCATTGAAGAAGAACTCGGCGATGTCGATCTGAAAATCTCATCCTATAAAACGCAGCATAACCTTACCGATCTGCATAGTGATGTACAGATAGCGCTTCAGGAGAGCAGCGAATCCGACCGGACTATTTTTCTGACCCAGAACCAGCGGGCGATGGCCGAAACAATGCGAACATTTCTGGCGAATCCGTCTAACCGCACGTCCCAGATACCTGCCAATACGGGTATCGACGACCTGAATCTTGAAAGTCAGATAGCCAATTATAATCAAGTCCTCATTAAGCGAAACCGCCTGATAGAAAGCAGCAGCGATCGAAATCCCGTTGTACAGGACCTGAATAACGAGTTGACGGCACGACAGCAGAACATTGCACGCGCGGTGGACAACCTGATTGTCAACCTTGATATTCAACTGAAAAATGCAAGAGCGCGGACACAACGCTTGCAGGCGCGCGTGACAGCCATGCCGCAGCAGCAGTCGGCGGTCAACACCATCAGCCGTCAACAGAAAATCAAGGAAGACCTGTTTCTTTATCTCTTAAACAAACGCGAGGAAAATGCACTGAACAAAGCCATCACCGAAAGTACTGCACGTATCATCGACCCTGCCATAGGTAGTTCCATACCGGTGGAACCGCGCAATTCGATCATATTGATGACAGCGTTTCTTATCGGACTGTTCCTGCCGTCCGTCATACTATACCTGATGATAATCTACGACGTAACGGTACGCGGACGTAAGGACATGACATCGATTCTTTCCATTCCGTTCTTAGGCGAAATACCGTATAAGAAAATGAGAGGCAGAGGTATCGTGGTAAAACAAAACGGAAGAGACCCCGTTTCCGAATCATTCCGCATCATACGCACCAACATGGATTTTATGCGCGTGAAGCAGGACAACCTGAAAGTAATCATGACCACTTCGACCAACGTAGGTTCAGGTAAAACTTTTGTCTCGTCCAACCTCGCCGCAAGCCTCGCAATGACAGATAAGAAAGTATTGCTCATTGATATGGACATACGCAAGGGAACGCTGGGAAAAAAACGTGATGTAAGCGAGCAGGTGAATGATGTTGGATTGACAAGTTATTTATCAAGAATAGTCGGTGATGTGGATTCGCTTATAATGAAAGATACGAATTATCCCGATATCGATGTTATCCACTCCGGACCGGAACCTCCCAATCCGGCCGAACTGCTGTTAAGCCAGCGCCTCGACGACTTGATCAATGAATTGAGAAACAGGTACGATTATATTTTGATCGACAGTGTGCCTTGCCGGTTGGTAGCCGATGCGATGATCTCCAATCGGGTGGCAGACCTTACCTTATACATCGTCCGTGCCGGTAAACTCGATCGCCGCATGTTGCCCGATATCGAGCAGTTATACCACGAAGAAAAATTAAAAAATATGGCAATGATTCTGAATGGGGTAAATCCTGATATAGGTTACGGATACGGTTATGGCTACGGTTATGGTTACGGCTATGGTAAGGATAATTGATATATGCGTTTTTTTACCTCAAAGAAATCTTTTATCTCTTCCGGGTTGCTGACCGGTGCTACCGATATCCACAGTCATATACTTCCGGGAGTCGACGACGGCATAAATAACTATGCCGATGCAGTCGAAACATTACAATGGCTGAAAAGCGATGGGGTTGGGCGCATCTTCCTGACACCCCATATCATGTCCGATTTTTCGAAAAACACTTCCTTCTTCCTGACTGAACGTTTCGACATATTCATGAAAACGATGAAAAACGAAGGTGTCACGGATATCCCCGAAGTTAAGCTCTGTGCCGAGTACATGCTGGAAGCCGATTTTGTAAAGCAAAAAAAAGGCGGACTGCTTACATTTGCAGACCGCCATGTCTTGGTTGAGACCTCGTATATGACACCTCCGTTGGGGTTTGTAATAATCCTTGAAAACTTGCTTGAACACGACTATTCACCCATACTTGCCCATCCCGAACGCTATCATTACATGGATATGAAGGATTATACAATGTTAAAAAATCAAGGCATCAAACTGCAACTTAACTTCATCGCCCTGACTGGCGCATACGGCTCATTCATAAGAGAAAAAGCCGAAAGGCTATTAATGGAAGGTTATTACAATTTCACCGGTTCCGACATACACCACCTCACCCGTCATAAAGACGCATACAATATTCGAAAACTGACCGAAAAGCAAATCCTCAAGTTACAACCCCTCTTCCTCAACAACCAGTCGTTGTGGTAATGCACTTTTATGCGCAGAAAAATTAGCCGTAACAATATTAAATTATGATAGAATATAATTTTGTTTGCCTTGTTTCCTGCACGTTTCTATTACCTGTCCGATTATATCCTTTGCGATTTTTTCTGATATACATACCTCGCTGGCGACGTGCAATATATCTTTCATTTTCGGATCGCCTTGCCCGTTGATTGTAGTTGTATGAAAACCGTTGAATCCTGTGCTTGGCAAAATGTCATATGCCGGTGATAAATTCCAGTTTCCATTTTTATACTGAAATGAAAAGTTCCTGGCATGGTCGTCGCGGTTAGATATAACGATATTAAAAACCATCAATTTGAACAACGCATATACCTCATTTATATTTTTTGTCAAATTCAAGCATACTTTCAGTAAATCAGAATAATCAAGACTTGGTATCCGGTAATCGGCATGAAGCAATCCGGCGACGCTGATGGTGTGGATTTTCCCGATAGCCATCCTGTCAAAACGCTCCACTCCGAAATACTTGTTTTCAAATAATCGTGTATCAGGCATTAAAATTCCACATTTACGGGCAAGCAATGAATATTCGTATTCAGTTTTACCAATCTCTTTCGGATCGAAAGCAGCCTTAAATTTTATCAACCATTGACGATTGTCTATGGTCGCAAAAACTTTAGGTCGCGCTCCTCCTGACGAGCCACCGTATTTATATAACAAATCCAAATTTTCTCCCGCATAATCGGTACTCAACATTTTTTCTGTTTCAGCCGACAAAACATCCAATTCCAAAAATGCTGTTTCACCCGACAGGCTATGATCAGGGAAATATTCCAATGCTCCTCTACCGGCAGTTCCTACTAATGCAAGCCGTTGGAGGATGGATAGTTTTTCAGGATCAATCCCTTTATTACGAAGGTATCGGTCGAGAAGTAAGCTGCCCCAACCATCCGGCAAGCTATCGTCAAAGACGCCGAAACCACCCCAAAAAGGCGCTTTGGGAGCTATAAACAAGCCAGTGCGAAGCGGTAAATGATATGGCGATATCGAAAAACCGGTTTTTATAAAATCTGAATCATACTCAAAAGCGCAAAGATAATGCGTTGTCAAAACGATTTGCCCGACCTTATTATTATTATAAAATACCTCTACAATGCCGATATTATCCATTTTTTCTGCCCCTTTTTCGTTCTAATGCCCGTTTATGTTTAAGTAACTCGTCCATATTACGATAAGTTTTTGTCGCAAACAATTCCGAAAAATCATTTGTCATTCCCAGTACGATGCCTAACATTACCAATGATGGAAACGAAATTTTGCCTGTACGTTCAAAACGTCGATAAGTAGGTAAAGGAATGTCGGCGCGCTTAGCTAATTCTTTTTGGGTAAGCGCCGACTCCAGTCGCCTTTGTTTTACCCGCCCTGCAACTCCGATGATAATGGCATGGGGCGAATTGCCAATAATTGATAATATATTATCACTTATACTCATTTCAGTTAAAATATATTCATATTTTTATCACTTGTATTCATCCGGTACATACCTTAAAAATAAACCTTAATCCATGTTAAAATCAACGATTTTGATCAGCAAGAATTGAATTATCAACAGAGCGAAACAAACAGTTTGAAAAATGGGTCGGCTATAAAATGTTCATTTTTAGTTTTATAATTGTATAATTTTTACGTACAAAGATAATGTTTACTTATCGATTATACAAAAATGCGTTACGCATTTTTGTATAATCGATACAATTCAGCGTGTCTGCCAGCCATTGTCTTCATAGATCATCACATTTTCT
>Ga0082212_10004046_pt1 | contig 20546 bp, 16 predicted proteins | sample TergutNt197P3_FD_71548 | JGI IMG/M metagenome (GOLD analysis project Ga0082212, IMG submission 71548) | Neocapritermes taracua P3 segment gut microbial communities from Petit-Saut dam, French Guiana - Nt197 P3 | ecosystem: Host-associated > Arthropoda: Insects > Digestive system > Gut ... | reverse complement strand
GCTATTGCCAGAATGACCGGCTGAAGGACGCCATACGCCTCGATCGATGCGGCGAGCTCGTCGATTGCATCGGGATCGAATGATTGCCTGGGCTGCATGGAATTTGGCTTGATTTCATCGATATCGACATACAGCACCGTGTTTTCCTGCCCGGCGCTGACAGGTTTTTTCTCTATTTCCGTTTCCTGCGTTTGTCCCCCGTCCTGCTTTACAGGCACTTTGACCTCAATATCACCAAAAAGAGCGTCCAACCCCCTGCCGAGGGCTGGTTTTTTCCCAGCCATTATGTCTTTTCCTCCTCCTCCTTAAGAAACTCTTCCGCGAATTCCCGGTAAGCCTCCGCTCCCTTCGAATTCGGGTCATAATGCGTTATCGGAAGCCCAAAACCCGGCGCTTCCGCGAGTTTCACGTTTCTCGGGATAATTGTCGAGTAAACCTTGTCCTTGAAATACTTCTTAACTTCCTCTACAACCTGGATCGAAAGGTTTGTCCGGCCGTCAAACATGCTGAGGATGACCCCCTGCACCTCCAGCTCGGGATTCAGGTTTCGCCGGACGAGCTCTACCGTGCTCATCAACTGCGTTACGCCTTCCAGCGCATAAAACTCGCATTGTATCGGTATCAGCACGCTGTCGACCGCCGTCAGCGAATTAATCGTCAAAATGCCGAGCGACGGCGGGCAGTCTATGAAGATATAGTCATAGTCATCCTTTATCCGGTCGAGGGAAGCCTTCAGGCGGTGCTCCCTTCCCTCCAGCTCGACAAGCTCGATTTCCGCGCCCGCAAGCTCGACGCTCGCCGGAAGTATCCACAGGTTCGGGATGCCGGTGCTTATGATAGCTTCCCTTGGATCCATGTCCTCTGATATCAACACGCTGTAAAGCGTGTATTCCAAATGTTTTTTCGAAATCCCGATCCCGCTCGTGGTATTGCCCTGGGGGTCAATATCCATTATCAGGATCCTTCTGTCTTTCATCGCAAGACAAGCTGCCAGGTTGATATTTGTCGTTGTCTTCCCGACGCCGCCTTTCTGGTTAAAAATCGCTATTGCTTTTCCCACTATGAAACCACCTTTCCCTCATCACCGTATTGCCGTCAGTCCATTATACGGTTTTTTCCATATTATCGCAATCAAAAAAGAGTGTTTTTCTCTTTCACGAGAATGTTTCACGTGAAACAGTTTGGAACACAGCGCAGGGGCGTCACTGCGACAGCTTGCCTGGATAGAGATGGCCTTTCGCCGCAAGCTTTGCATTGTTTCACGTGAAACAATTCCTCCAGCGCCAAAAATGTTTCACGTGAAACAATCTAAAATGGTATTTTCGCCGCAAGCCGACGCAGTGACGCCCCTGCGCTGAGAGACTGGAACGAGCGCAATGGAATTTAAGCGAAGCGAGCTGGAACTTTGGAGGCTCCAAACACCACCGGAGACGAGCGCCCTTTGCTCGCGCAGTGTGGTTTTGGAGGACAAAGTTCGCGAGATTCGCGTAGCGGACAGCGAGGAGCGTATGCGACGAAGCCGTGTTACAAATTCCGCGCGAAGTTTCAGCCGCGGTGCAGGGGCGTCACTGCGACAGCTTGCCTGGATAGAGATGACCTTTCACCGCAAGCTTTGCATTGTTTCACGTGAAACAATCTCAAACGGCACCTTTCGCCGGCAAAACCTTTTCTTGCACTCTTCTATAGCGGTACCTTTGACGGCAGGCCGGCGCGGCGACGCCCCTGCATCGCGAGACTGAAGCGAGCGCAATGGGATTTAAGCGTAAAGAGCCGGGGCTTTGGAGGCTCCAAAACCACCGGAGACGGGTGCCCTTTGCCCGCGCAGTGTGGTTTTGGAGGACAAAGCCCGCGATTGGAGCGTTACAAATCCCGCGCGAAGTTTCAGCCGCGGTGCAGGGGCACTGCCGCGCCGGTCTGCCTGCAATCTATAGCGGCACCTTTGTCGGCAACCCTGCGCGGCGGGGATAGGTGTCCGGCGTGGGGTGTTCTTTTCCGACAATGTACAGCGCGTGCCTGCGCCCGGGCAGGATGTCCGCATATGTCTCTACGCGCGCCTCCGCGCCCCCGCCGAGAAGCTCGCGCGCAAGAAGGCTTTCCTCAATCTCCCCTTTGGCCGGCACGGTCTTGTAGAAAACCCCCGCTCCCCCCACGCGCACAAACGGCAGGCAGTATTCCAGGATGACCGGCAGCCGGCCCACCGCCCGGCAAAGCGCCAGGTCAAACCTTTCGCGAAGCGCGGGTTCACGCCCGGCCGCTTCCGCCCGCGCGTGCAACGCCTCTACATTGTCAAGCCCCATGCTTGACGCTGCAGACTCCGTGAATTCAACGCGCTTGCGCAATGAATCCGTCAGCAGAAAATGCTTGTCCGGGTACAGCATGGCAAGGGGCAACCCCGGGAACCCCGCGCCGCTGCCGACGTCAATGACCCTCTGCGCGGATTCCAGCTCCGGCAGCCCCGCGCAGGCGAGACTGTCCAGCAGATGCAGGGTGACAAATTCTTCCATTTCGGTGATGCTTGTCAGGCTGATCGTTTCGTTCCTCTCCAATACAAGATGCATTAACTCCATTAAAGCGTCCGCAAAAAGAGGGTCGCGCAAGCGCTCCGGCACCCCCTCCCGGCCCGCCAAGGCCGCCAGCCCCTTATGAAGCCGCCCTTCGGCCGCTTTGTACTCCTCGCCATCAAAATCAAACGCGCTGTCTTTCAACACAGCCAACCCCCTGCCTTTTCCGCGTCCTTCTTTTCCGGGTATCATTTCCTTGTCATTCCTTTGTCTTTTTCGCGTCAATTCCTGCCGGGTGTCATCCCTTTGTCTTTCTTTTTTCTTTACCGCGTCAGCCCCTGCCGGGTGTCATCCCTTTCCTTTTCCGCGTCCTGCCTTGCCAGATGTCATTTCTTTGCCTTTCCTTTATCTGTCCGGGTCAGCCCCTGCCGGACGTCATCCCTTTCCTTTTCCACGTTAATCATCGCCGGGCGTCTTTGCCTTGTCTTTTCTTTTTCTTTTTCGTGTCAATCCCTGCCGAGCTTCATTTCTTTGCCTTTTCCGCATCCATCTTTGCCAGGTGTATCATCAACACGGATATATCCGCCGGCGAGACGCCGGAAATGCGCGCGGCCTGCCCCAGCGAGACCGGGCGTACCTGCGCAAGCTTTTGGCGCGCTTCGATCCTGAGCCCGTCGAGCGAAGCAAAATCGATATCGGCAGGCAATTGCTTTTGCTCAAGCTTCTCGAATTTCGCGATCTGCTGCCTCTGCTTCTCGATATAGCCTGCGTACTTTATCTCTATCTCTGCCTGTTCCTTCGCGGCCCGCCCGATATCGGGCCGGCCTTCGTCAACGGCCACCAGCGTTTCATAGTCAACCTCGGGCCTCGAAAGCAGTTCCGCCAGAGCCACGCTTCCAAGAACGGGCGCGCTGCCGATTGCCGCCAGCAGGCGGTTTGCCTCCCCGGCGGTGACCTTCGTGGCCTTCAGCCTCACGATCTCTGCCTCGGTCGCCCGCTTCTTTTCAAGGCAGCGCCCATAACGCTCCTCTGTCGCAAGCCCGATATCATAGCCCTTCTGCGTCAGCCTGAGATCCGCGTTGTCCTGCCGCAGGACGAGCCGGAACTCGGCCCGTGAGGTCATGATGCGGTATGGCTCGTCCGTCCCCTTTGTGACGAGGTCGTCGATGAGCACCCCGATATATGCTTCCGAGCGCTCGAGCGCAAACGGGGCAAGCCCGGAGACAGAACGCGAAGCGTTTATCCCGGCAATCAGCCCCTGCGCCGCTGCCTCTTCATAGCCAGACGTCCCGTTGATCTGCCCGGCGCAAAAGAGGCCTTCGACTTCCTTGTGCTCAAGGGCCGGCGTCAGCGACAGCGGGTCGAGGCAGTCGTATTCTATCGAGTACGCGTAGCGCGAGAAAACCGCGTTCTCAAGCCCCGGGATCATGCGGTAAAACCTTTCCTGGAGCTCTTCCGGCAGCGAAGTGCTCATGCCCTGGATATAGACCTCGTCCGTATCCATCCCCTCCGGCTCGAGAAAGAGCTGGTGCCGGCCGCGATCGGGGAAACGGCTCACCTTGTCCTCGATCGACAGGCAATAGCGCGGGCCGACCCCTGTCGTATGGCCCCCGTACGGCGCGGTCTTTTCGATGTTTTCCGCGACGAGCTTGTGAGCCTCCGGGTTGGTCCAGGCAAGCCAGCAGCTTTCCTTCATTTTCCGCGCTTCATCGTTCATGTACGAAAAAGGCGCCGGGTCTTCGTCCCCTTTCTGTTCGGCCATCTTTTCATAGTCGAGGCTCCACGCCAGGACGCGCGCCGGCGTCCCAGTCTTGAACCGGCGGAGCGAAAACCCGTCCTCGCGAAGCGTCCTTGCCAGGACAGTCGCCGCCGCAAACCCGCTCGGCCCCGATTCGCAGGAGCGGTCGCTTACAAAGACGCGGCTCCCCAGGTACGTCCCCGTCGCGAGGATGACGGCCGCGGCGGAATACTCCGTCCCGGAGCGCAGCAAGACGCCCCTCACGCGCCGGCGCCCTGGCCCGCCCTCGTACAAGAGCCGCTCGGCCTCGCCCTGCCGCAGGTGCAGGCCTTTTTGGCGCTCAAGCGTCTTTTTCATCTCCACGTGATAGCGCGCCTTGTCGGCCTGCGCGCGCGGCGACCATACAGCCGGCCCCTTCGACCTGTTGAGCATCCTGCTCTGTATGAATGTCTTGTCTATAAGCACGCCCATCTCGCCCCCGAGCGCGTCGATCTCCTTCACAAGCTGCCCCTTGCCCGTCCCGCCGATTGACGGGTTGCACGGCATATGCGCTATCTGCTCCAGGCTGATAGTCAGCAGCAGCGTCCGCTTCCCGAGCCGCGCGGAAGCAAGCGCGGCCTCGCACCCCGCATGCCCGGCACCGACCACGATGACATCGTATGCGTTCATTCCCACTCTCTTACTTTATGCATTAGTGTCATTGGGGTCACGATTAGGGTCATTCGAGCCACGATTAGAGCCATATGGCTCCAATTCATTTTTCCCCTGATACACACCATCCGCCGGTGCCTCAAACATGATCGATATGTTTCTTGGCAACACTTCGTACACCGGGTCTGGCGCGCCGATTCTCTCGCAACCTTCCACGGTTTCGCCAGTTTTCAGTATCATAATAGTATCACTAATCAAGTGTGCAATTATAGTTTGTTTCTTGAAATTCCCCAAACTTTGATTTTTAGTGCAGTTTGGGGAATTTCGTCTCATTCGCTGACCTCGCCTATAAACCAATCGATAACATTTATTTTGCGTATTCCATCATAAACCGGATCGCCGTCCCAATCAGCAGAAAGCAAATATTTAGGATTTGAATCGTTAATCATCCGTAATGGGGCAAGCTCACGCTCAAGAGTCTTCTCGTCAAGTACTGTGTAGGCAACCTGATAATATGAAGTATATCCTGTATAATCTGTCACAACGAAATCAACTTCCTTGTCGTGCAGCTTGCCAACGTAAACATATTTGTTCCTGCGCCTTAGTTCGAGGTAAACTGCGTTTTCAAGTATATGGCCTCGCTCAGCATCCGCATCTTTTCCAAGCCGAGCCTTCCGGAACCCAGCATCAACAACGTAGTATTTGTCCAATGTCCGGAGCAGGTTCTTGCCTTTTATATTGTAGCGCGGGACTTTGTACATCAAGAATGACGAGGCAATGTATTCCAAGTATTTCGATATTGTTTTGTGATCAATCGAAAGGCCCTCGTTCTTGAACGCCTTTGCAATTGATCTTGGCGAAACGTATGAACCAACCGAATCCATAAGGAAGTCCGTAACTTTTTGAAACATCGGCTTGTTGTAAACTCTGTGCCTTTTGAGTATATCTTTTTCAATAATCGTTGAAATAACTCCATTAAGATAATCATCAACTTGTTTTCGATTTATCTCTTCAAACTCTACCGCCTGCGGCAATCCTCCGCCAAAAATGAAATTCCTCAAAAGCTCATCTTTCGACATGTTTGGGGAATTTGGCCTTGCTGCCATATATTCCGCAAACGAAAACGGCAACATCTCGATTTCGATATAACGTCCTGTGAGAAGTGTGGCAAGTTCCCCGGAAAGCAGATATCCATTTGACCCAGTGATATATAAATCGACATTCTTCTTGATGTAAAGACCATCGACCAAACGCTCAAAATTCTCAACGTTTTGTACTTCGTCAAGAAAAATGTAGTTCATGCCGCCAGACTCCAGCCCGTTATTAACATAATCGTATATCTGTTTCCAATCGCCAATCATCATTACGTCTGGATCTTCGAAATTGAGATGCTGTATCCGCTTTTCCTGGACGTCCCGGCGCAACTCATCGGCAAACATTTCAAGCAGCGTTGATTTCCCACTACGTCGGACGCCGACTACAACCTTGATAATGTGCCTGTCCCGCAATTCCCGCAGCGTTTTCATTTGCTGTTTACGTTCAATCATATTGTTCAATTTTATATTTCCTTTTTCGTTTTCGATCAGTCTTCAATATCCCAAATCTCTTTTAATCTCTTTACAATATCCTTGCAGATATTTTATTATGCGTTCGGTGCTACCATCCATATCAGTTGCAACTACATCCTCCAATGACATCGTATATACCCAATTATACTACTCAATTCGTTTTCGCCGACAATATGCAGTATAGAACAACCCCCCGCTCATTTCCCCACGCAAAAATCCTCAAAAACCCGGTCTATTACGTCGTCCGCCGCCGTTTCTCCCGTTATCTCGCCGAGCGCGTCCCACGCGGCGCGGATATTGACCTCCGCGAATTCCGGTGCCTCGCCGCGCCCGAGCGCGACCATGGCTTCCGCGATTTCCGCAGCGGCGGCTTCGAGCAGGGCCTTGTGCCGCGCCTTCGTGACAAGCAGGCTCGAGCCCGCGCAGGCGCTGCCGAGCACGGTCTTCTCAAGCAGGCCCTCGACCTTCTCCACGCTTGAGCGGAGCCCATCGCCAACCAGCGATATATGGACAATTCTTTCAGCTCCGCAGGGGAAGGGCAGTAGCCCGGCAGCCTCTTCACGCCCGAACGCCTGCGGCAGGTCCCCCTTGTTGATCGCGACGATCAGCGGCTTGCCGGGATCCAGCCGCCCGGCGACAGCCCGGTCCTCGTCCGAAAGCGCGCCGCTTCCGTCAAGGATAAGGACGGCCGCGTCGGATTTCGCGTACTGCTCCATCGCCCGCTCGATGCCGAGCGACTCGATCTCGCCAGCGCCTTCCCGGATGCCGGCCGTGTCCGTCAAAAGAACCGGAACCCCCCGGATGTCGAGCCATATTTCGAGCGCGTCCCGCGTCGTGCCCGGCACGGCCGTGACGATGGCCGCGTCTTCCCTTGACAGCGCGTTGAACAGCGACGACTTGCCTGTATTGGGCTTGCCTACGATGGCCACGCGTACGCCGTCCCTGACGATCCGCCCCGCGTCCGCTCCGCCGAGCAGCTCCGCCAGCATTTCGCCGGCTTTTTTCAGCTTGACTACGATATCAGGACCGTCCGCACAAGCCTCTTCACGACTGACTACGATACCGGAACCGTCCGCACAAGCCTCTTCACGACTGACTACGATACCGGAACCATCCGCCCCGGCCTCCTTCGGCTTGACTACGATATCCGAGCCTGCCGCAAAAGTCCCCTCGGGCTTGACTGCGATATCGAACTCATCCTCGAACGCTTCGGGGTAATCGATCCGTACGGCGATTCCGGCAAGCGCGTCGAGCAGAAGCCCCCGCGCGGCGCCAACCCGCTCGGAAAGCCGTCCCTCCGCCTGCTCCTTCGCCGCGTGGTAGCCCCGCGCGGTCTTGCTCTTTATCAGGTCGATGACGGCACCGGCCTGCGCAAGGTCGAGCCGGCCGTTCAGGAAAGCCCTCTTCGTGAATTCGCCCGGCTGGGCAGGCGACGCGCCGAGCCCGCAGACTATGTCCAGTATCCGCCTGAGCGGTATCCCGCCCCCGTGGCATTGTATCTCGCAGACGTCTTCGCCCGTATAGCTGCGCGGGCCTTTCATATACACGGCAAGAACCTCATCCACCGTTTCCGAGGATGAGGGGTCTACAATATGCCCGTAATACATTTTCCTGTCCGAAAAGCCCCAGCCGCCCGGCCTTTCCCGCGCGGGCGCCAAAAATATCCTGCCGAGAATCTCAGCGGCCCTGTCGCCGCTGATACGGACGATGCCGATGCCGCCTTCCCCGGGAGCCGTAGACACGGCGGCTATCGTATCGCTGCCGCTCATTTCCTTTCTATTATTACCCTCCTGTATGGCTCTTCCCCCTCGCTCTTGGTCGTTACGCCGTCCACATGCTGGAGTGTCGCGTGTATCACCTTCCGCTCATAGGGGTTCATGGGCTCGAGCCTTGCGCTCCTGCCCGTGGAGAGGACCTTCTTCGCAAGCTTGACAGCGAGCTGCTCGAGCGTCTTTTCGCGCCGCGAACGGTAGCCTTCGACGTCGATAATGACCCGCTTGTATTCTTCCGTGCCCTTGTTCGACACCAGGTTCGTAAGGTATTGGAGCGCGTCGAGCGTCTGCCCGCGCTTGCCGATGACGACGCGCGAATCCTGGCCCTTGACTTCGATGAAATGGCAGTCGTCGTTGTGGAACCCTTCAACCTGCACGTTCAGCCCCATTTTGGAAATAACCTCCGCGAGGAATTTCGCGGCCTCGTTTTCCGGATCCGGCACGAGGTTTTCGATCGGCTCGCTTACCCTTTGCACGGGCCCGATGTCTATCTCGACCTCGCGGCCGCCCTGCGCGCCCCGGCCGCGTCCGCCGCCGCTGCCGCCCCGGTCGCGGTCACGGTCGCGATCGCGGTCGCGGTTCCCCCTGCCTCCGGACCGGCCATCCCGGCTATCCCGGCCATCCCGGCCATCACGGCCGCCGCCATGCCTTCCGTCCCGGCCATCCCGGCCGTCCCGGCCGTCCCGGCCGCCGCCGGACCGCTCCTTCGGCCCGGAATCCGAGCCCTGGTCTCCCTGCTGAGGCTTGTTTTTCTTGCGAAAATCGTGCATCGCCTTCGTCTGGGGCTTCGCCGCCGCGGCCGCGAGCGCGTCGGCCTGCGAAAGATCCTCCGCCTCGCCCGCCACGTCTTCGATCTTCTCTACGCGTACCTTGGCGAGCTTTGTCCCCAGCCCCAGGAACCCCTTCGATGGTTCCTCAAGGACCGTTACCATTACCTGGTCTTCCCGAAGCCCGAGCTCCTCCAGCGCGAGCCGCACAGCTTCATCGACGTCCATACCGTATTTTTCCGAGTATTCCATTGTCATCCTCCGTATTGTTTCAGGTGTTTCTTCCTATTAAATTTGTTTTCTTTTTCGAGCCTCGTCCAGCCATATCGTCGTGTTTCGCGCGGAAAAACGAAAACGGGCCATTACGTCACAGGCTCCGGCGCCTTCGCGGCCGCATGCGCCGCCGCCGCCTTCTTGCGCATGTTCTTGAGCATCCAGGTCTGCACGACCGTGAACAGGTTGCCGATGAACCAGTACACGGCGAGCCCGGACGGCATCTGCCTCGCCATCACGACGATAAAGACCGGCATGAACACGCGCATCATCTTCATCATCGGCTGCATCTGCGCCGACATATCCCCGCCGCCTCCGCCGCCGCCGGACATCATGCCCGTCATCGACATCGACGCGAACGTCGTCACCCCCGTGACTATCGGCATCAGCCACGAATCGGGCTGCGACAGGTCCTGCATCCACATAAAGGATTCGTGCGACGCCATAATGATATTGCCGCTGTCTACATACATGCCCGGGTTGCGCAGCATGTAGAAAAGCCCCATGAGTATCGGCATCTGGATAAGGAGCGGCAGGCACCCCATCATGGGATTGTAGTTCTCTTCCTTGTAGAGCTTCTGCATCTCGCGCCCCTGCGCTTCGCGGTCGCCGGCGTATTTTTTCTGTATCGCCTGCATCTTCGGCTGTATGTCCGCCATCTTCAGCTGCCCCTTGATCTGGCTCGCGTAGAGCGGGAACAGGCAGCCGCGCACGATCAGCGTGAAGATGATGATCGATATGCCGTAGGCGCCGCAGAACCCGTAGATGATATCGAGCAGATGGGCCAGCGGCGTCGCGATAAACGAGAAAAAGCTGTATAGTCCTGCCATTGTCTCTCCTTGCTCCCGTACGGGATTTGCCCCTATGGCACGGGGTCGTAGCCCCCCGCGTGGAACGGGTGGCACCTTAGTACGCGCTTCACGCCAAGCCAGAGCCCCCGGCCGGCCCCGTAGCGCTCGATCGCCTCAAGGCAGTACGCCGAGCACGTCGGATAATACCGGCACGCCTGAGGCAGGAACGGCGAAACGCAAAGCTGATACCCTCTGATGATAGTAATGAATAATTTTTTCACTGCAAAAGACCGCTTTTTTTCAGCGCCTGGCGCATGGACGCCTCTACATCCGCACAGCCTGTGCCCGCAATCGTGCTGCGCGCGATGAACAGGATATCCATTCCGGGCCTTATATCTTTTTCCATTTTCCGGAAGCTTTCCTTCATCAGCCGCCGCGCGCGGTTCCGCGTCACCGCGCCGCCGACCTTCCTGCTTGCCAAGAACGCTTTTCTGTAATGATCAAGGCCGTTGGCACGATGCAGCACTACGACATACTTGTCCCTTCTCGACCGGCCACTCTTGTAAATCCTGTCGAAATCCCGCTTGAACCTGAGGACGTCCGGCCTGTGCGCCATAGAGCTGGGTGCCCGTCCCTATGCCGACAGGCGTCTCCTGCCCCTGACCCTTCTCCGCTTGAGGACATTGCGGCCATTGCTTGTCTTCATCCTCTTGCGGAATCCGTGCTCTTTCTTCCTTTGCCTTTTTTTCGGCTGATAGGTCATTTTCATAATAAACCAACTCCTCTGCTTTCATCTCCTCGCGGCGCGTTTTCATTCCACTTCTACGCACCCGCATACCCTTGCCCGTCATCTAAATTGCAATCCGGGCGCCATCTACCCTGCGCACAAGCGCATAAGCCCTATAATTCAATCATTTCCCGTGATAAAAGTCAAGCGCGGATCAAACAAGACAAAAGGGGACGGTTCCTGCGTCTTGTAAGACAAAAGGGGACGGTTCCTGCGTCTTGGACCGTCCCCTGCGTCGGCACCTTATAAGCCGGTGTCCATATTCGCCGTCTGCAGGCTATAGCCATTCCGCGACGGGTTTGTTTTTCAGGATGTTTTTCAAACCGTTTATCAGCTTCTTCCTGTTGGCAATCAATATAACTATAAAGCAGATCATTATCGGCAGGATCGCAAGCGGGATTACAAGCGGAAGCGGGTCGGGCAAAACCGGGGACAGCCGCGTATTGAACACGGACCATAGATTTACGAGCGAATGGAGGGCGATCGTGTAGACGATGTTTTTCGTCCGCAGGATAATATACGCGAAGACTATGCCGAGCAGGAAAACGTGGAGTATCTGCGCGTAAGTCAGCAGCGTGTGGTAAACGGCAAACGCCAGCGCGGTCCCGAGCACGGCCGCGCCGCTCCCGTAAGCGGATAGTCTTTGCAGCAAGATCTTCCTGAAGAATAATTCCTCGAGCGCCGGCGGGACTATGCACAGGAACAGAAACGCGCCTGCTATGCTTCCTCCGCCGAAATAATCCGGCGCGTCCTCGATCGATGCCCCCGAAACCGCGGAGATGATGACGTTGCCCAGCGCGCCGCCCGCTGTCGCGGCGCCAAGCGCGAGCATCAGGTATTTAAAAAACTTCCCGCCTCCGATTTTTATGGCAACGGACATGTTTTCCGACGGCGCCTTTCGCGAAATGAATAGGAAGGCCGGAATCCCGAGCCCGAATATCACGGCATAGCGTATCAGCCACTCGGCCCAGAAATCTATCTTCGCGCCGGCCGCCGGATAAACAAACAGCATATAAATAAGCCCGATCGCATACATAGCAGCGAATGCCGCAACGGCCATGAATCCGCCCGTCGATGATTTCTTTGTCGCTTTTTCCATTTTGTTGCCTCCCTGTAATAAAATAGCCAAGGAAGCGTAATGCACAAACCCGCCCCCTCGGCTCATTTTCACGGAATAATAACATGTGCACGCGTATTTATCAATTCGAAATTATTAATGCTGTCATAGAAATTCTATATGAGATATCAGCTGTTGGAACACGTCCCCATTTGTCTTACAAGACGCAGGAACCGTCCCCTTTTGTCTTACAAGACGCAGGAACCGTCCCCTTTTGTCTTACAGGATCCGGCCGGCCTCGATCCGCATGGTCTTGGAGGCGCGGAGCTTCAGCGCCTCCTCCTGGAAGGGCCCCGCCGCCGTGATGAAGATCTGGTTTTCGCCGAAGCTGGCGAGCAGCCGCTCCTGCCTGTCGGCGTCGAGCTCGCTCATGACGTCGTCGAGCAGGAGGATCGCGTCCTCGCCCGTCTCGCTCTTTATCAGCTCGCGTTCCGCGAGCCGCAGCGAAAGCGCGGCCGTCCGCTGCTGCCCCTGCGACCCGTAAAGCCTCAGGTCGAGGCCCGAGGCGAACACGCTGAAATCGTCCCTGTGCGGCCCCGTCTCCGTCGAGCGCGAAAAAATGTCGCGCTCCCGCCCGCGCGAGATCGCCTCCAGCACGGCTTCCTTTGTATATACGCCGTCCGCGGACGGCAGGTTTGGCCTGTACTCAACTTCGAGCCCCTCCGCGCCATCCGTAATCCTCGCGCCCGCCTCCGCCGCCGCGAGGGAAAGCGCGGCCAGCCAGGCCGCGCGGTCCGACATCACCGCCGCCGCCGCTTCCGCCAGCTGCTCGTCGTATACGCCCAGAAGGTCCAAGGGCGGGTTTTCGCCCTTGAGCAAGGCGTTCCTGTTTTTCAGCGTCTGCCTGAATCTTTTCAGCCTGTGGTAGTAGAGCGGCTTTTGCAAAATGAGCCCGCGGTCCAAAAACCTGCGCCGCGTCTCCGGGTCCCCCTTCACGATCCTGAGGTCCTCCGGCGAAAAGACTATCGTATAGACCCCTCCGAGCAGGGCCGATACCGTCCCCGTTTCCAGCCCGTTGACGGAATAAGCCTTCTTGCCCGAGGCGGCCGCGGGCAGCCTTACCTCCGCCGTATGCGGCCTGTCTGTTTTCTTGAAAGCGCCCTTCACGCAGGCCTCGGCGGCGCCGAAGCGCACAAGCTCCTGTTCCCGCCGGGTCCGAAAGGATTTTCCGAGCGCGAGCAGGTTTATCGCCTCTATCAGGTTGGTCTTCCCCTGCGCGTTACGTCCCGTCAGGATATTTATCTTTTCGTGAAAAACAGCCTCTTCCGCCTCGTAATTCCGAAAATCCTTCAGTTCGAGCGTCTCAAGGACCATCTTTTTCAAGTACCGTTTTTCTCGAAAGCCATCCGGTCAAACGCTGACGGTCGACAGCCTTACAGGCAGTATCAAATAATCAAACCCGTCGCCTTCCACCGGTTTTATCAAGCACGGGCTGACGCTTGTGTTGAACCGCAATTCGACCATGTCGTCCGATATGGCCTTGAGCGCGTCCATCAGGAATTTCGCGTCGAAGCCTATTTCCAGGTTCTCGCCGCTCTTCTCGCCCGCGACCGTTTCCCGGCCGCTCCCTTCCTCCGCGCGCGAGGAAACCATTACGCCATCATCCTTTATAGAGACCCTGATGAACGCGTTTTTCCCCTCGCTCTTCAGCATCGCCGTCCTTTCGACGGCGCTCAGGAAGCTTTCCCGCCCCGTCGTGAGCGTCGTGCGGTTCTCCTTCGGTATCACGTCGTTGTACTTGATATAGTCGCCTTCCAGCAGGTTGACCCTTATCTGCGTGTTTTCCGTCAATAGCCTCAGCCGCCGCGCGCCTATGTCCATTACGGCCTCTTCCTCTTCCTCCGTTTCCGAAAGTATCTTCGATATCTCCCGCATCAGCCTGGCCGGGACGATTGCCTTGACGTCGTTTTCCTCGTAAGCCTTGCTTCTCTCCCGCCGTATGGCGACGCGGTAGCCGTCGAGCGCGGCGAGGGAAAGCGTCCCTTCCTTTATCTCGAAAAGGACGCCCGTTATCACGCCGCGCGACTCGTCGGTGCTCGCCGCGAACGCCGTCCCGTCGATCATGTCCCTTATCTCTTCCTTGTCTATCTTTATCGACGTGCCCTCATCGTCTATGTCTATGCGCGGGAATTCGCCTTCTTCCTTGCCCTGGTACTCATAGTCCGACTGGTCGGTCTTGACGCTTACCTTGTTCTTTTCGTCCGTCGCGATCAGGACGTCGCCGGGCGGCAGTTTCCTTATAAGGTCTATAAAGGGGCGCGCCACGACCACGACGCCGCCCGGCTCGTTGACGAGCGCTTCCGTTTTCGTCGTAATGGATATCTGTATATCCGTCGCCTGCAGCGAGGCCTGCGTGCCGCCTTCCGCCTTTATAAGGATCCCCCTCGTGATAGGCAAAGGCGATGTTTGCGATACCGCCCTTGAAACTATATTTAAAGCCTTTATAAGTTTTTCCTGTTTACATATGATCTTCATTTTTTCCCCAGTCCTTTCATTTTTATTTCATTCTTTTTTTGTTTTTGTTTTTTGCCCTGTGGATATGTTGATAACTATTATGGACAAACGCAAAACAAACCTTTCCCCGTTGTTTTTCCCTGTGCATATCTATATTGATATTATTTCCGCAAACATGGATAACGTCAATAATCTGTCTGGATTTTTTCCGTGAGCTCGTTAACGATGTTTTTCAGGTTCTCATTGGATGCGATTTCTTCCTTTATTTTTTTATAGGCGTAATGGACGGTAGAGTAATCTTTCTTGAAGACTTCCGCTATTTTCGGGAACGAAAGGCCTGTAAGCTCGCGGCAGAGGTACATGGCGATCTGCCTCGGCATGGAGAGCGAGCGCGACCGTTCTTCCGAATCCAGGTCATTGATGGTTATGGCGAAATAAGCGGCGACCACCTTCTTGACGTCCTTGGCCGCCGGGCCGCTGCCGCTCATCTGCACGACGTCCTTCAGCACCTGCTTCGCGAGCGACTTCGTGAACGGGACGTTGACGAACCTCGCGTAGGCGACGACGCGATTGAGCGCGCTTTCCAGCTCGCGCACGTTCGACTTGATGTTTTCCGCTATGAACGAAATCACTTCCGACAGGCCTTCGTCCACGTTGACCCCGTCGAGGGACGCTTTCTTCTTCAATATGGCTACCTTTATCTCATAAGAAGGGGGCTGAAGGTCGACAAGCAGGCCCGAGGCAAGCCGGCCCTTGAGGCGTTCGTCCAGCCCGAGGATGTCCTTCGGCGGCTTGTCGCTGGTGAAGACCATCTGCTTGCCGGACTGGTACAGGGCGTTGTAGGTATTGAACACCTCTTCCACGGTCTTTTCCTTCTCGCTTATGAACTGGATGTCGTCTATCAACAGGACGTCGATGCTGCGGTATTTCTCCTTGAAGATCTCCATCTTCTTGTGGATGCTCGCGTTGACGAACTCGTCTGTGAATGTCTCCGAGGAGACGTACAGGAGTTTCAGGTTCGGGAAATTCTCCAGTATATATATGCCTATCGCGTTCATCAGGTGGGTCTTGCCCAGGCCGGAATCCCCGTAGATGAAGAGCGGGCTGTAAGCTTTTCCGGGCGCCTCGGCGACGGCTTGCGCCGCGCCGGCCGCGAACCGGCTGTTGTCGCCGATGATAAAGTTCTCAAAGGTGTACCGCGGATTGAATATCCGCTCGATGTCGAAAAGGCTTTCGGAAGCGTCCGCCTTGGGCGCGCCCGGCTTCATGGCCGCCCACTCGTCGGGAAGCAGGAAACGGATGCTTACGGGGGCGCCGAAGGCCTCCGTCGCGGCCCGCTTGATGACGTCCGCGTATTTCAGCTCGAGCTGCGCCTTGCGGAAATCCGAATCCACGCCGAGGAAGAGCATCCCGGCCGTGCGCTCGTAACGCAGCAGGGAGAGCCCGTTTCCGATCCACGCGTTATAATCCCTGCCGTCCAGCGTTTTTTCAATAAGGGAAAGCGTTTTTTCCCATAGTTCAGAATTCGGTTTCATGAAACTACCCTTTATCCAATATGCGACGGACGCTTTAAATCATACCTCTATTAGCCTGGCACCGCAAGGAGAAAAACATATCCAGATTATCCACAGCAAATATACCCTTATCCACAGGCCGCGAAGGAAAGCGGACGCGCCCTTCCAAAGCTCCCGGGAAGTTGTCCACACCCCGCCCGCTGCCTGTGGACAAACAATCAACAAGACAAAAGGGGACAAAAGGGGACGGTTCCTGCGTCTTGTAAGACAAAAGGGGACGGTTCCTGCGTCTTGTTGCGCATTTCCCGTCTTTGCGAGGGGCGGCGCAGCGACAGCCCTGTACGGCGGCTGAAGCTTCGCGCGGAATTTGTAACGTTCCCCTCGCGGGCTTTGTCCTCCAAAACCACACTGCGCGAGCAAAGGGCGCTCGTCTCCGGTGGTGTTTGGAGCCTCCAAAGCCCTTGCTCGCTGCACTTAAATTCCATTGCGCTTGCTTCAGTCTCGCCGTACAGGGCTGTCGCTGCGCCACCCCCCGCAAAGGTTGAGAAAATATGTTTGCAATCGTGTGTTTTGTGTGGTAAGATGCGGGAACCGGGGCACAGGAGGGCGACCGGGACATACAGGGAAGGCAGCAAGGAAGGCAGCAAAGAAGGCAGCGAGAAAAGCGGCAAGGAAAGCGATAAGGCAGACGGCAAGGAAGGCAGCAGGGAAAGGAGCAGGGAAGGCAGCAAGGAAGGCAGAATAGTTACAGGAGAAAGTCAATAGCGTTACATGCAAGGGTCCGGCTTTTCAAAAAACGCGCTTCGTGGTATACTGTGTATACAGTTTTTGGGAGAGAAAAGCCCTTCTGCGAAAGGGCTTTGGACACGATATAAACCCGAAGAGAAAGGGCTTTGGCGTAGCATGACGCGTTTCCGCGCGCACGGCGGGGAATAGTATTTCCCGGCCAGACTAGAGGAAAAGGAGAACGGTTTTATGGCGGCTGACGTCGAACAGCAGAGGTATGATGCGGAACAAATAGAGGTACTGGAGGGCATTGAGCCTGTTCGGCAAACGCCGGGTATGTATATAGGGAGCACGGGGCCCAGGGGCCTTCATCACCTGGTATACGAGGTGGTGGACAACAGCGTCGACGAGGCGCTCGCCGGCTACTGCAAGCACATAGATATAACGATACAGGCAGACAACTCGATCGTCGTCGCGGACGATGGCAGGGGGATGCCCGTCGACCTGCACCCCAAGCTGGGGATACCGGCGGTCGAGGTCATACATACGGTGCTTCACGCTGGCGGGAAATTCGGCGGGGGCGGCTACAAGGTTTCCGGCGGCCTGCACGGCGTCGGCGCGTCCGTCGTGAACGCGCTCTCCGAATACATGGTCGTGGAGATACAGCGCAACGGCAAGGTCTACAGGCAGAGATACGAGCGCGGCAAGACGACTTCCGCCCTCGAGATCGTGGGCGAGACGAAGAAGACCGGGTCAAAGACGATGTTCCTGCCTGACCACGAGATTTTCGACGAGGTCGAGTATGATTACTCTACCCTTGAGCACAGGTTCCGCGAGATGGCGTTCCTCAACAAGGGCGTGCGCATCACGCTCACGGACGAGCGCGAGAGCAGGAAGAAGAAAGAGGCCTTTCATTACGAGGGCGGCATACGCGAGTTCGTCAAGCACCAGAACGTGAACAAGGAGCCGATCCACAACGACATCATTTACTTTGAGGCTTCGCGCAAGTCCTCGGGCGGCGGCGGGGACGCCGAGGTCGAGATCGCGATGCAGTACACGAAGCGGTTCAACGAGACGATATTCACTTACGCGAACAATATCAACACCATCGAGGGGGGGATGCACCTGGCCGGCTTCCGGTCGTCGCTGACGCGGGTGTTCAACGACTACGCGAAGCGCAACGGCATCCTCAAGGAGAAGGAGGAGAGCTTCACGGGCGAGGACGTCCGCGAGGGCATGACGGCCATCATTTCCGTCAAGCTGACGAAGCCGCAGTTCGAGGGCCAGACCAAGGGCAAGCTCGGCAACAGCGACATCCGCGGCTTCGTCGAGAGCACGACGAACGACCGCCTGATGGCCTTCCTCGAGGAGAATCCCTCGCAGGCCAAGACGATCCTCGGCAAGATCTACGGCACGTACAAGGTGAGGCTGAAGACGCAGAAGGTCAGGGAGGCCGAGCGCAAGAGCATAATGGACGGGGGCTCGCTGCCCGGCAAGCTCGCCGACTGCTCGGAGAAAAACCCGGCGCTTTCGGAGATCTTCCTCGTGGAGGGCGACTCGGCGGGCGGCAGCGCCAAGCTCGGCCGCGACCGCAAGCGCCAGGCCATCCTGCCGCTCAGGGGCAAGATACTCAACGTCGAGAAGGCCAACCTGGACAAGGTGCTTTCATCGGAAGAGATCAAGAACATGATCACGGCGTTCGGATGCGGCGTCGACAACAACTTCGATATCGCGAAACTTCGCTATTACAAGATAATAATAATGACGGACGCGGACGTCGACGGCTCGCATATCAGGACGCTGCTGCTGACGTTCTTCTTCCGGCATATGACGCAGTTGATCCAGAACGGCAATGTGTATATCGCGCAGCCGCCGCTCTACCAGGTCAAGCGCGGGAAAAACGTCCACTATACCTATACGGAGAAGGAGCAGGACAAGCTCATGAAGAAGCTCTCAGAGGATGCGCCGAGCGCGAAATACGATATCCAGCGCTACAAGGGCCTCGGCGAGATGGACGCGGCCCAGCTCTGGGAGACGACGATGGACATCAACAACAGGACGCTGATCCAGGTGACGATGGACGACTACGCGCTCGCGGACGAGACCTTCGTCATGCTCATGGGGGACCGGGTCGAGCCGCGCCGCCGGTTCATAGAGGAGAACGCGAAGTACGTGAAGAATTTGGATATATAATGTAGCGAAGGAAGACAGGCAAAAAGAAAAATTACAAAAAATAAAAAACAGAGGGAACGAAAAAGCGGCGGAACAATCCATATAAGGGACAAAGGGAACGGACGATACATGGAACAGATCGATGAACTGAAATTGATACAGACCGAGATACACGACGAGATGAAGAACGCGTATATCGACTACGCGATGAGCGTCATCGTCGCGCGCGCGCTCCCCGACGTCCGCGACGGGCTCAAGCCGGTGCACCGGCGGATCCTCTACGGGATGGCCGAGCTCGGCGTCACGCCGGACAAGCCGCACAAGAAGAGCGCGCGTATCGTCGGCGACGTCATGGGCAAGTACCACCCGCACGGGGATTCTTCGATATACGACGCCATGGTGCGCATGGCGCAGGACTTTTCCACGCGCTACCCGCTCGTCGACGGGCACGGCAACTTCGGGAATATGGACGGCGACAGCGCCGCGGCCATGCGTTATACCGAGGCGCGCATGAGCCCGCTCGCGCTGCAGATGCTGCGCGACATCGACAAGGACACGGTCGACTTCACGGCCAACTTCGACGGGGAGGAGAAGGAGCCCGTCGTCCTGCCGGCGCGCTTCCCCAACCTTTTGGTCAACGGCTCCAACGGCATCGCGGTCGGCATGGCGACGTCCATCCCGCCGCACAACCTTTCGGAAGTGATAGACGCGACCGTCCACCTGATCGAAGAGCCGGACGCGGGCGTGGACGCGCTGTGCAAATTCATCAAGGGGCCGGACTTCCCGACGGGCGCGACGATCCTCGGCAAGAAGGGCGCGCGCGACGCCTACAAGACGGGGCGCGGGAGCGTGCTCGTGCGGGCGACTTATGAAATAGAGGAAACGAAGAAGGGAAAGCAGCAGATAGTCTTCACCTCGATACCCTACCAGATAAACAAGAGCAACCTGCTCGAAAAGATGGGCGAGCTCTGGCGCGAGAAAAGGATCGACGGCATCGCGGAAGTGCGCGACGAGTCTAATATGGAAGGGACGCGCATCGTCGTCGAGCTCAAGCGGGACGCCAATCCGCAGATAACGCTCAACAGGTTCTTCAAGCAGACGCCGCTTCAGTCGAGCTATTCGATGATAATGCTCGCGCTCGTAGACGGGGAGCCGAAGGTGCTCAACCTGCGCGAGATGTTGACGCACTACCTGGCGCACCAGAAGGAGGTCGTCACGCGGCGCACGAAATTCGACCTGGCGAAGGCCGAGGCGCGCGCGCATATCGTGGAAGGCCTGTTGATCGCGCTGGAGAACATCGACGAGGTCATCAAGACGATCCGGGCCAGCTATGACGACGCGAAGGAAAGGCTCATGGAGCGGTTCCGGCTGACGGAGCCTCAGTCGCAGGCCATACTCGACATGCGGCTGGCGCGGCTGCAGGGCCTGGAGAAGGAAAAACTCGAAAAAGAGTACACCGACCTGAAAAAGATGATTGCGTACTACAAAGGGCTGCTCGCCGACGAGGCCAAGCTCATGGGCGTCGTCAGGGACGAGCTCGTCGAGATAAGGGACAAGTGGGGCGACAAGCGCAGGACGGCAATCATGGCCGCGGCGGAGGAGATAGAGGAGGAAGACCTTATCGAGGAAAGCCGCGTCGCTATCACGCTGACGCACCTGGGCTATATCAAGCGCATCGGGGCGGACGAGTACAAGCTACAGCGCCGGGGCGGCAA
>Ga0082212_10004045_pt1 | contig 20547 bp, 18 predicted proteins | sample TergutNt197P3_FD_71548 | JGI IMG/M metagenome (GOLD analysis project Ga0082212, IMG submission 71548) | Neocapritermes taracua P3 segment gut microbial communities from Petit-Saut dam, French Guiana - Nt197 P3 | ecosystem: Host-associated > Arthropoda: Insects > Digestive system > Gut ... | reverse complement strand
CAAAAACTGGCTCTTTGCCCTGGAAGCGGACCGGGCTTCTTCTTCCATCTCTTTGATTCTCGTAATATCCTGGGCAACTTCGATGAAGCCCGCCACATCACCATCCAAGGTCTTGAGTATTTCGACATCTACTTGATACGACGCCCCCTCATGGGTGAAAAAGGTGCGTTTTTCGCCCCGTTTCGCGCAGGCTATGCCGCAGTCGGGGGTCTTGCAGATATTGCTGTTCCAATCGCTGCAAGGCTTGCCCAACATATCCTCAAACCTGGCGCCCAGAAAATCCTCAACGGCCTTGTTGACAAAGGTCCAGTTCATCTCGGCGTCAGTAACCGAAATAGGCAAGGGCGTGGCGTCAAGAATGGATTTATACCAATGGGCCAGTTCCGCCTGCTGTTTTTGCATCTCCTTGTGCGCGCTTATGTCGCGCACGATGCCCATCAGGCCGGTTATCGAGCCGTCCTGCGTAAGAGGGACTCTGATAATTTCATAATGCCGCAGGCCTTGTGGAACAGGTATGATGTCTTCGGTCACGAGCCGACGGCCTTCGGTAAAAACCGTCTGGTCATTCTCAAGGGTATGCTGAAACTGTCTGTCGGAAAAGCCGAGACCGTCCAACTCGTTTTTGCCGACAAGCGCATCCGCATCACAGTTGAAAAGCTCTCCAACGGCTTTGTTGCATAGCACGAAACGTGAATCCAAGCCCTTGACGAACACCAGGTCCGGAATCGCGTCAAACATGTTTTGGAGCTTGGTTTTCTGAAACTCCAGTTCTTTCGTCTGCCACTGGGTCAACTCTTCCTGCTGCTTTTTCTGCGTCACGTCGCGCCAAATCGTCAAATACACCAGCGACCCGTCAACCCAGCGGATAACCGAATGCGTGCCGCTGATCCATATCTTGAGATCTTCGTCCCACGCGGACTCAATGCCGTGGGATGGGAGTGATGCCTGATGGGGCGCAAGTTTGGGCAATTGGCAGAACTCGCAGGGCTTCTCCCGATTTCTTATTGCCTGGTAACATTTTTGCTGCAAACAGCTTTCCCTGTCCATGCCGAAGGTGTCCGCCGTATACTTGTTGACGTACAGCAAATTGTAGTCAAAGTCGGCAACATTGATGATGGCGTCCATATTATCCAAAATAGCCATCATTTTATTATGTTCCGAGATCCCATCCACCATATCGCCTATACGGTTTGCAAGCAGGCCCAGTTCATCCCCGCGTTCGTCCCGGATCGGGTAGGCGAGATTTCCCCCCGTGATCTCCGTAATCGCTTTCTCCAATCGTGCAATAGGCCGGTCTATGCTTCTGACGGTAAAAAGCAGCGCGACGGCCGACAGGAGAATACACGCAACGACTATGACAAGTATTGCCTGTATTACCCGGTTGAGCCCGTCCGTTGTTTCCAGGGTCTTCTGGCCGGCCATGAAAACCACCATGTCGCGCAGTTGCCGCAATTGGGCGCTCAGCTCCATGCCCTTCGGAATGGAGTCGCTGAAAAGCCTGACCACTTCTTCCTTGTCATGCTTGTCCACGGCGGCCGGAAGCTTATCGGTGAGATGCGCATATTCATTGTACGTCTGCTCAATGCTGTTTACGAGATCCAGGCGAACCCGCCTATCCGGCTCGGACAGCCGCGGATCGGCCGACACGTTGTCGCGGAAGGCGCGCAGGTTTTTTATGAACGAGTCGGTGTCCTTGTCATAATTGGCGCGGTATCCGGAAACCGCGCGTATGTATCCTTCGCCTTCCAGCATATACCCTATGGAAAGGTTGGCGACCCGTATTCTGAAACTTTCATCAATGGCGTCCGCTATGTGAAGCCGCCGCGTATTGTAGAAAGACACCAGCTCCTTCATGCTGTTGCCCAGGCTGTCTATGTGCGTGACGGTAAACAACGCAAGAGAAAGCATGATGCACATAAGCACGCCGAAGACGACAAAGAGCTTGTACCGTATCCTGATATCGTCGAACCATTTCATACGCGCCACCCTTCTTGACCTGTCTTCCCGTCCGGTCCGCGGACTTGCCCGCATCGGCCTGTAAAATTTACAAATAATGAACCATTGTCCACCAAAAAGCAAGTTGGGGAATCGCCGGCAGCGCCTCCTCTATGACGGCGCGACCAAGGCCATATTCGAGGCCATATTCAACTTGCCAGCCCGGCGAAACTCCGCTATCGTCCTCAGGATTTACGAAGACAAACACCGGGCGGGCCATGGGCAAGCGACTTCCCTTTTCCGAAAACCTCTCCTTTGCCAAGCAAATCAAGTCGCTTGCGGACGATGAACTCCTGGACATCTGGGAAGAAACCCAACGCCTGGAACAGCTTATGCTCGCCGAATGGGACACCGGTCTTGAGCTTGCCCCGGAATACGAGCGCCTGATTGTCCTGGAACTCCAGTATCGCATGGGCATGCGCGGCATGGAGCGCAGTCCCCTGGAATGACCCTCAGCCGGCCTTTTGCGGAGGAAACATGGCCTTTCCCACAATGACCATCGGCGATATTGAAAGCGCCATTCCCATTGTCCAGGGCGGCATGGGGGTAGGAATTTCCCTGTCGGGGCTGGCTTCCGCCGTGGCCAACGCCGGAGGCGTCGGGGTGATCGCCGGGGCCATGATCGGCATGCGGGAACCCGACATCGCCAGCAACCCCGTGGAAGCCAACCTGCGGGCCTTACGCGCCGAAATCGCCAAGGCCAGGGAACGTACGCGGGGCATTCTCGGCGTCAACATCATGGTCGCGCTCACCACCTTTTCGGAAATGCTGCGCGCCTCCATTGAAGACCGCATTGACATCGTTTTTTCCGGCGCCGGACTGCCGCTCGACATGCCGCGCCACCTGCTCGCCCTGTGCGACGAAAAGAAGGAAGAATTCAAAACCAAGCTGGTTCCCATTGTTTCCTCCGCGCGCGCGGCCGGCGTCATCAGCAAAAAATGGCTTTCCCGCTTCGACTACCTGCCCGACGCCTTCGTGGTCGAGGGCCCCAAGGCGGGGGGGCATCTCGGCTTCAAGCCCGAGGACATCGACAGCCCGGCACACGAACTGGAGCGCCTTGTGCCCGAAGTCGTGGACTGCGTGAAGGAATTCGAGGATGCAAAGGGCCGGGCCATACCCGTCATTGCCGCCGGCGGCATATACAGCGGGGCCGACATCAAGCGCTTTCTCGACCTGGGCGCGGCGGGGGTGCAGATGGGCACGCGCTTTGTCGCCACCCACGAATGCGACGCGGATGACCGTTTCAAGCAAAGCTATGTCAACGCGCACGAACGAGACGTCACCATCATCAAAAGCCCGGTGGGCATGCCGGGCAGGGCCATATTCAATCAATTCATCGCGGATATGCGCGAAGGCGCAAGACGCCCCTTCAAATGCGTCTTCAAATGCGTCAGCACCTGCGAACAGGAAAAAACGCCCTATTGCATCGCCGCCGCCCTGCTGAACGCCATGAAGGGCAACCTGGAAAAAGGCTTCGCCTTCTGCGGTTCCAACGTCCCGCGCATAAGCGGCATCCAGTCCGTGCGCGACCTGATTGACAGCCTGCAACGGGAATTTGACGAGGCGATCCAGTCCTTCAGCGGCGCCGCAAAAAATGCGTAACAGCAGCCAAGGAGATACATCATGTTCGGGATAGGCACGCAGGAACTTCTTATCATCCTGGTTGTCGCCCTGGTTATTTTCGGCGCGAACAAGCTGCCGGAAGTGGGCAGCGGCCTTGGCAAAGCCATACGCAATTTCAAGCGGGCCGCCTCCGAGCCGGACGAGATAGACATAACCCCCCGCGCGGAAAAAAAGGAAAAGAAGGAGGGCTCGCATGAAGGTTGAGCAAATCTCCATTTTCCTCGAAAACAAGGCCGGACGGCTTGCCGAGGTGACGCGCGCGCTCAGGGAGGCCCGTATCAATATCCGGGCGCTTTCCCTGGCGGATACCTCGGAGTTCGGCATTCTGCGCCTTATCGTTGACGACCATGAGACGGCCAAGACTGTTCTGAAAGAACAAGGCTTTACCGTGGGCCGCACCAGCGTGGTGGCCGTACAGGTGGACGACCGGCCCGGAGGTCTGGACAGCATTCTGCAATTGCTCAGCAATACCGGCATCAATGTGGAATACATGTACGCCTTTGTGCAGGCCGGAAGCGACAGCGCCACCCTGATCCTGCGCTTCGACAAAACGGATCAGGCCCTTGAGGCGCTCGCCAAACACAAGATCCCCGTTATTCCGGGGGAAAGGCTCTACCGGATGTGACAGAGCGCGTGCATGCGCGGCATATCGTTATGCTTCGCCGCGGCACTCCCTTGCACCCCGGCTTGCCGCAATATGGCGACCGACCCGGTGGGCGTTGGCCATCAGGGTCAAAAGATGCGGCTTTTCGGAAAGTTCCGGCAGGCAGGCCCCATCCGCGATAAAAACACCCGCAAGACCATGCACCTCGCCTGAGGGCGAGGTGGCGCCCAGGACGGGCTGGGAACGCATGGGAAATGTTCCCGAGCAGTGAATATCTCCGCCCGGCATCCCAACTGTGAAGCTGGCGGGGATCAATACCGCGCCGCAGGCCCAATAGGCACGGCGAAGTTGCGCAACGGCGCGCCGCATGACTCCACCGAGCTTTTCCGAAAAGCCTCCCCGCACCAAAAGACAGCCGTCGTCCTGCAAGCGTACGGTGGACGTGGAAAAATGCCCCGGCAGAAACAGGTTGCCCGCAAGACAAGAAGACAAAAGCCCGCGCAGCAGCATGGCGCTCCAGGGTCTGGCGAAAGGCACGTAACGGATGAACTCCGACAGAGGAATGCCGGTGGTGCAGTAAGTATTGCCATAACCGGACATGTCGTCGCCCAGATCGATCGCATAGGACAATTGTCCAAAAGCAAAAGTGGCCTTGGCTTCTATGCCGAAAAGGCGGGGGATCCACAACAGAAAGGCCGCTGTCGGGCAGGAAAGGACAGGCAGTTCCCGCCGCAGCCCCAGGCTCTTGAGGGCGATCCGTGTGGACGCGAGGACACCCGCCGCAAGGATGATGCGCGTTGCAGAGATCGTGTGGGGAGTGCCCCGCAGCATGCCGCGGGCGTGAAGTGTTTCACCCTCTCGCACTATCTCTTCCACGATAAAGCCGGTTGCGTGGTTGAAGGAGGAAAATTTTTTCAGCTCCGGCAGATCATAGACAGACGCATACTGCGCGTTACGCGCGCACCCCCAGAGACAGTTGCCGACGGCATGGCACTTGAGCCGCTTCTCCCAATCCTCCCCCAACACGGCAACGCGAGATCGCCCCAGTCGAAAACCGCTTGCCGCGACGGTATCCCGCTTCCGCGTGTAGTTGTGGAGAATATGGGTATGTAAAGCTTCCATGGGCAGGGGCGGTCCGGCCCAGGCATCCACCCCGAAAAACGCCGTCAGGTCATCGTCCGCCCTCCCGCTCATACCCATGCGCTGCGCCGCTGCCGCATATCCCTCGTCCAGTTCTTCCGGGGCAAAAGGAAATGCCCGGAGTTCACCGGGAGAAAGCCGGGCAACGCCGCATCCCCACGCATTGGAGAGCCCTCCTGTCGCCAGGGAGCCTACCGCAAGGAAATTCTCCGTGATGATGCGGTGTGTTTTCACAAAGTCCTGAAAAACATACGCATGTACCGGCACCCGCAGTTTCGGGCTGGCAGTGACCATGTGGCGCAGCGCATAAAAGTCACGGCCTATTTTCCATTCCCATTGCCGGTCATCATGAGGCCAGGATTCCAGGGCAGGTTTTTCTGGCGGCAAAACGGACGGCGTATTCCCCCCGTCCGCCATGATCACGCTTTTGCCTGATTGCAACAGGGGAAAGGCTGCTGAGGTTCCGGAAGGACCGCTGCCTACGATAAGCACATCACAATCCGGCATCGCGGGGCTTTCCTTTGTGCCTGTCCCACGCGCGGAGGAAAGGCCATACGAGTATCTGTAAGAAACGCGCCGCACACTCCAGCATAACAGCGCCCAGCACATCGCAAAAAGCGGCCCGTACACCACCTTTGCCGCGAAACAGCCCGGCTCCCTGTGGCGACGCTTCCGCCAACATCACCGCCGCGTGCAGGCGGAACGCCAAGGCATCATCGCGGGCACCGGGCGTGAGCAGACGTTTTTCCAACAGGGCAAGCGCCCTTGGGAAAAGCTGAAGTGCTGCCGGGAGAGAGAGCGGCACTCCCGCATGCAGCTGCTCCATGGCGAGCGCGTATCGCCTAAGGAGGCTGCTGGAGGGAGCGGCGCCCAGCACATAACGCAACAGGATAGCTCCCTCCTCCAGCAATTGCCGCCGGACTCCGGCTTTGCCGCGCATCATTCCGATCGATATGGGACGCAGACGCAGGCCCAATGCCTCCAAATCGCGCCTGGTGTCCATAGTGGGCAAATCAAAGAGGGAGGTAAGCCGGGTAAAGCTCTTGCCCAAAACACTGTTGGCCGGAAAAAGCCTCCCCACTGCCCGAACCAGAAAAACGGGGGTTGGCACGAACAGTTTGAAAGTACGCTTCCGGTACCGGGCGACAGCCTTGAGGAAGAAGGTATAGGACACCGGGCTGTCTTCGGCCACGGACAAAACGCCGGAAGGCATGCTCCGGTTCTCCGCCAGGTTGAGTATTCCCTGGGCCAAATCCTCCACATGCAGAGCTTGCACCAAGGGAGGCGGCAAAAAAGCGGGGAGCAGGGGCAGTTTTTCGACCAGCCCGGCGATCATGCCAAAGGTTCCCTCTTCCGCCCCGCCATAGACCAGGCCCAGCCGTACGGCCCAGCCGCCGGCGGCCAGCACCTCCTGTTCAATACGCCATTTTGTGCGGCCATATGCGGTTGGCGCATCTTCCCGCGCGGTCTGACTGGAAATGAATAGGAACTTCGCGCCGACACTCCGGGTCGCCGCAAGAAGCGCTTTCGCGGCGCTCAACTCAATATCGCCTGAAAGTTCCCCGCGCATGTCCGCGGCAAGATGGATAACGACATCCGTATCCAGGGGAATCTGGGGGGGCGCTGGAGAGGTCAGGTCGTACGGAACCCAGGGCACATCGTTACCCAAAGGGTGTCGGGATGCCGCAACCACGGCATGTCCCCGGTCACACGCATGACGATACATAACCCGGCCTATATATCCGTTAGCGCCGGTGAGAAAAATTTTCATAATCGTTATTTTTTAATCCTGAGAATATCAATAAAGAAACCGGAAAATATAACCTGAATTCCAATCACTACAAGCGTTACAGCAGGAATAGTAATGCGTAAAATTTTTTCAGGATTCAGTATCCCAAAAGACTCTTGTCCCCAAAGTATGACTGCCAGTACTGATATGGCTATCCCCAAAAATGTGACAACCAAACCGCACAACACGCAACTTTCCGCATTGAGCTTCACAAGAAAGGTGTTATCGACCTTTATAAACCTCGCCTGCACAGCGTAAATTTTCGCATATGCGTGAAAGGATACCAGGTTAAAACCAACTATAATCATCGTGGCGGCATATAAGAGCGTGTTGATGCTGAAAACTACGCCATAGATATGTACCGGTGAAAATAAAATGGATATGGCAAGAAAAAGCCCAACAGCAACTAACACAAGACCAGGATATAAAAACAACCATCTTGGACAATGCATCAGCAAAAATTTGAGATGACGCCAGCCATCGCGCCAACTGCGCAAATGCGGCGGACGCGAGCGTCCATCGCGCGAGAGAGTCGTTGGCACTTCCGAAATCCTGTACCCGTTCACCGTCGCCTGCACCACCATTTCACTGGCATACTCCATGCCAAGGGTTTGCAGATCAAGATCACGCATGCGCTGAGTGTTATATCCCCGAAGGCCGCAATGAAAATCCCCGATGGGACTCTGAAAAAAGGCTTTCCCCAAGCCGGACAAGACCGGGTTGCCCAAATACCGATGCAAGGGCGGCATGGCGCCCTCTGCAATGCCGCCCATAAAGCGATTGCCCATGACAAGGTCGTCCCCGGCGCGCAGCCGTTCGACGAAGGGCATCAGGTTTGTGAAGTCATAACTATCATCCGCATCACCCATGATGACGTATTTGCCATACGCGGCGTTGCAGCCCCCAATAAGCGCCGCCCCATAGCCGCGCTCGGGAATATCGATCACCCTCGCTTCAAGGTCTTGCGCTATTTTCTGCGAACCGTCGGTACTGCCGTTATCGGCGATGAGCACCTCTCCTGAAATAGCATGTCCTGCAAGAAAGGAAAAAGCTTTTTGTATACAGGGGGCGAGCGTTTCCGCTTCATTGAGACAGGGCATCAGGATAGTAAGTTCTACCTGCTCAGCATGTGGCTGCATAGTATACGCGACCATCGTTTCACTCCGTATTTTCACGGCGGGACAGGAGGTGTTTGCGGGAATCTATCGGCATAGCCAGTAAGAGCAGCAAACATGTTGCCAAAAACGGCCACAGGATGAGATTGACAAAGGTGCTGTGCCTCACGCCGGAGTGTCCAGGGAGAATACACATCCAGACGAAGGGGAGCAAGCCCGGCAGACAGGCCATCCACAAGCCTGGAGGCATCTCAAGCGCCATACGCCGCCTGCGCAAAACGCAGAAGGCAATCACGAACAGAATGGTCGGCCAATTCGCGCTCAGGAAATTTCTTTGCACTGCCGTAAGAATCATTGTCAGGCCGCGAGCCGGATAATTCTCAAGCGTCACGCCGAACAACTCGGCTTTTGTCGGCGCAAGCACGAGGAAAAGCACAGACCATTTTATAAGCCAAGGCAGAACAAAACCGAAGCTCCACCCTATACAGCCCCAAAATGCCTCTGCCGCGATACTGCCCGGCGATTCGCCGTCCGCCCACCGTGCAAGCGTATAGCACAGCAGCGGCAAGGCCAGGCTCAAACTCTGCGCGAGAAAATAATGGCAAAAGGCGTCCATTGCGCCAACAAAGCCGAAAAAACAGAGAGGACATATTCTTCCGCGCCCCAGTGCAGCCGCGGCGCCCGCTGCCGTAACCAGCCAAAACTGCGTTGCGTGCGTTACAGTAAAAAACATGTTTGGAGAAGAGGTAAGAAAGAAGGAAAAGACGACAACAGCCGCGTATCTTGTGTCTGTCGCGCGTTGTAACGCTATAAATAACAAAACAAGCAGGAGAAGGCTTATCCCCGCCGCAGCAGCCCGCACCGTTTCCAGCGAAAAAAACGTATACATGCTTTTCAGGGCTATCTGGTAGCCATGTATAAAGCGCATGTATGGATGTGGAGCCGCATCAGGAGCATCCCCTGCGATAACCTTGCGCAAAGCGGAACACTCGCCGAACGTCGGCATTTCGAGAAGCGTCTTTGCATCCGGCCTCATATTCAGGGCTACGCCAATGCCCACGCATTCGGTAAACATGTCGAGACGGTTATATAATGGCCGAAGCCAGTCATACTGAGGATAATTGTCGGAAAAAAAACCCCGTGCGTCCGCCTGCAGAATATTTTTCCGCAAGCTTTCCTGGGGCAGCGAGGAAACCGCGAACAACAGCGCATAGCCAAGCACGATAACGACCAGTATGCCGGCAAAAAGCCCGATGCATTCCTTCATTCCCGGCCGCGCGCGCGCTATTGCCGCCAAGGGCAAAAACGTCATGACAAGCACCTCCACATGTACAAGGCATCACCTTTTGCGGCCGGCAAAGCCGCTGCGCCCGCCTTACCCGTCCGTTTCGCCCCCGTCGGCGGGGGCAGGACCGGCAACAGCGGGACAGAACAGCGCCTCGGCCAGGTGCAAATGCGGCTCCTCGCCAAGCAGGTAGACAATATCCCCGCTTTCCAGGCGCGCGTTCGCGTCCGGCGAGGCAATCATGGCCTCCCCCTTGCGAATGGCCACCACGGTGACCCCGTGCTTTTGCCGTAGCGCACTTTCGATCAAGCTTTTTCCGGCCAGTTCGGAACCCTCTTCCAGCCGTACCGCCTGCACGCCCACATCGGGCAAGTGGCCGACCAGGGTCTCCAGCGGCGCGGACTGCAAGGCGAGCTGGCGGGTCATGTCATAATTCTCCGCGCGGACATGCGCGACAAAATTCGCAATATCCTGCCGGGGCACAAGATACTTGCCCAGCACACGCGAGAAGATTTCAAAAGAGCTTTCAAACTCCTCGGCAATGACATCGTTCGCGCCCAGGTTCCGCAAGGGGCCTACCTCCGCCAGAAAACGGGTGCGGGCAATAATGTGCAGCTTGGGATTCATTGTCCTTGCGGCCAGCGTCGCGGCGCGCACGGCCGCGGGATCGGAAATGACGATGGCCATGACCCGCGCCGCGCCGATGTTCAGATGTTCCAGCACCGAAGGCTGCGAAGCGTCGCCATGGAAAATGGGTTCCTGCGCCTTGCAGCGCTGCACCGTGTCAGGGTTCATTTCCAGGATCACATAGTCAATGCCCGCGCCCCTGGCCGCCTGGGCCAGATGCCTGCCGCTGACCCCAAAACCCGCAATAAGCAAATGGTTTGTCAGGTGATGCCCGGCATCTTCGCCGTCCGGCTCTTCGGCGGCGCTCTCCCGCTTTTTTTGCAGCTTCCCAATCATATCTGCCAGGCGCGGCCCCAGGGCGATGAGCCCCGGCGTCAGCATCATGCTCAAAATGCTGACCGCCAGGAAAAGCTGGTAGAGTGCCGGCTCCAGGATGGAATCCCGCATTTCCTCGGCGGCCAGCACGAAGGAAAACTCTCCGATCTGCGCCAGGGGCAAGGCCGTCAGGATGGCCGTGCGCCAGGGGTAGCCCTGAAAGTGCACCGCCGGCAAAACAAGCAGGGCCTTGACCACGATGAACACAAAGGTGAGCAGCGCCACGCGCATGGGGTTCGCCAGCAGAAAGCTCACGTCAAGCAGCATGCCGACGGAAATGAAGAAGAGGCTCATGAAGACGTCACGGTAGGGCAGCACGCCGGCGATGACGTTCATGCTGTATTCCGATCGCGCCAGCATGAGTCCGGCCAGAAACGCGCCGAGCGAGAGCGAAAGGCCGAGCGCATGCGTCATCAAGGCCATGCCCATGCACAGTCCCAGCGTGGTCAGCAGAACCAGCTCACGCAGGCGGGTGCGCACGACCATGAGCATCAAGCGCGGCAATCCGTACTTGGCGAAGAGCAGCACGCCGCCGAGCACGACCGTCAACTGCGCGAGGGCTTTGAACACGCTGGCAAAGGTCAAGTCCACCATGCCCGCAAGCAGCGGGATGGATACGAGCATGGGCGCGAACATGATGTCCTGCAGCACCAGTATGGCCAAAATCTGCCTGCCGTGCGGGGTGTTGGTCTGCCCGCTCCGCTGGAGATCGCTCAGGACGATGGCGGAAGAGGAAAGGGCCGCCAGGTAGCCGAAGCAGATGCCTACCGGCAGGCTATAGCCCCGCATCACGGCAAGGCCCGCTATCACGGCCACCGTCAGCCCTATCTGCAAGGTGCCGCCTACCAGGACAGGCTTGCGCAGCCGGGCCAGCGCCTCCCCGGAAAGTTCCATCCCGATAGTGAACAAGAGCAGGGCCACGCCTATCTCCGCCAGCATGCCCACCGCGTGCTGGTCGGAAACTATGCCCAGCACGGAAGGGCCGCACAGCATGCCGGAGATCAAAAAGCCCACCGTGGCGGGCAGGTGCAGCCTGGCGCACACGATAATCACGCAGATCGAGAGCAGAAAAATGATGACTATTTCGTTGATGAATCCCACGTCTTGCCCCTGTTGTCGCGTGAGGCGGGCCTACTTGCCCAGTACGATGAGCCGTTCGACATTCTGGGCATAGACGATCCCGCTGCCCGGTTCATGCAGGATCGGCACGGAGCGTATGCCCGCAAGGATGGCCTCCACGCCGTCCTTTTCCGCCACGATCAGCAGCACTTCCTTTTCCGGCACGAGGGTGATGCCGAAAAACTTCACGTCATCCTCCGTGCCCGTGCCCCGCGCCGTCAGAATGGTGCCCCCGCGCGCCCCGGCCTTTCTGGCTGCGGCCATGACATCATCCGCGCAGCCGGTGTTCACGATAGCCGTCAACAATATATGCCCGGATTCCATTGTATCGCTCCTCACGTCCCCGGCGGGGTTGGCGTTGGCCGTTGTGGCGGCGGGGCGGATCGCCATGCCGGAAGCTTCCAGCACAATGGCGGCGCCGCCAAGTTTTTTGGGCTGTTCGCGGCAGGCCTTGCATACGCCCTCGATCACGGCGGACGCTTCGTCGCGCAACAGGATGAACGCGATATCCTGCTGCACGTCGGCCAGCAGCAGGGCCTGCAATATTTTGTTGTCCGCGACGGCGCGGCCGTGGGCTATGGTGCCGCCCCGCGCTCCCGAGGCCTTGGCGGCGGCAACGAACAGATCGCCCCTACGCCGCCCCACCATGCCAATGAGCAGTTTGCCGGGCGTCAGGTCAGGCAGGATCATCCGGCGGCCTCCTTCTTGAGTGCTTCCAGTTCCTTGCGGCGCTTTTCCAGGTGCTTGAAAATCATGCCCAAAAGCTGGATGGTGATAAGCGGAGCCATGGCGATCATGGCGATCATGCCGAAAGCGTCGGTTGCCGGGTTGCCGCCGAGCGCGGCGGACGCGCCCAGGGTGACGGAAAGCACGAAGGTTGTCGCCATGGGACCGGAGGCAACCCCGCCGGAGTCAAAGGCGATGGCCGTGAACAAGGGCGGGCAGAAACGGGTGAGGACAAGCGCCAGCGCATAACCCGGCAGCAGCACGCACCAGATGCTCATCCCCGTGACCACGCGGAGCATGCCGAGCACAACGGCTGCCGCGATGCTCAAGGAAAGAGCGGCCAGCATGATCGTGCGCCTGATGTATCCGCCGGAGATTTCTTCAATCTGCTGGTTGAGAATCCACACGGCAGGCTCGGCGCACACCACCACCGCGCCCAGGATGAAACCCACCGGGATCAGGACGAAACCGCCCGCGAACCCGCCGAGCGCGACGCCAAGGGATTTGCCCACCGGGCTGAATCCGCCGGAAACCCCGGTCATGAACAGGACGAGGCCGATAAAGCAGTATACCATGCCGAAAACCATGCGCTGCACCCGCCGGGCAGGCAGCTTCAACAGCAGGACCTGGAACACGGCGAAGATAATGAACAGCGGCAGAAGCGCCATCACGATTTCCTGAACGACGTGCGGCAGAATGGAGAGAAAGGCGTCCGCCAGGGAAAGCGTTGCGCCTGCCGCCTCCCCCCCGTCAACGGGCGTCGTCATGCCGCCCTTGTTCGTCATGCCGAAAAACACGACAGCCGCCACGGGCCCGATGGAGGCAAGCCCGACAAGGCCGAAGCTGCTGTCGTTCGAAGCCTCCCTGCCTTTCCCGGCGGCGGCCACCCCCATGCCCATGGCAATGATAAAGGGCACGGTAACCGGCCCGGTGGTCGCGCCGCCCGCGTCAAAGGCCACGCCCACGAAACCGGCCTCCACCAGGGCACAGGCCCCGAAAAGCAGGATATAAAAGCCCACCAGCAAAAAACGCAGCGGAACCTGCAACACGATGCGGCCCGTGCCGATAAGCAGAAAAAGCCCCACGCCGGCGGCAATCATCACCAGCAGCAGGCCTTTGTCCAGCGAGGGCATAATGGCGCTTACCTGCGACGCGAGAACCTGCACGTCCGGCTCGGCGATGGTGATGGCGAAGCCGATGGCGAACGAGGCGAACAGCATGAGGGCAAGGCTTCTCTTTCGCGTCAGTTCGGAACCCACCCGCTGCCCGAAGGGGACCATGCCGATATCCGCGCCTACCAGGAAGATGCTGAGTCCCAGCATAATCAGGACGCCCCCGATCAGGAACAGCGGGAGCTGTCCCTGCCCGAGCGGGGCGATGGTGCAATGCAAAAGCGCCACGATGCCCAGGATCGGCGCGACGGAAATGGCGGATTCCTTGAGTTTTTCCACAAAGTCGGCAACCAGCATCGCGTCTCCAGGCGTCAGCGCCGTACCGTCACGGCGCGTACACTATGTATATAAAAAAACGGGATTTCCCGCAAGATTGTCTGCAATGGGGTCGTGCTCCGCACTGGTACGGAACGAAACAGCAGTCGGAATCCTGACGCCTTTTCTTTTTCACATTCCCTTGAGATGGCTCCCGCTATGCGCGTGGCCTTGCAGCGTTGCGATGGCACGTAACTTGTATGCCTGCGGAAGCGTAACGCATGAAGGCAACAATCCGGACTGGCCGGATGCGAGCGCACACTCGCTGAAAAACCCTTCATGAAGCACGAATCATGGCGGCGCGCACACGCTGCCGGGAGGAGCCATCATGGGTACTGGCCCCCAACCTGGGTTTCCGCACATGAGCGAATTGTATGCAAGGCATTCCGCCCCGCATGGCAACGGCCACGCCGGTCTTACCTCCGGAAGGCGCACAGGGAGCGTTATGCGCAAGCGCATGCGCATGCGGCTTTTGCACTTCGAAAATGCCTTCGGCGACGCCTATGCTTCTGAATATTGCCTGGACGCCATGATCAGCCTGGTACTGACCATGGCGCGGAGCGCAAGGTCCGATGCGGACAGGCTGGAGCGCCTGGCCGGCACGGCAGCAGAGGCCGCACCCGTCCGGCGCGCCGGCTAAAGCGAATCGCCCTCGCCGTCACCTCGTGGAGCCGGACGTTCACGAACGTCCCGCGACGCGCTCTCGCCTATCAATCCGCATGCGCCGATGCACTTGGCGCCGCCGCAGTATTCGCACGGCTTGGCGTGAGCCGGTTGCCGAGCTTGCAGCATGTCGCACAGGGCAAGCAGCTTCTTGAAAAATTCCAGCACTATTTTTCCCATACAATGCAAGAATACACCAGTTTGCAACATTTCGACAGTGCTTCGCACAGGCCGTGTCAGCTTGCAAGGGCCTTCCCCGGATGGTATATGCTCACGAGACGCTTAGTAAACGGGAGCGGTGTATGCTTGCACGCCTTAGCGCCGTGTGCGCCTTGATGCTTCTTATGTCTCCCACGACGCCTTTCGCGGCGGAACAGGTCACCCTGGTTGACGCCGTCAAACGCGCTCTTGCCGCCAACCCGGCCATCCACTCAGCCAAGGCTTCCAGTGACGCGGCCGAAGCCGGGCGCAAATCCGCGCGCGGGGCGTTCGGCCCCAGCCTGACCGCCTCCTACGGCTATACCCGCCTGATGCAGGAATCCGAACCGTCCTTGCGATCAGACACCGTGCCTTACGGGGGGATGTTCACCGCCGCCATCAGTTTTAATCAGAACCTCTTTACCGGTTTCAGGCTGCTTTCCACCTACCAGAGGGCCGCCCTGGAGGCTGAAAGCCGGCAGTTGAACCTGCGCCTCACCCAGTTGAACCTGACGGCAAGCGTGCAAAGCACCTTTCTCAGTTACCTGCAGGCAGTGGACAATGTGCGCAGCCAGCGTGATTCGCTGACGCGCCTGAAGGAACAGTTGCAGATTACCAAGGCGTCCTTTGAAGTGGGCTTGCGCCCGAACCTGGACGTATTGCAGGCCGAAGTGGACGTCAGCCGCGCGGAAAGCCTGCTGATCGGCGCCGAGAACTCGCGCGAAACCTACAAGGCCCAGCTCAATACCCTGCTGGGCCTGTCTGTGACAGCCGCCCTGGACTATGTGGGCGTGCTCTCGCCCGTACCCTTCGATACGGGGCTGGAAGCCTGCCTGACCACGGCCTACAGGCAGCGTCCCGACCTCGCCATCGCCGCAAAAGCCGTCGCCATTGCCGGTCAGGACGTGCGCATCGTGCAAAGCCAGTATTATCCGCAAGTAAGCGCGTATTACGGCATTACGGACACGGGCGACAACCTGGGACTCAGGCATGTGCACAGGGACGGCTACCGCACAACCCGTTGGGAAATCGGCGTTCTGGGAACCTGGACGGTATTTGAATGGGGCAGAACCTTTTACGCGGACCAGCAGGCCCGCTTCGTGGAATCCCAGATGCGCGCGGACGAGGCCTCGCTGAAGCTGAACGCGGGCTTTGACATCAAGTCGAAACTCCTTGCGGTGCGTGACGCGGAAAAACTCATCTCCGTGGCCTCAAAAGGCCTGGAACAGGCGCAGGAAGCCTACAAACAAGCGCAGGCCCGCTACAGGGCACAAGTGGGAACGAACTTCGACGTGCTGGACGCCTCCGCCAACCTCACCGCGGCGGAAACCACGCTCACCGGCGCCAAAGCCGCCTACCTCACCGCGCTCTCCGCTCTCTACGCGGCCATGGGGGAGTTGAAACCCGATCTGGGACTCAGCGGGAAGTAATGTCACAAACCCCCGAAGACTTTTTGACCATCACACCCCTGGGCGGCCTTGGCGAAATCGGCCTGAACTGCCAGCTCTGGGAAACGCCCCGCGGGGTGGTGATGGTTGATTGCGGCCTCATGTTCCCGGATGACTCCCACCTGGGAGTGGATGTCGTCATTCCCAGCCTGGATTCCATGCTTGCCGTGCGCGAACGCTTTCTGGGAGTGGTGCTGACCCACGGGCATGAGGACCATATCGGCGCCCTGCCCTGGCTGATTCCGCATCTCAAGGGCGTGCACGTCTATGGCTCCGCGTTCACGCTGGCCCTGGTGGAGCACAAGCTGAAAGAGCGCGGCTTGCAGGACCACGCCGTGCTGACGCCTGTCACCGCCGATACCGTTCTGACGCTCGGCGATTTGCGCTTCCGGTTTTTTCCGGTCTGCCACTCCATTCCGGAAGGTTTCGCGCTCGGCGTGCAGAGCCCTGTGGGCGACATCCTCCACTCCGGCGATTTCAAAATAGATCCGGAACCGCTGTTCGGGTCCGGCACGGACATGCGCCTTTTCAAAGACTTCGCGGGCGAGCGCGGCGTGCGCCTTCTGCTCTCCGACTCCACCAATGCGGAGCGCGAAGGCCATACGCTCACGGAGCGCGAAGTCAAGGAAGAACTCGGCAAGGTCTTCGCCGCCGCCCCGGGCCGCATCGTCATTACCCTGTTTTCCAGCCACATCCACCGCATCCAGGAAGTCTTCGACCTCGCGGAGCAGTACGGGCGTTCGGTGGTCATCAGCGGCAAAAGCCTTGCCAACAACATCGAAAAGGCGCGCGAACTCGGCCTGCTGCAAGTGCCCGCCGCCTTTTTCAACGCCTACCACGCCGTGCCCGACTTGCCGGACGAAAAGCTCGTGCTGCTGGTCACCGGCGCGCAGGGCGAACCGCTTTCCGCCCTGGCCCGCATGACGCAGGGGGAACACCGCCAGCTCGCGATCAAGCGCGGCGATACCGTGGTCATGTCCTCGCGCATGATTCCCGGCAACGCGCGGGCCATCACCAGGCTGATCAACGACATGTACCGCCTGGGCGCCGAAGTGCATCACGAAAAGGTCCGCGACATCCACGCCTCGGGCCATGCCTACCGGGAAGAATTGCGCGCCATGATTGAAGCCGTGCGGCCCAGGCTTTTCGTCCCCATTCACGGCGAATACCGCCACCTGGTCGTGCACAGCCGCCTGGCCAGGGAATGCGGCGTCCCCCCGGAATGCGCCATCATCCTCGAAAACGGCGAACCGCTCACCCTTTTGCCCACAGGCATACGCCGGGAAGAACAGGTGCCGGTGCAATATACGCTCGTGGACGGCAAGGGCGTGGGCGATGTGGGCACGCTTGTGCTCAAGGAACGCCATATTCTTGGCGGCGAAGGCATGGTGCTGGTGGTGCTGGTGCGGGATGTGGAAAGCGGCAGCGTGCTGCACGGGCCGCAGATGATTTCCAAGGGCTTTGTCTTCCACCAGCACTTCGAGCATCTGCTGGAAGACGCCAAATGCCTGGTGCTGGATCAGCTTGAGGAAAACCGCAACGCCAGCCCGGCAAAACTCGGCGAAGGCATCCGCGCGTCACTGCGCCGTTTTTTCCGGCGCATTTTGGACCGCGATCCTGTTGTTGTGCCTATCATTACAGACGTGTAACCCTTTTACCCAAGGAGTATCCCATGAAACGCGCACTACTCGTGCTTGCCGCCTGCCTGCTTGTGAGCGCCCCCGCTATGGCCAAGGAAAAAGGCCCCGGCGGCCCCAAAGGCGCGGAACCCAGAGGCAAACAGGTGATCGCGTCGCAAGACGCTCCGCCGGCCATCGGTCCCTATTCGCAGGCTATCCGGGTCGGCGGGATGCTCTTCCTTTCCGGCTCCCTGGGCATGGTCCCCGCAACGGGACAAATCGCCGCGGGCGGCATAGCCCCGGAAACCGAACAGGCCCTGGACAATCTCGCCGCTGTGCTGAAGGCCGCCGGCGCCTCGTTTGACGATGTCGTGAAAACCACCATCTTCCTGACCGACATGGCGGATTTCAAAACCGTGAACGAACTGTACGCCAAGCGTTTTTCCAGCGCCCCGCCCGCCCGCTCCACAGTGGCGGTGAAAGAACTGCCGCGTAACGGCAAGGTGGAAATCGAGGCCATCGCCTTCGTGCCCAGAAAGAAGTAGCGTTTACGAAAAGCCGGACAGATGCGCCCGCCGGGGAGAACTCCCCGGCGGGCGTATACAGGACAGCCAGAAAGACCTCAGGACATATCTTCCTGAGATTCACGGCTTGACGGCAGCGGCGCATACTCATCCTGCAACCGGCACATGCGCGCGAATTCCTCGGCGAAAAGACTTTCCGCTTTTTGCAGGACAAGCTGCCTGATGAATTGCTTTTTGTCCCTTGGTTTGACCGCCATGGCGATTGCGGCGCTTTCGGCTTCTTTCCGCACCACCGACAGGGTGGACGGCAGAAAAACGGGAATTGCCGTCCGTTGCCCGCGCCCCGAGGCGAAGCCGATGGCCCGCATGGAATCGTCAAAAATATTCCGAAGCAATGCGGCCATGGCCGCATCGTTATGAGCGACCTTCCAAGAAATGGAAATATGCAGCGCATGCCCTACGGTTCGCACAACCGCGTTGGCCGCCATTTCACTGGTGCGGATTTTATGCATTTGGCTTCGCATGGCGAACAATTCATCCGGAATACGCATTCCCGGCGATCTCGATCTGTCGGACAAAAAGCGCTCAAGCGCCTCAAGCGCATTTCTCGGGCGTAAATCCGTGGGGTAATAATGTTCGAAAATCGGCAGTATATATCGCGCGCAATGAATGGCATAGGTCAATTTCGCCCTGCGTCCTCCGGCAACGGCATGCAAGGCCCGCAGGGCAAAGTCAAAGCCGCAGCGATCAAGCACTTCCTCCAGCGAAATGTGCTCCCTCCAGGCATTGTCATGCCCGAACGCCTCGACAAAGGTCTCCCGGTACGGCTCCATCGCGTCGGAGTCAAAAAGTTCGCTGGGTTTTATGAAGAGCTTGCGCATGAGAATTTCCTATAATTTACGGAACTTACATGGCTGTTTCTTCGGACGCGCCAATATGCGGTGCGGTCTTCGTCTGTTATTGTAAATTGCAGACGGCTTGGCCGTCAAGGATGTCTATTGTTGCGCAGCCGATGCGGGCTTTGCCTGAAAAGTACGCGCCTGTTTTTCCAAAGCGCGCACATACCCCTCCACGCGGCGGTTGAAACTCCGCGATTGCACTCCCAAATTCCGCGTGCGCTTGTCCTGGGCGATGGCATGCTTGCCCACATAGCGGGAAAAACGCTGCACCTGCGCCTGCCAGTTGATGTTGAACGCGCATGCGGGCCGCGCGCCCAGGCAAAGCAGCAATGCAACGACGAGAATGCGAACCATGACATGCTCCGGGGCCACTTCCAGGCTTATGTAAACTTCCCCATAACATACTATCGGCAGAAAATGGAAAAAGCTAAGCGTCACCGCGCCGCGGATCCGCCTGACGCCAATGCGTCCTGCATTTTCCGGGATTTCTCCTGCAGGGCGCTTTGCAACGCATTGTACTCGGCTGCAAGAGCTTGCTCGTCTATAGTCACCGTGTTGTTCCTGATTTGGATTTTCTCCCCGTGCTTTTCGAAAAACATGCCCATGCGCGCTGCTTCATCGTAAAAATCCTTCTGCACGGCGTACAGGCCATGGAGCGCTGCGGCATATTCGCTGACTTCCTTTGCATAGGCCTTGTCAAAAGCCGCACGAACGTCTTCCGGCTGTTTAAGCGCGGCCCTGGCGGCATCCGCCCTGGCTTTGACCGCGTCCACCTGCTGCGCGCTCCTGAAGAGCGCTGCCGCGAGCCGTTCTATACGCGCCCGTTCGCTGCCGATCTTGTCCATGGGCACAGGGCCGAGTGCGGCTATCCGCGTTTTTTCTCCGGCCAGCCGCGCGTTGATATCGCCCAAATCTTTGGCATACGCAGTGATCACGTCAAAATGCCTGAGGTAGTTGCCGATTTTTTTGCGCGTCGTGTCGCTTATCCGAACCCGGTCCGCACCCGCCGCCATGACGTCCTTCTCCAGAAATGCAATGAAGGCTTTGCGCTGCTCCTGCTCCTGCCTCCCGCAGGCGCCAACATAAGGCGCGCACAGGACAAGCAGCATCAGGCACAGGATATGGACACGGGGGGCCGGCATCATGGGCTTTCCTCATTGCACTTGCATACTGCATAACAGTACATGAAAGCATGCCGGACAGGAAGAACAAAGAAAAACCCGGCGCGAGCCGGGTTTTTAACAGCGGCCGCAACCGCTGCAGCATGCAGCTTCCCTTAAAAATTCAGACGCAGCCCCAGGACGAACTCGT
>Ga0082212_10004044_pt1 | contig 20547 bp, 19 predicted proteins | sample TergutNt197P3_FD_71548 | JGI IMG/M metagenome (GOLD analysis project Ga0082212, IMG submission 71548) | Neocapritermes taracua P3 segment gut microbial communities from Petit-Saut dam, French Guiana - Nt197 P3 | ecosystem: Host-associated > Arthropoda: Insects > Digestive system > Gut ... | reverse complement strand
AGAATGGTAAACCAAATGCACTATACACTACCCGCTAATTAGGCTAGGTTAAAACAGCATGAATTGGGAAAAAAAGGCGGTCTCTCCCGAACAGGTGAAGGACATCAGCGCGAAATACGGCTGCGATCTGCTGACTGCTTCGGTGCTTGTCCGGCGGGGGATTGTCGCCCCCGATGCGATACAATTTTTCCTTGAAGATGATCTGCGGTTTCTGCGCAATCCTTTTGAACTGCCGGGCATGGAAGACGCAGTGGAGCGTGTGCTCGCCGCGAAGGAGGAAGGCGAAAAAGTCCTGGTTTTTGGCGACAGCGATGTGGACGGCATTACCGGAACGGCTCTGCTTGCCGGATATCTTGAGGACATGGGCGTTGATGTAAGCTGGCGCATTCCCGGTGCCGATGATCCCTACGGGCTTTCGATGGAGGCGGTTGAGGAATTTGCCGCCGCATACGGTACACTGATCATCACCGTGGACTGCGGTATTTCCCGCATTGCAGAGATCAGGCGGGCTGGCGAATTGTCCGTTGATGTGATCATAACCGATCACCACGAGCCGCAGGAAGAACTGCCCGAAGCGCTGGTCATCATCAACCCAAAACTGAAGGATACTACCTATCCTTTCAAGGATCTTTCCGGCTGCGGCGTCGCATTCAAGCTGGTGTCCGCCCTGCGCTTTGCACAGAAAAGCGAGCTGTACGCACAGCCGGTGTGCCTGTTGAACACACGTCCGCTCAATGATGCGTGGATTGTCGAAGCTGCGAAGATGCGCAACCTTGCAATAACGGCAACCCTCAGCGAAACAATAATACCGGGAATGGTTTCCATAAGCGACACCCGGCTTCCCGCCTTTCTTGAGGGGCAGCAGATCCTTGTCTGGGACGCGTCGCTGCAAAACCGGGTCATTGCAAAACTCTTTGGTAATGGTGTTGAGATCGGGATGCTGGATGTGGCCCCTGAAATCGGCAGGGAGATTCCCGCAGTTGCCGGACAAAGCCTGCTCCGCGTCAAGGAACTTTCGACGGTTGCCAAATATTCTGATAAAGAAGCGGGCGAACTGGATGTTTTTGTCAGTCTTTTCAGATCATTTGTGCAGAAACGTGAAAAAATCGCCGCGAGTGAAAATGAACTACACGAGATGCAGCTTGCCGCTCTGGGAACCGTAGCCGACATTATGCCGCTGGTGGACGAGAACAGAATAATTGTCCGCAGCGGCCTGCGGTCGATTATACCGGACGGCGCTTCTGCACGGATAAAACCAAGGCCGGGAATTATGGAATTGCTGGACAAGCTGGAGCTTTCGGGCAATCATTTTGAGATTAAGGATATTTCCTGGAAACTCTGTCCGGCCATAAACGCCGGGCGCAGAATGGGAAGTCCACAGACGGCGGCAAATCTTTTTTTTGAGAAAGACCCCCATGTCCGCGGGAAAATTGCCGGGGAATTGATTGCATTAAACAGGCAGAGAAAACAGCTTGAGGAAGAAATCTGGAGCAGAACCGAGCCGATGGCCTGCCGGTCACTCTCCGATCATGGTGAAAAACTCGCGCTGGTGTACGGTGAGGATATAAACAAGGGCGTTACCGGTTTGATTGCCCAGCGTATTGCGCGGCGATTTAATGTTCCGTCGATTGCGGTGTCGTTTGCGGCAGATGTATGTACCGGATCCATCCGGTCGGCGCAGGGTTATAATATATGCGGCCTGTTGGAACAGTGCAGTGATCTATTTATCGATTCCGGCGGCCATGAATTTGCCGGCGGTTTTAGCCTTATAAAGGAGAAATGGGAAACCTTTACCGAACGTCTGAAGACCGTAGTACAAACAATGGAATTTGATGAAACTGCCGGAGGGCCGGAGATAAACATTGATGCGGAGCTTCCGCTCGAATACCTAACCCCCGATATTCTTAAACTGGTGGATCGTTTCGCCCCCTACGGAAAAAACAACGAGCCTTTGACTTTTATGGCAAAAAACCTTGTTGTTGAAGATCTGAATTTTATCGGGAAGAATGAATCAAAGCACCTCAAGATGACGCTTGCCGGAGGCAGGCACAAATGGCCTGCCCTGTACTGGGATGCCGCCAGCCGTGTTGTAAACAGGGAGTTTGGCAAGAGTGACAAAGTGGACGTGGTATTTACCCTTTCCCGCGACTGGTATAAGGGAACTGCCACACCGCAGATGATGGTAAGCGATCTGAGGAAAAGCGAATGATTTTCTTCCCTATTTTTTACGCGCAGAGGCGCAGAGGCGCAGAGAGGAATATAATAGTTTTTGTTTGTTTTTTCTTTATTGGCCTGGCATTAAACGCTCAAACAGCGGCGGTGCGTTACGCCGTTATTCCTGAGAATCCGCTGCCGGGAGAACCGGTGACCATTGGCATCAGCGATTCAAGCGGGGCAGTGCTGGCGGCGCTGATGTCTGAGGGGCGTGCCCTGGCAAAGGCTGCTTTTTTTCGCATACCCTCAGAAGGTTCAAAACAGGCGTTTTTGGCGGCGGTTCTGGCTGTCCCGTCGACGGCAGTGCCGGGCACCGCTGTGATTGTCGTGGAAGGCGCAGGGGGAATTGTAAAAGAGATTGCTCTGGAGATCGCCGGAAGGGAATTTGCTTCCGAAGTAATTGAATTAAGCCCCGCGCTGACCAGTCTTCGCACTGAGCCCGATCCGCAAAAAACCGTCGAATCCGAACAACTCTGGGCGATACTTAACCGGACCGGCAATGAGATTCACAGCTTTGGCAGCTTCAGTCCGCCGGTACAGTCTACCCGCCGTACCAGCCGTTTTGGCAGCCGCCGGGTGTACAGGTATGCAAACGGTTCAAGCGATGTTACGATTCACGCCGGAGTTGATTATGGAGTGCCGGCGGGAACGGCTGTTGGCGCATGCGCTCCGGGAAGAGTGGTGCTTGCCAGACACAGGATTGTCACGGGAAATTCGATCATCGTTGAACATCTTCCGGGAGTATATTCCCTGTATTATCATCTGGACAAAATTGATGTTGCCGAAGGCGCTCTGGTTGCCGGTGGAACGCTATTGGGACAGAGCGGTGCAACCGGCCTTGCTACCGGCCCCCATCTTCACTGGGAGATTCGGGTTTCCGGCGAGAACGCCGACCCGGATGCCTTTATTGCCCGGCCAATTATTGACAAAGATGCGATTTTGAGTAAAATGAACTTGTGAGAGGACCCGGTTGGTTCTCTCACAGGTCGGACTGCCGTAATACAGGCGGCCCTCATTCTTGCCTTACCTGGAAAGGAGGTGAAATTTTTTGGCGCATATCGTGATTGACGACAGCGAACTGCTTGAGAAAGCCATTAAACGCTTCAAGCGTATGGTGGAAAAAGAGGGCATTATTCGTGAATTCAAGAAGCGGGAGTACTTTGAAAAGCCCTCTACAATCCTTAACCGGAAAAAAAAGGCCATTGCCCGCAAACTGATGAAAAAGAACCGAAAAGGCCGTGCGGAGTATTAGTGGTTTTTCGGTAACCAAAATCCTTTTATTAGTTTTTTCATTTCTATTTCTTTTCTCCTGCGCGACGACGGGACAGATTGTTTCCGTTCCCTCGCCACAGGAGGTGCTGCCCCAGTGGACGCTTGTCGATGATGCCACAGGCGGCCTGTCATACTATGCGGGAAAGATTTCCCGTCCCCGCCTGGAATTCTGCGCCCTGCGTATCGACCTTTTCAGTCCCGAATTAAGAATTACAGCAGCAGGCGGAGCAGGAAGCCCGGAAGCTTTTCTCAGCATAAAGGTAAGCAGCTTTGTCCGCGAAAACAATTTACTGGCCGGTATTAACGCTCTGCCTTTTGACCCTGTCTCGGACAGGGAAGGGGAGCCTAGGACAAATGTAGGCATAGTCATTGCCGGCGGTGTGATGATCTCGCCGCCGCACCGCGAGTTTGACGCGCTTGTTTTTTATGCGGACGGCGGCGCGGCAATAGTGAGTCAAAGGGAGATTCGCTCCGCCGAGAATATCGCAGTTGCCGCCGGCGGCTTTCGGCGGATACTGGAAGACGGCGAACCCGCTGCGCGTGTGTTGAATTTGGACGCCCGTCATCCCCGCAGCGCGGCGGGAATTTCTTCCGGCAGCAGATACCTGTACCTGCTGGTCATTGACGGAAGGCGTCCCGGCAGTGTTGGCAGTACCGAGGCTGAAACAGCCCTGCTGCTGCGGGCGTTAGGCGCAAATGAGGGTATCAACTTTGACGGGGGCGGCTCAAGCGCTCTGGCTCTGCGTTTCAGTGACGGCGCTGTCCGCGTGGTCAACAAGCCCGTCCACGGCGGCATCCCCGGCAGGGAACGCGCCGTCGCCGGCTGCCTGGGGGTGGCCAGTAAATAGTGGAAAAAACGGTTCATTTTGGATATATTGGTATAAAAGGCCATTTGGTATACAGGAGTTTTGGTGAAGGCACAATATTATTTTTTATTGGTGGTAATTATGCCTGTAATGCTATGCTCATGCCCACCCGAGTCCGGTGAAAACCCCGGATTCGTTGAGGAAATGCAAAAATTTGTACAGGATATTTCCGTTCATGCAAGGGGGAAAAAAGCCAATTTTATCATTATTCCGCAGAACGGCGAAGAACTGGCTTTCAAAAACGCCGAACCAGACAACGGCCTGTGCAATTCATATATCGACGCGATTGACGGCGTCGGGATCGAAGAACTCTTTTACGACAACAGATTGCGTGTTGATAATTACCGGCTGAAAATGCTGAGGACGATAAAAAACCATGTAAAAGTAATGGTCGCCGATTTTGTTGGTAATGACGCGAATATTGAGGATTCCAAAAAACGAAGCGCGGACGAAGGTTTTATTGCCTTCCCGCGAAGCAGGGATAACTATGATTATATGCTGATTCCCAATACCGGTATCACGAATGAAAATGCGTCGAATGTCACGGTCATTGCATACGCTAAAAATTATCTGTACCTAATCAGCACCGATAAATACGGAAAAAAAGACGACATGATAAACGCCATCAAGGCGACAAACTACGATGTTGTTTTAATAGATCTGTTTTTCGATGAGAGTGAATTATCCTCTGGCGATATTGAACAGCTAAAAACCAAAGCCAACGGGGGAAAACGCCTGGTTATTTGCTATGTGAGCATCGGATCGGCGGAGAATTACCGATATTACTGGCAGCAGGGGTGGAAAAAAGGCAATCCGACATGGCTAAAGAAGTATTATGACGGATATAGAGACGAAATCTGGGTTGAGTTCTGGAATGACGAGTGGCGGGATATTATCTTTGGTTACGAAGACTCGTACATCGATAAAATAATCGCCGCCGGTTTTGACGGCGCGTATCTGGACAATGTAGAAGCGTACTATGCTCTCTCGAATTAGTTTGGTATATGCTGTACTGCTGGTCTTTTGCTGTCAGCTTTTTGCACAAAGCGCCCTGCCGGATATAGATCCGCAGAACGATCCTTCTTCGTTTGTTGGCATGAGGCTGGAGGAATTGTTCGCCCGTTTTGGCCTGCCGCAGACGGTACACGCGGCAAGGGGGGAGGAGATATGGCAGGACGATGTAGTCTTTGTGTACGGCGAAAGGGATTTCTTTATCTACCGTGACAGGGTATGGCAGGTAGGGGTTAAGTCCATGTACGGCATGAAAATCGGCGATACAAAAGCCGTGGCGCTATTGACCCTTGGCGGGGACGCAAGGGATGAGGGGACATATCTCCTGTACAATATTGCCGGTTACAACTGGCCTGTATCGCTCCGTGTCAATATTGAGGCTGGCAGGATTTCTGCCATGTATGTGTACAGACCGGACTATTGACATTTGTTGCAGAATTTTCACGCAGAGACGCAGAGGCGCCAAGGTAATAGCGCAATATGGATGCTCCTTGCTTTGCGTTCTTTGCGTCTTGGCGTGAGGAATTGGGAGTATTATATTTAGAGTGAAGGGTGACTATGATTGAAGTTTTTGATACCGGAGCGTATTTGATCAACGGTTCGCAGATCATAAAGGATGACGGCGAGGCTGCCGCCAAACTCAAACAGGCGGGAATTTCCGTTTCAAAAGAACAGGCGCGCAGGGGTACTATCGCACACGGGATTTTGGCAGCGCATAATGCAACACAGGGTGACGGCGGCGATGAACAGAACCTCCGGATAAAATTTGATTCGCTTGCCTCTCACGACATTACCTATGTCGGCATTATTCAGACGGCGCGCGCCAGCGGTATGGAAAGATTCCCCGTACCCTATGTGCTGACCAACTGCCACAACAGTCTTTGTGCTGTCGGCGGAACGATTAACCAGGATGACCATGTATTTGCCCTCAGTGCAGCGAAAAAATACGGCGGCATTTACGTTCCACCGCATTTAGCCGTGATCCACACCTACAACCGCGAGATGATGGCCGGCTGCGGCAAAATGATTCTCGGTTCTGACAGCCATACCCGCTACGGCGCACTGGGAACCCTGGCGGTGGGCGAGGGCGGCGGCGAACTTGCAAAGCAGCTTGTCGGCAGAACCTACGACATTGCCTGTCCGCAGGTAGTGGCGGTGTACTTAACCGGGGAACCGGCGGCGGGGGTCGGCCCCCACGATGTCGCCCTGACGATTATCGCGGCGGTTTTCAAAAACGGTTATGTGAAAAACAAGGTAATGGAATTTGTCGGAGACGGCGTTGATAAGCTGCCGGTGGATTATCGAAACGGCATCGACGTGATGACCACCGAAACCACCTGCTGGTCGTCAATCTGGAAAACCGACACCGCCGTCAGGGACTACCTTGAGATTCGGGGCAGGGAAGGGGACTACCGCGAACTGAAACCCGCCGACACCGCCTACTATGAGGGCATTGTATACGTTGACCTTGCGAAAATCGAGCCGTGTATTGCGCTGCCCTTCCATCCGAGCAACGTTTTTACCATTAGCGAATTGCAGCGCAACGCCAAAGACATTCTGGCAAAGACCGAAGAAGATGGATCGAAAATGATTGGAACTCCCGGCCTGAACCTGAATCTTAAAAAGAAATACCGGGATGGCGGCGTATGGGCAGAGCAGGCTGTGATTGTCGGCTGTTCCGGCGGCATTTTCGACAATATCATGGCGGCGGCGGATATTATAAAGGGCGGGCCGGCCGGAAGCATGGCGGACTATGCTCGCCTTAATTTTTCCATGAGCGTGTATCCGGAAAGCCAGCCCACCTATCTTGAACTGCTAAGGAACGGCGCGGCGGAAACTTTGATGAGCGCCGGGGTTCTGATGCGCGAGGCGTTCTGCGGCCCATGCTTCGGTGCGGGTGATACCCCCGCCAACGGCGAACTTTCGATCCGCCACGCTACCCGCAACTTTCCCAATCGCGAGGGATCGAAGCCCACAGACGGACAGATCGCGTCTGTGGCACTGATGGACGCCCGCTCCATTGCGGCTACCGCTATAAACGGCGGAAAAATCACCGCCGCTACAGAGATCGATGTTCCGTTCGGCAAGTATAAATTCTTTTTTGACAAGAGCGTGTACGAAAAGAAAGTATATGACGGCAGCGGCAGTCCTCAAAGCGATGTCGAGTTGGTGTTCGGCCCCAACATCCGGGACTGGCCGGCGCTGCCCGCGCTGCCGGAAAATCTCCTGGTAAAAATCATCAGCTTTATAAGCGATCCTGTTACAACCACCGACGAGCTCATTCCATCGGGCGAAACTTCTTCATACCGTTCAAATCCCCTTAAACTGGCGGAATTCACCCTGAGCCGGAAAGATCCCGGCTATGTCCGGCGGGCAAAGGAAGTACAGACTGCCGAGGAACTGCGGCAAATCGGAGCCGCCCGGAAGACGGCCGAAGGTGATCGCCGCATTTCCAACGCACAGTTTCCGGATGGAAAGGATCGCAGGGAAACCTCCGCCTTGCTCAGGCTGGTACGAACTGTCCCCGGCTGTCAGGATCTGGGTGCTGCGGATTTTTGTCTGGGCAGCGCCATCTTTGCCCGTAAGCCCGGCGACGGATCCGCCCGGGAACAGGCGGCTTCCTGCCAGCGGGTGCTTGGCGCATCGGCGAATTTCGCACTGGAATACGCAACAAAGCGCTACCGTTCGAATCTTATTAACTGGGGAATACTTCCCTTTGTCATTACCGATGAGGTGGCTTTCGGATCTGCTTTCGAACTTGGCAGCTATGTTTTTTTTCCGGGTATTACGAAGGCAATACGGGATAGATCAGAGATCATCAGAGCCTATGTGTTAAGCGATAAGGTAGTGGAGATCAACACAACTCTCGGTGAATTAACTGAAAGCGAACGGCAAATTCTCCTGGACGGATGCCTGATTAACCATTATGCGAAAAACTAGCAAATTTTTGAATATACTGTTTGCTGCCATGCTCCTGGCGGCATTGTTTTGCGGATGCGGAAAACATATGGTTGAGAATACCTCGCTGTTTTCCGAAACGGCGCACCGCAGCATAAGCATAAAAGAGCATCCCTGGCTGATCGATGCGGCAATTATTCTCCTGTTTGTAATGGTTTTTATACTTATTGTGTTTGTGAAAAACCGCAATGCGGGCAGGCGGCTGGAAAACCTGGTTCACAAAAGGACAGCAGAACTTGAAAAACAATATGCGCTTTTGCATCTGCTCAATGATGCGGCGGAGATGCTTCTGGAAGCCGAAGCAGAGGACTACCTTGCGGCAATTGTAAAAAGCATGGAAATGATCTGCCGCCGTGTGGAGGTAGACCACATATATTTATGGCAGAACTACCGAAGGGAAGATGGGATACTGTGCTACAGGCAGGTGTGCAGGTGGGTTCGGGAAGGTTTAACCGGCGATCATTATGATGCTGGTTTTTCCTATGAGGGTACAATGCCAGGCTGCGGGGAATCAATGTCCAGCGGAAAGAGCATTAACGGGCCGGTTGACCTGCTTCCGCAGAATGAGCGTTTGCATGTTGGGGCGGACAAAATACTGTCCGTTCTGATGGTTCCGATATTTTTGAAAGATGAATTCTGGGGTTTTGTCAGTTTTGGCGACCTTTCAAGGCGGCGTGTTTTTGAGACAGCGGAGGATCATCTGCTGCGGTCATGGGGTCTTTTGACCGTAGGGGCAATTGAGCGGGGCAGGATTGCCCTTGAGATGCAGAATACATTGACCAAACTGGAATTTGCCTCGAATTCCAAGAGCCGTTTTCTTGCCAATATGAGCCATGAAATGCGTACGCCCCTCAATGCCATAATCGGCCTCTCGGAACTGGAACTTGGCGTCCCCGGCCTGCAGGGAGAATCCTTTTCCAATATGGAAAAAATATATTCTGCGGGCGTGAATCTTTTGGGGATAATAAACGAACTGCTGGATATTTCAAAAATCGAGTCAGGCAAACTTGATTTGATTCCGGTGGTTTACGAAGTCCCCAATTTAATCAACGATACCATCAACCTGAATATTGTCCGCCTGGGCAGCAAGCCGGTAGAATTCCGCCTCCATGTTGACGGCAGTCTGCCGGCCCGGCTGGAAGGCGACGAACTTCGGGTCAGGCAGATTTTCAACAACCTTCTTTCCAACGCGATCAAATACACCAATTCGGGGTTTGTGGACTGGAGTATTTCCTGCACAAAAGAAGGAGAGCGGGTTAAGGTAACCAGCGTAATCCGGGATACGGGAATGGGCATCAGCGCCGAAGATCAGGGAAAACTGTTCAAGGATTACTATCAGGCGAATATCAGGGCACACTACTATATTGAAGGAACGGGGCTGGGTCTTTCCATTACCGGGAATCTTGTCAGGCTGATGGGCGGCGCTGTCTCGCTGGAGAGCGAAGCGGGAAAGGGATCGGCCTTTACTGTTGAATTCTACCAGAATACGGCGGGTGATGAAACAATTGGCAGCGAGGTTGCCGAAAATCTTTCGCAATTCCGTTATCTGGCACAGCGCCGCAGCCGCAGTCAGCAGCTTGCCAGGGCGGATATGTCCTACGCTTCGGTTCTGGTGGTTGACGATGTAGAAATTAACCTCGCCGTAGCGAAGGGAATGCTCAAGCCGTACAACATTAACGTGGATTGTGTCACAACAGGGAAGGAGGCTGTGGATATTATCCGTGAGGCGAAAATCCGCTACAGCGCAATCTTTATGGATCACATGATGCCCAAAATGGACGGTGTCGAGGCCGTTAGGATCATCCGAAATGAAATAGACAGCGAATATGCGCGGCAAATTCCCGTTATCGCACTGACTGCCAATGCGCTCATTGGCAACGATACCATGTTCCTTGAAAATGGTTTTCAGGCATTTTTGTCCAAGCCCATCGACATCCTCAGGCTGGATCAGGTTTTGAACCGGTGGGTCAGGGATACGAAAAAGGAATCGGTTCTACAGGAGACGTCATCCCCCGTACCTGCTGTTGAAAAACCGGCGGACAGCAATATGCTGCCGGAAACATTGCAAATACCCGGACTCAATGCCGCCGCTGGTCTTGCCCGTTTTGAAAACGACGAGGAAGCGTATCTGTTGCTGCTGAATTCGTTTGCCGCCCATGCCCCGGACTATATCAAAGCCCTCGGGAATACTGATGACCTTGACGCATATCTCATAGCGGCACACAGCCTGAAAAGTTCAAGCAGGGGAATTGGTGCCGATGAACTTGGCGATGCGGCGGAAAAGCTCGAAGCCGCCGCCAGGGCGAAGGATACGGCATATATCAAGACCAACAACAATGAATTTATCGAAGGTGAAGAAAGGCTCATCGCCGCACTCGCCGTTTTTTTACAGAACATGCCCAAAGAACAGCAGCCTGCGAAGCCGGAAAAAGAATCCCCCGATGCGAACGTGCTGGCGGCGCTCACCCGGGCGGCAGAGGACTACGACATGGCGGCTCTGCTGGAGGCAATCGAAAGCCTGGACACCTACAGCTACAGTTCTCAGCCGGATCTGGCCGTCTGGCTGCGGGAACGCGCCGCCCACTCTGACTTTGAAGCGATAACAGAGAGATTACAACAGATATAGGGTTATTCTTCGCCTTCCGGTTCCCTGACGATGTCGATAAGTTCAATCGTAAAGATCAATGTGGAATACGGCGGAATGATTTGCCCGGCGCCGCGTTCACCGAAGGCAAGACTTGACGGGATGTAGATTACATACTTGCTGCCCACGTTCATCAACTGCATACCTTCGGCCCAGCCGGGAATTACCATTTCCAGGGGGATTTCCTCCGGCTGCGCCTGCGGGTAGGAACTGTCAAATATATTGCCGTCTATAAGCGACCCTTCGTAATGCACCCTTACCGTATCGCTTTCGAGCGGCTTAGGACCGCTTCCTTCCACAAGCACCTGGTATTGCAGTCCGCTCTGGGTGACGTATACATCCTCGCGGGCGGCGTTTTCCTCAAGAAAAGCGATTTCCTTTTCCCGCAGTTCGGAGGACTGTCTGAGCATGGCGTTTTCAAAGGCATTCTGCACTATTTCCAGGGCATCCCCCCTGTCCAGCCTGGTATATCCCTCTTCCATAGCGTCTTTTAGCCCTTCGGCAAACGCGGCATAATCTATTTCAATTCCGGTATTTTGAAGGTCGCCCCCTACGGTCATTCCCATTGCATAGCTTGTCCGCGCTTTTTCTTCCGCTAGATTAGCCTCATCCCGTATTCCCCTTGCCTGAACGGTAAAAGCAGTGAGCAAAAGGCAGAATGTTATTGCGTACTTTTTCATGATTGCCTCCTGTTAATGTTACTGAATAATATCAAGCAGTTCGACTTCAAATATCAGCGTTGCATACGGCGGGATTTCCGGGGGAGAGCCCCGCGGGCCGTAACCCAGATTTGACGGAATGTACAGACGATATTTGCTGCCGACACTCATGAGCTGGAGTCCCTCAATCCAGCCGGTAATTACCCGCGACCGCGAAAGGTGGAATTGCGCTGGTTCACCTCCTCTATAGGAGCTGTCAAATACAGTGCCATCAATCAGGGCGCCCTCGTAATGCACCCGAACCGTATCATCAATATCCGGTTTGGCCCCGTTTCCCTCTTCGATAATTTCGTACTGCAGGCCGCTGGAGGTGACGATGATGCCGGGTCTTTTACTGTTTTCCGCGAGGAATTCGTTCTCCGGTTGTCTTAATTCAATACTACGCTGATCCATTAAGGCGTCAATTGCCTGCTCAAATATCATCTGCGCGTTTTCCCTGCTAAAACGGGTCGCTGAGCCGGATATGGCATCCTTCATACCCTGTGCAAATTCATCAATATTGGGGCTTATACCGTCCTCTTTCAGGTTTGTCCCCAGGATCATCCCCAGAGCGTAACTGGCGTCTTTGTCAATGGTTTCCTCAAGGGATGATGAAGAGCTATTTTCGTTTTTTTCACCACAGCCCAAAATGCCTGTACAGAACAGGCTTGCAATCATCAATATGGAAAAAATATGCTTCATATATCCAGCATATCCCTTAATTTGCTTTGTGGATACCCCGATATACATAAATATGAAGAATTATTTTACCGTTTTTACTGCGGTTTGTTCCGCCGTCCTCCTGATTTCCTGCGCCGGCCTTCCTCATGAAAAGGTCAAACTGCCGCCCGAACAGCCGCTGCCGCCCGAGCATATAATGGGAAAGGGAATGGTCAGCAGGGATACATTGACTGATTTTCTGCTGCAGAACAATTCCGGTGTGAGCAAAAATTTTGTCTCTGCCCTTTCAGGTTATTATATTGAAGAAGCAGCAGCCGAAGGCGTAAACCACGACACTGCCTTTGCGCAGATGTGCCTGGAAACCGGCTTCCTTCATTACGGCGGGCTTGTTACGCCGGAAATGAACAATTTTTGCGGTCTTGGCGCGATAGGCCCCCAGCAGCCCGGTCTGTCTTTTCCTGATCCCCGTACCGGAGTTCGCGCCCATATCCAGCACCTCAAGGCGTACGCAAGTACTGAACCGCTGAACAATGCTTTGGTGGATCCCCGTTACCGTTATGTAAAATTGGGTTCTTCTCCCACCATTCACGGCCTTTCCGGCACCTGGGCAGCCGACAAACTGTACAGCGGGAAAATAGGTGCGATACTGCAGCGGCTGTATGATTTTGCGTTTTTATGAATTAATAACAGATCAACGAATGACGCGAATGAACGCGAATAATTAAAAAAGGAATAGAACCTTTTCCCCCATTCGTTTTAATTCGTGTAATTCGTTGATTCTTGATCTTTGTACTGGACAGAGATTGCGTTAATCGGTAGTATTATTCTAGGGGTATTTTCCTGACCCTTGCAGGCCAGGAATTCCGATTGAACTTGTTTGCTTGCGCAAACCAAATATTGGAGTATTTGTGGCAAAAGAAGAGGCAATAGAAGTTGAGGGGATTGTTCGTGAAGCTCTCCCCAATACCATGTTCAGGGTAGAACTGGACAATCAAAACGGACATTTAATTCTGGCTCACCTGTCCGGCAAGATGCGCAAGCACTATATCCGCATTGTCCCCGGCGACCGGGTCAGGGTCGCCCTTTCCCCTTACGATTTAAGCCGCGGGAGAATCATCTACCGCGAACGCTAACTAGTGTCTGTCCACAAAGTCGGTTACTTTGCGGACAGACCTTGCATTTTCTCGCCTTAAGGCTACGAAAATGCAATTTTTTAAGGTAGTCTGTCCATAATGTGTCTACATTATGGACAGACACTAACTAGTGGGATTTCCGGGTTTCTTCAGCAGTACCCATGTTACCCCTTCTCCGCCCGCTGCGGCTTTTCCCCTGCCCGATTCCCCGGCAAGCGGGCACTGTTCGATAAAATCCATTACCGTGCGTTTCAATACAGGGCTGCCGCTTGAGTGATTTCCCTTGCCGTGGATGATCTGAACTTTCCCAAGATCGTTTTTTCCTGCCTCTTCGAAAAAAGTTTCCAGTGACAGCCATGCCTGCTCACGGGTAAGACCGTGGATGTCCAGTTCCGCTTCGGGCCTTTTGTTTTTCAGGCGGCGGCGTCTGTCATGCACATTGATCGGCATATCTGTATTTTCCGCGTCCTTGTCATGGACCTTATTGTCCTGTTTTTCCCATTTATCAAAAATGTCCCCAAAGTCCATAGTTTCCCTGCTAGTAAAAAATAACGCTTTCTTCCGGTACCCAGCCAGTAGCGCCGCCGGAATCGTTGGCTGTTACCCTTAGCCATGCTCCACTCGGCCCCGATACTCCGCCGGGCGGAGAAACCAGCACCGGCTGTCCTTCCCTGAACCAGCCGATAATCCCGGCTGCCGAATCGGGAACGCGGCGAATAGCAGTTTCCTTCAGCACTGCCATACGGGATTTGGCCCCGCCTGCAGGCAGCGGACTGCGTTTCTTTTCGTCATTGGTTCCGGTAAAACCAAGGGACAGTTCAGCTTCACGCCGGATAACGGCAAAAAGACTGCCTGCCCCGTGATCTCGTTCGTTCTGCCTGAGCGCTGCCAGGGCATTGGCCACATACCCCCTTTCCCAAAGATTCTTTGCCGTGCCGTATACGGTTTCACATGCCGTTCGGTGCCTTTGGTACAGGCGGGAATTGGCCGCTGCAAGAATCTCCAGGGCGGGAAAGGGCAGGGAAAATTCGGTTTCCTCTGCTTCATTTAATTTTGCCAGAGCTTCTTCTTCTGGCCGCCCGGCCGCAGCACGGCTTACCGGTATGCGCAGCGCGGGTATTTCAAAAATCGAACCGTTATGCGAAATTTGCCGCCTTCCCAGAACAAAGGGATTTGCCTCAAGGGGGATGAGCCGCAATTTAAGCGCAGTGCCGCGCGATTGTTCCTCTGGTGAAACCGGAATGGATTCAAGGATTAGTCCCTGCGGTACGGGCGGCAGAAACAGCGCCGCCTCCGGCATATCCGCCGTCTCATTCCATCCGTTGACGCGAAGGTTCAGAACGGCACTCTGGCCGGCTGCCAGGCCGGCCGGGATATTTTCCCATGCCAGCTGATAACGCCTCGTTTCAGCCGCGTTTGCCGGCCTGAGTACCTGCAGGGTAAACGGCGCGGTTTTTATCTGTCCGTACGGGGTAATGACGGTGAAAGAGTCAAATGTAACGGTTCCGGGACTGTGTAGCGCGAAACGGTACTCCATTGCTGTCCATCTCTGGAATAGAAAATCATCTGCCTGATCGTCTCCCGAAAACGGCTGGCTGACAAAGGTTTGGCCGGTAGCGGGGTTTCTTAACCGGGGCCCTTTCAGCACCTGATCCAGAAAAATGGAGTCGCTGAAGTGCGGAGCGCGTACCTCAACCTCGCCGGGTTCGCCGTGGGCAATAAGCAAAGTGAGGATCCATGTTGATCCCGCTACAGGGCGGTTCGATGTGCTGCGTATAATTACCTGAGGCTCGTCCTGGGCGGAAAGAACCGTGACTGTCTGCAGCAGCACAATAATCGCAAATAAAACTGATAAAGGCTCTCTGGAGCGCTGCATAGCAGTATACATACTAATAATCCGGTCCCGTAAAATCTTCTTCTTCCGCCCATTCCCGGCTTTTCCACTGGTTAAGTTCCTTCTGCCGGATAAATTCAAAAAGGACGGCCATGCTTTCGTTTTCATCGTCACCGATGCCGGCAGGAAGATTCTGCCGTTCAAGCGAGATAAGGCACAATTCCAGATTCCGTTTTGCATCTATCCTTCTGCTGTCTGCCCTGAGCGCTTCACGGAAAGAATCCGCCGCTGCGGAAAAATCCTGGACGCTGAATAAAACAACACCGGTATTATAATGGATACGATAGCGGAGTTCCCTGCCGGCCGATGCGGAATACTTTTCGATGGATTGTCTGGCGCCGGCAAAGCGATCCAGCGCTGCCTGTTCTTCGCCCAGGGCAAAATAAACCGATCCAAGGCCGTATTCGGCATAGGGGGCGGCATCGGAATAATCAAGTGATTTCATGTACGGCGTAATCGCTTCGTTGTACAATCCGCGTGAATTTTTATAATTGGCTTCCATTATCAGGAGCCTGCCGGGAACATCCGAACACCCGCAGATTAGTACCGGCAAAAAACAGCACATGAGAAAATATATTCTGGCACGTCCGGCTTGCATTTTCATTCTACCTTCTGCTTTTCCAGTGTTTCTATTCTCAAATTTAGCAAACACAATTTTGATGCGCCCAGGGCTATTATAGCCAGTATCGCAAAGGCAGGCCAGTGCGCTTTTCGTTCCTGACCGGTTTTTCCGGCGTACGTTTCCATAGCGAAGGAGCGCAGATGCCCGGCAAGGGTTACGCCGGCATTCTCGCTATTACCATCAATGAATATGCCGCCTGTTTCCCTGGCTGCCATTTGCATAGCCTCTGAATCCCTGAGGCTGATTATGCCTCCTCCGCCGGGGACTTCGCCGCCTTCGTCGCTGCCCACGGCGATTGCGGTAACGGCAATTCCTTCACGATTGCAGCGTCCAAGGGCAGTTTTGAGCGATCCTGACAATGCTTCACCATCCGAAACCAGAATGATCAATCTGCTTGACGGGTAGGAAGACTGAAAGACACCGGCCGACGCGTCAATCAGCGATTCCAGGTTTGTCCCTCTGCCGGTAAGGTTTGATCCGTCAATGGCATCAAGGAAGGCAAGCACGGCGCCGTTGTCCCAGGTCAGGGGAATGGCGACAATGCCCCTGCTTCTGCTGACGGTAACGGCAAAACGCATCCCCGCCATAGATTCCACAGCTTCCCCGGCAATTGATAAACCCCGTTCCAGGCGGGACAGGCCGCTGTCCTTGCCACTGGAAGCGTCACGGATTTCCATGCTGCGGGATACATCAACGGCGATAACAGCGTCTACCGCGCGCCGGTATTCACCTGCCGTCTGCCCAATCCCCCAGCGGGGACCGGCAAGGGCGATGACAAGACTGGCGAGAAAAAGGGCAAAAAATATCCTTGATACGAACAGTTTTTTCCATAATTTTTCAGGCAGGTTTTTTTGAATCCGTTTTCTGCGTGAAGAAAAATATTCGAACAGTACCAGCGGAATAAAAACGGCAAATCCCGATAATACCCAGGGATGATCAAAAATACTGTTCACAGCCATGCTCCCAGAAAGTACCGTTTGATAAAACCGGCGATGGAGATGAGTCCCAATGCGGCAAGCAGGAAGGGCAGGTGGCAGGGACGGGAACGTGTCACGCTTCCCGACCGGCGAATTACAATTTCCTGATCGTCAATTCGGGCAAATGCGGCGGCAAGGGCATCGGCCGATGCTGCGGGAATCCATGTCCCGTCGGCGGCGGCGCTTATTTCCCTCAGGGCATCGACATCGTAGCGGGAATCGAACAGGCCGGTACGCCGCATCCTCGTAAACGGATCGATATAGTCGATGGGAACTTCTCCGCCGGATCCTATGCCGATCACCCACAGCGAGATTCCCATGTCCCTGATTATCTCTGCCGCAGTCAGCGGGTGAATCGCACCCGCGTTGTTTTCGCCGTCACTGATTAGTATCACTGCCCTGCGCTGTGCGGTTGATTTTTCCAGGTGATAGGCCGCCACCGCAAGTCCCATGCCCAGTGCTGTCCCATCGCCCAGTTCGCCGATTTGCAGTTCGTCCAGCCTCAATGAAAGTATTCCGCGATCGGTTGCAGGTGGTACAAGGAGGGCGGCGTCGCTGCCAACTGCCACGAGGCCGATGCTGTCGGTGGGGCGGCGTTCGGCGAAATCCTGCAGGAGACTGCGGGCTGCCGCGAAACGGCTTGTGCCGTCCATGTCGAGCGCCGCCATGCTGGGACTGATATCTATCACGAAGAGTATGTCCGCGCCGCGGTTCAGCCACACCGTTTCCGATGTTTTAATCAGGGGGCCGGCAGCACCGGCAAAGAGAAGCGCGGCTCCGCAGTATTGCATTATCCGCAGCAGCCTTACAATCCCCGCAAGGTTAACGGGCGCCCTGAACGGAACCCCGCCGGGAGGTCCAAGGGGAATGGACGCAGTAAAGGGGCTTCCCAGCCGCCGCGCCAGAATGACGGCAAACGGAATAACTATAAAAGCCGCCGCAGCGAGGAATGGCCGCTCAAATCCGAAACCCAGTGGCATAAAAGTCATCTTATTGCCTCTCCCGCCTGCCAGGTTTTTTCCGTACCGCCCGTTCCAGCATTTTAAGAAACAGCCTGATTTCACCAAACAGAACCAGTGTTTCAACACTGCTGATATTCATGCCGCTGAAGCGGATTCTGTCGCACCGGCTGAAAAAATCCCCAAGGAAATCGCCGCCCGGTACTTCCGGGTATTTTTCAAAAAATGCCAGGCTGCCAAATTCGGACGCGGTCATCGCCCGGCAGCTGTTACCGGAAAAATACGACAGGAAACTGCGAAATTCGACTGAAAGCGTGTCAAGAATTTTTCGCCGTTCTGATCCCCTTGCCATCTCCCTGCGCAGACGCCTTACTATCCGCCACATCAAGCCCAGGAGCCTTCTGTGTTTCCACGCTTCCAGCCAGCCTTTCATTTGCCTGCGTCCCCAGAACAATGCCCATAATGCCAGAAGCAGGAGAAGAATTGTAATGCTTATCGTCCCGTAAACCAAAAGGCTTGTACCCGGAATCGCCAGGGGAAGTTCAGCGCCGGACAGTACTTTGCCCGAATCGCCCGGGGAAAGTATGGAACTTATTTCTACCCTTAAGCCGGTGAATGTTTCTGTACCGATAGTGATGGGGGGCAGTTCCAGAATCCCGGGCGCGTATGCCGAAAATTCTATCGCCAGGCGATTCCCGCCGGGCCTTCGCTCAAGCGCGATGCGATGAATGTCGATGACGGCTGATGAAGGAATCTGCGCCGGGCTTGTTTCCTCAACCGGCTGTCCCGAAAAATTCGGCAGCGGCAGAATCAGGCTTGCCCTGTCGCCGACAAACACCTTCGTGGGGATCATGTAGGCGCCGTTCTGCCGATCCTGGGCAAATACCCCCGCCCCGCCCAGAAGAAAAAGCAAACTTATTCCCAATTTTTTCACATAAAGGCGCAAAGGCGCGAAGGACGCAAAGGAAATAAGAGAGTACAAAGGTTTATCTTTCATATCTCTCCTTTCCTCTTCCCTCTGCGACCTTTGCGTCTCTGCGTCTCTGCGTGAGGAATTTAGAAGAAATATCATCGTGGTGTCCTGCCGCCGAAAAAACGCCGTAATTCTTCCGCCGCATCCGCGCCGACAGGAAGTTCAAGGGACGCAACACCCGCCCTGCGGCAAAGGTTTTGCCAGAGATCGGCGCGGTCTTTGTGCCACTGTAACCATGCGTCCCGAAATGCGGGGGAACTTGTGGGGGCAGACAGCTGTATGCCCGTTTCGGGGTCTTCGATGGTGATAAGCCCCAGATCGGGCATATCACCTTCCGCCTGTTCGCATATCCTGACGGCAATTACATCGTGCCTTCGTCCCAGATCGTTTAATTCCTGTTCCCAGCCAATGCTGAGAAAATCGGAGATTAGTACCACCATGCTTCGCCGCTTGAGCAGACGATCTGCCCCCGAAATGGCGGAACGGAGGTTGCTGCTATGTCCGTTTTGGCGCTGTCCCCTGTGAGGAAAAGACCTGCCCCTATGGTATTGCAGCGCCCCCGAAACAAAGGCAAGTACATTTCGCCGCCCCTTGCGCGGCGGGAACACCCGGTCAATTTCCCGATCAAAAAGAAATGCCCCCACACGCTGCCCTGAGCGCTCCGCCGAAAATGCGATAAGGGCGGCACACAGCAGCGCCTGTTCGTAAGGTGTCATGATGTGCGTTTTGCCCCATATATTTGCCGTTCCGCTGTTCATGGAAGCCGAAGTATCCAGCAGCAGCAGAATTGTCAGTTCACGCTCTTCGCGGAACATCTTTACAAAGGGTGTACCGAGACGGGCGCTGGCATTCCAGTCAATGGCCTTTGCGTCATCGCCCCACTGATAATGCCTGGCCTCGTCAAACTCAAGACCCTGCCCCTTGAAGACAGAACGGAAATTGCCGGAAAGCATATCCACCGACAGGCTGTCGGCTACAATGGGAAGCCTTGTTATTTTGCCTAAAAGCTCATGGGTGTCCATACGGATCAGGGTATGGGAACGTGGGAAAGTATCCGCGAAATTACCGCGTCGGCATCAAGGCCGTCCGCTTCCGCTTCGTAGGAAAGCACGATTCGGTGCCGCAGCGCCGGGTAAGCCGCCGTCTTTACATCCTCCGGACCGACAAATTCCCTGCCGGCAAAAAGTGCGAGTATGCGGGAACAGCGGTGCAGGGCAATGCTTGCGCGGGGAGAAGCGCCGAATGACACATAGCGGTAAAAGCCCTCGGCCGCCCGCGCCGTTCCGGCCGGCTGCCCTCTGGCGGCTCCGGATGCAGTTGAAGCGGGCCTTGTCGCTACAACAATCGACACGATGTACTCGGCGATTTTTTCGTCGACATGGATTGAATCGGCGGCGCTGCGGAGCATTGAAATGGCCGCCTTGTCCAGTACCGGTGACAGCGGCTCAAGCTGTCCTGTGCCGCCCGATGCCATCGAAGGACTGCGTCCTACAATGGCAAGTTCTTCCTCCGGCGTGGGGTATGATACCAGCAGTTTGAGCAGGAAGCGGTCAAGTTCCGCCTCCGGCAGGGAATAGGTTCCTTCGTGTTCAATGGGATTTTCGGTAGCAAGTACAAAAAACGGATCCGGCAGGGGGTAGCTTGT
>Ga0082212_10004043_pt1 | contig 20552 bp, 14 predicted proteins | sample TergutNt197P3_FD_71548 | JGI IMG/M metagenome (GOLD analysis project Ga0082212, IMG submission 71548) | Neocapritermes taracua P3 segment gut microbial communities from Petit-Saut dam, French Guiana - Nt197 P3 | ecosystem: Host-associated > Arthropoda: Insects > Digestive system > Gut ... | reverse complement strand
GAGATCGTCGGTCTTGTTAACGAAGAACGGTCCGGCGTATGTGTTGGGCGTTGTCATTCCCGGCAGGGACCACTCGAAGGTCCCTGCGGCAGCGGGGCTTGCGGTGAGAGTGATCTCGACCTTATCTCCCGCTATGTCGGTCAGGAAGTATGCCGTCAGAACAGAGTCTGTGTTGACGACATATGTCCTCGCGGCTGTCGTGGACGCATCCTCCCAGAAGCGGAAGGTGTAGTCCGTTGCAGCGGTGAACTGTATGTCCACTGATTCGCCGGTGTTGAGTGTCACCACTCCGGTGTACGCTGTCCATCCGGCCGTTCCCGTGATCCTGTACTCGAAAGTAGCCGATGATGCGGGGTACGCCTCGAGGGTCAGGGTAACGGTCGATGAACCGAGGAAGTATGCGGTGTATTCTGTGTCTGCGGTGTGTAAGCCGACATTTCTTGAGAGAGATATCGAGCTGTCATCCCAGTTCACGAATGTGTATGTTCCAGTAGGTGCGGTGATGACTGTCAGGTCATCGCTCTTGTTGACCTCGAAGGGTATCGTGTACGGTATGGTGGTCGTCATGCCGGGCAGGGACCATGTGAAGGTTCCTGCGGCAGCGGGGCTTGCGGTGAGGGTTATCTCAACCTTGTCCCCTGCGATGTCGGTCAGGAAGTATGCCGTGTATTCCGCGTCTGCGGACTGCGGTCCGACGTTCCTTGTTGCGGCCGTGGTCGCATCCTCCCAGAAGCGGAAGGTGTAGTCCGTCGCCGCAGATGCAATGATCGTGAGATCGTCGGTCTTGTTAACGAAGAACGGTCCGGCGTATGTGTTGGGCGTTGTCATGCCGGGCAGGGACCACTTGAAGGTTCCTGCGGCAGCGGGGCTTGCGGTGAGAGTGATCTCAACCTTGTCCCCTGCGATATCGGTCAGGAAGTATGCCGTGTATTCCGCGTCTGCGGACTGCGGTCCGACGTTCCTTGTCGCGGCCGTGGTCGCATCCTCCCAGAAGCGGAAGGTATAGTCCGTCGCCGCGGACGCTATGATCGTGAGATCGTCGGTCTTGTTAACGAAGAACGGTCCGGCGTATGTGTTGGGCGTTGTCATTCCCGGCAGGGACCACTCGAAGGTCCCTGCGGCAGCGGGGCTTGCGGTGAGAGTGATCTCGACCTTGTCCCCTGCGATATCGGTCAGGAAGTATGCCGTGTATTCCGCGTCTGCGGACTGCGGTCCCACGTTCCTTGTTGCGGCCGTGGTCGCATCCTCCCAGAAGCGGAAGGTGTAGTCCGTCGCCGCGGACGCTATGATCGTGAGATCATCCGTCTTGTTGACGAAGAATGGTCCGGCGTATGTGTTGGGCGTCGTCATTCCCGGCAGGGACCATATGAATGTCCCTGCGCCCAACGGACTGGAGGTCAAAGTGATACCCGCAGTATTAGAGGGGTTGGTTGACAGGAAGTATGCCGTCAGAACAGAGTCCGTGTTTATGACGTATGTTCTCATCGAACTGGTCGAAGCGTCCTCCCAGAACTGGAATAGATAGCCGGAACTTGGGGTGGCCCGGACATCGACCGAATCCCCTGCGTTGAAGTTCACAGGAGAACTGTATGTCTGCCAAGAGGTTGTTCCGCTGAGCTTGTATTCGAATGTCCCGGACAATGCAGGATACGCTGTAAGCACAAGTGTCACATTTCCCGTGGACCCAAGGAAGAATGCGGTGTATTCCATGTCGGTGGTGTGTGTTCCCACGTTCCTTGTGGTTGCCGTCGATGAGTTATCCCACATCCTGAACGTATATCCGGATGCTTCTTCGGCGATCACTGTGAGGTCATCTCTCTTGTTGGTAATGAACGGTACACTGTATGGTATGGTGGTCGTCATTCCGGGCAGGGACCATGTGAAGGTTCCCGCGCCCAGCGGGCTGGAGGTAAGGGTTATGATTACGGTGTTCGAGGCGGAGGTAGATAGGAAGTACGCCGTAAGGGTCGCGTTTGCGTTTATCGTGTACGTCCTGATGTTGCTTGCGTAAGCGTCCTCCCAGAACCGGAAGGCGTAGCCGGAGATAGGAGTTGCCATGACCTCTACGAGATCGCCTTCGTAGAAGTCCGTCGGAGATGTATAGGTCTGCCAGGTTGACTCACCTGAAAGCCTGTATTGGAAGGTTCCCGAGGGTGAAGGGTACGACTCCAACGTAAGGGTCACCCTTGGTTTTTCCTGGAAATAGGCAGTGATCGCCATGTTCCCGTTCACGCAGGTGTATGGATTGTTGAAGATGTCGAGAAGGTTTGAGGTGTATTTTTCAAAGTAGTATCCTATGCCCCCGGTCGCATTGAACTTGATCTGCGACACCGTATGAGGCACTTCGACAACAGTTAGCCCCTGCGCGGTGACACTTTCAATAATGTTGTCTCCCTCATCGAGCAGGTCAACATATCCGTTGTTTACTATAGTAACATATACGAGATAGAATGGGTCCCTGAAATCGACAGATACGCCCGACTGCAAAAGTTCATTCCCCGTTTTGGAAAGGGGGCTATTGCCGTATTGTTCAAGAGCGAAATACACTGTTTGGCTGGTCAGGTTTGTAAGCACGGACATGTTCTTCCCCGTTGGATCGAGGCCGGTCAGTACGTTGATGGTGGGTTTTATGGAACTGAGGGGTGCAGGCAGGGTCGCAACGACCGTACCTGTGGTCGTTTCGGGAGTAGCGGTGAACTTTACCGTGTTACCGAGCTGACCGCTGGTTCCTATCAGGTTGCCGACGGGCAACAGAACGAATATGTCGCCTCCTGCCTTGCCATTGATGCCTATACCGATGTCCTCCTGATCTCCTGGTGCGGGCCCTTTTTTCGCGGTTACCTTAGTGTTGTCGCCATAGATGAGGATATTACCGCTTTTGCCCGCGGTCGGCGATCCAGAGTTGTCTCCTCCGCCGCCTATGCCCGCGGCAATATTACCACCTATCGCCGTGACATTGCCGCCGGTGATAATGGTCGTGCCACCGTTGCCGCGGTAGCCTCCCCCTATTCCTGCACCGCCACCATTATTGCCTCCGTAAGCTACGATGGTGCCACCGCATATCTTGATCATACCTGCTGTTTGATCCGCATCGCTGCCTATACCTGCGCCTCGGAGACTGCTTACAAGATGGTACGCATTAGCGTTCAGTATCCCCATGCTGCTTCCGGTGGATTGCGCATAAATGGTCAACCCGGTCCCTTCCAAAACTCGGATCGCCGGGCTACCTACGAACCCCAGATCGCATCCGTCCTTGAGTATTATGTTCACATCGGTTCCGGAGATCTTGAGCTGGTTCATATTAGCGACATTACCGCTGAAGAGATACCACCCATTCGCCAAGTCCGGAGCGGATGAGCCAGATATGAATGCATATTCGGTCACACCGTTGCGGATCTGTTCATCGCCGTTTTCATCTATGTATTTGACACCATCGACCGCATCCGTCGTTGTTGACGGGATGGTCAGCAAAATCATCGCTGCCAACAGTAACGCCATTGTGAGCACTACCGTTGGTACAGTCTTACGAGTTAGCACTTTTATTACCATAAGAGCCCCCCTTTTTTCTTCTTCGTTTATGGGCTGTTTTCATATAAAAATATGACCGCGCCCATTTTCATCTATATAATGATACACGATTATATATGCATTTCTCGATGACGTTGACAGTTGTTACAGTTTTTACATAGAAAACAATCTGGATATATATCGTGAAAAACAGCCCCCCTCATGCCCGGTCCAGCATCCTGATCGTTGCATCCGCCGTCCGTTCGGCGGGTGTGCCCTCATAACCTTTTTTATATTAATCTATTATAAGTGTCTGTTCAAAATGTCGCAGTACGATTCAGTTTCGGTCGAGAGGCGCTGGCAGAAAATGTGGAAGGATGAAGAGATATACCGCTTCGATCCCGGGTCCGACAAGCCGGCGTTCAGCATCGACAATCCTCCGAGATATACGTCCGGGCCGCTCCACCTGGGGCATGCAACGGGATATTCCCTCATCGACTTCGCTGCGAGATACAAAAGGATGAGAGGGTACAATGTGTTCTTCCCTCTCTGCTTCGATGTCAACGGCACACCCATTGAAGTAAAAGTGGAAAAAAAATACAACATAACCAAACTGGACCTTCCGAGGGAAGAATACAGAAGGCTGTGCAGCGAATACGCGAACGGCTTCATTGACGAGATGACGCACCATTTTGAGATACTCGGGGAAAGCATGGACCCCAGCATCTACTACCAAACGGATGCCCCATACTACAGAAGGATCACGCAGGTGTCCTTTGTGGAGCTGTTCAAAAAAGGTCTTGTGTACAAAGGGGACTTCCCCGTGAATTGGTGCCCTAGATGCATGACCGCTCTTGCGGATGCGGAAGTTGACCATAAGGACAACACCACAAAACTGAATTACGTTAATTTCAAGATCGATGGCACAGACGGCAATGCGATGATCGCAACGACCAGGCCGGAGCTTATCTGCACATGCAAAGTGGTGGCGGTACACCCGGACGACAAGGAAAAACAGCACCTCATCGGAAAGGAGCTTATCACGCCCATCTATGGCCGCAGGATCAAGATAATAGCCGATCCGAAGGTCGATCCGAAATACGGTACGGGCAACGTGATGATCTGTACTATCGGCGATAAGGACGACCTCGAATGGGTCATGAAATACCATCTTGAAATGGAAAAGGGCATCGATGAGGCCGGGAAGATGACCGAGCTGGCGGGGAAGTACGCGGGGATGCCCGTGAAGGACGCGAGAGCGTCCATAATAAACGATCTGAAGGAGATAGGTGCTCTTGTCAAACAGGAGGATACTCCCCAACAGGTCTCGGTCTGCTGGAGGTGCAGCACGCCCGTGGAATACCTCCAAGTGCCTCAGTGGTTCCTCAGGACGCTTGATCTGAAGGAAAAGGTGCTTGAGAAAGCGAACGACATAAAATGGTATCCGGAGTTCATGAAGATCAGGCTCAAAGATTGGGTGGACTCTCTGGAATGGGATTGGGTGCTCAGCAGGCAGCGCATATTTGCGACGCCTATCCCCGTTTGGGAGTGCGAGGATTGCGGAGAGGCCGTATGCGCGACCGAAGAGCAGTGCTACGTGGATCCCACCCTCGATCCACCGCCCGTGGCGAAATGTCCGAAATGCAGCGGGGTGCTGACGGGATGCACTGATGTCTTCGACACATGGATGGACTCTTCCGGTTCCTGCCTCTACAACACATTCTGGAAGAGAGATGAGGACCTTCACAAGAAGTTCTTCCCCATGAGCATGAGGCCCCAGTCCCATGATATCATACGGACATGGGCGTTCTACTCCATACTCAGGTCTGAACAGTTGAAGCACTCCCGTCCGTGGGATGACATCATGATCCACGGATTCATCATGGCGCCAGACGGGACGCCTATGCATTCGTCCGTCGGAAACGTGATAGATCCTATCCCGATCCTGGAGAACTACGGCGCTGACGCGCTCAGGTATTTCGCGGCATCCTGCTCTTTGGGGACAGACCATGCGTTCAGAGAGCCGGACGTTACGAGGGGGAAGAAACTCTCTAACAAGATATTCAACATCGGACAGTTCGTGGGCAGGTTCTTCGACGGCAGGCCGCCGGAAACAAAAGAGCTCAGAATATCCGACAGATGGATCATAAGCCGCTATTCCAAGGCAGTAGAGGCGGCGACCGGTTATCTCGACGAATATCAGTTCGATAAGGCGCTGAAGGAGATAGAAGGGTTCATTTGGCGCGACCTCGCCGACAACTACATCGAAATGGTAAAGGCCAGAAAGGACCCGGCCGTCAAATACACTCTGTACAACGTCTTCCTCGGAAGCATAAAGATGATGGCCCCCTTCATGCCGCACGTGATAGAGGATGTTTATCAAGAGCACTTTGCCGCCTATGAAGGGGCTAAGAGCATACACATAACGGAATGGCCTTCCCCCATATTCATAGACGAGGATGCCGTCAGGATCGGCGGGACGATCACCGACATAACATCCGCGATAAGGGCTTGGAAGTCTGAAAGGAAGATGCCGCTCAACGCCGAGCTGTCGAGAGTGGAAGTGATCTGCGATTACGCCCGCGAACTTGAGAGAGGATCGGCAGACATCATAGAGACGTCCAAGATCAAAGAGCTCGTTTTCTCGAAGGAAGCAGAGCTTAAAGAAGAGATCGTCTGCATAAAGCCGGTTCACTCAAAACTCGGTCCGGCATTCAAGGGACAGGCGAAGAGCATCGCGGCCGTCCTTTCCGCTTTGTCGCCAAAGGAGGCCCTGGGCATGATGACCTCTGCGGGGCTAGAGCTCAGCATAGACGGAGAAAGGATATGTCTGGCACTTGAGTTCGTAGAGATGGAAAAGAAGCTTACGCTCGGCGGCAGAGCGGTCGAGACGATACAGTTGGGAAATATCCTGATCGTGTTGGAGACCTGAATCAATCCTTCGGCGCCAGCTTCACGGTGACCTTTTTTCCTTTGTATCTTACCTTGGGAAGGTCCATAAGCATCCTGTTCCCGAAGTCCCTGTGCACTTCCACTACGGACGAATCTTGGCCGATCTCGATCTTTCCTATTGAGAAATCCCTTATTCTAGCCGTTTTAATGATGTGTTCCGCCAGGCCTACCTTCCCCAGACCATCGTCTTTGCCGAGATTCACCTGGAACCTTACCATCCCATACACATCGGAAAGCTGGTCATAATCCACTACCTTCCGGATCGTGTCCCTCGTTCCCTCCTCGGCCTCCGGGACCTCTCTTTTTTCAATACTCATTTCGGTCCTGAGTTCGAACTCTTTTACCAGATGTTCTTCCTCGGAGGTCACAAATGATATGGCCACGCCCTCTTTCCCGGCCCTGCCGGTACGTCCGATCCTGTGGATGTAAGTGTCGACCTCCTCCGGCATATCATAGTTTATCACATACGAGATATCGTCTATATCCAGACCTCTCGCCGCGACGTCCGTCGCAATGAGTATCTCTATCTTGTCCTCTCTGAAGTCCTTGAGCACCTTCTCTCTCTTGGACTGCGGCATATCCCCGTGGATCGCCCTCGCCTTGTAGTCGAGCTGCGTAAGCCTTTCATCGAGGATGTCCACCATCTTCTTTGTCTGGCAGAATATTATCGCCTTCGGCTTGTCTATGTCCAGTATCCTGGTGAGCGCCCAGGATTTGTTCCTTCTTCCTACCGATATGAAATATTGTTTGGTCAGGTCCAAGACGACCTCGTCCCGAGAGACGCTGATCTCCTTGGGTCTGATCATGTAATCGCTGGCCAGACGCTTCACGTCCTCGGACATGGTGGCTGAGAACAGCATTGTCTGCCTGCTCCTGGGCATTGCGGAAAGGATGTCCTCGATATCTTCTATGAACCCCATATCCAGCATACGGTCGGCCTCGTCCAGGACCATTATCTCGATCTTGCTGAGGTTCAGTATGCCTCTGTTGATCATATCCTTCACCCTCCCCGGGGTCCCGGCTATGATATCTGCTCCTTTTTCCAGCCTCTTGATCTGCCCCTCGATGCTTGCCCCTCCGTATATCGGGACGCTCTCGTGGCCGGTGTACTTGGATATGCTGGTCAATTGGTCCGCCACCTGGTTCGCAAGCTCCCTCGTCGGGACGAGTATGATCGATGAGGGGAGCTTCTGCTTCGGTTCCGTCCTTTGCAGAATAATGGAACCGAATGCCCCCGTCTTTCCCGTTCCCGTCTGGGCCTGGGCGAACATATCTATGCCTTCCAGGCCGAGCGGTACGGCCTCTGTCTGTATCGGGGTGGGCTCCTCCCACCCCATGTCATCCATCGCTTTCGCTATATCTTCTGATATTCCTAAATCTGTGAACTTTGAGATCATAATACATCACTGATCTGAATCCAAACCGCCTGCGACTACAACGCAGACACCTCTGTTTCACTTTTTATGAATCCACCCTTATATTAAATACTTACCTAAAGTAAAGCCCCCATTTGATCGGAGATGCACCATTATGGTCCCAATGCAGGGACATTGTTTCCTTGCGCCTAATGGATAACTTTTTTAGAAATGAAGGCTATCTTATATTCCCGTTAGCATGAAAATTGGTTTTGATAACGGGAAATACATAAAGGTACAGTCCGAGCATATCCAAGAAAGGATCAACAAATTCGGAGGTAAGCTGTACCTTGAGTTCGGCGGAAAGCTTTTCGATGATTACCACGCCTCCAGGGTCCTTCCCGGATTCAAACCCGATAGTAAGATCAGCATGCTCATGGAGATGAAGGACTCCGTCGAGGCCATAATTGCCGTGAATGCGGGAGATATCGAAAAGAACAAGGTCAGAGGGGATCTCGGCATAACATACGACATGGAAGTTCTGAGACTGATAGATTCCTTTAGGGAAAGAGGGATGCTCGTCGAGAGCGTGGTATTCACGCAGTACACCTCTCAGCCTGCCGCAGTCAAATTCGAAAAGAGACTGGAGGTTCTGGGCATCAAAACATACAAACACTATCCGATAGAAGGCTATCCGTTGGATGTGAAGAACATCGTGAGCGACGAAGGATACGGGAAGAATGAATTTGTGGAGACGGGCAGGCCGCTCATCGTCGTTACCGCCCCCGGCCCCGGAAGCGGAAAGATGGCGGTATGCTTGTCGCAGCTTTACCATGAGAACGAAAGAGGCATACGCGCCGGATACGCCAAATTCGAAACGTTCCCCGTTTGGAATTTGGCGATCAAGCATCCGGTGAACCTTGCATATGAGGCGGCGACCATCGACCTGGCGGACGTGAACATGATAGACCCGTTCCATCTGGAAGCGTATGGGGAGATAGCCGTCAATTACAACAGGGACGTAGAGATATTCCCTGTGCTGAACTCTATGCTGGAGATGATACTCGGCGAATCCCCGTATAGATCGCCTACGGACATGAGTGTTAACATGGCGGGACACTGCATCACCGACGATGCTGTGGTGTCGAAGGCCTCAAGGTTCGAAGTGATAAGACGCTATTTCGACCTTCTGAAAGAACGGAAACAAGGTACGGCGTCCGAGGACATGGTATCCAGGATGGAGTTCCTCATGAAGAACGCTCAGATCGAACCCCATGAGCGGAAGGTCATCCCCGCAGTGATGGAAAAGGCGGAGGCCCTGGACCTGCCCGTGTCCGGGATAGAGCTGGAGGACGGCACGATAATAACCGGCAAGGCATCCGCGCTGCTGGGCGCCAGTTCGGCGGCCCTGCTCAACGCCCTCAAGACCATCGTGGGCCTGGACGACAGGATACTGCTGATCTCCCCCAGCATATTGGAGCCCATACAAGCTCTCAAAACAGAGAATCTCGGCTTCAAGAACGCGAAGCTCCATGTCGATGAGATGCTGATCGCCTTGTCGATATCCGCGCAGACGAACCCTACGGCGAAGGTCGCGATCGAACAGCTTTCTAGACTCAGGGGGTGCGAGATGCATTCTTCGGTGATCCTTTCCTCCGTGGACGATTCGATCCTCAAACGGCTCGGATTCAATGTGACCTGCGAGCCCGCCTATCAGAACAATTCCCTGTACCAAGGCCAACGGAAGATGTGAAAGAACACGGCATATTTGCAATTGGAAACTCTGATATTGTTTCCGGTGGAATGGGTCCAACTTTTTGATCCAGCTCAAAGCGCCACTGCACGATAAATTTATATGTAAAAAATAGGTTGCGAGTGAACGCTGTGGACGTAGTGTAGCTGGTTATCACTTGACCTTGCCAAGGTTAGAACTCGGGTTCGAATCCCGGCGTCCGCACCAACCCCACCCATAGGCGGTCATTGTGCCATCTAATTAATAAATCGATAATCCTTCTCTTATGATATGGAATCTGATGATGCCTCGCGTTCTAGGACTCTTATGCAGAGGCTCCTCGATGTACATCCGCAGCCTTTCAAGTCCTTCTTCAGCAGATTCATCAATGACCGCATCGTAGATACCGGGCTGACTGAGAGCCAGATAGTATTCCTTATGATACTCAATGAAAGTGAGGGGATGTCCCTGAAAAGGATGACCGAGATGGTGGGGGTGCACAAATCCCTTACCACCCGTGCGGTGAAGCATCTTATGAGTAATGGGTTCGTTGTCAATACGGCGGAATCTGGAAAAGAGTATTCCGTTGTGCTTACGGCAAAAGGCCTGGGCGCATAGAAAACAGCCGTAAAGGCGTTCAGCGAACTCTTCGATCTCGTTTTGGAGGACCTTTCGGACGAAGAATTGGCAATGATGGAACAGGTCCTTTCCAAGGTGAAGCAGAAGATGGAGGAACTCTCTTCAAACGAGTGTTCGTCCCCGGCCTGCAAGTGAACTCTTAAATATTTTCGTGTTGTCTTATCTCTCTCTCTTGGTCATGTATGATGGGTGCTTGTCGAAGGGGTCGCCGTCTTTTTGACATCTGGCGGAAAAGCCAATAAAGCCGACCGCCCGATGTGAAAAGAGAGGGGGTGCGAAAGCATGGAATCGATCGGGTACATCATCATTCAGATATTCATCCTGCTGTTAGTGGCAAAGGTATTGGGGAGCATATTTGAAAAACTGAAGATGCCCTCCCTGATAGGGGAGATACTCGCAGGCGTGCTGTTCATCAACCTTATCATTTTCTTCCCCGGAGCGGGCGAAGTGATACACTTCGATCCGAACGATTTCATGAACGACGAAAGCCACTTCCTCCATGTCATGGGTGAGCTCGGCGTGATATTCCTGCTGTTCATGGTAGGCCTTGAGACAAGGTTCAGCGACCTAATGAAGGTCGGAAGGACCGCTCTGTATGTTGCTTTGCTGGGGATAGCTGTGCCTCTGCTTGGAGGTTTTGCGCTCATGATCGCGTATGACCCAGGCAATGTGAACCTCGCCCTTCTTGTAGGAACGGCGATGTTTGCCATGAGCACCGGCATAGCGATCGAAGTGCTCAGGAATATGAACGCCATGAGTACTAAGGAGGCCAAGATAATCATAGGTGCGGCCGTGATAGACGATATCCTTTGTCTGTCTCTGCTTGCGGTGATCAGCGGCATTGTGGCTCCCGATACGGATATGACATCTATAGCCATCAACACGGTCATCGTCACCGTGTTCCTGATCATTGCGTTCGGGTTCATCTCGCGCATAAGGAAGATAGCGGACCGCAGAAGGCACAGGATGATAGAAAGATACAGGCATGCCGATCTCCACGGAGATCTTGCGTTAAGCAGCGAGGTGTCCGGATTCCATGAGATAAAGACCCATCCCTCTGAGCTCAGCGTATTGGGGATAGCCATCCTGGTCTGTTTGGGGATGGCCGCCCTGTCGTCGACCGTGGGCTTGGCAGGTATAATAGGCGCATTCCTTGCAGGTATGCTGTTCGCAGAGTTCAAAGACTCAGCGCCGTGTGAGGAGAACTTCAACACGGTCACATCTTTCATGCTTCCGTTCTTCTTTATTTACGTGGGCATGATGGTCAAGTTCGATGATTTCGAGATCGGGTTGCTGCCGCTGCTTGTCGCTCTGATAGCGGTTGCGGTGCTCACAAAATTCATAAGCGGTTACCATGGCGCAAGGAAGGGGAAACTGTCAAAGGACTCTTCGGTGCTTATCGGAGTAAGCATGATACCCAGAGGAGAGGTGGGTATAATCGTTGCCAGCATAGGCCTTACCGTAGGGGTCTTTACCAACCAGATGTTCACCACCATCATATTGATGACCTTGGCCACATCGATAATAGCTCCTCCGCTCATATCGTGGGCATATAAGCGTATGTATTCACATACCCACGAGAAGCAGCAAGGTCTCCGCGGGATCTGAGACTTGACAAAAAAAATCAATTTGGCAGGGTGTTTCCCCCTGCCTGTTTTTTAAAAAAAATTCACTCTTCTTCCTTGACGATCGGTGCGTCGGGGGCATTCTTGGAAATGCTCTCTATGCCCTTCATGCATGATTCTTTGCTCTTATAGCCCTGAGATGCGGCCACGATCTCCCCGTTCATAGCTTTCAGGTGGAAACGGTACTTGTCTCCTTTGTCCATGAATATCTCATACTTGGGGTTGGTGAGTTTCTTGTACCCTTCTATGGTCTGATCCTCTATTTTGGACCTGCTGTTGGTCTTTACACTCTCTATTCCATGCAGGCACGTAGCCTCGTTCGCATATACCTGAGAAGTGCATATGACCCTGCCGTTGTTCGCATAAAGGTTAAACATCATTCCGTCTTTTGCAGCCGGTTTCATTACGAATTTGCCCATTTTAATTACCTCTATATTTAATAGGTATAAACAAACAACATTTATAGATTACCTTAGCGGTCCCGTGTTAACTATAGATTCTATAGATTTTGTGGCCAGGAACCGCACCGCTTGTTTTTGCAGTAAACTCGAAATCTTTTTATCGTTTAATGATATTTGAATAATTGTTCAAATATTCAAATAAGGTAACAACGATGACAAAAGAAGGGGACCACCGGGCCGAAGAGCATGAAAGGATCATGAAGGATGCATACGGCCGTATGCCGGATGAGGGTGCATTGCGTGAACTGTCAGACCTTTTCAAGGTCCTTTCCGACCCTGCGCGTTTGAAGATCCTCTGGGCTATCGGGAACGAAGAGGTCTGCGTCTGCTGCATCTCCGAGCTCCTGGGTATGTCCGTTTCGGCCGTGTCGCACCAGCTTAAGACGCTCAGGCAGGCGCATCTCGTAAAGACCAGAAGAGACGGCAGGAACATATACTACTCGCTTGACGATGAACATGTCAGGGTCCTGCTGGAGATCGCAATGGAACATATGAGGGAATGAATCATGAGATATGTGTATAGATTGGACGGCCTTTGCTGCGCCCTGTGCGCAGCAAAGATGGAGGATGCCATCGGCAAGATCGACGGCGTGATATCGGCGAGGATCGTTTTCATGACCTTACGGCTGACGATCGAGGCCGATGAGTCCGACATAGGATCGATAGAGCCCATGGCGGAGAAGGCCATCAAAAAGATAGAGTCAAGGGTAAAAATGAGAAAGGTGTGAGTTTGTTCGGTGCCTCTACGATAGCGCGGATACTCATCTCCGGCATACTGCTCGGAATAGGGATATTTGCGGATCTTGATGAAACTGCCCGGTTAGCAGTATTCGCCGTTTCATTCGTCATAGCAGGATACCCCGTTTTCATACGTTTTTTGAAAGCGATCTATTACAGGCAGCCATTCGACGAGAATTTCCTGATGACGGTTGCCTCTCTGGGTGCTTTTGCCATCGGAGAGGCCCCCGAAGGTGTTGCGATCCTTTTGTTCTATCAGGTGGGAGAGCTTTTCGAGGAATACGCGGTGGACCGCTCCAGAAGATCCATTTCCTCTTTGACGGATCTGCTGCCGGATAGCGTTAATCTTCTGAAGGACGGAGAGATCGTCACGACAGAACCGGAAGAGGTGCGCATAGGCGATCTCATACTGATCAGGCCGGGAGAAAGGATACCTCTTGACGGGGTCGTGGTCGAAGGATCGTCGATGGTCGATACATCATCCATAACGGGAGAATCCGTTCCTCGAAAGGCCTCCGCCGGCGACACAGTGCTGAGCGGCTGCGTCTCCATTGGCGGAATTCTGACGGTGCGGGTGACCTCCCTTTACACAGATTCGACCGCCTCCCGCATAATAAACATGATCGAGGACGCATACGGGGCAAAATCCAGATCGGAGAGTTTCGTAACAAAATTTGCCAGATATTATACTCCCGTGGTGGTCCTTTCCGCCGTTCTTCTTGCGGCCGTCCCCCCACTCATATTAGGCGCCTCTTTTGAGGAGTGGGTCTACAGGGCGCTTACCTTCCTGGTCATCTCCTGCCCATGCGCGCTGGTCATTTCCATACCGCTCGCTTTCTTCGGAGGCATTGGGGGCGCCTCCCGCATGGGGATACTCGTCAAAGGAGGCAATTATCTTGAGGCCCTTGCGAACGTGGACACGGTGGTGTTCGATAAGACGGGGACCCTTACGGAAGGGGTCTTCGATGTGGTAAGGATCATACCCCAAGATCTCAGCGAAGAAGAATTGTTAAGGGTCGCTGCCCATGCAGAGTTCCACTCTAACCACCCTATCGCTGTAAGCATTAGGAAAGCATACGGAAAAGAGATCAACGCGGCATCCGTGGGCAACGCAGAAGAGATCGCCGGCAATGGAATTATGGCTGTTGTCGACGGGCATGACGTGCTTGTGGGGAACGAATCTCTTATGTCCGAACGGGGCATCGCCTTCGAAAGGCCCGAAGATTTCGGAACGGCGATACATGTCAGCGTCAACGGCGCATACAAAGGATGCATTGTCATATCAGACCGCATAAGGTGCGATTCTTGTTCTGCGGTATCGATGCTCAAGGATGTCGGCATAAAGGATGTTGCGATGCTCACGGGCGATCTCGGGACCGTGGGCGAGCATATCGCTGGTTCTATAGGCATAGATATGGTCTATGCCGACCTTCTCCCTTCCGATAAAATGGGGATTGTCGAGCGGCTGCTGTCGGAAGGGAGGTCCGTCGCTTTTGTGGGGGACGGCATCAATGACGCTCCTTCCTTAGCGCGCTCAAATGTAGGGATAGCCATGGGTGCCATGGGTTCCGATGCTGCGATAGAGGCTGCGGACATAGTGATAATGGACGATATGCCTTCGAAGGTCCCTGTTGCCATCAAGATAGCAAAGAAGACCAGGTCCATCGCGATAGAGAACATAGTATTCGCGCTTGGCATCAAAGTATTGTTCCTGGCACTTGGTGCGTTGGGCTACATAACATTGGTGGAGGCCGTGTTCGCCGATGTCGGCGTAGCCATCATAGCGATACTGAACTCGATAAGAACGCTGAGAACGTCTAGCCTGGAAAATCGGCTGAAAGGTCAGAGGACCACTCCCATCCCGTGACGTTCTGCTTTCGAAAATGTGCAACATTTGTTGTCTGTCATTCGGCATTTCAGAGTGCAGCCTCTTGCACAAGAATCAAGTAATCGCCGGCGGATTAGGGTAACATGACAGAAAAAAAGAGCGAGGGGCAGAAATTGGAAGAAAAACTTCTGATGAGATCAAAGAACCTCGGAGAGGCAGATGGGTCTCTCCTTGACAATGCCATGGCGTTCTGTGAAGAATACAAAAAATTCCTATGCTGCAAGACGGAAAGGGAGGTCGTCGACCATGCGATACCCATCCTGAAAAAGAAGGGATATAAGGAGTTCCAGCTAGGGAAAAAATACGCTCCGGGGAACAAGTTCTACATGAATAACCGCGGAAAAGCTCTGATCATGGTGACCGTTGGGAAAAGGCCGGTCGCGGACGGCCTTAGGATCGGAGTGAGCCATACCGACAGCCCGAGGCTCGACTTCAAGCCGAACCCGCTTTTCGAAGACACCGATATGGCATACTTCAAAACGCACTACTACGGAGGAATAAAAAAGTACCAATGGGCAGCCGTTCCTCTGTCTCTCAGAGGCGTTGTCTCTCTCGCTAACGGAAAGACGGTAAAAGTCAACATCGGAGAGGAAGAGGGCGATCCCGTATTCTGCGTCACAGACCTGCTCCCGCACCTTGCCATGAATCAAATGAAGAAGCCCGCGCCCGAGATCATCGAAGGAGAACAGCTGAACATACTCACGGGGTGCTGGCCATTCAACGACGATAAGGTTTCCGGTAAAGTAAAGCTGAACATAATGAACATCCTCTTCAAAAAATACGGCATCGCCGAGAAGGACTTCCTCACAGCGGAGCTGTGCGCGGTCCCCGCGGTCAAGCCTGTGGATGTGGGCCTTGACAGATCGATGGTTGGGGCATACGGGCAGGACGACAGCGCCTGCGCCTTCGCCAACTTCAAGGCGGAAATAGAATGCAAAGATCCTGAATTCACAACTGTCACGGTCTTTGCCGATAAGGAGGAGACGGGATCGGACGGCAACACGGGGATGAGGTCCTTCTTCTTCAGGGATTTTCTGGAAGATTTCGTATCGGCCTATGGACTTCAGGTGCGCCATGTGCTCAAGCGGTCATTTTGCTTGTCGTGCGATGTGAATGCTGCGATCGATCCCGCTTTCGGGGACGTGTTCGAAAGGAACAATTGCTCATTCCTGAACCGCGGGCCGGTGGTCTCAAAATACACCGGCAGCAGAGGGAAATATTCCACCAACGACGCCTCCGCGGAGACCATGGGATTCCTCAGGAAGGTGCTGGATGACGCCGAGATACCATGGCAGGTAGGGGAACTTGGAAAGGTGGATATCGGAGGAGGAGGGACCATCGCATCGGAGATCTCCCTTCACAACCTGGACACCGTTGACATGGGGGTGCCGGTCCTGTCCATGCACTCTCCCTTCGAGGTGACCTCAAAGACCGATGTGTATCTGCTCTACAAAGCGATACTCGCGTTGTACAACAGCAAACTTGAGAAAATGTGAGCTGCGGCTCACTTCTTTATTCCCACATAGATATTCACGGCGCCCATCGACTTAACATAACAGTGCGCCTCAGAGAACCCCGCCTTGAGGAACTTGTCGGTCATTTCCTTTCCCCGGGGGAATCCTTCTACGGAGGATGTCAGCCACTCGTACGCGGTATATCTCCCATCTATGGACTTGCCCCCGTCGTACTTCCTTCCGAGCCTGGACACCCTGTGCTTCATGTAGAGCTCATAAAAATATCTTACAACCTTGTTCTTCGGTTTAGAAAGCTCTGCGACAACAGCCCTTCCTCCCGGCCTCAGGACCCTGTGCATCTCCCCGATGGCCTTCTGGATGTCGGTAACGTTGCGGAGCATGTAGCCCGAGGTGACGACATCAAAGGACTCGTCTTCGAATCTTAGAGAAAGGGCGTCGCCCACCTCGAAGATGATGTGCCTCGGAAGGTTCCTTTCCTTCATTTTGGCCTCGGCACACTCCAGCATCTTCGGGGTGATGTCCACGCCGTAGACCTCTCCGTCCTCCCCGACATTCTCCGAAAGAAGGAATGCTATCTCTCCCGTACCTGTTCCAACGTCAAGGCATTTTTTTGATCTCAGCTCTCCGGCCTTCTTCATCATGAATCTGTGCCAGCCTCTTATCATGCCCATTGACATCATGTCGTTCATTTCGTCATAGTAGGATGCGATCTCCGTGAAGACGTCCTTCACATACTCCTCTTTGCCCTCGAATTGGGTACCGTTGGGCTTGGCCTCCTCGCTCATCAGATAACTCCCGTGATGAGATACTGTCCTATTAAGTATCCTGCTACCAGGAGAAGTCCGAAGTGCCAATTCAGCCTGAATGAAAGCGGTACAAGGAGTCTGCTCTTTCTTTCATCTTCTGATGCTCCTCTCGCATTTTTATCTAACAGATACAGGTCGATCAAGGCTATGAATGCCAGGCCGCAGGCCCATGGGATCGTTTGGAACAACAAGAGTGCCAGCAGTATCGGGAATGCTATGCCGTTCAGCGCAAGATACAACCTCAGGCTTCCTTTGTGGGACAAATGGCTCGACAGCGTCCCTACGCCTGCCTCCTTATCGTCGAAATAGTCTCTGGTCTCATTTCCGCTCAGCACCGCGGTGATGAGGAACGCATTGGGCAAGGACATCAGCAGGACCTCATAAGATATCGATCCGGACAGCACATAATACGTGCCCAGCGGCATCAGTATCCCCATCATAAAGAATACGCTGATCAGCCCCATCGCATGATATTTGTATGATATCCCTACGGTGTAAAGGCCGGCGCCGGCAAGACCGAACAGCCCGAACACCAGTACTCCCCACCCTATGTACCAGATGAACACAATGCCGCAAAGGGCCGTTATGCCTAGGCACGCTAATCCTACAAAGAGGACCGATCTAGGTTTCAGCACCCCTGTTACAAGCTCGGGGGACCTTGACCTGCTACCTAAGGTATCCATTGTATCGATCCCTTTGACAAAGTCCCCGTATGTGTTCAGAAGATTAGCGGCCGACTGCAGCAGGCAGCCGCCCAGCAGGATCAATGGGAAGATCCACCAATTCATGTATCCCTCATGATATGCCACCGCACCGCCGATGAGGACTGGAACTACCGCACCGTGCAGCGACCACGGCCTGAAAGCGTTGTACCATCCTGACCTTATCGGCCTCACATCTTCCATAATGGGTGGGGATTGTATGAGGCGCTATTTAGATTATACACTGCTTTAAGCTGAATTCACACAGCCGGTGCATGATATCGGCCTTCAATTGATATCTGCTACGACCGATAAGTATTCAAATACGCTTATGCCATCAGCCGTTCATGGGATTGGCGTTGAAGCTTTTGGTCAGTAGCGCTTTCATGATGAGCCTTGCCTTGGCTGTCTCACTTATCACTAACTTTGCAGGCGTTTTTCCGGGCGAACTCCTTACCGCTCCCGTGAGGAGCAACCTCACGATATTGCTCCTCGCGATAATGATGACCATATCCTTGTCAAGGATACCCAGCAAGAATCTCAGCCCGGCTAACAACCCGAAAGCCTTGGTCAGGGGCCTCGTGATAGGATTGCTCATTTCTTCCCTCATACCGATCGTCGGATATCTGCTTCTCAAAGATACCGAGTACTCCAAATATGCGGCGGGGCTGGTATTCATTGCGGCAACACCGTTCGCTGCCTCCGTGGCTCCGCTCTCGTTCATTCTCAGGGGGGACATGGAGCATGCGGTCCGCTCCACGATATATGTTTACATCGCAGCCCTGCTGTGGATACCTTTGATCGTCTACCTTCTGCTGGGTGAGGCTGTGAACATGAAAGACCTCATGATAACCGTTATCGAGGTCATCGGCGTGCCGCTGATCGTTTCAAGGTTCCTTACCAGACTGGAGATCGATAAAAGAGTAATGGCGGTGCTGCTTAACTGCATAATATTTTTCCTTGTCTGGCTATCTGTCAGTTCCACATCCTTCGACGGCGGAATTTGGATCATGCTCGCTTTCATGATGATCGTCGGGCTTAGAACGTTCGGTCTCGGTAATGCTGTGGAGATAATAGAAAAACGCGCCGGGATCGGCTGGTCCCAGCGGGTCACCGATATCCTGATGGTGTCTTACAAGAACAAAGGAATAGCCATCGCGCTTTGTGTGGCAACGATGGGGCCTCTCGTACCGTTCGCCATGGTGGCGATCGCATCATCCATTGTTATTGAGATATGCTGGGTGGTGTTCATGGATTCGGTACTATTCTCCAGAAAAAGGATGAGACGCGAACTTGAAAAGGAAGGATCAGAAATCGGTGATCTTTGAGTTCTTCTTTGATGCCAACTCGACGATGACATCTGACTCCCTTACGCTGCCGTACAGCATCCCGCTGCACGGGTCGTACCTCCTTTCTCTTCTGACCTTGTCCGTATTGCGGTTCGCATAACAGTATATGCAGTCATGCCCGCATGTGTCATATTCTCCGAGGTCTATGTTCTTCACGCATGTGCACCTTTCCCTGATGGGAGCGTAGAGTTTTTCGAAAGGAACGCCCCATGCTTTCATCTGTTCCTCATCGATGCAACCTGAAGCAGATATTCCATACCCCGAAAGATCGAATTCAGAGCAGCAGAGACTCAATCTTATCCCGTTGTCTCGGGCCGTTTCGGAAAACGCTGCGCCGATGTCTGCGGCCTCCCTTTCGGATACACCTCTCAATATGCCTTCATCCCGCAGCCCTCTGAGTTTATCGTGTATCTCGACAAAACTGAAAATGCACCTTTCGGTGTACCCGGAAAGCTCTCTGCAGAGAAGATCGAACTTCCTCCTATGGTAGTTGATATCGAACCGATCATTGAGTATGACGGGGTCGTACCTCCAAACGACCCTGTCCTTTCCCACCATACCGGAGATGGTTCTGAACGCCTCGGTGACATCCGCTTTGTCGGGAACGCCTGGCTCTATGCCGCGGCCGTAGGGAGTGATGGTTATCTGAAATCCGATGTTCATCTTCCTTTCCCGTAGTTCTTCGATGAATGGGGCCATCGGGCGGGGATCCTTTGTCATTAGCAGCAGGAGGTCTACGTTGTTCGGCGACAGATCCACTCGATACACCACATTCTTCGCCACGGGGTTCCTGACAAGCGCATATCCCTCGCGGATGCGGTTCATCAGCCATTCGGAATGGAATGCCGGGATGTCCGTCCTTCGGCTGGCGCATATTATCATCATCCTGCCGATGCAATAGGAGGACATAAGTATTCTTGAAAAAATTACCGCATATGGGCAGAGGGATACAGACGTACATGACCCTCATCGGAAAAGTGAGCATTTCCGATGACGGGGATGGAAGGATCGACGGGGTCTATCTGCCGAACAGCAACCTTCCTTTCAGAGAATGCGGAGAGTGTGCTGTCATAGCCGAGGCGGCGCGCCAGATAGATGAATTCCTGACCGGAAAGCGGACCGCGTTCGATCTTCCGCTTCGAATAGAGGGCACCGATTTTCAAAAGGATGTTTGGAACGAATTGTGCAGGATCCCTTACGGGGAGACCGCGTCGTACCGTGACATAGCGCAGAGGATCGGCCGCCCGAATGCTTACAGGGCGGTCGGCAATGCCTGCAACGCCAACCCGATAACTTTGATAATACCCTGCCACAGAGTGGTCGC
>Ga0082212_10004042_pt1 | contig 20556 bp, 18 predicted proteins | sample TergutNt197P3_FD_71548 | JGI IMG/M metagenome (GOLD analysis project Ga0082212, IMG submission 71548) | Neocapritermes taracua P3 segment gut microbial communities from Petit-Saut dam, French Guiana - Nt197 P3 | ecosystem: Host-associated > Arthropoda: Insects > Digestive system > Gut ... | reverse complement strand
CCCCATATCGCAAATCCCCGCCAATACACAATATCAACAGAACTAACGACCGCTGCACCCTCAAGCGCAGACAACCAGACTAACACACCAATACAAAATTACAAGAAAAAAAAGAAAAAAATTCGTTCACCAGAAATAACAAAATATACGACAATTTTCGTAATACGGTTTTATGATTTTGGCTCACGTGAATAATTTTCCATGCCAAACCCAATTGCTTAATTCCTTAGACTTTTTTCGATGAGCATGTGCAACAGAACCACTGCAGCCTGTGTGACTCCAGGGATTCTGGAAGCCTGCCCCAGGGTCTGTGGTCTGTGTCGCTGCAATTTTTCCTTGACCTCCAGGCTCAATCCTTGAATGTCTGCCTCAAGAAAGTTCGCTGGAATATAAACTGACTCCCAATGTTCAATCTGGCTGACAAGTTTTATTTCTCTGTCTCTGTATCCTGAATACCTGACAGCGAACAGCAAAGCGTCTCTCTCCTGTAACAAATTAATGCCTTCAAGGGAAATCCCATTGTTTTCGCACACTTCTATAAGAATTTTATCCGTTTGCTCTAAATCGATTTGCTGTCTCTTAAGAAGCTCGGCAACAGTCATTCCATGGTTCAGGTTTATACCAACTTCAATTGCAAAATGGGCATACTCCGAAGTCTTCTTTACCCATGCTTCCTCACAGCACTGGTGTAGTGCTTTGCGCCAGATGATACGATTTTCCACTGCATTGATTTCATCCTGGTTCAATACTCCGATTGATTTTGCTTTCTCAAGAAGCCTCACATCTGCCAGGTCTGCGGCCAATTCCAGCCTGTACTCTGCCCTGGCCGTCAACATTCGATATGGCTCATCCACCCCCTTGGTCACTATGTCGTCTATCATCACTCCCAGGTATGCCTCGCGACGGCCAATAACAAATGGACTTTCATTTTTTAGAAAACGCACCGCATTGACCCCGGCAATGAACCCTTGCCCCGCCGCTTCTTCATAACCAGTCGTCCCATTTACCTGACCAGCCGCCCAAACCCCCCGTAGTCCATGGACGGCAAGGGTTGAGTCAAGCTGCAAGGGATCAAGCGTATCGTATTCTATTGCATACCCAGGTCGCAATATTTCCGCACGCTCAAACCCTTGAAGTGTTCGAACCATTTGCAGTTGGACATCAACTGGCATTGATGTTGAAAATCCTGATAAATACAGTTCTTCTGTCTCCAGGGAATCTGGTTCCACAAATATCTGATGACGGTCTTTATCTGGAAATTTTACATACTTGTCCTCTATTGAAGGACAATACCTTGGACCCACGCCGTTGATGTACCCACCATACATTGATGATCGAACCAGGTTTTTGTGAGCAATCTGCTCGGTTTCAGGTGTCGTAAAAACTATGTGGCAAAAAACTTGAGGTAACACAATCCCACGGCCAAAAAAGCTAAAGGGCCTTGGAGGATTGTCTCCGGGTTGGGTCTGCAATTTATCAAAGTCAACCGTCCTGGCATCAATTCTGGGGCTTGTGCCCGTCTTGAAGCGGCACCAGGCCAAGCCTAAACTCCTTAGTTGGTTTGCCAGATGGGTCGAAGCAGGTTCACTGGCTCGTCCAGCCTTAATGCGCTTTTCACCAATCAGCATCTGGCCGTTCAAAAAGGTACCCGCAGTCAAAATAGCTGCATCGCATCCAAGCTGGGAACCATCCAGAAGTTCAACTCCGCAAACGCTCTGTTCTGGTCCGAACACTAATGAAGTAACGATACCCTGTCGTATCTGAAGATTGGGCAATGCCTCTAATTGTCGCCTTGCTTCAAGCCTATACCTCACTCGGTCTGCCTGGGCGCGCGGACCGCGGACGGCAAAACCTCGGCTTTCGTTTAAGATTCTGAAATGAATTCCTGTAACATCAATCAAACGGCCCATGAGACCACCTAACGCATCTATCTCCCGCACTATATGGCCTTTGCCGACCCCACCTATCGAAGGGTTACAGCTTAGTTGTCCGATCATGTCCAAATTAATAGTTAGCAGCGTGGCCTTAACACCCATTTTGGCAATAATGTGTGCTGCTTCGATTCCAGCGTGTCCACCACCGATTACGACAACGTGCATTTTCTTCTCCAAATATAGTTTAATTACTCAAACGAAGGCCGTCTTGGTAATATTAAATCCTCGAATAGTTTGGGGGCACGAGTATGAGAGGGCAGCTAAACCCCGAAGAGCGTAAAAGAAGGCGTAAGAGAGCTGTACAACGCTCAAAATTTGCGTTGCCATCTGCGATTACGCTGATTTCTGTGCTATGCGGATTTTCAAGCGTGGTCATTTCAATAAACGCCACAAATATGTCAGACAAAAATTCATTTTTGTGGGCTGCCTCACTAATTATTTTGGCAGCACTATTTGACGGTCTTGATGGGCGTGTGGCCAGGGCAACAAAAACGACATCGGAGTTTGGCGTTCAGCTGGACTCACTTGCAGATGTTTTAAGTTTTGGCATGGCTCCGGCCATCCTGGCATACAGATATGGTTTCCTGGCAATCGGACAGGAAGACCCTCAAGCAAGGGCGGTTGGCTGGGCGGCTTCTTTTTTCTTTCTAGCATGCGGCGCGTTGAGGCTTGCGCGCTTTAATGTTCAAGCAGAGCGCACCGATCCCCGGTTTTTTGTAGGAATGCCAATTCCAATAGGAGCCGTGTGCATAGCGTCTGTGGTTCTGCAATGGCCCACACCTATAGAGTCAGTAATGATGACCTACCTTTTTTCGTGTGAGTTGTTCGTTATCGGCTTTTTCATGCTTTCTACATGGAGCTTTCCAAGCTTTAAAAAGAGTTCCCATCACCCCAAGGCAACCATGTGGATAACAGTTTCATTTTTGGTTGTGCTGTGCTTCCTGGTAATCCTTAAAACAACATTTTTCATTTTGTTCTTTGCCACCTACATATTGCTTGCATTATTGTTGAATCTGGGATGGCATTTTGGATGGAAGCGCATACAGCCGCCAGCAACCTCAAGGACAAAAACGGCCAATCGCCAAGAACAAGAAGAAATCAACGAATTCGATACAGATGACATTTTCAGCTAATGCCAGCATGAAAACCGTTTATCAGGCTATTCAGGTATCCCAACGAGAGATAATAGACGGGTAGGATCTTCGGACTCCGACAGCAGGATGTTGTCAATCAATCTGGTATTGCCAAGCTTGCCTGCGACACATAGTCCAGCCAGCCGCCCAATTTGTCCTTCAATCGGATCCAGGGTAAGGGCATCAACTAATTCGCAATATTGAAGCTCGTCCAATTCATATAAGTTCTGCCTGGCTATATCGATCAATTCACTCGCAGACCGCAGACCGCTCTGATACGCACTTCCGGCAGCATGCAGTGCCTTTGAAATACACAGAGCACGGCCCCGTTCTTCATCTGAAAGATATGAATTTCTGGAACTCATCGCAAGGCCGTCAGACTCACGGACTGTAGGTGTCACTACTAATTCAACTGGAATATTCAAATCCCAGACCATCCTTCGGATGATGGCTGACTGCTGCAAATCCTTCTGTCCGAAAAATGCCAAATCAGGCTGGATTGTGTTTAGTAATTTGGCAACAACGGTTGTCACCCCGCGAAAGTGTCCTGGTCTGTACTTTCCACAGAGAACCTGCCCCATTGGCCCAGGGTCAATGAATGTGCTAAAACCTGTTGAATACAGTTCTTTTGGCTCCGGCATGAACAAAATTGTCACGTCTTGGTCCAGACACATCGCCTGGTCACGATCCAAATCGTGTGGGTACCTATGGAAATCCTCCTCAGGCCCAAATTGAAGCGGGTTGATAAATACCGAAACTACAATTGAATCGCATCTGGAGCGGCAATGCTTAATCAAAGCTTCATGACCAGCATGCAAGTACCCCATCGTTGGAACAAAACCTATACGATCACCCCGCCCCTTCAGGGTTTTCAAAAGAACACGGAGTTCTGGAATACTACGAACTAGGCGCATGTAGCAATCTTTCCCTTCCCAAGCTGGTATTAATGCTTTGAATGGGGTAAATCTGCCTTTGAAGAACCGGCGGCTATTTTTTTTGCCGCCGCTTTTGAAAGGCTATACGATTCCTGGTCACTTGGAAAGGTACCCTTTTTTACATCATCCGACCATTTCATCAGAGCCATAACTAATTGATTAAAGCCGTCTATGTATTTCCTTACAAACTTAGGAAAAGGTCCTTGGTTGAGACACAAAACATCATGAAATACTAATACTTGTCCTGAACAATTTTTTCCCGCCCCTATACCAATGGTGAAGATACCCAGGGCCTCCGTGACAAGTGCGGATAGTTCTTTTGGAATGCACTCCATCAGCACGGAAAAGCATCCAGCATCCTCAATTTGCCTGGCTTCTTTCAGTAGCTTCGCGGCCTGAGCTTCGTCTTTGCACTGTACCTTATGACCTCCTAGTGAATGTAGTGATTGGGGCGTTAGGCCCAAGTGGCCCATTACTGGAATCCCCGCATCAACCAAAGCACGTATTACCGTAATCCTGTTCTTGCCTCCCCCCTCAAGTTTTACCGCCTGTGCCCCTGATTGAATTAACCTACCGGCATTTCTGAGGGCATCTTCCACGCTGAGATGGTATGCAAGAAACGGCAAATCAGCCATCAAAAATGCCTTTGGACGTACCCTGGCAACGGCCTCCAAATGGTGGCACATCATCGCCATCGTGACCGGGATTGTATTTTCAAACCCAAGGCACACATTGCCAACGCTATCCCCTACCAAAATTATGTCCACCGCAGCGGCATCAGCAATGAGGGCAGTCGGTGCGTCATACGCCGTCACCATCACCAGCTTGCCGCCCTGGTCAACGATGGCCTGGAGGTCGGTTACAGACTTTTTGGGTTGCGTTAGAGTTTGGTGGCTCATAGGGTCTCCAGTTACTTGCCATTTTATAAAATTGGAATATTAGTAAGTCTAATTGAATTAGCCATAGCATGTACAATTGAAGACATAAATAGTGATTTAGTTTTCCAAGCAACTATGCCGAATACTAAGCCTGCAAAAAACGTGGATAGCCAATAACCTGGAGGAAGAGCATAGTAATAATAATGTCCAGCCCAAAATAGAAGAGCTTGTATAAATAAAATTGAAAAATTTGAAATTTTATATCGTCTCAAGTATTGCCATAAAAATCCACGAAATAAAAGTTCTTCTGGTAGCGCATTTATAAAAAACTTACCTACAGTCATAAAAGCTGTTCCTATAGGAATGATTGTAACCCACATCCATGGACTAGGTGGGCTAATAAACCTAGCTTCCATAAATAAACATCGAACAATAGCATGTATAGCGACAAATAATATCCCTACCAGGCAAACAATTATGACAGTTTTTTTCTTCGGCCATGTAATGTGGTACAGGGGGCGTTCTTCTTTGGGGATTGTACTGAAAAATAGCCAGGCAAGTATGTAGGTCAATGCCAGATAACCCGCAAAGCCTACTATTTCGTATCCAAACCTAACTAATAATAAACCTGCCAGCAGAAGAGTTTGTTTAAAAGCTGCACTTGCAAATAACCTCATTTTACCCCCCTTCCCACGCTGAACCCATCATACCAGCCATCCAGCAGGCCCAACTCAAAGAGTAGCCCCCCCAATCGCTCTATTGGCAGACCCATGACCGTGGCAAATGATCCGTCAATACGCTCAATGAACATAGCCGCTATGCCCTGGGCTGCATACGCCCCGGCCTTGTCCATAGGCTCGTCGGAGGCTACATACCAGCGGATTTGATCCAGTGAAAGCGGCCTCAATCGCACTTCGGCTGTGTCAACGAATTGATGTATTTCACTGTCTCTTACCAGGGCCGCGCCCGTGTGAACATAGTGTTTTCGGCCCTGTATGAGTTGTAGCATCCGCACAGCATCGTCAAAATTTTCCGGTTTGCCTAAAATACGGCCATCCACAACAACCGTTGTGTCAGCGGCCAGCACCCATCTGGAAGGATGTTTTGAGGCAACCGACCTGGCCTTTTCATTGGATAGCCGAGCGACCATTTCGATTGGATCTTCGCCCATAAGCGGCATTTCGTCGATGACTGGCACAGCTACTTCAAATGGGATACGAATGGCCTCAAACCAATATTTGCGGCGCGGACTGGCCGAAGCCAGAATCAGTGGTTTAATGCTCAAGCTTTCTTCCTTTTCAAACTTGGCAGAACTGGCATTACAGAACCGCAGATAAGCAAAAACAGCAATGAATAAAAAGGCCATATGGTACGTGCTGGAGTATGAACTGGCTGCCACTTCAACTCAAAAGACCATGCCCCTTCAGTCATCACTTCACTGATATGCCGCCACGTCCCATCTGCCATAACCAAACCTGAACGCCCACTCATAGTGGCCCTCACCAATGGAACACCTGACTCGACAGCCCTCAAACGCACCATGGAAGCATGGAGGTCGGCGGCAATGCTGGTTTCAAACCATGCATCATTGGTATGTTCTGTTAATAAGTCGCCTCCGGCAATTGCCAGACCAGCTCTAACCCGCTTTGGCACCAGGGCCTCGCTACAGATTAGTGGGTGGACTTTTATACCCTCGTCTATTTGGGTTGGAATATAAAAACTGCTATTCACACCTAATTCCCCAACTGCCCAACTATTGAAACCGGCAATTTTTTCAAGCCTGTGCCGCATCCAATCAGGGCCAGGCATCCGTTCCCCAAAAGGCATGGGTATTACCTTGGCCTGAATGAATGGCTCTCGGCCCACAACTTCGCCGCGCACCAGGTTTTGTGGTGAATTCCTGTCTGTCCATCCATCCGTGCCGAATAGCCAGGCAACGTTTCGATCTGCCGCAATTTCAGTTAATCCAAAATTTGGCTGCAAATAATTTCCGTCTGTAACACTGCTTTCTGGCCACAATAGCAACGTTGGCCTATCTTGTTTGGGCAGCCCATTTTTCAAAAGGAGTGAGTCGCTCCTGTCCCACATGTCTGCTAATTGGTTGGTGATATGTGTATTCACAGGATAATTGGGTTGGATGATTGCTACGTCCATCACCAGTTCTTTGCTCCTTGGCAATAAGTACCATACCCCTGACAGGGCTAACAAAAAGGTCAGCACAGCAGTTGATGAATAAATGAGATTCTTAATCTTTTTTGAAGTCCAAAAATAGCCAACAAGGACACCGTGAATCCAAATAATCGCAGTAAACCCTTCTGTACCAATAGTGGCAGCTGCCCGAGTAAGCAAGGGCGGACTAGCCATGGCAGTGGCCCATGTCCAGGGGTAAATATGCAGCAGCCATGTATCACACACCACTATTACCAGCGCAGTTCCGCAGGCAGCCCCAATCAGTCTAGGCCATCCATGAACTTTTTTTAAAATAAATCTTGCAAAAAGCAATGCGAGGACTGGAGGCAAGCTGTCATAAGCCCACAACATTACGCCAGCGAACCACGACAAACCTGTAGGTATCCCGCCTTTGGATGCGATTGTGGGCGGCATCCAAATTGTCAACATCATTACGCCTAAAAACATAGAAAACCATATCACCCACCAGGAAATATTTCTCAGCATTGCACGAAACAATAACACCGGTAACAAAGTCACTGCAAGAGCTTCCAACACTCCGCAAAAAGCACCTGGCCAACGAAAGGCGGCCTGTAACAGCACTACATATACAATGGCTTCCAAAAACTTCATGCCTTTACTCCAGCCCCTCTGGAGGCTTCATAACAGGCTATTCCAGCAGCCACGGCCACGTTAAGGCTTTCAACGCCGGAAGTCTTTATAGCGGTTCTAACGCAGTTGGAGGGCAAAACAACGTCGCACCATCCGTGCCCTTCATTGCCTACCATTAATCGTAGCGGCTCACTTAGGTCAACATCTACAAAAGGTACCGCCCCTGCTCCACTGTCCAAGGCTACCCACCTACCGTCACTCAGGTATTCTTCAGAAAATTTCCGCAGCGGCATTAAAAATGCCGCTCCCATCGAGCCTCTCAACGCTTTCGGAGAAAATGGATCTGCACATCCAGGACCCAAAATTGTTTCTTGAAAACCAAATGCTGCGGCAGAACGAAGCACGGCCCCCAAATTGCCAGGGTCCTGTATTCCCCACGGAACTATTACTCTACTTGCAATTGGGCCAGTCTGCTCATCCTTCAAGGTCATCTGCAGAGCAATTGAGGGAGGACACCCAGCGTCCGAAATATCCCTCATCAGATTTTCTTTTAATTCCCAGGTTTCCAACGGCAGCTCAAGCTCAATATCATGTTTATTTTTTCCCTCTAAACGCAACCACCGCACTGGCAATAGGCGACTACGTGCTGTTACAACCTTTGACTCGAACCATTCGACTATCAGCTTTTCACCAAGCAATACTGTATCTGTACGTTTTTCCCCATTGGCCTTCAATGCCGCCTGAATTTGCTTAAAACGGGGATTGGACTTACTACTCAACGGCAACATTCTTGGCTTATTCATGAGCGATAATTTGGTAGTTATCGAGCAAAGACACCTGAAGTCCTACTCAATTGACAAGCGATCGGAATAGCGAATGATTGCCGGTATATTAAGGTCTTGAGTAGGACCATCAATTTCACCGCTTGGAGTTGGCATCGGTGGCAAGAGTCTTGACGGTGTAGAAAATTCTGCGCTAGCTGGTTTGTCTCCATAGACGCGAAATACATTTGTAGCTGATTCTACGTTTTCAGTTAGTGGCTTGGCAGGAGTCATTTTGCTGGAGGGGCCTTGTCCCATTTCATCAAAACGCTGCTCAAATCCAGAGGCCAGTATGGTCACGAAAACTCGATTATCTAAATCGGGGGCATCGATCTGCCCTAACTTGATGTCAGGCTGCCCCTTATAATGATCACTAAGGTAGTTCATAGCAGTCTCAATAGCCGAATGGGCAATCTGGCTCCAATTTGCCATCACCGAGATAATGACTTTAGTGGCTGCACCATGGTGTTCACTCTCAAGCAATGGACAATCGAGTGCCTTACGGACAGCATCCAGAATTGCCTCGTCTCCACCCCCAATGCCAGTACCAATTAGTGCTTCGCGGCTATCCCGCAAAACTGCTTCAACATCAGCAAAATCTACGTTGATTAACCCCGGGCGTAAAATGAGGTCGCTAATTCCGCGTACGCCCTGTATCAAAACACTATCGGCTTCTCTATAGGCATCTATTGATGTGACGTTACGATCGCAATGGTTCTTTATTTTTTCGTTGGAAACAACTATTACCGTATCTGCTACGTTGCGGAGGTTCTCCAAACCAACTGAGGCTTTGTTGGCTTTTCCAAAACCCTCCCAACGGCACGGGGTCAAAACAACTGCAGCTGCAAGCACTCCCAACTCTCTTGCGCAACTGGCAACAACGGGAGCAGCACCAGTGCCAGTTCCTCCACCCATGCCTGCTGCAATAAAGATCATATCTGCACCCTGGATGCTTGACAGAATTTCTTCTCTACTTTCTTCTGCAGCGACCGCTCCCCGTTCAGAATCTCCTCCTGCGCCCAGACCACGCATTGAGGGTCCTAGCGGAATTTTTATTTCGGCCTTGCATTGGGCAAGGCTCTGCAAATCAGTGTTCATAGCAACAAACTGAACTCCAGATACTCCGCTCTCAATCATTCTGCTCAATGCGTTGCAACCTGCCCCGCCCACTCCAACAACCTTGATATTGGCACCAGGGAGACGCACAGGGCTTGGTAAAAACGCTATGTTACTCATGAATGCTCCATTGGCTCTATCTTGCTCATTCTAAAACAAACCTTTCACCCACTCAATTAAACCATTAGAACGCATCGTCTTGAAAGTTGTTTCGTTCATATCCTCATTCAAAACTTTTACCGCCCCTAGTGCGTTTGTATAAAAAGGATTTGCAACAATCTCGGGCAAGCCCTGTATCTCCGACACCTTGCCCAGAACAACGCGTGGTCTGCCGAGTAGGTTTTGAGCCAGGATGGGCAGATGCGGTAAAAGTGCCCCGCCACCAACCAGGTGTACTCCGCCGTGTATTTCATGCATAATCCCACTTCGCCCAATTTCTGCAAGCACCATATTTAGTAATTCCACAGCCCTGACTTGCAGGACTTCCGCAAGCTCCCTCCGAGAAACCTGTCTCCCCTCATCTTCCAACTCAATCATCTCCTCCGGGGGAACCTGTGCTGGCAAAACAGTACCATAGAGTCGCTTGATCCTCTCTGCTACTTTGATACCACCAAGGTGTTTTATCTCTTCAATGTCTCGTGTAAAATGTTTGCCACCGATGGCAATAACCGCACTATGGAACAAGGCACCGCTCATAAATACGCCAACATGGGTGAGTTGATCCCCAATATCAACCACGACTGCGCCGTTTTCTGCATCCTCGCGGGAAAGCACAGCCCTCGCACTGGCAATGGGCGAATAGCACAGTTTTGGGCCATGCAATCCAGATAAGTGAAGTGCCCTATTAATGTTTTCCAGAACTGAAGCTGGAGCAATAATTATTCTTACTTCCGCTTCCAGCGTTTCCCCATACATGTTTACAGGATTTTTTATATCCCTCTGGCCCTTGATATGAAACCATTGGGGGTTTTTATGCAGAACAGTCTCTTCCTTGGTCAACTTGCATGTATTTGTGGCCTGTTCCATGACTCTGTCTCTGTCCTGGATAGTAATCACTCGGTCAGGGCTAGAAATGGTGACAGTATCCCTAAGATTTTCGCCCTTAAATTGAATCCCATCAACAGTTACAAGAATTTCATCCAGCCTTGATTGGCCAGCAGTACGCATCGCTTCTTCCACAACTCGGCTGATAGCGGCAACTGTCGAGTTAATATCTGTGATTTGTCCTTGCCTAATCCCGCTATACTGATTTGTATGGCTTGCACCCGTAACTTTTAGCGCATCGTCGTATTCCTGTTCCCTAACGGCAACAACGGCGGCAACTTTGCTTGCGCCGAGATCCAAACCGAGAAGCACATTAGGCTGCATCATAAACCACAATCCCTCATATACTCATAATAACCACATACGATGCTGGTTTATATAGCTATTTACGTTTTTGTTGTTCACTTGACGGCGAGCCAAGTTTGACAAACCTAAGTTCTGTAGTGCCATTCAAGGTTGCCCCACAACCTTGAATGGCGCAGAACTAAGATTTGTCCCTATGAACAACAAACGGCCATGAACTCTCGGAGCCCTTCGCTACGCTCAGGATGTCCGAGGCAGTTACGCCAGCTACATTGGTTTAGGTGGTTTTTTTGCTCGCTTTGCAGTTTCATTCCAACATCACTTTCATTCTGCAGGCAAATCCTGGCATATAGCAGTTCAACTACAAAAAGTTGAACCGCTATAGTGGGGTATTCCAACTAATTTGATAATTACAGGATATTCCGGTGATTTATGTTTAAGGTTTCATACCACATTATCTTCAAAGGCATTCAAAACTGTACTGGTTTCGCCCATGCTGCTTCGATTTATACAGCATTTTATCCGCTTTTTTGACAAAGTCATCCGCATTTCGACCTTTGTCAGCCCTTCCTGTGGTAACTCCAATAGAAACAGTAACGCAACCTGCAACACCATTTCCACTATGTGGAATATTGCATTTTTGCACGCTCTCAAGTAGTTTTTCGGCTATTGCCTTTGCCCCATCCATATCTGAATTGGGGAGAACGAGAACAAACTCCTCTCCACCAAAACGTGCCACAAAGTCATCAACCCTTGAAACACTTTGAGCAAGGATGTCAGCAATGGCTTTGAGGCATCTGTCACCCTCATGGTGGCCGTAAGTGTCGTTATATTTTTTGAAGAAGTCTACATCGACCATCATCAGGCTCAGATAGCTCCCAGAACGGGACAACGAATTAATTAATCGTTGCAATCTTTCCTCAAAGAACCGCCTATTATGAATGCCCGTCAGAGCATCAAAGTATATTTTATCGACCTCAGTTTCTAGTTGTTTTATATTCTTTTCCATCCTCTTAATATTTCTGAGATCATAAATGTAAGCAATAACGTATTTCTTATCCCTGTAAACAAACTGTGTCAGAGAAATTTCCGCCGGAATTATTTCTCCATATAGGGACAAATAATCCCATACAAAAGTGTTTAGTTTGCCAGGTATAGATTTTGCGGACAGTAACTTCGCCTTTTCTAATGAATTTTGCCCGTCAGGTTGAGTTTTGGGCATAAAACGTTCCCAATAGTTGTCCAATAAGTGCTGTTTGTCGGAGCAGGCAAAAAATCGCATTGCCTCGCTGTTGCAATCCACCAGACACAAATCTTCATCAACCAATACATAAGAAATGGGACTCGCTTCCATCAGAAGGCTTGCACGTTCTTCTGCTTCAGCGACAGCCTCATACATTTTATTGATATTGCGCAAATCATACACATAACCCAAGCCAACAAATTTCTCCGCCAGTTTCACTCTCGTCATCAACAGCTCGGTTGGAATAGGTTCACCTTTAAGTGTTTGGTGCATCCATGTCGTAACAAAAGTTTCGCCGCCTAACGCACGTCTTGTTATGTTTAGCATCTTATCAGTTGACTTTTGGCCATCAGGTTGATGTTCAGGAGAAAAATCAAAAAAATGTTCTAAATAATGCTGTTTTGTAGTACCGAGATTACTGAGAATCGCGTCATTGCAATCTAATAGGCGACCATCTTCATCACAGGTAGTCAATCCGATAGGTGCCTTTTCAAACATGACACGGTTGAACTCGTTCTGGTCTGCCAATTTACGCTCTGTTTCATTTCGGACAACCGCATTGGCAATAAGCTGACTCGCAGAACGAAGAATCATTTCCTCATTTTCCAAAAACTCCCGCTCATTGCGGCAATCATCGAACCCTGCAAAGCCCCAGAACTGGTTTTGATAGTATATCGACACCAACAAGATAGACAATATACCTTGCGGCGAGAGGTGTTCCTGCTCAACCAGAGACATATCACGCACTCTTGCATTGATACATCCGCCTTGGGAAAGTCTTTCTTTCCATTCAGGTATGTGTTCATCGTACGATATTTCTACCGTATATTCACTGCCCTGCTGAGGTTCCGCGTTCTCAGACCATTCAAAAATTTGCGTGCAAACGAGTCTGCCATCGACAATATGGTTCTTCCATATATACGCTCGGTCAACATTCACTGCTTCTGCCATAATGCCCAGGCATGAGTTAATGGAGGATCCAAAGTTGTAGAAATCCAGCTGAAGAACTGTTGCAGAAATACGGTTTAGTGAATCAAGGAGCCGGTTCTGGTACTCAATTTCACTGATCATGTGACCGGTCAGCTCTACAGCTCTGGAAATTTCGTTTTCCATTTCGGCACGCCTGACCGCACCTGTCCACAATTGAGCCGCCGAGTGCAGTATTATCAATTCATTTTCGGTAAACGTGCGTTCTTTGTAACAATCGTCAAAACCAACAAACCCCCAAAACTGACTATTGAAAAATACTGGCACTACCAAAACAGACAAGATACCCTGAGGTGAAAGTTGCGCCTGTACTGCTGCAGACATACTACTAACAGGTCCGTTAATAATTTCCCCTTGTGACAATGCTGCTTCCCAACCCGGTATGGCTTCGCTGTACTGCACATTTACAGTGTATTTATTGCCTTTCTGGCGTTCCACACCTTTAGACCATTCAAATACTTCTGTGCAGTGAAGTTTTCCTTGAATCGTAATGTTCTTCCAAATACGCACGCGATGGATATTTACCGAATCTGTAATAACGCCCATACCCTCATACAGGGTGTTTTCCAGTTGGCCAATATTCGATTGGATCATAGCGGCAGAAATTTTGTTTAAGGTATCTGTCAGTTTTTTGCTGTAGGCTAGCGATTCCATTGTCTGTTCAGTAATTATCGCTCTCTCTTCCCGAATAATCGCGTTGGCGCACAAACGGGCAGTCGAACGCAACAAAGCAGTGCAATCTTCGTCAAAGTCACGCTCGCTCGTATTGTCGTGAAAAGTGACAACACCCCAAAACTGGCCTTGGGTAAAAACAGGTACTATCAATATGGACTTTACATCTCGCGGACTCAAAAATACGGCCTCGTCATCCTTAAACTCGCTGCATCTGATGCTAAGGCAAGTATCGTTGGACACAATAGAAACCCAACGCTTCAATGCGGTAGTTATGGGCAATGCCTTCAAAGCCTCATCAACCGGTACCGTGCCACCTAAAGATTTATCCCAACGGTATATTTCACCTGCTGAATTGTTTTCTACTCCAAAAACACGAAAAACAATGATTCGATCCAGGCTAACTGCGTTCCCGATAGGGAACAAGCTCTTCGACATCAGATCGCCAAGTGATGTGTCAGTATCAGACGTAAATATTTCAAGCGCGCTATTCAATGCGTCAGCAAAAATTTTGCTACGTTCCATTAGCCCGATATTCTCCAATTGCATTAACAGCTCCAATAATTGCAAAATTCAGAGTCACAATTGATCAAAAAATATTTGTATGAAAAAGTAGCAACTTTTGAAATCTCATCCCGCAAAGACACTCAGTGTCGATTATAAACACACTTCATTACATAATAAATTTCTATTCCATAGCAAGTCAAATATCCAGGAATCGGCATCTTCAGGAGTCTACCTGGCCAACTGTCCACAGGCTCCCTTTACATCCATCCCCCGACTTTTGCGGAATGTCACAAAACATCCACATTTTTTTAAGGTCGAAGCAAAAAGCACCTGTGATTCTACAGAAGGGGCTTTGAACTTGCATCCCTCGTACTCGTTAAACGGTATCAAATTCACGTTTGAAACATGTTTCAGCTCTCCTAGCCATACGGCTACTCTTTCTGCATCCTCTGGCTTATCGTTGGTATCGCCTATCAGCACGTACTCGATCAACAGCTTTTCGCCTTTCAGAAGCCCCCACCGATCAAGAGCCTGACGCAATTCCAGCATGGAGTATCTGTTTTCTGTTAGCATCAGCATCTTTCGTTGCTCGTCAGTGCTACCATTAAGCGAGACAGCAAGCCATGGACGGGGGCGCATGCCAGAGAGTTTATTAATACTTGAGATCACACCAGATGTACTCACTGTGATGCGCCGCGTACTGATGTTCAGGCCTGATACGTGATTGATGATGCTGATGGCTTGATGAACATTTTCCAAATTGTGCAATGGTTCACCCATCCCCATAAACACCAGCGTCACCTGATGAGGACGCTCTGGTCCAAAAGTATTCAGCAATGCATGTACTTGCCCAACGATCTCGCCTGCAGTCAAGTTACGCACAAAACCCATCCCACCTGTTGCGCAAAAGGCGCAGCCAATCGCACATCCAACTTGGCTAGAAATACATAGCGTCACTCTGGGATTATTTACCTCTCTGGGCATGTGTACGGCCTCTATTCGTTCTCCATCGCTCAAGCTAAATACTGCCTTGGTTGCACCATCTGTGGAAGGGTGTGTTTCCAGTATCTCAGGCAACCTCATGTCAACATGGGCCATCATCCATTCCGAAATTTCTTTGCGCAAGTCAGGGCTGCCATCCTTCCAACTGCCTATCTTTTGCACACGTCCAAAAACATGCTCAGGTCGCCCTGGACATCCTAGTTCCCGAAAGTCGGATGGCAGCAAACCAAAGGCCGATGCTAAACCTGACTTTTTCATAGGTACAAAAAACTCGTCACAAATTAACCCTCAGACTCTCTCCCTGCAAGTCCAATGGGCGTGTGCAATAGCTTAAGTCCACAAAGGCCCCAGGTCAGTAACCCAATTGCAAACAAAACAACTACACTCAGCCAAATTGGGCTTCTTATTTGAGTCTGGGCAAGGAGGTCTATCGTGTTGCCTGTGGAATATTGGCTCCCAGCGAGGCTATGCAAGTAGTGAGTAAAAGTAAAGCGTTGCAGTGTTTCGGGCAGAGACCCAATAAGTGGATCCCAAATGAAAAATATGAGGCAAGACCACAGCACACCTTGCTTAAAAAGAATTACGAGGAGCGACACAAAGCCAAGCTGTGCCCACAAAACCAGAACCAGAGCCAAAATTTTTTGTGGAACACTTGCTAATTCCAACCCCACTAACGGCATTAATGAAACTATGGTAACCAGCCAGATGGAACACCAGACAAACCACAGCAAACCCTTGCCTATGGGCAATGCCCAGGCCGGTGCGGGACGAACAAGTATCAACGGAAGTGTCCTCTGTTCCAAGTCTTCGCTGATACAAGCCGGTGCAGAGACCATGGCGATAATAGGAAGCATAGCCGCTGCATAGCCTTGGTGGTACAGCACCAGAGCAATCTGTTCCGGATTAGGAGCACCATCAAAAAGCATAACCAGCTGCGCCACAATAAAGGGAATAGCAATCAGTGATACCAGTACCCAGCCTCGGGCCTGGAAAACTTTGGGCAGATAGCCTCTGCACAGCGTGCCAATGGTATCTACGAATGTAGGGATATTTCTCATGGTTTTATCCGTTATCTTGTGTCAGATATTGAAAGACGGCTTCCAAATTCATATCCAGCGGCTCAAGGGACTTGATAGACATTTGGCCTACAACAATAGCCTTCTGTAATTTGGGGAAAAATTCCCTTGGGTTTTTTACAGCCAAAACTGCACCAGAATCCTCTACCTTTAAAGCAACCAAATTGGGGTGTTCCACAGCCCATCTAGCCACAGATTTAGCATCTTCTGTCATGATGCGTAGTTCAATCGGATGCCTGTCCAGTAATTCCCGTATTTCAATGACACTGCCTTCGGCAAGCAGTCTCCCTCTGAAAAACAACAATATGCGGTCAGTCAGTTGGGCAACCTCGCCCAATATGTGGCTGGAGACCAGTACTCTGACATTTTTTCGCGCGAGGCTGCGTATAGTGGACATAATCTCAGTTCTTGCCTCTGAATCAAGTCCGTTAAAAGGCTCATCCAGAATCAATAGGTCAGGACTGTGCAACAGAGCCTGTGCAAGTCGTATACGCTGCCGCATTCCCTTGGACATAGCCGTAAATCTCATATGAGCGCGGGAGGACATACCAACTATTTCCAGGGTATGTTCAATGGCATCTCTGAGGGTGTTACCTTTCAACCCGGAAAGTTCACCCATCATCCTAAGCCATCTATCGGCCCTCAATCCATGCGGAAATCTGTCTCCTTCCGGCACAAGCCCGATACGAGAAAGGACATTTGGGTTACGGAACGGCGGCTCCCCAAAAACCTGTACTTGACCTACTGATGGGCGCAAAAGACCGGACACCATTTGAATAAGTGTAGATTTGCCAGCCCCATTGGGGCCTAAAAGCCCCGTAATGCCTCCGCCTTCAGGTAATTCCAAGGTAGTGGGTGACAGTCCAAGAACATGGCCATATCTGAGGCTTGCGCGTTCCAATCTGATAACGCTCATATCACTGCCTCCGTAGGCTGTGTCCGCCTTTTTGCTATATAAATCCAAAGACAAACATGTATGACTGTGGCAGCAATGGCTGGCCAAAATGGCACTAGCGTTTTCTCTGCGCCGCACAATATCTTCGGCCAGGATTCTGTGAGCATTATTGGGCTTAATGCCCTCCAAGCTCTATTGCCATAGATACCTGATAATAAGGTCCCTACAAAATTAGGAGCCATAGTCAAACCTACTACCCATCCAATGCCAGCTTTCGGGGTATTTGCAAGCGAGGAAGCACCAATAGTGATCGAAGCCATTATCATTGAATTCAATATCGCTGCTGGTATGAGGTATAGCGGCGCAGATGGCCACACTGGGCCTCCGATACCTGCTATGAGTAAAGATAACAGCCATGGAAACAAAATGAACGGCAACTGGACATAGAACGGAATACTAAATGCAAGAAGAGTTTTAGAAGCCAGATAGTCCAGAGGACGCACTGGATGAGCATATATGAGGGGTCGAATCCGAAACAAAGTATCCCTTGAAATTAATCCGCCACCAATCAGGCCTACTTGAAGCCATAAAAAAATCAACATTGTTGAATCCAGCAGGGATGCCTGAAAATCTGCTGGCTGAGGTATAAATTGGTTTGCAAAATCTTTTACCTGACCGAATTGCGAATTAGTGTTCATCAAGTTGTGTAGGTAAAGTATTCCTGACTTAACTATCAAAATACTCAAGAATACAAATCCGAAAAATCGTCCTAATTTTTTTCGCAATATTCGGGTCAGGTCAAATCTTGCCAAAACAAAAATCGGGGATTTCTTTTCCTGGATGCTCGGTCTTGGGGGAAGCGAGGGTGGATAAATAGGCATAACTTATCTCATGCAAGCGACCCACGAAGGGCGCGAATTAATATTTCATCAAGCCTGTCATGGCGAGGAGTGACCTGCACTAGCACTGCGCCTACTGATTCCGCCCATTTGAATGGCATTCCAGCATCTGCCTCTAATAATTCAATGTCGTAAAAACCATTCAGATTTTCTAGCAATGTCCCGATTTCGGTCAATCTTGACTCCTGGTCTACAGTTAATGGCTCCAAAAAGCGTAACTCAAAGCGCTTGGACAACGCGTGGCGCAAGCTGGCCATCGAACCATATGCCTTGAGTTCGCCCTTGTCCAGAATCAACAATTGATCTGAAATGCGTTCAACGTCTTCAAGCAAATGACTCGCCAAAATAACGCTTGCACCCAATTCATCCCTCACCTTAGTCACAAGTTCCAACATTTTCCTTCGGCCAAGTGGATCTAGCCCGTTGGTAGGCTCATCTAAAAAAACCAGCTTAGGGCTGTGTACCAGCGCCTGAGCCAATTTAACTCGCTGGCGCATCCCTGTTGAAAAACCTGAGACATTTCTGTACCTGGATTCGTCAAGCCCCGCAAAGTACAGAACTTCATGAGAACGATCCCTCGCCTGTTCCCTGCTTAATCCTGACAGTTCCCCCCAAAATGCAACCTGTTCATAGGCAGATACATCTTCAATTAGGGCATCATATTCAGGCATATAGCCAATGCAACTGCGCAAGCCAAAAGAATCCTTGCTATCCAGGGATGTACCCAGAACTCTACCACCACCGGCATAAGGTTTGAGCAACCCTAGCAGTGTCTTTAGAAGGGTTGATTTACCTGAACCATTTGGCCCAAGCAGACCGACAATTCCGTGGTCCAGTTCTAAGCTCAACCCCTTTAAAGCAACGGTTGCCCCATAGCGAACTTCTAAATCCAAAAATGAAATCAAAATAGACCCCGAAATATCCATTAGAACACACCAAACCAGCTACCACAATGAGCCTATACTCCCAATATGGGCAATACCATGCCAACATATTCACAGGAGGTTGTTTTGAAACTGATTGTTTGGGATTTTGACGGCACATTGGCAGACACCCGCCCTCTCATTGTGGATGGCATGGTGTACACACTGAAAGCTATGGACAAGCCCGAATCACTATTAGATACATGGCTGGCCTGTGTGGGGCTTCCCGTGGAAGAAGGTCTGTGCCGCACGTTTGATGTAAGTGATGGCGTGGAGATGGAACGTGTTCTCAAAGTTTACAGATCCTACGATTGGACTGGCAACTCGCACTTAATCAGACCTTTCCCTGGGATGCAGAAGTTGGTAGCTGAACTGAACTCATTAGGCATCAAACAGGCCATAGCTACCTCGAAACGGTATAAGGCTCTTGAACCTCAATTGGCAGATTTCTGTTGGACAGATTCGTTTCACCCAATAATCACGCCTGAAAGGGTTGCAAATCCAAAGCCACACCCAGAAAGCCTTGAAAAATGTATCAATAGCCATAATTTACATCCAGAAGATGCCCTGATGATTGGTGACACACTTTTTGACCTGGAAATGGCGAATGCCGCAAAAATGCCTTGCATAGGAGTTACTTATGGATTTGCCACCAAAGAACAATTGGCACAGGCATCTCCAATTACTCTTGTCGAAAATGTCGAAAACTTAAGAAAAACTTTGATGAAGCTACTGAAGTAGGAATTGCTAATGGCACTGACACACTTTGATTCTGACGGACGACCCAAAATGGTTGATGTGTCTGCAAAATCCATCACCAGACGCATTGCTGCAGCAGCAGGGTACCTGGAAATGTGCCAGGAATGTGCGGATGCCCTGGCTAATGGATTTGGCTTAAAAGGAGATCCCTGGTATTTGGCCAGGATTTCTGCAATCTCTGGCATCAAGCAAACGGCACACTTACTGCCCTTGACTCATCCGTTATCACTGGACACCATCAATATCTTGGATTTCTGGGATGCTGAGAATATGCGTGCATGGCTCCATGTGGAGGTGTCATGTGAAAGCCGCACTGGCGTTGAAATGGAGGCCATAATTGGTGTATGCCTTGGTCTCGCAGGGCTTTACGACGTTTTGAAAGCCGCAAACCACCAGATGACGCTTGGACCAGTGAGGTTACTTTATAAAACAGGTGGTCAGCACGGAACTATTAATATTCCATGGCCTGGTTGCCCATGGTCTTCATAGCCCGCAAACCAATTTTGGGCTAAGTGTTATAGAAATACATCAACTATTTTGATTCGAGTGTGTCTAACGGGAGTGGGTTTCTGCCACAGCTTATTGGTGAGATAAAAGTTTTTGCCCTGCCATCATCGGAGGCTTAATGAAATACTCTCTACTGATTGC
>Ga0082212_10004041_pt1 | contig 20560 bp, 19 predicted proteins | sample TergutNt197P3_FD_71548 | JGI IMG/M metagenome (GOLD analysis project Ga0082212, IMG submission 71548) | Neocapritermes taracua P3 segment gut microbial communities from Petit-Saut dam, French Guiana - Nt197 P3 | ecosystem: Host-associated > Arthropoda: Insects > Digestive system > Gut ... | reverse complement strand
ATTTTGACTAAATAAAAAACTATTTGTAAAAATAAATAAGAATATAAACAAAATTATCTTCTTCATATAATCTATCCTTATAATATCATTGTCTTGGCGTAACAAGACAATGCAGGGCATTGAGCATTTAACATATTATTAAATGCTATAAAAAAGAATAAGACAAAGCCGACAAGGGCTGTAGCACAAAGCACCTCATTACCTAATTTAGAAATTGAACCTAAATTGGAATATGTTCTGGTCGCACCATCTCGAGTGCTAATGCCACTTGCACCATACATATTAGTGGCTAATTCATACTTGCTCATAGAAAGCAAATTTTCGGATTTAAAGTGATTCATAATCTAATCCTTATATATTTACAAATATTTATACTTTGATAAAAAGTATTTCCTTTAAAATAATATTTTTTTTCGAAAAAAACGTTCTTTTTTATAAATTACGATAACAATTTAGAAAAAAATAGTATATTTGTATTTTTTTAATGATTGTGAGATATAAAAATGGATTTGTTAAAAATACAATCTGAACTTAAAAAATATGGCTTAGATGGATGGCTGTTTTATGATTTTCATAACAGAGATGCCATAGCCGCACGCATACTTAAAATGGATACTAAACGCTTTGCATCAAGACGTTGGTTCTATTACATTCCATCGCAAGGCGAACCACAAAAACTTGTTCATAACATAGAACCTTGGCGTTGTGACCATCTACCTGGAAAGAAAAATATATATTTACCTTGGCAACAACAACAACAACTACTAAAAAATATTCTTGCTAATGCTAAAAAAATTGCAATGCAATATTCACCAAATAATGCTATTCCTTATGTTTCTATCGTTGATGGTGGAACTATTGATTTAATTAGAAGTTTTGGTGTAGAAGTAGTTTCGAGTGCTGATTTAGTTAGCATTTTTGAATCGCATCTTTCTATGGAAGATTATGCTTCGCATACAAAAGCATCTGAAAGTATGCAAATGATAAAAGATAGTGCATTCAAAGAGATTGCTTGTAGAATTAAAAGTGGAAATAATCCTACTGAATATGAAATCTATGAGTATATGCTTGAACTTTACAAACAGGAAAATATGATTGCAGAAGATGGTCCTATCGTTGCAATTAACGAACACGCTGCCGACCCACATTTTGAACCACGCAAAGATATTACAACTAAAATTAAAGAAGGTGATTTAGTTTTAATTGATTTATGGGCTAAAAAAAATGAACCTAATAGTATTTATTACGATATTACTTGGATGGGATATGTTGGTGTGAAAGTGCCTGAAAAGATTGAAAACATTTTTCAAATTATAAGAAAAGGACGAGATGCAGCATTTGATTTAGTTGCACAAAGATTTGCAGAATGTAAGCCCGTAACAGGAATGGAAGTAGATGATGCATGCCGTAAAATTATAGAAGATGCAGGTTATGGTAAATATTTTATTCATAGAACGGGACATAATATTGGCGAAGAAGTTCATGGAAATGGTTGCCATATAGATAATTTAGAGACGAAAGACGAAAGAGTTATTATACCGGGAACTTGCTTTTCTGTTGAGCCAGGAATATATATGCCTGAAGAAAAACTTGGATTCAGAACAGAAATAGATGTCTTTGTTACCGATGAAGGAAAAGTAGAAGTATCAGGTAGACGACAAGAAGCAGTTATTTCAATATTGAATTTATAGTTGAGATTACTCATATTTTATAAATTATAATTATTTTATTATTTTTTTTTATATTTGTAAAAAAAATATAGTTTTAAGGTTATTAATAAATGAAAAAAGCAAATATTGTTTTTATGGGGACTCCCGAAATTGCAGTTCCAACATTAGAAAAGTTAAACCAAAATTATAAAGTATCAGCAGTGGTAACTGTGCCTGATAAACCGCAAGGAAGAGGTAATAAAATTATACCTTCCCCTGTTAAATTAAAAGCAATTGAACTTGGTTTAAATATTCTACAACCCGAAGATTTGAAAGATAGTAATTTTATAGAAACAATAAAATCATTACAACCCGACATCATGGTTGTGTTTGCGTTTCGCTATCTACCGAAAGAAATTTATAAAATAGCAAAGTTTGCTTTTAATATACATCCAAGTTTATTGCCACAATACAGAGGACCTGCACCAATAAATTGGGCTGTAATTAATGATGAATCACTTACAGGACTGACTGCATTTATATTAAATGAAGAAATAGACAAAGGCGATATGATTTCACAAAGAAAAATTGTTGTTCCATATTGGGCAACCGCTGGTGATTTAACAGGTATAATGATGAACGAAGCACCTGGTTTTGCTATTGAAACTTGTGAAATGTTACTTTCTGGTAATTATGAACTGACTCCACAAGAAAACGTGTTTGAGTATCCAGCACCAAAATTATTTAAAGAAAATTTAGAAATCCATTGGGGCGAACACGCAATGACAGTTATTAGTTTTATTAATGGTTGTTCGCCTGTTCCTTGTGCCTGGACTACTTGGAACGACCAAAAAGTTAAAATCCTTAGAGCAACTCCACCAGAAGACATTGAAAACGTGCTTAAAAATGATGATATTATTAAATTGAAGACACCAGGGGATTTTTGTATAGTTAATGAAAAATTATTTGTTAATTGTTCAATTGGAGTTGTTGAAATACTTGAAATACAATTAGAAAACAAAGATGCACTACCAATAAAGGATTTTCTGAACGGATACAGAGGCGACCTATGTGGAAATTTTACTAATAAAAGAATTTCTTAGGAAATAAATTAAAAACTTTAATTTAAAAATATAGATTATGATTAAACTATTGAAAATACCTGCATTCAAATTTTTAGCAGGCATTATAATTGGTGTATTTATATCTTTATCATTAGTATTGTTGGTTATTCCGATAATAGGAAGTGATAATATTTACAGCCAAATAGAAAAATATCAAACTATTCTTTCACTTGCAATAAAAGATTATTTTGAAGAGGTTGATATTGTAAAATTAAACGAAGCAGGTATCAAAGGAATGTTATCCGGCCTGGATCCTCATTCTACTTATATTTCAGCAAAAGATATGAAAAAAGTAAATGAAAGTATGACAGGAAGTTTTGAAGGAATTGGCATCCAGTATAATATTATAAATGATACCATTGTTATAGAAGGTGTTATTCCTGATGGTCCAAGTGAAAAAGTAGGAATCCAGCCAAGAGACAGAATAATCGCAGCAGACAGCAATTCGCTTGTAGGAATACCAGAAGATAGTGTTCCCAAAATTCTAAAAGGACCAAAAGGGACAGTAGTTAATTTAAGTATTCACAGACCAGGTAATAAAGGGCTTTTAGCATTTAGAATAGTCCGAGATAAAATACCTCTCAATTCTATAAGTGCAAGTTTTGTAATAGAAGGGACAGATATTGGATATATTAAAATAGAACAATATGTGGGAACAACCCACAGAGAGTTAGTAGATTCAAGTAAAAGATTGCGTGAACAAGGAATGAAAAGATTAATTCTTGATTTACGTAATAATGGTGGTGGAATGTTAGACCAGGCATATAAAGTTTGCGATGAGTTTTTAGCAAGTGATACTATTGTTTATACGAAAGGAAGACGTATTTCAGAAAACAAAGAATTTGTTGCTAGACCAGGACCTACATTAGAAGATATTCCGTTAATTGTGCTTATAAATATGTGGTCTGCTTCAGCAAGTGAAATTACAGCAGGAGCAATGCAAGATTTAGATAGAGGACTTGTAGTTGGTACGACTTCTTTTGGTAAAGGATTAGTCCAATCACAAATGCCATTAAAAGACGGTTCTGCATTACGACTTACTACTGCAAGATTCTATACCGCATCAGGTAGATTTATCCAACGACCATACATAGACAAAGAGGCATGGAAAAGATTAACTGATAGATTAGAATTAGAAGAAGGTTCTAATTTAGAACATACATTAGATAAAATTAGAAAAGAAGAAGAAGCAAAAGATAAAAAAGACAGCAAAAAGAAAAAATTAAAAGATGATAAAACAATAGATATGGATTCTATTGAGATATATTATACCCGAAGTGGAAGACCTGTGCTTGGTGGTGGAGGAATAACTCCTGATTACGTTATAAAAAATGATACGACTAAATTAACTGATTTTGCTACTAAATTAAGCTTCCAAGGTGTATTTATAGAAGCAAAAGAAAAATTTATTTCTGAAACACAAAAAAAATACGGAGATGATTTTACAAGGTTTAATAAAGAGTTCGTATTTACAAAAGATATGTTAAAAGAATTGAAAAGATTAGCAAACGAAAGAGATATTGAATGGAATGACGAACAATATGAAACAGATAAAGAGTGGATAGAAAATATAATTATGAAACAATGGATAGCACGAAGTGTTTGGGACTCTAACACCGCTTATCAAATTAGTATACAGAAAGATAGACAAGTTACTAAAGCAATGGAGTTGTTCCCATTAGCAGAAAAAATATTTAATTCTTCAAAAAATAAAAAGAATTGAAGTAAATTCAGATAAAGACATTAGTGTAGATATTACGATGGCAAATCAAGTAGACCAATAAATTGCTGCTTTATTTTAATTCACAGGTAGGACATTGTGCTACCTGTTTTTTTATGTATAATAATTTGGAAAAAAGTGTTATTTTTGTGTAATGAAAACAATAAAATATATAAAGTTAATATGAACCAAGATTTAAAAGAAGCAATAAAATTATATGCAACAAAAACGCATAAAGAATTGAATAATTATTTGTTAGATAAATCAAAAGATAATTTGATAGCAATATTTAATGATTTGTTAACAACATATTTTAATGATAAAAATTCATCTACTCTGCGTGAATATATAACAACTGCGATTTGTGGTTATGAACACTCTGAATCAAAAATTGGTTATAATGGATTTAGGCAAGTAACAATAAATGGTAAAAGCAAAATATTAGAATGTGAAGTTAAACCTAAAAATATAGCCAGTAATGAAATTAAAAAATGGAACAATGGTTTTGTAGATGGAAAGTTAATGTATATTTTTGAATTTCCGTTTAGAGCAGCGGTAAATTAAAGATTTTTGTATTTTAGTCGATACATTTAGTTTTAAAAGTATAAAATTAAATGTTATATGGCAAAGCAAATAAAAAAAAGTGTATCTGATATAGGTGCAAAACAAAAATGTATTGAATACTTGCAAACACAAGGATATAGTGATTTACAAGTTGCAAAACGAAAAGATGATTGTGATATTATTGGCTTTAAAAACAACGAAAAATATTTTTTTGAAGTAAAATATTCAACAAAGGAAAGTGGAAAGTTTTTTGGTTGCGTTATGTTAACCGAAATGCATAAAGCAGTAGAAAATTCTAAACATTACAAATTTATTATTTGTCGTGCAAATCCAATAAATGCTGATGCTGATTGGTTTTTCAGAATATTTGAAATAGAAGAGTTTTTTAGTATATGTACACTTACAACCCCAATATTACATTATCATATCACATTGGATGATAGTAATAATATTATAATGCCAAAATTTGGAAAAGAAGTAGTTTTGGCAACTCCACAACTTATTGAAACGATGTGGAAAGATTTTAAAAAATGGAAAAATAAATATGCAAAAACAAACAGTAGTAGTTAAAGTTCAAGATACTTCTATCAGAACAATAGAATTTGATTGTGAGATAGATATTCCTATTGAAATATATAAATCTAATAATAAAGATGCACTAAATGACTTTCTTGTAGACGCGATATGTACTCCTAAGAAAGTCAATTTTATTGATATAGTAGATAGTGAACAATTAGAAACTGAAATTATAGATTTTAAAGTAGGAAAATTACCAAACGAAACAATTAATAGTTATACGATTGTTTTGTAAATAAAAATAAATGAAGAGTTAGCAAAACATAAAATAGAAAAAACTTTCAAAGAACGAAAAGAAAATGGAGAGTTTACAGGACGACATAGAACAAATACTATAACTAAATATTCCGCTATTGCAGGAATGTTTAGATAAAAAGAATTATTCTGTTTATTATATATATTTTTATTATTATGAAAAAATATTTTTTGATGATTATAGTGCTGAATTTCGTGCTTATTTATAGCAATGATTTATATTCCTGCACTAACTTATTAGTAACAAAGGGTGCATCAGTTGATGGCTCTGCTATGCTTTCTTATACTGCCGATGCAGGTGGTTTTATGGAACCACTTTATTATCATCCAGGTGGATTACACAAAGAAGGCGAGATAGTTGATATTTATGAATGGGATTCAGGTTGGCTCAAATATTTGGGTAAAATACCACAAGCCCGAGAAACCTACCGCGTAGTCGGAAATATGAACGAATATCAACTTGCAATAGGCGAAACAACCTTTGGTGGTCGCGAAGATTTAGTTGATTCCACAGGTATAATGGATTATGGAAGTTTAATTTATATCACTCTCCAAAGATCTAAAACAGCCCGTGAAGCAATTAACATAATGACTGATTTGGTTAAAGAACACGGTTATCATAGTGTTGGCGAATCTTTTTCTATCTGTGACCCGAATGAAGTTTGGATTTTAGAAATGATATCCAAAGGTAAAGTAGAGAAAGGTGCTGTATGGGTGGCACGCCGAATACCCGATGGTTATATTTCAGCACATGCGAACAAAGCACGTATAGATGAGATAATTGAAAACAATCCTGATGAATGTCTTTATGCCCCAGATGTAATTACTTTTGCAGAAAAGATGGGATATTATGATAGGTCAAAGGGTATTCCATTCTCATTTGCTGATGCTTATGATCCTGCAACTCCAAGTGGATTGTTTGCTTGTGAAGGCAGAGTGTGGTCGCTGTTCCGTAGAAGTGCACCATCATTGAACCTACAACCTGATTATTTTAAGGGAGTTAAAGGAGCAGCAAAATATCCTTTTTATATAAAGCCAGATAAACTTTTATCTTTGTCTGATGTTACTGAATTAATGCGTGACCATTTCCAAGGAACAGAATTTGATATGACAAAAGGTATTGCTGCTGGACCATTTGGAAATCCTTATCGTTGGAAACCACTTAGGTTTAAAATTGATGGTGACACTACTGAATATGCTTGGGAAAGACCAATATCTACCCAACAAACGGCTTGGTCTTTTATTGCACAATTACGTTCTAATATGCCACGAGAAATTGGAGGGGTATTTTGGTATGGTGTAGACGACACCTATTCTACTTGCTATACACCGCTGTATTGCTGTATTACAGAAGTTCCTGCACCATATAAGGAAGCAAACGTTACTAAATTTAATTTCAATACTGCTACTTGGGTATTTAATTTAGTCGGCAATCTTGCTTATAATATGTATTCATATATTATAAAAGATATTCAAGTAGAACAAAAACGAATTGAAAATAAGTATTTTAGTTTTCAAAAACCAATAGAATTAGCCGCATTAGAATTGCATAAAACAGATAAAGATTTAGCAATAGAATATTTAACAAGTTATTCTAAAAATCAAGCGGATTATACTTTGAAATGTTGGCAAGAACTTTGGGAAAAGTTAGTAGTTAAATATAATGACAGATATATAAATGATGTCAATAAAGAAGGTAACGAAGCAGGTAGAAGTCCCGGAAGTTCGGGCTATGGCAACGATTTCTTTAAACAAGTAGTAAAAGAAAGACCTGGATACTACGAAATGAAGTGGAAAGAACCTGTGAAATCAAAGAAAAAATAAAAAGTTATGTGAAATATAATTACATAATTTTATTAAAAAAAAACATTATTTTTGAAAAATTAAAGTTTTACCTTAAACTAGGAGACAAAATGAAGTTGATAACTTCAAAAGTGTTAACATTATGCGTAGTGCTAATCGCTATGTTAACTCTAAGCACAAACGATGTGCTAACTCAAATTAATCCTGAGGACATAGATTACAACGCAGCATTTTATCGGTGTCAATATAGAGCCGAGAGTGATGGTTGCGGGCTTAATTGTACTATGTCCTGTGCAGCTGATGTACAAACGAATGTGCCAGTATGTGGAAGTGGTGCATTGGGTTCTTGGTCTACTCCCGCATTTGATTGGGGTTTAGCAAATGGAATGACTTCAGATGCTATTCTTGGACCACAAATTACTAATGTCTTCTTTTTTGAAGAAATGGTAGACCTCGAAAATCCAATAGGTTGGGGCTACATTGGTGCAGTTGTTATGTATAATAGTGTATGGAATGAAACAGGTGATACTGAGAATAAATACCATATATGCACAAACACAGGCATTGGTGATTATCAGGAATGGCTTGAAAAATGCTCTATTGCTGAAGATAATGCTTATGTATCTAACAAAGCAGTAGTATACCCAAATCCCACATCTGGTACAGCATTTGTTAAATTAGTGGATGATTATGTAACTAATTCTAATATTACGAAAGTAATATACCAGTTATATAAATCTAACGCTGAATTGCTGTTTACATTTGAGACAGATAGTCCAACAGAGGTTATTGAAATACCTGAGAACTTAATTAGCACAATTGGAGCATATTATATTAGTTGCAATATTATATGCAATAATCCAAAATTAAACGAAATTATACATTTATCTTTTGTCGTTAATGCTAAAAGAAAATAAAAATTGTATAAAAGAGTATAATCGCAACAGGCACTTGTAATCTACCAAAAGGATTTTGCACAAGATTACAATATTATTCAAAAGATTAATTATTCTAATAAAATTATCTTTTAATTGCCAAGTGCAGGATGGGAAATGCACTTTAATATTCGGATGGACAAGGACTGGAGTCCCCATTTGCAACCCTAGGAAACCAGTATTATGTTTGCAGGAAGCACATTAACGGGCATAATGCTATTTGTTGTAAAATGAGTGATTTTTATGGTGAAAAGACATCCAGCGGTATTCACTTAATTTTATTTGTTTATTTAGAAAACTAATAACCACTTACCAAAAGTAAAAAAAATACAAACAATATTTTCAGGCAGTTTTATCCTGCCTGTTTTTTTTATATTTTTTTTTCGTATTTTTGTATTAATAAAATGTAAATATTATGTTAAAAACAGGAAAAAGAGGACGATTGTATGTAGTATCTACCCATATCGGGAACATAGAAGATATTACTATTAGGGCAAAAGAAGTATTAAAACTTTGTGATATTATCGTATGCGAAGAGTTAAAAGTTGGTTCTATTCTATTAAAAAAATTACAAATAAACAAAAAACTATTAGTCCTTAACGAACAAAACGAATCAAAAATATTATTAGAACTAATACATACCATTAAAGAAGAAGACAAAAAACTTGCTCTAATATCTGATTGTGGAACTCCTGTTTTTGCAGATCCAGGATTTCAATTAGTAAAAACCGCTTTACTTTCTGATATAGATGTTATAGTTGTCCCTGGTGCTACAAGTTTGATGACTGCGTTAGTTAGAAGTGGAATGGATTTAAATCAATTTTTGTATGCAGGGTTTCTTTCTCGCAAGCGTGAAGAAAGAGTTGAACAACTGATATCTTTATCCAAAGAACCTCGCACTGTTGTTATTTATGATACACCTTATCGTTTGCTACCTGTATTGGAAGATGCCAGTAAAATTATGCCTAATAGGAACGTATATATAGGAATGAACCTTACTATGCCTTTTGAGACACATCATTATGGAACATTTGCTGAGTTATTTAATAAGTTTGATAAAGAAAAAACAAAAGCCGAGTTTGTTATATGTTTTGAGGGAAATGACAATTCAGAACTTTCTATACGTTTTGCTCCTAACAAAGATGATATAATAAAAAGAAGTCCAAGAAAAGATACTAAAAATAATTACAAAACTAAAAGTAATTTAAAAAAACAAACCCCGACATTCAGGAAAAGAGATAAAAAACGCTAAATAAAATTTGGTTTTTTATTTCTAAAAGAATCTGTATTTAGATGTAATTATAAAAACAAAAATTTATATTTATGGTTTGTTAAAAAATATTAGAAATAATCTATTGTTATAGTATTGACACCAAATAAATATTAACAAGCCAATAAAGACCATTTCCTTAAGAAATGGTCTTTGCAGTTATATATAATTGTTTTATTCAGAAGTTGCTACAGGTTCTTGTTCTACAAAAGTATTGTTTTGTTCTTCTGATGCTTTTTCAATTTTTTCCACCGAACTATTTTTTTCTACTTGCTGTTTTATTCTTTGTTCTTTACGAATTTCTATATCTTTTTCTGCTTTAATATTTTTTTCTATTTCATTTTCTAATTCAGAAATTCGTTTTTTTGTTCTTGAAATAATTTTTTCTTTTTCTGCAATACGATTTTCTATTTCACTAATAATTTGTTTATTTCTTTCGTTTAAAATTGTATTTTCTTCAGGTGTATTAGCCAATTTTTCTTGCTGTTTAGCAAGAATTTCTTCATCTTTTTGGAGTAATTTAATATTTCTTTCGTTTCTTTGCTTAATATCAACTAATGTTTCACCAAGACGTTTGCTTCTTTCATTAAATCTATGTTTATTGTATTCATCTCGTTTATTGTTTAGCAAATTATATGCTGTTCTTAATACTTCATAAAGTTTTGCTCTATCAGGTCTTCTTAATTTTTCTAATTGTAAATCAGTAGAAATAGTTGATAAATCGGATGCACTTTGTCTAAAATCAATACCATTTTCTATATCTACGATAGTAACTTCTATTTTAGTTAATAAATTTTTATAATTTTGTTCTGCTTCTATTTCAAATTTTCTGCGTTCTTCTTTAGACATTTCGTTTATAGAATTAAATACTTCTCTAATAGCATCAAACAATTCTAATTTTTGTTCTCTTTTCAAGCGTGTTTGTTTAACGGCTGCTTGAATCTGTATAAATTTATTTCTTGCATCATTAGAATCTTCAACAGATATAGATTTAGCAAATTCAATAGCGGCATCCACTTGTGGTTTTATTTTAGCATAATTTTCAGCTGCTTCATCATCTGTTATTCTTTTATAATCATCAAATTTTTCTCTTAATTCATCAAAGGTATTATGAATGCTTTTGAACAATTCCTCTCTTTGAACTCGGCGTAAAGCTTTTTCTCTAATTTGTGTTTGGACTTCATTTAAGACACTACGTGCTTCTGGAAAACTCTCAAAAGAAAATGCTTTCTGTATAGCATCATCAACAATATTTCGTAAACTATAATAATTTTCAATGATTTCCATCTCATTATTTTCAACCCATACTTGAAATTTTTCATTAATTATTTTGATTTCGTTGCTTAAAATTGTATTAAGTTCATTTTTGTCATTAAGGTTCATATTCAATTTACGCAATTCTTTTTGAACCTCTATTAATTTTTCTTTAGCCGCCCTAAAATTAGAAGAGTTTTTAGAAAATTCTACCGCCGCATTAACTTTATCTTTAGTCATATCGTAGTTTATTTTCCAATTTTCTTTATCTTTATACCTCATTTCACTTTCACGTTGTGAAACATTGTCTAATGCATTTTTTAGTTGCTCTCTAAAATTATTGCGAGCCGAATTAGTTAATCCGAGTCCATTAAGGTAATTTGACAACTCTCTAATTCTAATTCTAATTTGTTTAAAATCGGTAAAATTATTAGATAAAGAAACAACTGCTTCTACATCTCTTTGAAATTCTTCTGATTTTTTTGTAGCATCGTATCCAGGAAAGTTAGCGTGTAAAAAGAAATATTTACACAAATTTGTTTTTGGTACGCCCTTATGTTTTTTCCAAACCATAACGATGTTATCATTGTCTGTTGCTCCAATTTCATCATTGATAGCAATAAAATCTACTTCTATAGAGTCGTTAAACTCTTCAAATTTCTTGCCTGTAAAGGCACACATACCACTTTGACGTTCATAAATAGAGCGTCTTTGTTCTAATGTAATTTCGTTTACGATCATAATATAAAAATGTATAAATGTTAATATTAAATTATGTGTATTTTATTTTATATGTCTTTTTTTATATAAAATTTTACAAATATACTATTTTTTTTTGAAAAAAACATTATTTTTGTAAAAATTAATTTGTTAATTATAAAAACAGGATAATATATAATGAAATTAACATTACACATCTGGCGACAAAAAACTACAAACGATAAAGGTAGCATAGAAACTTATTTCAGAGAAGATGTAAATGAAGATATGTCCTTTCTCGAAATGCTTGATGAACTAAACGAAGATTTAATCAAGCAAGGAAAAGAACCTATTGCCTTTGACCATGATTGTCGCGAAGGTATTTGTGGAGCATGTTCGTTGGCGATTAACGGACAACCACACGGTCATATGAAAGCAACTACAACCTGCCAACTTCATATGCGTAAGTTTAAAGATGGAGATGAACTTTATATAGAGCCGTTTAGAGCAAGGGCATTTCCAATACTACATGATTTAATAACAGATCGTTCTGCATTAGATAGAATTATCCAATCAGGTGGTTACGTATCAGTAAATACAGGCACTCCACAGGATGCTAATAACTTGCCTATTTCAAAAGAAAATGCAGATATAGCAATGGATGCGGCGGCTTGTATTGGATGTGGCGCTTGTGTGGCTTCGTGTCCAAATGGTGCAGCTATGCTATTTACTTCGGCAAAAGTTGTGCAGTTCGTTCATTTGCCACAGGGACAAGCGGAACGTCAAAAACGTGCTTTGTCTATGTCTACTGCTATGGAAGATAATGGCTTCGGCGCATGTAGAAATTTCTACGAATGTGAAGCAAAATGTCCGAAAGAAGTTCCTGCTCGGTTTATTTCTAAATTGAACTGGGAATTCTTGAAGGCGGCTGCTAAAACAACAGCATAATTTATATTTTTATAGATATAGTAATTATTTTATGGGCAAGACGTTTTTTTGTTTTTCATATTTATATTGTCTTGCCCTATTTTTATATTTATAAATAATATATAGTTGCAATTCTACATATATTTTTAAAATTTAAATTTTAATCCTGCACTTAATACAGGAAAATTAGTAATACTATAATCAAGAAATAATGTGAAATTTCCTAATGTTGCTGCTCCGCCAAACGTAAATTTAAATTGACTATGGCTTAATTTTATATGTGTTGTTTGTGGCTCTTGATCGCCAGGAAATTCAGGAGGGTCTATTATTATCGGAATACCTGGCTTTGTACTGTCTTCTCTCATTAAACCAATTTGCCTTTGTAATCCAACAGGCAAAAGATACTCATACTTTCCAGTAATGTCTAATAATTCATAATTTAAACCACTATAAATTTCAAGCCAATTGTTTATCTGTTTACTTGCATTAATATTAAAGCAATAAATATCTGTGTTTGATGAGAGTGTTGATTGTGTAACACCTACGGAATTCACTAAACTTGTTCGCTGATAAACTGCCTGAACTGCTAAATCAAAAGGTGCAATATGTTCTTTAATACGATTATTCCCGTCTCTATTTTTATCTTTATAAAAATATTGTGAAATACTATGTTTTAAACCAAGTCCCCAAAATGAAAACTCACCAATATATGTTCCCATATCAATTTTTGGAATAAAACGAATAAGTAATTCTGTTCCAAATAAAGAACCAATTTCTAATTGTGGAACACCTACAAAAATATTATTTAAATTACCACCATTAGGAAGGAAAAACTCTAATTTATGTCTTGTAGCTACTAAAGATTTTAAAATATTCTCTATTTCTTGTGCCATTTCAGTTGAATATTGGGCTAATAATTCATATACAGGATGTTTATGGTATAAATCCAGCAACACATAATCCTCAACTATTAAATTCGCTCCTTCACCTCCAAGTAATGTTGCTGATTTTTCAGGAAATTTAATTGAACCATCTTTCACCCCCATATCTATTAAATTTAAAAACATATAATTTAATAGTGCTACAGTATCTTTTACTCCTATTGTTCCTTGAATTAAATTTAGATCTATATATGGCAATATATCTTGCATATTAAACTCCTTACTCGGAATATTTGGCGAGAACGTTCTCATTGAGTTTGATATAGGACCATAAAAAAGATTTAAACTAATACGAAAATATGGTTTATTTACTTTTGCAGGAACATATGCTGTATGATAAAAACCAGAGTTGGTGGTAGCATTAACTATTGATAATGTAGGTGATAAAAATGGAGCTGAATTTGGTTCAAAGAGTTCTTTAGCAAATTGTCTACATAATGGAACTACGTATTCATTATCTGGTAATGATAAAGCAGGTGCAATGTGTATTGCTAATAAAATTATTGAAATAAGAATCTTTTTCATAATTAATAAAAAATATTTAATAAAATACAAATATAAGAAAATTTGAATAAAAAATATGTAAATAAATTATTTTTCAATATAATAGTTTATAATAACAAAAAAAAGTTTTTTTTATATAAAATTATAATTTTTAATTATTTTTTTCTTATTTTTATAAAAACAAAATAAATAAAATATATGTATAAAATAGTTGATTGTAGATTTATAAATCAATCTGTAAAATTATTCGAAATAGAAGCCACCACTATTGCTACTAAACGTAAAGCAAAAGCAGGACAATTCGTTATTATTCGCATAGATGAAGATGGCGAAAGAATTCCTATCACAATAGCAGATTGCAATCCTGAAACAAAAACAATAACTATAATAGTTCAAGGCATAGGCAAAACTACAAATATGTTATTAACTAAAGAAAAAGGTGATTTTATTCTTGATATTGTAGGACCACTCGGCAAACCAACTCATATAGAAAAATTTGGAATATGTGTAGTTATTGGTGGCGGTGTAGGAACGGCTATTGCTTATCCTACTGCTAAAGCATTGAAAGAGGCAGGAAATAAAGTTATTGTTATTATAGGTGGTAGAACTGCTGACCTGGCTATTTTGCGTGACGAAATTAGTGCTTTTGCAGATGAAGTATATGTCACTACCGATGATGGAAGTGCAGGCGAAAAAGGTTTAGTAACAGATAAATTACGTTCATTAATAAACACTATAAATGTTAACTATGTTTTGGCTATCGGTCCTATTTTAATGATGAAAGCAGTAGCAGAAACAACAAATATTCCTGAACATAAAATCCCAACGGTAGTTAGTTTAAATCCGATAATGTTAGACGGCACAGGAATGTGTGGCGGCTGCAGAGCATTAGTGGGTGGAAAGAATGTATTTGTATGTGTGGATGGTCCTGAATTTGATGCCCACCAAGTTGATTTTGATACACTACTAAGACGAAATGCAAGTTATTCCATACAAGAAAATTGTTCTTTATGTGCTTTTAAAGAAAAATATGGATTGTTAAACAATTAATATTTTTCTTACGATGCAAAAGTATAACAACAACTTTATTGCTATGTTGTGAAACAGAATGTTCCTCATTGTTTTTATAATCTGAAAATATTTTTATTATATTTTTTTGTTTTTGTGCTTATTATTGTTACAGCACTGAACGTGTTCTGTTTTTTTATAACAAATTTAATTCTTCTAATATATCAATTGCAATTTTTGAACATGCATCGGGAGTGGCTAATGATTTTAATACTTTTGACATAGTTAATAATCGTTGCTTATCATTAATTAAATTTTCTATAATCGGATATAATTTATCTGATATTTCATCATTATTTACTATTATTCCTGCATTATGGTCTTGCAAATATTTTGCATTAAAATATTGTTCATTATTAGAAGCAGAAGGTAAAGGAACTAATACAGCAGGTTTTCCAACTACACATAGTTCTGCTATAGTAGTTGCACCTGAACGAGAAACAACTAAATCTGCAACTGAATAAGCACTTGCCATATCATCTATAAAATCTACATATTTTATATTAGAAGGCAGTTCTGCATTTAATTTAAAATTACTACCCGTTTGCCACAATATTTGATAATCAGATTTAGAAAAATTATCTAACCACCTCAACATAGCATCATTAATTGCTTTAGCACCCAAACTACCACCAAATACTAATATTACAGGACGACTATCCGCAGTGAATATATTACTATTTGGGGATTGCAGTTGGCTACAACTTTGAATTATATCTGAGCGAACAGGATTACCAAAGTTTTTTATTTTTATTTTAATATTATGAGAAAAATAATTTTCAGTTTCATCAAAACTTGTGTATATTTTTGTAGCACTATTTGCTAATAATTTTATTGCTTTGCCTGGATTTACATTAGATTCCATTAAAAACAATTTCTTTCCACACAATTTACACGCAATACCGGCAGGAACACTCAAATATGCACCTGCACATAATACCGCATCAATATTTTCTTTTATTATTATTTTTTTTAATTGTAAGATAGATTTTAGTAAATGAAAAGACATCTTTAATGTCTGTAAAAAATTAGAACTTACTAATCCTGTTAGTTTAGTTGTATGTAATTTATAACCCAACGGTGGAATAATCCTGCCTTCTATTTTATCTGTTCTGCCAAAAAAGTGGAATTCAATTTCTGTGTTTGATAGTTCTTTTAATTTATCAACGACTGCTAATGTGGGAAATAAATGTCCGCCTGTACCGCCTGCCGCAATTAGAATTTTCATAAATATTGATATAAAATGTAAATAATAATAATTTATTTTAACTAAAAAATAATTTCTTTAATTAATCTAATATTATTTCCACAGGGGTACCTTGTCTTAATTGCATTGTACCTGTGGTAATTAATGTATCGCCTGGATTGATGCCGTTTAATATTTGCAATTTGGATGCGGTTCTGATGCCTTTTGTTAATTTAACTTGTTCTGCTTTACCGTCATGATAAATATATGCTATATCGTTGCCTAATTCTGCTATTACGACTTCGCTTGGAACAGCGATAGTATTAGTTATTTCTTTTAATTGTATTTCTATTGAGCAAGAACGTCCTGGCTTCAATTTTCCTCCTGTATTAGGATATAAAGCTCTCACTTTTAGTGTGCGTGTTTTTGTATCAAGTATTGATTCTACTGCATATATGGTAGCTTCATATACTTGTGGGTCATCTTGAAGTTGGAATTTTAATTTTATTCCTTCTTTAATAGAACTTGCTTGCCGCTCATTTATTGAAAATTCTATTTTTAAGGGAGAAACCATTGTTAATACTGCAATTTTAGTATTTGGGTCTACATATTGTCCTTCGCTTACGAAACGTAATCCAATAATACCATCAAAAGGTGCCTTTAATTCAGTCAGTTCTATTTTTGCTTTTACGAGTTCTATATCTGCTTTTAATCCTTCTAAGTCAGTTGCTATTTGCTCGAAAGCTTCTTTACTTACTATATCTTTGTCCAATAGTGTTTTTTGTCTATTAACTTTTGCTTCAGCGAGTGGAACTTGTGCTTGTAGTTTTTTTAACTCTGCCTGCAAAGGAGCATCATTTACTTTTGCAAGTAGTTGTCCTTTTTTTACAATAGTTCCTTCTTGGAAACTAATTTGGACTATTTTTCCTGTAGTTTCAAACGATAAATTTACTTCTTCACAAGGTATTATACTGCCAATAGTTAAGAATTTATCAGTCATTGTTTCATAATTTATAATTTTTGCTTTTACGAGTAGTGGCTTGTCTACTTTCTTACCTGATATATGGGCTTCTTTCTTTCTTTCATTTTTGGTATTTATAAAAGGATAAGCAATCATTCCACCGACAAAGAGGATAATTATGATTATTGTTATATTACGTGCTTTTTTCTTCATATTTTAATTAGAGTATAACTTACAAAAATAATAAAATATTTTAAATTTATTATTAAAAAGAAAACAAGTTCTTAGATACGTCTTATAAATAAAAAGCATATATAACTTTTCCATAAGTTTGCAACTTATATAAAAAAAGCAGGACTATTAAAGCCCTGCCCTGTGCATGTTTTTTTTGTTTAGTTAATGAATACTAAACTATTTTGTTCTACTATATGCTATCTGGTTGTTGTCCCCCTCCTGTCACTTCGGGGATCCAAGGTATAAAGATAAAAGTAGAATCTTTGTCAACAGTAAGGTTTTTATTAAAAATAACCTTATCAGTAGGTGATAAAGTGCTATTTGCACTTATACTGATATTACCTGGTGCTACTTCATATTCTAAAAAGTAACTGGACTCATAGAAAACATTTCCCAAACTATCGGGATTATTAGCAGTTTCCCATAAAATATTTAGCCAGCCCTCGCCGACACCAGCTGTTAACTCCCCAATATAATTGCCATTGATAGAAATACCAAGCGGACAAGCATTATAATGATTAAAATCACTATAAACAAACACTTTTAGTTTATTTGTGTTTGTCGGGGACAGAGTATTGTTACCTGCAGCATCAAAAATATCATCACTACATGCACTTATGATGAAAAATGCTACCAAACATATAGGTGCAAGTTTAATAAGGGTTCTTGCTCCCTTTTCAAATAAAGCCATTACAGCCTCCGTTGTTAGTAAACGAACTATTTGTGCAAGTTTGAGAACTCTTGCAAACTTTTTATATAAATTATAAATAATATTCAAATTAAAAAAAAGTCGTGGAACTTTTATTGATTTCATTTGTATTTGAGGTTCTCTACTACCTAACAGCCAAATAAAGTAAAGTCCACGATTTCTCGTGAACATTTGGACTTTACACTTGACTGTTTTTGAAAATGTAGAGATTTCAAATACAAGATATAAATCTAAATGCTTTTATATTTTTTTTTTTATATTTTTATTATTAAAGAACTATTTTTTTGTTTCAGAACAAAATACACATAATTTTCATTACAAATATAATAATTTTTATTTATTTATTTAATATATATTTTTCCCAATTTTTAAATTTATTATGATTGTAGTAAATAACACTATAATACACATAATCTTCATTACAAATATAATAATTTTTATTTATTTAATATATATTTTTCCCAATTTTTAAATTTATTATAATTGTAGTAAATAACACTATAAAAATAATAAAAATATTTTTAAATATTATTCTGTTATTATAATTCTTATTGTTGTTTGTGGAGTTGCTATTGTGCCTGGTGGTGGCACTTGGTCTATAACTATATTTGGGAAATATGTATTATCTCTTACGTATTCTATATTTTCTAATTCTAATTCTATCTCTTCTATTAATCTAATTGCTTCATATTTGGTAAGTCCTATTAACATAGGAACTTTTAATTGCTTTTCTGCCCCTTTGCTTATGACTAAATTAACTTGACTACCATATGGTATCTTTTTGCCTGGAATTATTGATTGTGAAATTATTGTATCTTTTCCTACATTATCATTAAATTCATAATCTATTTTACCTATTTCTAATCCTACTTTCATTAGATTTAGTTTAGCATTTCTGCTAACCTGTCCTTTTATATATGGCACTGCAACAAGTTCTTTTCCTTTGCTTACTGTTACATATACACAACGACCTTGTTTAACTAAAGATTTTTGTGATGGAATTTGCGATACAATTGCTCCTTCAGGTATTTTATCATTATAAATTCTTTTTTCTATTTCAAAAGTTAGATTATTCATCGCAATTTGCTTTTTGGCACTTTCTATGCTTAATCCGATAATATTAGGCACACTGATAGTTGCCTGTCCTGATGTCATTGCAGGCAACACAAATTTATCAATTACCATTAATACTAAAAATAATAGCAATAAATATACAAAAGTAACTATAAAAATTCTTGTGCCACGTGATAACATTCTGCAAAAATACGTTTTTTTGTTAAATAATGAATATAGAGATTTTTTTTTTTAATAATTATTCCATATATTTTTAGTAATTTTGTTTCAATTAAAGCTATGTGTTTCATATAAATTTCAAATAACGGCACAGTCACCTTGCCATTGTGTATTGCCTGTTGGTATTGTGGTGATACTGCATCATCATCTAAATTCACTCTATATATTGTTTCATTATCTCTACTCATAAAAATTTATTATTTGTTCATTTGAAAAAAATAAATTTATTTTAATTTATGAGCAAGAAAAATTAAAAGTATACTTTTCAATCAAAACACTGCAAAAAATATATAAAGAATTGCAATAAATAACCGATAAATATTATATATATATGTTAAAATGTTATTATGAAAAATAAAATATTAATCGTAATTGTTCCGATAATTTATAGCATTATATTAACAAGTTGTGCATCTTCTATTAAATCAGATTTTAAAGAAAATACAACTTATATTAATCGTGGCGATACCGCTAAAATATATTGGAATTTCTATAATGCAAAAGGAGTTCAAATAGATGGACGTTATAGAATTTATGATATAACAGATAGCGTTTATGTAACTCCTGCTGTATCAACAAGTTATAATGTAACGGCATTTGCTACGGATAAAGAAGATTTAACTATAGTTTGGAATGTTATTGTAGATGATGTAAATTATAAACAAAGAGCAATAAATGATATTGCAGGTGGTTCAATAAGCAGTATAAATATTATAGGAAGTAATTATGAAAATAATAAATATAGATTTAATTTTTTAGCATTGAACTCTGCAAATAATTTTGTAACAAATGAACCATTTGACAAAGAAGATATTGAAGTAAATATACCTGCTCGTCCTTCAGCAAAGATAAAAATTGAAAGTTGTGGAGTATTTGATTTACCTGATA
>Ga0082212_10004040_pt1 | contig 20566 bp, 15 predicted proteins | sample TergutNt197P3_FD_71548 | JGI IMG/M metagenome (GOLD analysis project Ga0082212, IMG submission 71548) | Neocapritermes taracua P3 segment gut microbial communities from Petit-Saut dam, French Guiana - Nt197 P3 | ecosystem: Host-associated > Arthropoda: Insects > Digestive system > Gut ... | reverse complement strand
ACGAAGCAGTAAAACTTTGAAACGATGCAGTAAAACTTTGAAACGATGCAGTACGACTTTGAATCGAAGCGGTACGACTTTGAATCGATTCGACTATTTCTTGAAACGGAGCGGTATTTTTGCTTTAAAGTGGGGCAAAATGCCCCGGATTGCGGGCAAAAAGGGAGGGTTGTGAGCCAGAAATTGTCCGTTGGCCTTTATATGTGTAGTAATCGCCATCGCTAAAATGAGTCATCGTTCCCTTGCCCGTGCGGTTTATGTCTTTAAGTTGACCCGACGTATTTTGAGCCGTCAGGGTAAGGATGAAAATTTTAAATTATTTGTTATTATTCGTACCATTTGTATTTATTCTTGGACATCTCCTTAGGGGTGAGGCCAAGGAGAGAGGCCTTACGTCGGACGATTACTGGGGCGCGCAGTCGTATTGCCCGCCGCCGAGCATTTGTACCGCATGAGGAAGAGCTTTTTCGATTATTTCAAGCGACTCGCGCACGGCTTTCGGGCTTCCGGGCATATTAATGATGATGGTTTTACCGCGTATTCCGGATACTCCTCTTGACAGCATTCCGTTAGGGGTAATTTTTATTGAACCGGCGCGTATTGCCTCGGAGAAACCCGGAGCCTCTTTGTCGAGAACCGTTCTGGTAGCCTCCGGCGTATTGTCTCTGCCCCCTAATCCTGTGCCTCCGGTTGAAAGAAGCAAATCAACGCCTTTGCCGCTCATTTCAATGAGGGCTTGCCGTATTGCTTCGGCATCGTCGCTTGTTACGCGTTCATCGGTAACCTGAAATCCGAGAGATTCGGCCCATTTACGTATTTCGGGGCCTGAAGCGTCCTCTCGCTCTCCTTTTGAGGCTCTGTCGCTTACGGTAAGTATTCCAACTGTTATCATTTCCCATTACTTCCCTTAAAACTATTTAAGGTCCCGCAGACAGCTTGTCAAGTAAACTAAATATATTTTTGCAGGCAATCGATAATATGATTAACCGGCAATGAAAACAAAAAACATAAATTATCTGTCACGCCACGCCAAGTATATTGATTACCGGCTTGCGCTTATCAAAGATTTTATTTCGCCTGAAGATACGGCTTCTGTTATTTTTTTTCTTACAGGGGCTGTCCCTGATTTAACTAATTTTTCGGATGATGAAAAAGCGCCCGTAATTGAGTTAAAACATCTTATCGAAAGCTGGGATATTTTGAAATACGGCGATATAGTGGGTTATATATACCAATCGCTTCAAAACAGGGCGAGTCTTAAAAACAAGGGGCAATTTTTTACTCCTGATGATATTGTGAAATACATGTCGGCCTGCGCCTTGTCGTTTCTCGGCAAGAAAGACGGAGTGCGCGTTCTTGACCCGTCCTGCGGCTCGGGGCAGTTTCTTTTAGCCGTATACGACATGATGTTAAAACGCAGTCCCGGGGCCGCTGAAAAGATTATCAAAGAAAATATTTTCGGTATCGATATAGACCCGGTCGCGGTACATATTGCCCGTTACAATCTTGCGTCCGTATCAGGGTGTTCTTTTGAGGATGTTAGGATACGCTGCGCCGATTTTTTGCTCAAAGAAAACAAAGAGAATGAATATAAAGAAAAGTTGTTCCCCGAAAAAACCTTTGATGTAATAATAGGCAACCCTCCCTGGGGCGGTTCGTTAGATGTTTATGAGAAACGCTATATCAGAGAAAACTACCCGTCCTCCGCTTCAGGAGTGAATACGTTTTCCCTTTTTATTGAACGCGGATACGATTTCCTCGCGGAAGACGGCGTCATGGCCTGCCTTATACCCGAGGCTTACCTGAATATAAAGGCGCATATGTGTTCCAGAAAGATGATGATAGAAAAAACGTCTATTCTGCGGCTTACGATGTGGGGGGAGCGTTTCAAAAATGTTTTTGCGCCGTCGGTATCTTTTTTCGCGGCGCTTAAAAGCGACGCCGGATGTTCGAATGTGGTTCAGGTTATGCGGGGCGGGGTCTCCGAAAATCTTGCCGTTATGGTGCCGCAGGCCGCGTTTTTAAAAACGCCCGAACATATCTTTAATATAAACTATACAAGAAAATGCGTCAACATTATAGAAAGCATAGAGGAACAGGAAAACCTGACTTTAAAAAACAACGCGAAATTTTTCCTCGGTATAGTAACGGGAGACAACGAGCGTTTTATAAGCCGCGTGTACAGCGATGAGTTTCCCGACCCGATAGTCATAGGCAAGGATGTTGAGCCTTTTCGTGTCGGCTTTAGCGGGCATTATTTCAGGTATGAACCCGATACGCTGCAGCAGAGCGCCCCGCGCGACCTCTATCTTACCCCTAACAAGATACTCTACAGGTTCATCGGTCGCAGGTTGACTTTCGCGATAGACCGTAGCGGCTTGTATTCGCTCAACAATGTAAACGGCTTTATACCCGATAAGGATTTTTCAGACGTAATCAATCAGGAAAGCCTGACGGCAATACTCAATTCGAGTTTGATGCAATACTACTATGAGAAAAATTTTTTTACGCTCAAAGTTTTAAGAGGAAACCTTGAAAGGCTGCCCATAAAGAGAGTATCGAAAGAAAACCAGAGGAGGCTCAGGGAAATAGTTTCCTTTATGCACGGGACAGAATGCAACGATTCCGCCTTTGACTGTTGCAAAGAAAATATGGATGACATAATATACAGCGAATACGGTATAAGCGACAAGGCGGCTTATAGTATAACCAACGGTCAATAATGTGCGTCGTACAAGAATTTCTTCTTGGCACAAAATTACAGCAAAATTAAATTTGCAATGGACAAATAAAGGTAAAACAATATAATGCAGACAACTTTATAGCCTTTTCCTAAAAACCAAGACTTTGCCGCATTATAGTAATAAAAACGTAAATTATTTAACTACTTGGTCCTCGTCGAACAGGGTTTCCTGAAAGTCATTATGCGGAGGTTTTATGCCTATGTGTTTATAGGCCGCGCTCGTGGCCTCTCTACCGCGCGGGGTACGCTTCAAAAAGCCGCTTTGCACAAGAAAGGGTTCGTAATAGTCTTCAAGGGTATCTATCTCTTCGCCTACGGATATGGCGATGGTCTTTATGCCTACGGGACCGCCGCTGTATTTAACAATTATTGTGTGCAGTATTTTTCTATCCATTTCATCGAGACCAAATTCATCAATGTCAAGGCGTTCAAGGGCAAAGCGCGCCATCTCAAGGTCAATGGAGCGGCTTTGATTGACTATGGAAAAATCAGCGACCCTTTTAAGCAGACGGTTGACTATGCGGGGAGTTTTGCGCGACCTTTGGGCTATTTCGAGCGCGGCGTTTTTTTCAAGGCGGCAGCCTATAATTTTCGCCGAACGTTCGGCAATTATTTGCAGGTCTTCCGGACTGTAGTAATCAAGGCGCAAAGGAATACCGAACCTGTCTCTGAGGGCTGATGTCAAAAGTCCTGTGCGGGTTGTTGCCGCTACAAGCGTGAAAGGAGCAAGAGAGAGCTTTATGCTTTTTGCTCCGACGCCCTGGCCTACCAAAATATCGATACTCCGGTCTTCCATAGCGGGATACAGAATTTCCTCGATAACCGAAGATAAACGGTGTATTTCATCGATAAATAAAACGTCATTTTCTTCAAGGCTGGTAAGAATCGACGCGATGTCTCCGGCTTTGTCTATAATCGGGGCGGATGTCGCCTTTATGTTTACCTCAAGCTCTTTGGCTATTATAAAAGCAAGGGTTGTTTTACCGAGTCCGGGCGGCCCCGCAAGCAGAACATGGTCGAGAGGTTCCTTGCGCATACGGGCCGACTGAATAAATACTTTCAGGTTTTCCGTTATTTTTTTTTGGCCAATAAATGTACCGAGGCTCCCCGGGCGGAGTGAATTATCGTCATCGAAGTTTTCGCCGGCAAGTTTTGCGGCGCTGAGAAGTCGGTCGTCATCCATTAAATATTCGAAATTTATTCGCCATGTTTATAATTTTTTATAGCTTTCAGTATTCCGCTAGAACTCTTGAGACTTATAAGTTTTTCCATAAATTCACTCTTGCTCATCATTTGCGCTATATTAGCCAAGAGTTTTACATGGGCGCTCATCTTATCTTCGGGAAATACCAAAAGTACGGCTACATATACAGGCTTATCATCTATGGCTGTGAAATCCATGCCCCCGCTTATCGTCGCAAGCATTATAAGAGGTTTTTTTATTTTTGGGGATACGCAGTGCGGAATGGCAAGCCCATGACCTATTCCGGTAGTCATGGATTTTTCCCTTGTGATCAAAGCCGATCTGATTGTTTTCAGGTCGTCAGGCTGTATTTCGCCGTTTTTTACGGCTAAATTGAGCAATTCACCAAAAAGAGCCGCCGGTTCTTTGAAATTGGCGCCGACGAGAATGTTATTTTTTTTAAGAGTATCAGCTAAAACCATAAGATTACATTCTAATTTTTTCACCGCTGTTTTCACAAACAGATTCATTCGTTAATTTCATCTTAATTTAGTCAATCCATAAAAATTTTGAAAAAATCGATATTTTTACACAGTTTTTACATATTCAATAATAATTCTATACATTGCTAAGTTCTTCCTTATGCAGGAGCGGGGCATAATTTATGGGTAAAAAAACTACGGTAATTTTTTTGACGTTTTTACTGCTTGAATTTGCGGGTTGCGCAAAAACAGGCTTTAACGCGGAAAACGATATAAACGTGATGGCGCGCGAGGGCGGTTCGGGAACCAGAACCGCCTTTGTTGAATTATTCAATATTGAAGCCAAAGGCGATGACGGAAGCAAGAAAGATTTAACAACCAAGGAAGCCGTCATCTCAAAACAAACCGATATAATGATGACGAATATTGCCGGTGATAAATACGGTATCGGTTACATCTCGCTTGGTTCGCTTAACAGCGCTGTTAAACCTCTTTCAATAAACGGGATATTCCCGTCTGCCGCAAGCATAAAGGGAGGCTCGTACCCGGCATACAGGCCGTTTTATATCGTGACAAAAGGCGCTCCGGCAGAGCCTGTGAAGGACTTCATTGATTTTATGCTTTCGGCTGACGGTCAGGCGATTGTTTCCCAAAACTATGTATCGGTAAATGACCGTTCCGCGGCTTATACAGGCGGCAAAAGTCGCGGCAGAATCGTTGTAGCGGGTTCGTCTTCGGTAACGCCTGTTATGGAAAAACTCAAAGAGGCATACATTGCGCTTAACCCGGAAATCGGAATTGAAATACATCAGAGCGATTCATCCGCCGGAATGAATGCCGTTTCAAACGGAACCTGCAATATAGGCATGGCAAGCCGTGAACTCAAAGAAAGCGAGCTTAAAGAACTTATCCCTGTTAAAATAGCTCTGGATTGCATTGTAATTATAATAAACAATTCAAATCCTTTGACAACTTTGACAAAAGAGCAGATAAAAGATATCTTTACCGGAAAAATAGGACGTTGGAGCGATGTAAACTGATGAACCTGTGGAAAGAAAAGATAATGAATGTCGTTTTTTTCGCGTCCGCGGTTATGTCCATACTCGGGGTCGCGCTGATTTGTTTCTTTCTTTTTATAAACGGAATTCCCGCAATAGGGAAGATAGGGCCGTTGGCGTTCCTGCTCGGCAAAGAATGGTCGCCTACGGATTTGCCGCCTGCCTTTGGCATCTTGCCCATGATTGTCGGGAGTATGTACGTTACGGCAGGCGCCGCGCTTATAGGCGTACCGGTAGGCGTATTTGCCGCGGTCTTTTGGGCCAAAGTATGCCCTAAAAATTTTTATCGCGTAAGCAAACCGGTTATTAATCTTTTGGCGGGTATTCCGTCTGTGGTTTACGGATTTTTTGGGATGGTTGCGATTGTCCCTTTTGTAGGCAACAGCATTTTGGCGGCCTGTATTTTGCTTGGCATAATGATACTGCCTACCGTAATAGCTATTTCCGAAAGTTCATTGCTTGCGGTGCCTGAGCAATATTACGAAGGCGCGCTTGCTTTGGGCGCGGGCCATTACCGCGCGCTTTTTGCGGTTGTGGTCCCGGCTGCGCGCTCGGGTATTCTCGCCGCCATAGTGTTGGGTATCGGGCGCGCCATAGGGGAAACTATGGCGGTTATTATGGTAGCCGGCAATCAGGCGCGCATGCCGGTATCGTTATTGAAAGGCGTACGTACAATGACTGCCAACATTGTAATTGAGATGGGCTATGCCGCCGAACTTCACCGTGAGGCTTTGATTGCCACCGGCGTTGTACTCTTTGTATTTATTATATTTATAAATATGTGCTTTTTGGCGCTTACAAGGAAAAGATAATGCATAAGCGTAAAATGAAATTTTCGGAAATGGCGCTGCGGATCCTTACTTGGGGCGCGGCCATATTAACCGCGTCCGTACTTTTGTATCTCATAGGTTTTATTTTAGTAAACGGCATCCCGCATATAAAACCGCAGCTTTTTTCTCTCACATATACATCCGAAAACGTTTCTATGACACCGGCGCTCGTTTCTACCGTTATTATAACGCTGATGTCGCTTGCAATTGCCGCGCCTCTCGGCGTCTTTGCGGCAATTTGGCTTGTTGAGTACGCAAAACGGGGCAGCAAACTCACATCTATTGTAAGCATCATGGCTGAAACATTGGCCGGTATCCCCTCCATAGTTTACGGCCTCTTCGGTCTTTTGTTCTTTGTGACTTTTTTAAAATGGGGGTTTTCTATTTGGGCCGGCGCTTTTACGCTGTCCATTATGATACTTCCGCTCATTTTGCGGTCGGCAGAAGAAGCTATCAAATCCGTTCCCGCTACATGGCGGGAAGGTTCTTTCGGGCTTGGCGCCGGCCGGCTCAGGACAGTTATGCGCGTCGTGTTGCCCGCGGCCGCCCCCGGAATATCGGCCGGAATTATTTTGGCGGTCGGCAGAATCGTCGGAGAAACCGCGGCGCTCATCTACACATCCGGAACAGTAGCGCAAATTCCAAGCAGCCCGACACAGTCGGCAAGAACGCTTTCTGTCCACATGTACGCGCTGTCCAGCGAAGGTTTTCACGTTGGCGAGGGTTACGCTACGGCGGTCATATTGATGTTTGTTGTCATCTTTATAAACGCGGTTTCGGCTATGATTACAAAAAGGATTGGAACACAGAAATGAATTGTTTTGAAATCAGAAATCTGGACGTATACTATGGAAATTTGCAGGCTTTAAAAAATATTAATATGGATATTGATACCAACAAGATAACGGCGTTTATAGGGCCTTCAGGGTGCGGAAAAAGCACATTGCTCAAAACCCTCAACCGCATGAACGACCTTACGGACGGCTGCAAAATTACGGGCAATGTTAATCTGTTCGGCGAAAATATTTACGGAAACTTTGATGTAATTATGCTTCGCAAACGGGTTGGCATGGTTTTTCAAAAGCCTAACCCATTTCCGATGACTGTTTACGATAATGTCGCTTTTGGCCCCAGAACTCACGGGGTAAAAGCGAGGTATCAGTTGGATAAAATCGTAGAAGAAGCTCTGAGGGACGCGGCCATTTGGGAGGAAGTAAAGGACAGGCTGAAAAAATCCGCGCTGGGGCTTTCGGGTGGGCAGCAGCAGCGTCTTTGTATTGCAAGAGCGTTGGCAGTTTCTCCGGAAGTCCTTTTGTTAGACGAGCCGACAAGCGCGCTTGATCCTATTTCTACGGGCAAGATCGAAGAACTCCTAATTGATTTGCGCGAAAAATATACTATTATTATTGTGACTCATAATATGCAGCAGGCCGCGAGAATCAGCGACAGCACAGCGTTTTTCCTTCACGGCGAAGTTGTCGAATACGGTTTGACAGGGCATTTGTTCGCGAGGCCTGATGACAAACGGACAGAAGATTATATAACAGGAAGGTTTGGATAATGCGTGACCGCTTTAATGAGCAGTTGTCGGAACTGCATAATAAACTAATTGAAATGGGCGCTTTAATTGAGCGCGCCATCAGCCGCGCAACGAATACTTTGGAAAAAAACGATGTCGCAGAGGCAGAGGCGCTTATTGCGGGCGATGACTTAATTGATGATATGGAAAAAGAAATCGAGGCTCAATGCCTGAAACTGCTTCTCGTTCAGCAGCCGGTAGCGCGGGACCTGGGATTCGTTTCTACCGCTCTTAAAATGATTACCGATATGGAGCGCATAGGCGACCATGCCGCCGATATATCCGCGCTTTCAATAAATCTTTCCAATCATAACCAAATCAAAACTATGGCTTATATAAAGCAAATGGCGTCGGCTACAATGAAAATGGTAACAACAAGCATAGATTCATTTGTTAAAAAGGATCTGGAATTGGCGCATTCCGTCATTGCTAATGATGATATTGTTGATAATTTATTCATGACGGTCAAAAAAGATTTGATAGCGCTTGTACATGAAGACGCGGATAACGGAGAAATGGCTTTTGACCTGTTTCAAATAGCGAAATATTACGAACGCATAGGCGACCACGCCGTTAACATCGCTGAATGGGTAATTTTTTCTATAACCGGAATGCATAAGAATAAGCAAGTATTATAGAATGCAAAAAACTACTATACAGAAAATTTATGTTGTTGAAGATGATGATAGTATACGCGATTTGCTTATATATGCCTTGTCCACCGGAGGTTTTGAGACGCAAGGGTTTGCCGACGGCAAGTCCCTGCATCAGGCTTTAAACGGGGTTACGCCGGATTTGATTTTATTGGATATTATGCTGCCGGGCGAGGATGGTATTGCTATCCTTAAAAGGCTAAAGGCGACTGTAAAAACCAGAAAAATCCCGGTTATTATGCTCACCGCGAAGGGAGAGGAGTACGACCGCATAAAGGGACTCGATTCGGGCGCTGACGATTATGTCACAAAACCATTTTCCGTAATGGAAATAATTTCACGGGTACGCGCGGTACTGCGGAGAAGCGCGCCCGAAGACTCGCGTTTGGAAATAGAAATAGGCGGCATTACGCTCCGCGTTGACAGGCGCAGCGTTTATACAGAGGGTAAAGAAATAGTTTTGACATACAAGGAGTTTGAGTTGCTGCACTATTTGATGCTGAATGACAGCATTGTCTTGAGCCGCGATAAAATTATGGACCAAGTATGGGGATACGACTATTTTGGCGGAAGCCGAACCGTAGATATGCACATCAAATCGGTCAGGCAAAAGCTTGGAGAATCCGGCAATATTATAAAGACTATCCGCAATGTGGGTTATAAAATCGAAGGTAAACAATGAAGAAACGGATTTATCTTAGCATGGGATTGCTGGTTATTGCCGTTATCATCTTGGTCAGCCTTGCTCTAAGTTTTGTTTTTTATAAGCAATTCGTTGCTGTTGCAAAAAATGAAATTAAAGACAGAGCCCGGCAATTGAGAAACATTCCGTTTGAGCGGCTTTCCGGCGAGCTTTCCAAAATTCATGATATGCGCGTATCTGTCATTAAACCGGACGGCGAGGTTATTTATGATAATACCGCAGCGGTTGAAACGCTGCCGAATCATATTGACAGAGAGGAGATAAGCAAAGCCTCCCGTCTGGGCTTTGGGGAGAGTAAACGTTTTTCAAGTACGCTTAGCGAAGAGACATATTATTACGCCGTTAAACTGCCGGATGCCCATATTTTGCGTATAGCTAAAACAAGCGGCAGCGTTTTCTTTGTATTCAAACGAGCCCTGCCGACGGTTTGTCTTATTGCCTTTGCGGCAATTATCATGGGATATTTTGCTGCGGGGAATCTTACAAGACGTATCGTGATGCCCATAAACAAGGCATGTCTTGAGGGAGAGATTATTCCGCCTTACGACGAGTTGGCCCCATTTGCCCGCGCTATAGCTGAGTACAAAAAGCAAGCCGAAACAGCATTTGCCGATCTGCAAGACCGTTCAAATACTATAGAGACGATCATGGAAAATATGAACGAAGGGCTTGTCTTAATTAACCATAAAGGGACTATACTTTCCGCGAACAAGAGCGCGCTTAAAATCTTCGGCGCCACCAGCGCAATGGAAGGGAAAAATGTTCTCGAGCTTCTCAGAGATTTAATTCTATTGGAATATATCAGAAACGCTTTGGCCGGCAGCCGCGGCGAAACCTCAATAGAGCGCGATGGACGCGATTACAGCGTATATTTCAGCCCTGTAACAAGCGGCGGTACGCTCATGTTTTTATTAGACGTTACGGAAAAAATGAAAACCGAAAAATTACGCCGTGAATTTTCGGCCAATGTTTCACACGAGTTGAAAACGCCTCTGACAAGCATATCGGGCTATATGGAAATGCTTGCGAACGATATAGTTAAGGAAGCCGACAAAGCGTCCTTCATTAAAAAAATGAGAGAAGAGCTGGGGCGCTTGATCAGTCTTGTTGAAAATATCATGCTGATTTCAAGATTAGATGACGGCGTAAGGCCCGATATTGTTTTCGAGGATTTGGATATTGCCGAGATCGCCAATGAAGTTGCCGAAACCCTTGCGCTGAAAGCCGGTGACTTGAAAGTTTCGATAAATGTTAAGGGAGAAAATATTTTCGTGAGAGCAAACCGCCCCATGATGACCGAACTTTTTTCCAATCTTATTGATAATGCCGTAAAATATAATAAGCCTGACGGTTCCGTAACGGTAAGCTTTGCTAAAAATGACGAACGGATTTTGCTTGCTGTCTCAGACACAGGCATAGGAATTCCAAAAGAAGAACAAGGCAGAGTATTTGAACGTTTTTACCGCGTGGATAAATCCCGCTCCAAAAAAACGGGAGGAACAGGCTTGGGCCTTGCTATCGTAAAGCATATCGCCATTGTACATAACGCTTCAATTGACCTTGAAAGCCGCGAAGAGGTTGGAACAACAATAACCGTTGCTTTTTAGTTGACATTCTATAATACTATATAGAATGACGGCCATTATGAACTGTACTGCTAGGAAATTCTAATGAGATTTGCCGGTGAATACAGTATCCCCATTGAACAAATCAGACGGTATCCGTTTTTCAATATTGGCAGCGCCGACGGTTCGTTGCGTTGGCTCATTTGCTTGTTATCTATATCTGTTTTTATTCTCCTTGTCCGTTCCATTATAAAAAGGGTTAAAATATGGCGGCAGGGCAAGCCGCAGTTGCGCACCGATTATCCGGAAAAAAGGCTTCTTTTGCTGGTCAAGTATGTTATCCGCCAATACAGACTCTTGGATGTCCGGTATGCCGGAATAGCGCATAGTTTAATGTTTTACGGCTTTAACATGCTTTTCCTTGTGTGCCTTGTAATTATGTTTGAGCAAAACATTACCGGGCCTGTTTTTGGAAATTTTTTCATCTGCGGGAATTTTTATTTACTGCTTTCTTTTACGGCGGATTTCGCCGGATTTATGCTTCTCATCGGACTTGTTTTGGTTATTTTCAAAAGATATGTTTCAAAGCCGTCAACTGCCCGCGCATCAAGGACCGATACCTTTGCGATCTTTTCCCTGCTGTTCCTGGTGATAAGCGGTTTTTTAACCGAAGGTTCCAGAATAGCCGTAGCCGGTTTTCCTGATTTTGAACGATGGTCATTCATGGGCTGGGCCTCATCTTTGCTGTTTTCAGGCTTTAACGACAACCTGTTAGTATATGCACAAAGGGGAATATGGTGGCTGCACATAGCCGCCGCTTTTACCTTTATCGCGATGCTCGCTTCCGGAAAGCTGGGGCATATCATCATATCGGGACTGAACATATATTACGCCAATTTGTCCAATGAGAATCCCGAAACTAAATATATTATGCCCCCCGCCGCTGAAGCAGGCAGCCCTATGACAGTAAAGGACTTCACATGGAAATCGCTCTTAGACTGCGATGCCTGTACCGGATGCGGGCGCTGCGAGGATAACTGCCCGGCTTGGACCACGGAAAAAAACATGTCTCCGAAAGAATTCATCTTGTCGCTGAAAAACAGCATGGAAGATGACCCCGCGAAACCGCTTTCCTTTGACTCGTCTGCCTTGTGGGCGTGCGTAAATTGCGCGGCCTGCATGGAGGTTTGTCCGGTACTTATCGAACATATTCCGAAAATTATTGAAATAAAACGGCATAAAGTGCTTGCTGATAATGATATACGGTATGAACTTCGGACAATGTTTGAAAACACGGCCGCAAGCGGAAATCCGTACGGTTACGGAGAGGATGTCTTGCTTCCATGGCTCGGCAGATTAAAATCCCTCGGGGTCAGGAATATGGCCGAAGACTCTGCCGATTACCTGTATTTTCCGGGGTCATCTGTTTATGATGATGAAGATGCCCGCCAAACCGCTCTCGATTTTGCGGGCATAATGAAAAAAGCGGGCAGACCGATAGGCATTCTAAATACGGCGGATTCGGGCGACGCCGCTTTAAGGTGCGGCAACGAATCGCTTTTTCGTACCATAGCGGCGAGAAATATTGATTTGTTTAACAGGTATGGAGTAAAAAAAATAATCTGCGCTTCGCCGCATGATTACAATGTATTCAAAAAAGAATATACCGTATTTGCCGAAAATCTTGTTTACGATGTGGAGGTTTTTCAGCATACACAGGTAATTCTTGAACTTTTGGAAAGCGGCAGGATTGTTTTTAAAGAAGGTTTAAATGAAATGATGGTTTACCATGACCCGTGTTTTCTTGGCAGGTACAATGAAATATATGACGAACCGCGCCGCATCCTTTCCATGATTGAAGGCTTGAACCTTATTGAGATGGAACGTAATCGCGCTAAAAGTTTTTGCTGCGGTTCAAGCGGCGGCTCTATGTTTTTATCATCGGACGGCTCCGTATCTATGGAAGGCTTCAGGGCAAAAGAAGCGCAGTTTTCCGGCGCTTCAATGGTTTGTACCGCGTGCCCGTTTTGCGGTAAAAATATCCGAAAAGGAATGGACGATATGGGCATAAAAAATATCAAAACAGTCGACATAGCCGGCCTTGTAGCCGGATTATTGGAATAAAAAATACCCTTTGCGGGGTTTTTATAAATAATTTTTAAATAAAATGAAGGAGATGTTTATGCAGGATAGTCTGTTCTTCATCGCTCCCGTGGGTGCTGTGATTGCGCTTTTTTTCGCGTTCTTTTTTTACAAAAGCATGATGAAAGCCGACCAGGGAAATGCGAAAATGGTAGAAATAGCCTCTTATGTAAGAGAGGGGGCTATGGCTTATTTGAAACGCCAGTATAGTGTTGTAGCTGTCGTATTTTTAATACTGCTGGTAATATTCGTAGCGCTGGCATTTTTGGGGGTACAAAACCCGTTTGTTCCGGTAGCGTTTCTTACCGGCGGTTTCTTTTCCGGTCTTTGCGGATTTCTTGGAATGAAAACCGCTACAAACGCCTCGTCAAGGACAGCGCAGGGCGCTTCTCAGTCCCTCAACGCGGGACTCAAAGTCGCTTTCAGGTCGGGAGCCGTTATGGGACTCGTTGTTGTAGGTTTCGGTCTTATCGATATATCTATATGGTATATGGTTCTTAACCACATGTATGATGCAAACGTTTTTGGTTTAGGCGAAACTCTTATGGATAAGGCCGGTATATCCGGCGCGTTTGACCCGTCCGTAACATCCCAGGCGCCGTTTGTGCAGACTAAGTTAGTTGAGATAACCACGACGATGCTTACGTTTGGAATGGGCGCTTCCACACAGGCTCTCTTTGCCCGTGTCGGCGGCGGAATTTACACCAAAGCCGCTGATGTCGGAGCCGACCTTGTAGGTAAGGTTGAAGCCAATATCCCCGAAGACGACCCGAGAAATCCGGCTACTATCGCGGACAATGTCGGAGATAATGTAGGCGACGTTGCGGGAATGGGCGCGGACCTTTATGAGTCATACTGCGGAGCGATTCTTTCCACAGCGGCTCTCGGCGCCGCGCTTCCTTTGGCTCTGAACGGAACAGGAGCCGATGCCGTTCTACCGGTTATAGCTCCTATGGTAGTGGCCGGAATAGGAATAGTGCTTTCAATCATAGGCATATTTGCGGTAAGGACAAAAGAAGATTCATCAATGAAGAGCCTGCTTCGCGCCCTTAATACAGGCGTTGTGTTAAGTTCGGTTTTGATTATTGCGGCTCTCGCGGTGCTGGCTTATTTAGGAATAATAAGATGGGGAATATTCGGAGCAGTCGTATCGGGCATGATTGCGGGCGTTATAATAGGCCAGTCAACGGAGTATTATACTTCCGATGAGTACAAGCCTACAAAGAATATAGCCAATCAGGCACAGATGGGACATGCAACCACAATTATTGCAGGTATGGGCGTCGGTATGTTTTCTACCGGTATTCCAGTCATAACGACGGCAATTGCCATTCTCCTCGCTTTCGGTTTTTCCGGAGGATTTTCAGGCGGGGAGAGCGCTATGTCTTATGGTCTTTACGGCGTAGGTTTTGCCGCTGTTGGGATGCTTTCCACTCTCGGTATTACCCTTGCTACCGACGCTTACGGCCCGATTGCCGATAACGCCGGAGGCAACGCCGAAATGAGCGGCCTTGACCCCATAGTGCGTCAAAGAACGGACGCGCTCGACATGCTCGGCAATACCACCGCCGCCACCGGAAAAGGCTTTGCCATAGGTTCGGCCGCGCTTACGGCATTGGCCCTTCTATCGGCCTATCTTGAGGAAATTAAGATATGGCTTGCCAAACTTGGCGGTACGGCAGGTTTTAAAATAGGCGATTTTACTTTCTATTCAAAAGAAGTTGAAGGAATTATTTTCGGGCCAGGCTCAAACAATATAGTGGCTGCCAAGGCAACCGTTATCGATTTTGTGAACGCTTATAACATGACGCTCATGAATCCTCTTGTTCTTTGCGGCATATTTATAGGCGCCATGATGGCTTTTGTATTTTCGGCTATGACAATGAACGCCGTAGGGCGCGCAGCCGGAGACATGGTGTCTGAGGTGCGCAGGCAGTTCAAAGAAATTCCCGGCATACTTGAAGGCAAGGGCAAGCCGGATTACGCGCTTTGCGTAGCCATTTCAACCAAGGGCGCACAAAAAGAAATGATAGTGCCTTCGCTTCTGGCAATTATTGTTCCCATTCTCGTAGGCCTCATTCTCGGGGTCGGCGGCGTTATGGGACTTCTTGTGGGAGCCCTCACTGCCGGTTTCTCGCTCGCGTGTCTGCTGAACAACGCGGGCGGCGCGTGGGATAACGCTAAAAAGTTTATCGAAAAAGGCAACTATGGCGGAAAAGGTTCGGACACTCATAAGGCCGGAGTAACAGGCGACACCGTAGGCGATCCGTTTAAAGATACCTGCGGTCCGGCGCTGAATATTCTTATAAAACTTATGTCTATGGTTTCCGTAGTATTTGCCGGCGTGGTTGTAAAATTCTCAAACGAAATAGGCAAACTGCTTAATTTTAACATGTAGCGTTTAAAGCCGTATTATCAAATAAAAAAGGGGATGCGTCCCCTTTTTTATTTGTTCGACTGATGTGACGCTTACGGATGAGCTAATGCAAAACGCAGGCAAGGATGCCGAATAAGCGTTTTGACTCGTCCTAAAAAAGTTTACATATTAATAGTTGTAGTGTACCATATCTTCCGTACATTTTACCCTCGGTGCGTGAACTTCAAGAAAGGTTTCATATTGGCAGGTGTCCAAATATCGTAATAACCTTCCCCTTTGCCTTACTCATCTGTCTTTGCGGACTCGTCGAAATTTTCAAATGTATACTGATTGCGCCCGTTTTGTTTGGATTTGTATAGCGCTATATCGGCGCTTTTAATATAGTCGCTTCCATGCTGCGAATGTTTAACGATACCGGTTGTACCTCCGATAGAAATGGTAACAAAATCAGCCGCGTTGCTTTTTTCATGAGGTATGTTACACTCGCGTATTTTTTTTAGCAATTTGTTCGCAATCAGGTACGCTCCGTTCTCATCGGTATTCGGCAAAACAACGACAAATTCTTCTCCGCCGTATCTCGCCGCAAAATCTTCCTCTCTTGTTATGCACTGAACAAGAGAGGAAGCGACTCTCTTAAGGCAGCTATCGCCCATATCATGGCCGTAAGTGTCGTTATATTTTTTGAAAAAATCAACGTCTACCAGTAACAAACTAAGTTTGCTGCCTTTACGGGAAAAGGATTTGATAATCTGTTTCAGGCTTCCGTCAAAAAAACGTCTGTTGTAAATACCGGTGAGCGGGTCGATTATTGTCATGTTGAAAAATTCGCCAAGTGTTCCGATTTCGTCTTTATGGCGTATTTCTTCCTGCGGTTCTATATCCCAGTCGGAGGAAATTTGAATCATTTTTTTTACAATGCGATTAAGCGGTTCCAGCAATAGTACGACAAATATATTGAAAACCACAAAAACTAACAAAATAACCGTCATCATCACAGCGAAAAGAACGGTCATGCCGGTTCGCAGAGAGTCTCTGACAGTAAAGCGAAGAACTGCGATTACATACCAGTCTAAAGTCGGAATCGAGCCAAGCGCGGTTACGCCTTTCATGTTTTTGGTCTCAAAGTATTCAATCTCGCCTGTTTTAAGATTATTTATTCTGGCAAGAATTTCTTCGCCGGTTTGACCAAGTTCTTTATTTATGTTTACTTTATTTACAATAAGGTCTATATCGCGCGCTCCGGTTATTTCTCCTGCGGCGTTAAAAAAATAGAGTTCCGCGGTTTCGGAATAGCTTTGGTATATGGCATTGATAAAATTCGGCAAGTTTATACCGGTTCCCAGTATGCCGATGGATTTATGGTTACCGTCAAAAACCGGCGCGTTAATCCAGAGGTCCGCCATATCAATATACGGGTTGTAATTGATATTCAAATTGTACTTTTCCGTTTTGGTGAGGGTTGTGCTATACCAGTAGTTGGCGCGGTCATTGGGATCAACAGTATAGGCGTAATCGCCGTTAAGGTAGAATTTTTTATCCGCGTCGTTTACCCAAAAGAGTAAACCGGATGTAAAAATCCGGCGATACCCGTTAATTTCTTCAAGGGCAATCTTTTTCGCTTCGATATTGTTCGGATTAAGGAAATACCGCTGTATTATCGGAGATGTAGCCATTTTAAGCACAATGGCTATATCGCTTTTTATCGATGATTCTAATTTATACCGCTCAAGTTCTACAGTCTTCATTAGTTCATACCCGGCGTTGTTGCGCATTAGACGCCCCATTAAAAGGACAAAAGCCGTACACCCGAGGATAAAAATGAACAGAAACAGAATTGAGGAGAAAATGATAAATCTGCGCTTCATGGAAGTCTGGTGTTTCTGTGAAACCGGTATTGAAATTATGCTGTTATATGCCATTTTGTAATCTCAACATCATATAAGCCGTGGGGGACGCCTTTCCAATGGATATTACTGAACGTGTAAATTTGGGCGTCAACATTTTTAAGTTCGGTTCTTCTTTTTTATCTTTAGTCATTGTATCGGAAGTTTTAGCGGGTTGCCCGATTTTGACCCGGCAATTACGAAATAATTTATCTTGACAGAATCATATAACAATCTTATTATAAATCGTAGATTTTATGAAACGGACAATCTTCTATATATTACTAACGGCGCTTCTTTCGGCCTTAATAGCTTGCAATAAAGGTTCCTCTAAAAATTTGGGCGTCGGTTCTATAAATACCTACCGCGATATTCCCGGTATAACCGGCGAGGAAATATCCGCTATTGAAGATTTAAAAAACTCGCGGGAAAAGTTCTCTTACGGGCAGATGCTGGAGACCGAAGCCTTTGTGTTGCCTGATGGTACGTATGCCGGTTTCGCGGCAAAATTTTGCCGGCTCCTCTCGGATCTTTTTGGAATAGAATTCGAACTAAAACTTTACGATTGGGAGCCCTTGAAAAACGGTCTCGACAACAAACAAATTGACTTTACCGGCGATTTAACTCCAACAGCAGAGCGTACGCATATTTACTATATGACGCATCCGATAGCGGAGCGTTCTCAAAGGATATTTACGGTTTCGGGAAACAATAGAATATTGACCGAGAAAGATGTCAATGGCCTGACTATCGGCATTTTAAAAGGCGCGATTGACGGAGAAGTCGTTAAGGAATATTATCCTGATTTGATATTTAATATCCGGGAAGCCGATACCTTTGAGTCTGCCGCGGCGATGATGAAATCCGGAAAAATTGACGCGTTTGTAACCGAGGGAGTAATAGACCCTTTGTTTGATCAATATGGATTTTTCAACTCAAAAGAATTTTTTCCCCTTGTTTACACCCCTGTCTCACTAACTACCGCTAATACTGATTTAAGAGCTATTATAACCGTCATAAATAAATATATTTCGGCAGGAGGTATTGATAAGCTGTTCGAATTTTACAGGGAAGGCAATGAAGAATATGGACGATTCAAATTAAGTAAATCCTTTACCAATGAAGAAAAAACTTACCTTGAGAATTTGGCAATACATAATAACACAGTAAAAGTCGCCCTTGAGCATGATAACTATCCTGTCTGTTTTTACAACAAAACCGAAAAGCAATTTCAGGGGATAGCGGTAGATGTTTTATCCGAAATGAGCGGCCTTACCGGAATAAAATTTGAAATCGCAAATGATGAAGATACCGCTTGGTCGGAAATCCTTGACATGCTGAATACGGGAAAAGTTTCTTTGGTCTCGCAACTGCTTTATACCGAAGAGCGGGCGGGGCATTACCTCTGGTCAAGGGTTCCCTATGCCACCGCGCATTACGCGCTTATATCAAAATCGAATTTCCCCAATCTGGCTGTTTTTCAGGTGGTAAGAGCGAAGGTTGGGGTAATAAGTAAATCAGCGTTTGAAGATAAATACCGCTTTTGGCTGCCCAACAATAACAATCTAACCGAATACAACACTCAAATTGAAGCCCTGAATGCATTGGAATCCGGCGAAATTGATTTACTGATGGGATCGGATTACATGCTGCTCATGCAGCTGAATTACCATGAAAAGCCCGGCTACAAGATTAATATCAACTTTGGTTCTCCCATGGATTCTTATTTCGGGCTTAACATCAATGAGAAATTGTTGTGCTCAATAATTGATAAATCTCAAAGCTTTGTAAAAATGGATATTATATCCGCTGATTGGTCAAGCCATACATACGACTATTCAAAAAAAATAGCTCAGGAAAGATCAACGTTTTTCATGGGCATGACTTTGGTTTCCGTAGCGGCGTTAATTTTGACAATGCTTTTATTATTAAAGAACAGAAAACTTAACCGGAATCTTGATAAAACCGTCAAAAAGCGCACCCATGAACTTGAACTTCAGACCGAGGCGGCGCAGGTGGCATCCAAATCGAAGAGTGTTTTCCTCGCCACTATGAGTCATGAAATCAGAACGCCCTTAAATGCGATTATCGGCATGGCCGGTATTGCAAAAAAATCAATATCTGAGCCCGATAAAAGTCTTACATCAATAAATCAAATTTTATCTTCATCGCATCACCTGTTGGGCATTTTAAACGATATACTTGATATGTCGAAAATAGATGCGGGTAAGCTCGAATTAACTCATGAACCTTTCAGCGCAAAAGAAGCTCACGACGAAATATCGGGAATTATTGAGCAGCGTTGTTTAGATAAAAATATCAGATTTATATCAAACAAAGATAACTTTAATGACGCTATCTTAATCGGGGATATGTTACGGCTTAATCAGGTTCTGATTAATTTGCTTGGCAACTCGGTCAAATTCACGCCTGAAGGTGGGGAGATTGTTTTTTTAGTTAGAGCCTTGGAAGAAGACGACGAAAGAATTAAATTGAATTTTTCCGTATCGGATACCGGTATAGGAATGACGGAAGAACAAATAGGCAAACTCTTTGTTCCTTTTGAACAAACGGACAGTCATGTGGCCGCGAAATTCGGCGGAACAGGACTCGGGCTTTCCATAAGTCAGAATCTTGTCGGAATGATGGGCGGAGTTATCAAAGTTGAAAGCAAGCAGGGTTCCGGCAGCAAATTTTTCTTTGATTTGAGCTTTAATAAGGGCAAAAAAATAGTTGAAACCGATACGGATTCTATGGTCGCGAATTTACAGGGTAAAAGAATCCTGCTTGTTGAGGATATAGAAATCAATCGTATAATCATCAGAGAACTGCTGTCGGAGACCGGCGTTGAAATAGAAGAGGCGGAAAACGGTCAGATCGCGGTTGACGCGTTTAATAATTCTCCGGACAAATATTTTGACGTAATTTTTATGGATGTTCAAATGCCGGTTATGGGCGGATATGAGGCAACGAAAAAAATACGCCTGCTGGACCGTCCGGATTCCAAGGTTATCCCGATTATCGCTATGACCGCAAACGCGTATAAAGAAGACATAGAAGAAGCTTTATCTTCGGGAATGAATAGTCATATAGCCAAACCGGTAGAAGTAGATAATATTATGAAGACTTTAACAAAATTTCTATCGCCTCAAAACGCCTGAAAAATATACCGCCCGGAATTTTTTCATGAAGCCCCGACAGCTTTTGCGGCGTGTAAAAAGAGGTTCTGTCACATGAGAGATTATCAGTTTGAAACCAAAAGAAGGGTTGAGTTTGTTCGCGGCGTAATAGAATCCGCGGGCGCGGACGGCATAGTTTACGGAAACAGCGGCGGTAAAGACAGCGCGCTTGCCGGAATCCTCTGTAAA
>Ga0082212_10004039_pt1 | contig 20566 bp, 15 predicted proteins | sample TergutNt197P3_FD_71548 | JGI IMG/M metagenome (GOLD analysis project Ga0082212, IMG submission 71548) | Neocapritermes taracua P3 segment gut microbial communities from Petit-Saut dam, French Guiana - Nt197 P3 | ecosystem: Host-associated > Arthropoda: Insects > Digestive system > Gut ... | reverse complement strand
TTTTCCTGTTAACCTGCGGCACAGCCATAATCGCCGGCGGATTTTACGGCGCCTTCGACTTCCGCTACTTCCCCACAATCAAAGCCCAAACCATCAATTATGCATTATGCATTATGAATTATGCATTATACTTCGCCCTTTGTGTGATGCCCCTGATCATCACCGGGAAGGAGGTTCGCGATTGGAAAGCTACACAATCAAAAATCTGACCTTTACCTACCCTGACCGGAAAACGCCCGCATTGAAAAATTTATCCTTTGCTATCCGGCAAGGCGAATTTATTGTGCTGTGCGGTCCGTCGGGATGCGGCAAAACAACGCTGCTGCGGCATTTAAAACCCGTTCTGATGCCTCATGGTCTCAAAAGCGGGGAGATTCTTTTTGAAGATAAGCTGTTGACATCCCTGGAATTTGCTGAATCTTCAAGCAAAATAGGTTTTGTGATGCAAAGCCCGGATAATCAGATCATCACCGACAAAGTATGGCATGAGCTGGCCTTTGGCCTGGAAAGTTTGGGATATGATACTCCTGCCATTCGCCGCCGCGTGGCGGAAATGGCCAGTTTCTTCGGGATCCAGACTTGGTTTCATCAGAGCGTGAGCGAATTATCGGGCGGGCAAAAACAAGTGCTGAATTTGGCGGCTATTATGACTCTGCAGCCTTCTGTTCTCATTTTAGATGAGCCCACCAGTCAGCTTGACCCCATTGCGGCAGCGGAGTTTTTGGGCATTGTGGGGAAAATCAACCGGGAACTCGGAACGACGGTGATCCTTACCGAACACCGCCTGGAGGAAGCTTTTCCCCTAGCCGGCCGGGTCCTGGTCATGGATAAGGGGGAAATTATTTGTGACGGAACACCCGGTCAGGTGGGTATGGAGCTTCATGGGCTGAACCACGGCATGTTTGCCGCTATGACCGTCCCCATGCGGGTTTATGCCGCCGTTGATTCTGATGATTTGTGTCCTGTTTCTGTTCGGGAGGGACGGGAATGGCTGGGTAGACAATTGACAATTGACAATGGACAATTGACAATTATAAAAGAAGAGGAAGTATCTCGATTTAGGGGTGAACTAAGCCAGGTTGGGGAATCGGCTGAGGTGCGGGGGCAAGTGACAGCTCCCCCCGGCGGCTTCGCCGCCGCCCCCCTCGCAAGCGAAGGGGGCAAGGACTTACCCTCTGAAGTAAATCTTGCCCCCCTCGTTTACGAGGGGGGTGTCAGCGAAGCTGACGGGGGAAGTCCTGCTGTGGAGTTGGATGGGGTTTGGTTTCGGTATGGCCGGGATTTGCCGGATGTGGTTTGCGGGGTTTCTTTTCGGGTTTATCCGGGGGAAATTACTGCTGTTTTGGGTGGTAATGGTGTGGGTAAGACTACTGCGCTTACTTTGATCAGCGGGATCAATAAACCTTATCGCGGTCAGGTTAGAGTTAATGGTAGTATTGCTGCTTTGCCCCAGAATCCGCAGGTTTTATTTGTGAAGAAGACGGTGGCTGAGGATTTGGCGGAGATGCTCCGCGCCTCAAAACTGTCCAAAGAGGAAAAACAAGAGCGTGTATCCTCTGTAGCGACTCTCTGCGGACTTGCGGGTTTGCTGGATTTTCATCCTTACGACTTGTCCGGCGGTGAGCAGCAAAAGGCGGCGCTTGCCAAGGTGCTTCTTTTGCGTCCCCAAATCCTTCTGCTTGATGAGCCTACTAAGGGCTTGGACGCGGAGTTTAAGCAAACTTTTGCCGCAATTCTTCGCGGACTGGCGGGCGTTGGTGTGACTGTATTAATGATCAGTCATGATATTGAGTTTTGCGCCGAATATGCCGACCGCTGCGCTCTCTTCTTTGATGGGGATATTGTCAGCGAGGGCGCGCCGCGGGAGTTTTTTAGCGGCAACAGCTTTTATACCACAGCGGCAAGCCGGATGTCGAGGCAGATCTTGGCGGATGCGGTAACGGCTGATGATATCATTACGGCGTTGGGAGGAAGGGTGCAGGGGCAATTCACAATTCACAATTCAAAATTCACAATTAAGGATGGGGCGGAGGTAGTTTGTGCCGATAAAGCAAAGCCGGAAGAAGAGATAAAGGCCAAACTTCCTCTTTGGCGGCTGCTTATGGCTGGGTTATCCGGGGCCTGCTTGCTTGCTGCGCTTGTTTTTGCTTTGATGAGCGGCGGGGAAATGCTGGGTTTCATCTCAGGCGGCGACCTTGCCGTAAATATCGGAGCAGAAAATGGAAAAATATGGAAATACATTGGCATTATTGCAGCTGCTTTGGTGTTTGCCGTGCTGATGGTATGGGCTTTGAATCGTGCCGATAGAAGCTTAAAGATGCCCGCAACCGGCCAAGAACAAACCGTTCAACTCAACACTCAAAACTCAAAACTCAAAACTTGGACTGCAAAGCAGTCCAAGCTCCCTAAGCGTACCCTGGTTGCAATGGCTATGATTCTAGTCGCCATCCCGCTGACTATTTATCTGGGTTCTTACTATTTCGGCGACCGGAAATATTATTTTGTCAGTATTTTAGTTGTTTTAGAGAGCATGCTGCCCTTTGCCTTGATCTTTGAAAGCCGCAAGCCTCAGGCGCGGGAACTGATCACTATTGCCGTACTCTGCGCCATAGCAGTGGCGGGCCGGGCCGCTTTTTTTATGCTGCCTCAATTTAAGCCGGTGGTAGCCCTGGTCATCATTGCTGCCGTGGCCTTTGGCGGTGAAGCGGGCTTTTTGGTGGGTGCGATGACCGGCTTTGTTTCCAATATCTTTTTTGGTCAAGGCCCCTGGACGCCCTATCAGATGTTTGCTTTTGGCCTGATCGGGTTTTTGGCGGGTTTATGCTTCAAGAAAGGCATTTTAGGCCGGACCCGTCCGGCTTTGGGCCTGTTCGGCTTTATTACTACTTTTCTGATCTATGGCGGCATCATGAACCCGGTTTCTGTGTTGATGTTTCAGGGCCAGCCGACCAAGGAAATGTTCTATCTTGCCTATTTGCAGGGCATACCCTTTGATTTGATCCATGCTCTGGCGACTGTGGTATTCCTTGCCATCGCTGCCCGGCCCATGCTGGAAAAGCTGGACCGGATCAAGACAAAGTACGGGTTGGTGGAATAGAGGTTGCCATAAGTGTAACTGATTTGTTCTTTAGCTCATACTTTATAATTATGAGGTGAGATAAATGAATAAACCAAGTGTCTTGATTGGCTCCTGCATCTGCCAAACCCCCATGATTTTAGCAAGATTTATCCGGTCTCTGCAAAATCTCAACTTGTTAGAAATAAATGCAAATTTCCTTTTCATCGACGATAATCAATTACCTGAATCAAAAGATCTATTGCAGGTGATCGATTTGAAAAGTGAGACCATAATAAAGCCTGCTCCGCCCAGGGAAAGAGATTATAGGGCAGATGAAAAAAAACACTATTGGAATAGTGTTTTGGTAGCGCGGGTAGCAAGCTTGAAAAATGAAATAATTGCTTATGCAAAAGAGAAAAGCTATGATTATTTATTTTTGATTGACTCGGATTTATTGATAGATAAAAATCTTATTCATCATCTGGTTAGTCAAAAAAAAGACATAATCAGCGAAATTTTTTGGACATCATGGCGGCCGGACACTGTACCGCTGCCAAATGTTTGGTTATATGACATATATGAAATGTCTCACCCTGGTTTGGATGCAGATACCCGTCAGTTGAAAAAAAGAGAATTTCTGGATCAGCTTAGGATTCCGGGAGTTTATCAAGTAGGAGGCTTGGGAGCATGTACCTTGATCAGCGCCAGGGCGCTAAAGGCGGGGGTCGGCTTTTCGCCAATAAAAAATATCTCATTTTGGGGCGAGGACAGGTGGTTTTGCATCCGCGCTGCCGTGCTGGGCTTAGAGCTTTTTGTAGACACACATTACCCGGCAAAACACTTGTACAGGGAATCAGATCTTTAATAAAAACCCCGCATCCTTGCCAAAGCTCCATTTACCGCACCTGGCGCCCAGTTCAAAGTGCAGCTTAGCAATGCCAAGATCAAGCATAGAGCCGGCATCATTCTTGTTCTCTACTTCCGCCATTACTTTGCCGTCTTTATATGTAAATGTCACCGGCTGACGGTTGACGGCGGAGGGCGCTTTTTGCACTGCCTGCATCCCGGCCATAAACCAGTCCGGCGCCGGGCCATCAGATGCCATCATTTCTGCGGCGGTTTTTGTTTTGCGATGGACAAGGCCGCGGATCAGCTTTTCTTTGAAGCTGTCTTGCTCATTGGTGCTGCCAAGAGTAATGGTACAAATTACCATTTCTTCGCCGGATAAGCTAAAGGGGCAGGATTTGCGGTCAAAACTGCCGCCTACCCAGCAGGTGCCAAGCCCCAGAGCTACGGCATGGAGCAGCAGCAACTCGCCATAATAGCCCAGTATTTCTATTGTTGCAATATCGTTTTTATCTGCAATCAAGCCGATATAATTTTGCACACCGGAAAACATACCATAGCTTTTACGCAGCCCATTAAAAGCGCTGCCGTCATTCCAGACAAATTCAATGCGAATACTTGCTGCAGCACTGTATTCCTTAGCAAGCTCCTCTAATTTATTCCTGGTATCCGTGCTTATCGGGGTCGGAAGATATTTGCGGCGTGAACGGCGCACCTCGATTACTTCAAGAAGATTCATATCATATACCTCGCTTTATAGTGATTTCCCGCCCTTACTACTATAACGGAACTTACGATGGATATTTATCTGCCTGATGAAAGCAGTGTTATTACCGCTTAACAACTTCTTCAAATGTCTCAGATGATTCAGGGGTCAGTATTATCTCAAATCCAGTTTTTGGGTCACCGGAAAGGGTGATTGCTTGTATGCTAATACCTTCTCTGGGACCACCACCCATATATCCAAAGAAATTATCAAATAAGCAGGATTTGCCACTTTGGGTAGCCATATAGATTTTTTTTACAGTTAATATGGCTTTGCTTTCCTCCGGTTCGTATGGATCTTGTTCGCGACGGGTAATGCAGTACCATTTACCTGTTACAAACTCGCCCTCTGCTAAGGTGAGTATTGTTTCGAAATCTTCGGTTTCAACTAATGTAGCAGGGCGTAGTGCTGAGCCTGCCTCTCTGACGATTATATTATTTAAGCCGATAGTTAGGGGCTCTCTATCGGTATATTCGATTGCCACTTTGCTGAGTTTTTTTGGATATGCTTTCACAGCAAATCCCAGCAATTCACGCGTATCAACTTCTTGCTGGATTCGGACTGTACCGTAACCACCAATCTCTTCTCCATCCTCATCATAAGCAGATACCTGTTCCGAATCTATCCCAAGAGCATTATCGGGGAGTTCCCATGTCAATGAAAAATCATCATTTAGTGTAATACTTTTTCCGGAATCAAGAATTGGTTCACCATTGCGATATGTTATAAAAAGTTTCGAACTATCATTGTCCCGTAGCCATATCACTGTTTTGATATCGCAGTCCATTAGATAAATTTTCTCGCCATAAAAATATGGCAAAACAAGCTTGCCGTTTACTGTTACATTGTCCAACGCCAAACACCCGTCATCCCCTTGTGCATGTTCATTGCCCACCCTTGGAGCAATATAAAGATTACCGTTAATCACTGTATTTTTTAGCACTGTACCAGGGGACATTATAAAAACATTTCCGTTAATTATTGTTTGCTCATTATCGTAGGCCCGTGACAGAGCATAGTAAACATCTATCATTTCATCAAGCGCGCTAAATATTTCGCTGAAACTAACTAAATCTTTTGGCTTACCAGCGAAGCCATTATAATCTTCAAGCACAAAGGCGTTGGACAGCATTGCCCTCGTTTCTTCACGGGTTATGGGGTCGTCCGGGCGGATATACCCATTATCACCCATGATTATGTAGCAGAAAGCAGTTCTGGCGAAATCGTCACCATACCATGAACTGTAGTCGAAATCCTTAAATTGAAACGAGCCAATATAAGAATATCCCATCAAGCGGCTTATAATTACCGCTAATTCCGCACGAGTTGCAACACGGCTCATATCAACCTCTTCGGGGAATCCATCTAATAACCCAATATTTTCTGCCTTACTATTTTGGGCAAAATCTCTTTCCTCTGCCGAAGCCGGCTTTGCTAAAGCAATAAAAGAGTTCATTTTTTCCTCATCGGAGATAGGGATTGGCGTTTCTGCAAATCTGTCTATTATTCTTTTTGCCCCGACAGCGCGGATAATATAGTCAAAACATTCTCTGTAAGTTAAATATTCATTTTCTCTAAGATTGTCAGCATCAATAATTTTCAATTGGGTTAAATTCTGGATATAATTACTGCTAATGCTACAGGCAGTCATTGTACAGCTTATGCTTAATATCATTATCAAACATACCAGTCGAGTAACAGTTTTTATCATATCAACAACACATCTCCAATCGTTTAAGTTGTGATAACTGCCTCTCTTTAATCTCGAATTTATGTCAGCAGGTGAAGACAGCATCCTGTTTTTGGTGAGATTTTGTTTTTCTAATCGGCGCAGTGCATATCACTTAGGATTTCTGCTTCACTTAATTATAGCACAGCTATAGAGAAAAGGGAATAATTCAAAGCTTAATATTTCATATTTAATGGAAATTATAACTATTAAATGGTCTTGAAAGCGCTTATTACACCCTGCAATTTTAAAATACGCCAGCAGTTAAAATCATTGTCTTTGTACTTTATGCATGCTATAATAAAAAACAGAAGAGGAGTGAATACGAAATGATAGAAAGGACTGAACTATTATTATGGAACATAAAATTCAAAACAAGCTGGCTCTGTTTGCTGCCAATACGCAAGCTATCAAAAAAGAATTTCCTTGGCAAGACTCTCTGACCAAGCGTTTGGCGGCGCTTATATATGCGCAGGATACAAAGCCGATCGATTGCGAATCCATCCGGCAATGCCATGATTTGATCAAACAAAACACCGGCGCCTTTTCCACATTTCGGGGCAATATGGCCTTATGCTTGGCTGCTCTGCTTTCGCTGTCGCCTGGCCCTCAGAGGTTGTTCAGCGAGACACTGAAGGTCTATGATTTGCTGAAAGGCGTAAAATTCCGCGCTTCCGATTACCTTGTGGTTGCTGCTTATCAGATTGCGGCGCAAAGCAATTCCGCTGATTATCCGAAGGTGGTGAACCGTACCCGTGCCTTTTATGACGATATGAAAGCCCGCCATTCCTTCTATACCGGGGAGGACGATTACATATATACGGCCATGCTGGGGCTTTCGGATTTGAACGTTACGGCAGGGATTGAAGGTATTGAGCGGCTTTACAGCCGGTTAAAAGGAGAGTTCCGGGACAAAAACAGTGTACAGGCTTTGTCGCAGGTTCTGGTGTTGGGCGGTTCTGATGATGCCTGTATGGATCGTGTCCTTGCCTTGCGGAATGCGTTTAAGGCAGAGAAAATCCGGCTGGATAAATCTTTCACTCTGCCTGTTTTAGGCATACTTGCCCTTTTGCCGGTAGAATTTGACCTGATTGTTCGGGGTATTATCGAAGCGCAACAGGCTTTGCTGGCAGAAAAGGGATTCGGCCCATTATCTGTTACCACTCAGGAGCTCCTCTTATTTGCGGCGACACTGGTGGCAAGCGGATATGGCGAAAGCATAGGAGAGGGCGTTTTGACTGCTACTCTTTCGACCAGTATCACCAATATTATCATAGCCCAACAAGCTGCCATGATAGCTGCGATCACCGCTTCCACCGTAGCGGTAACAGTGTCGTCGTCATCATGATTGCTTTAAACAGATAGTAACGTTTAACTGATCTTTAAGTAGTACATGCAAAGGAATAGGAAGTGAATGGATGAGGTACCAATTGTCACTAATTTTAGCACGCCGATTTACGGACACGGTTATGACATTGGCGGAAGTTGCCAACCGAATGGATGTTGGTGAGAAATATGTGCGGGAATGGTTAAAATGTAACTGAATTGCCCTTTAGCCCATACTCTATAATAGAATGAACTTGCTGCCTAAGGAGGCAGAACTGTGGAGTATGTGTTTGATTTGATAATGCGGGTGATTCCGCTATGATTACTATAAGCCTGTGTATGATCGTTAAAAACGAGGAAAAAGTACTTGGGCGCTGTCTTGACAGTATCAAAGAAGCCGTTGAGGAAATTATTATTGTTGACACGGGATCTACTGATGATACCCGGATCATCGCCTCACAATACACTGATAAGATTTATGATTTCAAGTGGGTGAATGATTTTTCCGCTGCCCGCAACTTTGCCTATTCCCAAGCAACCATGGATTATCAGATATGGCTGGACGCGGATGATCTGGTTCCTCAGAAGTCCTTGGCAAAACTTCAAGAGCTCAAGAAAACTCTTGAGCCAAGGATCAATATGGTCGCCATGAAATATATCACCCATTTTGATGGAGAGGGCAATCCTACCCACTCCTCCGTCCGCGAGCGCTTGACCCGGCGCGAAAAGGGCTATCTTTGGCAGGGTCCTGTACATGAATGTATTGCGCTGGCGCCGGATACGTTTTACAGTGATATTGAGATCCATCACAAAAAAGAGCATAAAGAGGGGGCAAAAGACCGCAACCTCAACATTTATAACACCTTGGAAACCAGCGGAAAAGAGCTTTCGCCCCGGCAGCAATATTACTTTGCCCGGGAATTGAAAGATCATTGTGAGTGGGCCAAGGCGGTTTATTATTTTGAGAAGTTTCTCGATTCCGGCAAGGGTTGGATAGAGGATAACATTGCAACCTGCTATAACTTAGCGATCTGCTACCATAACTTAAAAGATCATCACAAAATCCTGCCGATTCTGACCAGGAGTTTTGAGTTTGATGCTCCCCGCGCGGAAATTTGCTCTGAAATCGGCTATTACTACAAGCGCGCTAAAAATTATCCTACCGCGCTCAAGTGGTTTCACCTGGCGGCAAACTTAGGCCCCCCCGATTCAAAAGGTTTCATCCTCTTGGATTATTGGGGCTATATCCCCAATCTGGAAGCCTGCATTTGCTACTACGAACTGGGAGATATCAAAAACGCCAAAAAACATAATGAACTCGCGGCAGTCTATAAGCCAAAGGCAGCTGCTATTGCCATAAATCGAAAATTCTTTCAGTCAAGATGAGGCACTATATCTTTTTATCTTTCCTATCGCCACAACAACCACGGTTATTGTTTACAGGCAGCTTAAAGGTAATTGAAAAACAGGCAGCCGCTGGAATCGTCCTGCGGCTGCACTTGCAAATTGGAAGGTATTGGTATATAATCTAAAATAGAGGGGAATTATAACATAATTTGTTATACCTGGCAGAAAAATAATGAGGAGGAAAGATCAAATGGAGAAGCACAAAAACATCATACCGGGGTTGGCGATCTTTATCTGCGCTATAGCATTCCTGCTCTTCCTGGCAGCCCCGATCCAAAATCAGTTAGGGCTGCTCGGATTGGGTATCACCGAGATCGGCTTGCTTGCCATCTCCTTGGTTGGCGCTCTCCTGCTGAAAGGCAACTTCAAGGAAATATTTCCCATAAAACGGCTTAGCTTCAAAGCATTCCGGGGCAGCGCCTATATCTTTCTTGGCATATATTGCTTTCAACTCGGCGTATCAAATCTGCTGCTCTACTTATTCCCGTTTATGGGCGAGATCAACAGTGAGATCCATAAGTTTTTATCAGAAGGTGGCCTGTTGCTGCTGGTCACGGTTTCATTGCTGCCGGGGATCTGTGAGGAAGCTTTGTTTCGGGGTACGATCCAATCCTCGTTTAGCAGCTTAAAAAGCACAGCGGCCATGGTATGTATTATAGGTGTTCTGTTCGGATTGTTCCATCTGGATATCTTCCGCTTCCTGCCGGCGATGATTTTGGGCATGGGCTTTGCCTACATAGTACTCAAAACGGGCAATCTGCTGTACTCGGCCTTTTTCCATGCCCTGAACAACTTGATTCCGATCCTGCCGATCCTGCTAGGCAATACATCGGTGGGAGTGACGGCGGCAGACATAAACGCTACGATGCTTGCAGGCATAATCATAGTATTCGTTTCCCTTGGGCTGCTGTTTCTGCGGCTGGGCATTCGGCGGCTAAACAATAAAAACGCCGGCGAAGAGGGTAGGGGAAAAAGAATAGTGTTTACTGTCGTCTGTATAGCTGTGGCGATTACCGGCTTAGTGGTGGTCGGGATCGGAACAGGGCTGACGGCGCCTGAAACAAATATAGCCGTGAGCGCGATGGGGTATTAGCACCGGGTTGCAGGGGTTTCGCCCCTAAGGGGCAGGGATATGTCCTTTTAAGCTTAAAAATATAAATTTAGAAACGGGGGAAAATAAAATGAGAAAAAGATTTGTTATGCTGGGGATTTTGCTTATGCTTGTCACTGTTCTGACCAGTTGCACTGCCAACGGGGGCTGGATCATGCTTTCGAGTTCTTCTACCGATAACGGTTGGACATTGACCGCAAAATCAGCCGATACAGGTGAATCACATTTTGCCGACCTGGATGATGCCGCTCTTGCTGCATTTCAAGTTAAAAGCACAAGCAGCACAGGCAAGTCATTCTTGACAATTACCCAGGGCGACACCGAAATAAGCATTGATATCAGCGGGGAATTTGACGAAAATATTGATATGAGCGGCTTTGAGCCGGGGCAGATAAAGTTCCACTTGAATTTTGAAAAGGCCAATGATGTAGATGTTGCCATAAGCTGGTAATAGAAAGTGCAAGTTTAAGCGATATACTATTTTTCAATTGCTTGAATCCAGAACTAACCCGGACAAGCCGGAGTGTTGAGTTTTGAGTAGGAGCAGGAATACGGCGGCACGAAAATTTTGCCATTTTACGCAGAATTTAGGGGGTAAGTACCTAATTCCTTCACCATAAGGTAGTCCTTGTGACCGGCATGATCCAGCTTTTCACCGCTGATCTCATAGCCCAGCCTCAGATAGAGCCGCAATGCCGGATTATCTTTTTGCACCGAGAGCGATGTCCGCTTATAGCCGCGCTTACCGAGCAATTCAAACAGCCGGGTCAAAAGCATAGTTCCGACGCCCTGCCCGCGGTATTCCGGCAAGACGGATATGGCAAGCTCCGGCGTGTCATTGTCGATGTGACCATAGGCAGGAATAATCCGGGTCCAGGCCGCGCCTATAATTTTACCGTCCTCTTCCGCAACCAGGCCGCAGTCGTCTTTGCCGCCGAAATCCTTAATATAGATAATGATTTCCGGCTCAAAAATAATCTCGCGGGGCGGCGGCTTTGTGCCGGGCGGCAGAAACACCGCGTTATAGAGAAAGTCCTCCAGCAGCGGATATTCCGCCGGTGTGATTTCTCTGATATTGACTGCTGTACCCACCCCGCTGTATTATTCCTCGACTAAAATCACAAACCTATGCAGCATGGCGGCGGCTTGGGCCCGTGTCACGTTGCCTTTCGGGTCAATAATAGCCTGACCCTTCTCATTTGCGCCAATGCCGTTTATGATGCCTAGCTTATAAAATGTCTGGATGGCGTCCATAGCGTAATCGGATATATCCTTTTCATCAGCAAAGAATATCCATTGAGCGTTTACGGCAAGATCAGCTTCCAAGAAGCTCAGGTAACGCATGAGAATGACTACCAAATCCTGTCTGGTGATGTTGTCGCCGGTGCCGAAGCTGCCGTTTCCGTAGCCTTTCACAATACCGTTATCAGCTGCCCAAATAATAGCGTCGGTGTACCATTCACCCTCCGCCACATCGTCAAACGGGTTAGGGAGCTCAGATGGATCCGGCTCGCCGGCTAAACGGTAGAGGATGGTTACGAACATAGCTCGGGACAGTTCCCCATCCGGACTGAAGATATCCGCAGCGGTGCCGATCATCAGGCCGTTTTCGCATGCCCACTTCACATCGTCATAATACCATCTGTCCTCTTTTAGATCCGCGAATGGATTGACCCACGGCTCTTGCAAGGTAGTGTCTGTGATCGTTATGATGAGTGTCGGGTCTGTTCCGCCGCTCATGTCAAAGGTGAGCGTTTGGGCACCGATGTCCAGAGTATTGAGATAGGCCGCTTTGATGGTCACGATATTGCCGTTTATGGTGTAATCCGTACCTTCTTGGAGCGTATAGGAGCCATTTTTAATAGCAGAGAGAGTGTAGCTGCCTTTATTTAATGTGACGGTAATATCCTCCCCGTCGTTTTTATCGAAGGATACGCTTGTCAGATTGATGGTGGAGTTTGTGGAAGGTGTATTGCTGCTTGGTCTGCCTGTTGCAGGTATGGGGCGTGTTTCGTCTGCAGCGCAGGTTGCACAAGTTCTCGTCTCTACTCCCGCAGCCGTAGCCGTCGCGGGGGTTGTTACAGACCATGCGCCCCAAGCGTGGCCGGCTTCACCGGCCTCTAATAAGACGCCGCAAAGCGAACAAAGGTCATCGTCCGTGCAATCAAGGTCTTTAGCACCGTTTGAGGTGTGGCCTGCTTCACCGGCCTCTAATAAGAGGCTGCAAACCGAACACAGATCATCGTCCGTGCAATCAAGGTCTTTAGCGCCGTTTGAGGTGTGGCCTGCTTCACCGGCCTCTAGCAAGAGGCTGCAAACTGAACAAAGGTCATTGTCTGTGCAATCAAGGCCTTTAGCGCCGTTTGAGGTATGGCTTGCTTCACCGGCTTCTAATAAGAGGCTGCAAACCGAACACAGATCATCGTCCGTGCAATCAAGGCCTTTAGCGCCGTTTGAGGTGTGGCCTGCTTCACCGGCTTCTAATAAGGCGCTGCAAACTGAACACAGATCATCGTCCGTGCAATCGAGGGTTTTAGCGCCGTTTGAGGTGTGGCTTGTTTCACCGGCTTCCAATAAGACGCTGCAGATTGAACAAAGGTCATCGTCCGTACAATCGAGGGCTTTAGCGCCGTTTGATGTATGGCTTGCTTCACCGGCTTCTAATAAGACGCTGCAAACTGTACAAATATCATCGTCCGTACAATCAAGGGCTTTAGCGCCGTTTGACAAATGCGTGCCCGGCGGGTCAAGCTCTATTGCGCAGACTATGCAGGCATTCGGCTGCGTGCAGTCGCTGTCCTGCGCGTGGTTGGAGATGTGGCCGAAGGTGTCGCAATAATCTTCGTTCTTGGTGATCATTCTCTCATCTGCCGCTGCCTTGAAGGCGGACGGGCTGAAGTAACGGTTCCCGGTGTTCGGATCCAGGCGGAACCGGCTCATAAATTGCCAAGCGTAGCGCATCGTATCGGGCACGGGGTTATGTTCATGGCCCAGTATGCGCGTAAACTTAACCAAATCAATACCCTGCCAGTTCATAAAGGTTGAGTTAATAAAACGCCCTTCCTGCCGGAAATCCCCTCCGAGGGCTCTGGCATTATCGATATAGCTTTGCTTGCTGGCTTCTAAATCGCTGGAGGCAGCAAAGCTAAAGTTAATACCGTTCATGGCGATAAGAGATCGGAGGGAGTTATAGTTGCCTGCCTGGGCGGGTGCGGTGATGATGCTGGAACCGGCCCCGGTATCCACTACATTATTTGCCCACGGTTCCGAAAGTAAAGCGGTTCCTTCCGGGCTGCCGATCTCCCATAAAGCGGGCATTAACGGCGCCGCAGGAGTACTGGACAAGGCTACTGTATTTGAGTGATTGTACAAAGCCGCGACTTTGTTATCAAGCCGGTCAGTGCCGTTTATCACAAAGGAATTGATCGCCGCCGCACCGGCTGCGTGCCCGCCCGCGTAGAATCTTCCCCAGTCGATTTCCACAGCCAGATCCAATTCTTGGGATTTAAGCAATTCCATAAGGGCAAGTGTGTAGTTGGCGCCTCCGCTTTCGATTATTCCCTGAGGCGAACCGGCAGCAGAAGTCCTGTTTGCGTAATCCTGCCCCAAAATTATCACAATGAAGCCTTCGTCGTTGGCGACCGGCCACCACCCCGTTTGGGCAAAGCACTGGATGGATCCGCTTTGAGTTCCCGGAATATTGTATACCACCGGTACCGGCCCTTTGCCTTTTGCGGAATCCGGAACATAGATGTAAACTTCCCTTCCGTCAAGCGTTCCGTCCGTTACGGCAGGGGCGTCCCGGTCTTCAAAGGCGAATATCGCCAAGTGGAAGGTACCGCCGCCGCCGGAGCCGCTTTGGGGCGTAATAACCTCTTTTTCTTGATGCGCGCGCAGTTCAACCTGTCCCGTAGTGCCGTTTTGTCTTATAAACGAGATAGTTGATATGGTTGGATTCAGCTCGTCATAAGCTCTTGCCGTTACATTCAGTTCCTGATAAGGTACCCGGTAATCAAGGCTGTCCGCATAGGCGGTGAAATTGTTGATCCGCGAAAACTCTGCCAGAAAATCATTTATTTGCCTCGCCGTCAGATGGGCATTGTCTGTCGTCTGAACCTTGGAGACGCCGTAGAGGGCGCCGGGATTCCATCTTTTGATGTTCTCGTTCGCATAATGAGTCGCCCAGGCGCCGTTATTGATCAGTTCACGGTAGACACCGTCCGGGTCCGCTGCGGCCGCTGTGTAATTTACCGCCTTCCAGTAGTCCAGGCTGGGATTAGCCGCACTGCTGCCCGCAAGCAAAGTCGGCACGGGGATATCCGCATTGGTCAGAAAATCCGTAGTTATCCGTTGTCCGCCGATATAAGGGTTAGTGCTGTCAATGACGGATTGAAGTTGTTTTCTAAATATGGTATCAGTATATCCGTTGTTAAACAAGCCGTTGTTGAACCCGGCATGGATGCGCCGCGCCGATTGGTTTAAGATGGTGCTCCCGGCGCTTGTTCCGCCGATAAAGGCCTGGGCTATGACATTTTCCGGGACATATGAGGTATGGGCTTCCAGGGGGGCGCAGGCTTCACCGTAGCCGACAAAGTAGAGCGGAAGGTAAATATTACCAATCGCCGCGAATGTTGTCGACGAAGTTAAATAAACCACAGGTTGGCGGATGCCGAATATACCATTGGTGGAGGCTATTATTTGACCGTTTGCATCAAGCCTGTTATTCATACCGGCAACGGCTTTTATGTATAATTCTTCCTCCGCAGGGGTTCCCCAACCGCCGGGGCCCGGCAAAAGAATGGCCAGGATAACGCCGTATTCATCCGCCACATCGAACCAGCCTTGCTCATAAAGGAACTCATTTGCCTCCACATTGTCAGGGACGGCGATAACTGTTACATAGGTACGCTGCGGAGCGTGTTTGGGGATATAAACTTGCCACTCGCGACCTGCCAGAGCCGCAATGGCAGCCGGTCGCTCTGCGGTCGGGACTGCTGCGGTACCCGGGAAGTTGTGATAGAAGTAGCCTTGGATCGGCTGTTCGACGACTTTTTGTTTAGCCGCGTATGCTGCGGCGTTAGTCCAGGTAGTGCCGCCCGGGGTTGTTACCACTACATTAATAGCATCACGCATGTTGGTAGGGACAGGTGCGGAAGCGGCGGAAACCGTGCTGTTTTCGCCCGGGGAAAATAGAAATAGCAGAGATAAGCTTGCCGCGAGAATACAACTTAAAACCTTCTTGGTAATGCCTGTGTTTTTTCTGATATCACTAAACATCATCAGAGCCCTCCTTTTATTAAATATAAGTGACTATGTTGCGCTATTCTGTTTTGTTAATAAATAACCCATAAATAGTATACTATAGGAATGGGAGTCCGTCAATCAAATTCAAGGGATTAGGGAGTAGAACTAAATTCTTGGTTTTTATTAACACTTTGTGGCGCAGCTGCTTTAGCTTACATTGAGGTTCTGGTATGTTGATGGTAAATATCGGATAATTGAGAAAATTAGGATTTAATTGAAATGTAGGAGGACTTACACTTTCAAGGGAGAATTTAGCTTTACTTCCGAATAGTATTCAATAAGATAAGATAATTTTTAAGGAGGTTATTGTTATGGCATTTCTTAACAAGTTAAACGAGTTTGCCAAAAATGTGACTGACAAAGCGAGCGGTGCGCTTGAAACAAGTAAACTGAATTCCAAAATCAACTCTGAACAAAACTCCATCAATGAGCTGATCAAGCAAATCGGGGAATTTTATTATCAGCAGTACACTGAAACAGGAAGCGCCGACGAGGGCATAGCCGAATTTTGTGCGGCAATAGACAGGCACAATGCGGCAATAGCCGAGGCAAAGGCCGAAATTGAACAAATCAAAACAGAGAGCGCAGCAGCCGATGCTACGGTTTCTCCTCCTGTTCCTGTCCCTGCCGAAAACGACTTTATTGTTTGCCCGGCCTGCGGCAAAGCAAATGCGGCGGAAATGAAATTTTGCTCCGAATGCGGCGGAAAGCTGGAAACGGATAAAATTGTCTGTACTTGCGGCGCCCAGCTTGCCCCCGGCACCAAATTCTGTTCTGTCTGCGGCAGCAAACTGGAAGCAGAAAAGCGTACCTGTACCTGCGGAGCAGAAATCCTTCCCGGCGTTAGGTTCTGCGGTGAATGCGGCGCCAAATTCGAAGAATAGGCTCAAATAACTCAAAAAACTAAGAGGGAAGCACAACTTCCCTCTTAGTCACTTACTGACGCACAACATCAATAAAAAACAAGTTCTTTACTTCAATCACGCTTTGCATAAGCAAAGCTACAACAACTCAACACTCATAACTCATAACTCAACACTGCGGTCGCAGACCGCTTTAGTCACTTGCTGACGCACAACATCAATAAAAAACAAGTTTTTTGCTTCAATAGTCTTCGCGGAGCGAAAACCTACCAACATACTGAATCCTGAATACTTGCGGCTGAAAGCCGCATTAATTTTAAGGTGAAATGCTGTGAAAATAAATCGGTTGATAGAAATAGTGACGATCCTGCTCAATAGGGAAACAGTGACGGCGAAGGAACTTGCCGGCCGCTTTGAGGTGTCCACCCGGACGATTTACCGCGATATTGATGCCCTGTCCCTGGCCGGGATTCCTGTTTATACTGATAAAGGAAGAGGCGGCGGCATCTCTCTTTTGGCTGATTATACCCTTAACAAGACCCTGCTCTCCAAGAGAGAAAGCGAAGGACTTCTCCTTGCCCTGAAAACAATGAGCGCCACAAGATACCCTGAAGCCGATATTATTATGGAAAAAATTAGTTCAATATTTAAAGGCAATAAAGCTCATGACTGGATCGAAGTCGATTTTACAGGCTGGAGCAGCAGTGTCAACGAAAATAATAAATTCAGTAAAATCAGGGATGCGATCATAAACAAGCAAATTATCAGTTTCGACTATATCAATTCAAACGGCGGCCGCAGCAACAGATATGCCGAGCCGGCTAAACTTATTTTTAAGGCTTATACCTGGTATTTGATCGCATTTTGCCGGATGCGGGATTCCCAGCGGATGTTTCGCCTTTCCCGAATCAAAAACGTGCAGGTGACTAGTGAACAATTTTTGCGGCGCGAAATACCGGAAGATGAATGGCAAGACTCTTATATAAATCTGGTAGAATTGAAATTGCGCTGTGACGAAAGGGTTTTGAGTTTTCTTTATGATACTTTTGATGAACAGTTTATTAACAAAAATGATTTGGGCAGTTATGATTTAACAGTACCCATTTCTGATGAAGAATGGATTTATAGCTATATTTTATCTTTAGGCAACTATGCCGAGGTGCTGGAGCCAAAGCATATCCGGGAGATAATTAAAAGCCGGGCCGAAGAAATATTAAAAAAGTATACTTAGTTCCTAAAATATGACATGCTGTTGTCAATCGGTTGTGTTATACTCAAAGAAAAACACTAAGGAGGCAACTTAAATGAGCATTGAAGTAACAAATCAAAAAGCCGAAATCGCAATTGCGATCAAAGCAGCGGCAGTAAACATGGACATTATGGCGGATGTTATGGACAAAGGGTATAAAAAATTATGGGATTATTTGATTAAGCTTGGGAAACAAGCATCAGGCCCGCCCTATTGCGCTTACACAAACGGTAACGAAGATTTTAGTAAATTTGACATCGAAATGGGCATACCGGTTGCCGAAGCGGTTCCGGTTCAGGGTGAGATTTACCTGAGCAAGACCCATGAAGGCAAAGCGGTTTGCACGACATACAAGGGCCCGTACAAAGAAATCGAGGTGGCTTACACGGTGCTTATGGAATATCTCCCCAAAAACTCCCTGGAGTCAACGGGTGTCTACTACGATTTTTATCTCAATAATCCCGCAGATACCCCGGAAAGTGAGCTGTTAACAAAGGTGGTATTTCTGGTAAAATAAGGCAGCATGGGGAAGGCTTTTTAGTCAGATAAAAAACTCCGTCTATTTTAAAATAGTAGACGGAGTTTTTTTATCTGACTACATTGAGTCTATTCGTTCTTTTAGTAAGCAAAGAAACCGCTCGGCCCATTTGGACCGTGACCTAACTTTTTGGGGGTCGATTTGGCTGAGGATGATAAACGAGTCGCGCCCCTTTTTATATCCTTCCTTTTTTGTATCTTTTGTAGAAGAATTGAAAATATCTTCGATTTTCTTCTTTGACATCTTCTCAATGTTCTCGTCATCTTTGGGAAATTTCGTCTCTTTAAAGCCTTCGCTGAAGTATTTTTTAAGTGCCTCAACATCAGCCAGAAACCACGATTCCATCATTTGAACCATAAGGTGGCAATCAGTATCCACTCCAATCCTTTCCCATTTATCACATTTATTGCCGCTTTGATCTTTGCGGCTCTGTATCTGCTCCCATGGCTTCCAGTCATGGATATTGCCTTTTTCAAATTCTTCTTGTACAGGCGACTCGCTGTCCACCAATAACATTGCAGATTTTCCTGCTTTGATAGCAATGCAATAATCATTATATGCCATCTGGCGGGAACCGCAGACAACTACTGCTGGGCGTTTGTCAAAGCCGGCCTTGGTAAAGAAGCTTTGAAATCCTTTGTGTACATCTTGGGCAAGAGTTGAATTCTGGTGGCCGCCGCCTTCCACATATACTTTTACCATATATTACCTCCAATTTCGCCGCGTAGCCATAACTCGCCCAGCCGGTATTTTTCCAGCCAAGGTGTTAACTCATCCTTGTCCAAACGGGAAATTGTTGTTTCGGTACCTTCTTTTTCTGCAACCAAAACGCAATCAGGTGTATGTGATAAGGAATCAATGAGTTGAGGTGAGTGCGTTGTAACGATAAGCTGGCAGCGCTCTGATGCTGCTAGTAATAGTCTGCCGATTGTCGGCAAAATATCGGGGTGCAGGCCAAGCTCCGGTTCATCTATGCATATCACCGGTGGCGGTGAGGGATGAAGCAAAATGCAGAGCAAGAATAAATACCTCAATGTGCCGTCTGAAAGACGAGTAGCCGGAACTAATCCTTTGAATCCACTTTCACGGAAAAACAACTGCGCTGTTCCTCCGTGTAACCTTATTGTAAAATCCTCCATATCACTATAAAACAGCTTTAGCTTTTCTAACAGAACGGGTTTATCGCCAAGATATTCCAGCTGATTGAGTACTAATGCAAGATTTGAACAATCTTCCTCCACAAAATCGTTGGCGGCATCGACATTAACTGGTTTGCGGATAGTGGTGCTTCTTCCTAGTGTCCACTCCCTGTATATCTTGATTTTCTCAAGCTTTTTAGCAAGCGATGTTATTTCCGGATATGAATCCGGGTCGTGCCGTTGTTTAAGGATCGATTGCTCCGGTGATATATCTTCGCGCAGTAACCGGCGTTCATAGTTTTCATCATTATTTTTCCCGGTTTTTGCGTTTAGAACGGGATGTCCATCGCAGTAATCGTAAAAAATATATGGCTGATTATGCCCTGGTTTAGGCTCACCGGTTATTTTTTCGTCAAGTATTGTAAAGCGCTGATTTTCTTCAGCAAAGGAAATTTGATATAAAATATCCGGATAACTTACTGATGTCACAAGAGCAAGATTTTCGACAACAAACTTCATTGTTGCGGGTTGGTTTTTTCTACCTTTATATAGCCACTCGGAAACACCGCCACCCTCACGGATAGCAGTGGTCATAGTTGAAGGTGCATTTCTAAATAAATCAATTGCTTCAATAAAGTTTGACTTCCCGCTTCCGTTCCTGCCGATGATAACATTGAGCGGGTGTAATTTGATTTTTTGGGAAGTATTTCCGAAACTCAAAAAGTTAGTAAGCGTTATTGACTTTATCATACAGCGCCCTCCTTTTAGATGAAGCATGTTTTCTAAAAACAGCATAACACACATTGACATTTTTTTCAATCGAAATTTAGCATGGTATATTTATCGCTTTAACGAATCTTTATTGGATCCATTATAATTATAGACAAGCAAAGTGCCAATAAGGCTCAAAAGTGTAGCCTCTATTGGTTTACTAAACAGATAAGCGCCACCTTTGATAAGGTGGCGTTTTTGCTAAACAGCAGCTCATGAGTAGCGAACACATTATTTAATATTTTTTGATATAAAACGACAAAAAGGGCAAAATTAAAGAGTAAAGCAATAAAATTCTTCTTCTGACATGGAGAAAAATGGCGGGGGTTATCCCCGGAGGTACTTTTAGGCAACCTCTAAAAACCCCTCGCCGCCATCTTCGCTGCCCTTTTTCCGCCTGGACTGCGTTGTCGTCACCTCACGTAGCTCGGCTACGCTTCGGCTCCTTCGCCTTGCCAG
>Ga0082212_10004038_pt1 | contig 20569 bp, 19 predicted proteins | sample TergutNt197P3_FD_71548 | JGI IMG/M metagenome (GOLD analysis project Ga0082212, IMG submission 71548) | Neocapritermes taracua P3 segment gut microbial communities from Petit-Saut dam, French Guiana - Nt197 P3 | ecosystem: Host-associated > Arthropoda: Insects > Digestive system > Gut ... | reverse complement strand
TCACGGGATATTTGCTCCTCACCGTAGCTTATCGCAGCTTGTCGCGTCCTTCTTCGCCTCTGAGAGCCAAGGCATCCTCCATACGCCCTTGCTTACTTTCTTCAGTTACTTTTGATTTTTTTTACCCTTTTTTTCAATTAAAGATTTTGAGGAAGTTAAAGATTTTAACGACCAAAACTCTGAAATTGAATAACTTGATTTTGATTTGAATTATCCTCTTAATTCTTAATTTTTAATTCTTAATTTTCAAAGGATAACCCTCGATTTATCTATTCTCGTATATATTTTTCCATCATGTCAAAGAACTTATTCAATTCCTTTTTCCAACTTCTAACCGTTGGTTGAAATTTGAGCGCGCAAAGATACGCACTTTTTTTATTCCGCAAACTTTTTTTTATTTTTTTTAAAACTTTTTTTTGACCTTCAATGTAACCGTCCGAAAATTTAACCCATTATTTTAAATAATCTCCAAAATTGTGTGTGTTTGATTAAAAAAAATCCTTATTTTGCAGGATCATTTCTTTTTCAAAACATCATAAAAAATAATGTAAATTATGTTTTCTCGCAAATTGTTAAAGCGCAGGTTTATAAATTATTTCCTGCAAGGGTTATTGTACATCTCGCCATTAGGGATTACCTTATTCATTCTTTATGGATTGTTTGGTTTCTTTGATGGTTTTCTTCGGTCGTCTTTACAGTCGTGGTTTGGTGTGGATATTCCGGGGTTGGGACTGGTCATTATTGTGGTGTTTGTTACTTTACTGGGATATGTGGGGCAAACGGTAATTGCCCAGCCCGCGAAAAGTTATATTTCCAGGATACTGAAACAAACTCCTTTTTTGCAAACCATCTATACTGCCGCAAAGGATTTTATAGAAGCTTTCCTGGGCAAGGAAAAAAAGTTTGTCCATCCTGTTCTGGTAAAATTGAGCAATTCATTTGATTTGGAAAGGATTGGATTTGTAACACAAACCGATCTTTCGGAATTGGAAGCCAAAGATAAGGTTGCAGTTTATTTTCCGCAATCATACACTTTTGCAGGTGACATGTTTATAGTTCCGGCTGAAAACGTCACTCCGCTTGATATTTCGCCAAAGGATGCCATGAAATTTGCAGTAACGGGAGGCGTTGCAAAAGTGAGTAAAATCGAAAAAAGTGAAGAATGAAGAGTAGGGTTAAACAATCTGAAAAAATCCTAAAGGTTTTTTAATAAACTAATACAACGGTATGACGTCAGGCGCTTTGGACATAAAATCACGCGGCAGCAACACTGTTTCTTTGGAGAAGTTGAGATAACGAAATCTTGAATTTTTGGGAATATTGGGAAAATAAGCGAATTGTATCTGCAGTGTATTGAATACCAATCGATTGTTTCTGATTCGTATGCCAAGCCCGAATGATGAATACAAAGGACTTATTATAATAGGATTATCGTATCCGCCAAGCCAGCTGAAATAGCCAAAAGCATATATCACAAAACGAAAATCGTAAAGACTCCAGGGAGTGAAAAAATTCTGCTCAACCGAAAGGTTGAAACGATGACGTCCCAATACGGAATCGTTACGGAATCCGGGTATGCCATGATCGCCGTCAATCACCAGCTTGTCTTTCAAAGTATTATGTAATTGTCGGGTATATTGCCCGTTGATAAATGTACGCATTCTGAACTGATCAAGAACGTACAGATTGGTAAAATAATTCAGTTCAAAATTGATAATACTCTGCTCCGGCCCATCGCGAAAGAAACTGCCATATGAAACTGCGCCCGACAGATAACCAAAATTCGGAATAAAATAACCCGAAGAAAAATTCGCTCCAAGGTATGGACGATTGTGTATTTCATTTACCTCTCTGCCGCCGATGATTGAAAACATGTATCCGTAAGGAATATCTTCCGTCCGGCCAAAATTGTAAATCAGGTTGGCTTTGTAGAACGCCTGTTGCGAATAGGTGAGAGACGTAAGGTAGGTAGTACGGTTTTGAAATTTGTAATAATAATCTTCTGAATTTTTCGGTTTATCAATAAAATTCATCTGCTGTACCTCAAGAGATACCGTAAAATTTTTCTGTTGCCCGGTGAGCTGGTTTTTGTAAATCAGGAAAGATCGTCCGAGCCATGCGTCCAAATGCTTATATTTGATAATAGTAGGATTTATTGTACGTTGTTGACCGTCGGGATCGAAGTAACGTACTGCCGTCTGTGCATTGTACATAATCAGGTGTCCGGCGTATTTTGTGGCGGGAGTGTGAAAATCCCGTCGCAGCGTGAAACCATACCGCTGATTTTCGTACCTGTCCAGATAGTCGGCCTGAAAGGAAATCAGCGAATTACCGATATTTGGTAAACGTACCCTTGCTTCATATCCCATCAGATGCTCTTTCTGCGTATCCATAAAAGCGCCGGCGCTTATTTCAACACCCAGTCCGATGATATTGTGGTTGGTGATGGCATAATTAACGTTCGACGAAAAGTTTGAACCAACACTGACCGAATATGGAAAAATATCCCGTACTATGACTGTCACTTCGGCTTCATCATCGGAAACCGGAACGGCAATCACATGCACATCATTAATATATCTTAAACTGCGGAGATACCGTTCCGAATAAGCCAGTTTAAGCGCATCAACCTTATCGCCCTCTTTGAACATTAACGCATTGCGAATGATCAACTCGTTGGTACTGACGTGAATCGCATTACCGGCTTTACCCGGCCATTTGATGTTGTGAGGAATTGTGTCGGTAAGAGACGTGCCGAAGGGCTTCAGTCGTACAATTTTTATATTGGTGATGGTATGTTCATCAGTGTCGAAGTATATATCGCTGGGCGATTGCACATTGAATGAATCAACCAGTTCATTTTTGGGCGAAACGATGATGATATTTTTCAGTTTACGAATCCATCTCGACGGAGCATTTCTGTTATAGGAACTTTCGTTTGGTTTCACTGTTTGAACAGTATCATATTCCCCTGATGACTTTGTTTGCGCCAGCGAAACAAAATCCCAGATAATCAATAAAACCACTATCCATACAAGCCGTTTCAAAATTTCTTATGCTAATTTTTAATTTCTAATTCGTAATTCATAATTTTCAATTACCTGTTTAATTGATTTATAGGTATTTTGTAGCACAATGTTCAATTGATTTGCAGGCAGCCAGACTGCTCTGGTAATATCTTCGTCAAACTGCGGATGCAGGGTTTCATCGCCATCATACAACATCATATACCATGCCGTATGTTTCAGAATATGCTTTCCACCACGATGATAGGTATGAAACGTATGTGTCAGTTCGCCGGTAATTTTTGGCGATGTTTTTAATCCGCACTCTTCCATCACTTCACGAATGGCTGTTTCCTGTAAAGACTCTCCCTTTTCGGCTTTCCCCTTGGGAAGATCCCATTTACCAAGACGTTCAATCAGCAGGATGCGCCCGTCGGGAAGTGTTACCAGCCCGCCTGCCGCTTCGATATATTTAAAACAATCCGAAACCTGTTTCAATAATTCGTCAAGGTTGGAATGGACAATGTATAAACAGGCTTCGTCCGAGTTTTCAAAATGTTTTAATCGCTTCGCCAATGCTTTTTTGCTTTCGAAGACATGCAAGCTGTTCTTCACCGGAGTTTTTAAATTTTCCCCGGTCAATACTGCAACACGTTCGTTCATGTAGATTTTTATATCGTCACTCATGCTACCTTATTCGTCAAACCACATCAGATCATTCATTGCAAAGTAAGGTAATAAAATCAGAACCTGCAAAAAAAATCAAAAAATCATGTCGTATGTGAAAAAATAACTTACGGTTTTTATTCCACATATTTGGAAAAACTGATTTCTTCATCTACATTTGCAGAAAAATTAAAATGACAGTGTTATGACAGGTTTATGGATTATATTAGGTATTACGGCGATTGTAATCATATGGGCAATAAGCAAATACAATCTGTTTGTAAAATTGAGAAACAACCGCGAAAATGCGTTTGCCGACATTGATGTGCAATTGAAACAACGACACGATTTGATACCTCAATTAGTTGCTACCGTAAAAGGTTATGCTTCGCACGAAAAGGAAACGCTCGACCGGGTAGTCAGCGCGCGTAGCGGCGCCATCAATGCCAAAAACATTGACGAAAAAATCATTGCCGAAAATGCTCTGAGTTCGGCACTTGCAGGTTTAAAAGTCACCGTTGAAGCGTATCCCGATCTGAAAGCAAATACCAACTTCCTGCATTTACAGGGAGAAATTTCAGATATTGAAAACAAATTAGCCGCTGTAAGGCGATACTTCAATTCCGCTACAAAGGAATTGAATACCTCCATCGAAATGTTTCCGGCCAATATTATCGCGGGTATGTTTGGATTCAGGAAAGAAATGCTGTTCGATCTCGGCACATCGGAGCGTAAAAATCTGGAACAGGCGCCCCAAATCAGTTTCTAAAACGCTCAACGTCAATTATTATTTCTTAATTTCATGCAATACGTAGGACTACACTCACAGAGAGTGCAAAACAACTTCCGGTCGGTTCTTTTGCTTTGTTTGTTTCCCTGTCTGGTGGTACTGCTGACCTTTCTGTTTGTTGTGTTGCTGGTAATTTTTACAGCCGACAATTATGAAAATATGAACGTTCTGGAGCAATCACTGTTGATTGTCAGGGGGCTGTTGCCAATTGTACTGGGTGGCGTAGCAATTTGGTTTGTGATAGCCTGGTTTGCAAATACTGCCATCATCCGGTCGGCTACCGGAGCACGATCATTGGAAAGAAAAGAAAACAAGCGCGTTTACAATCTGGTTGAAAATCTGTGTATGACGAAAGGTATGTCCATGCCGAAAATTAACCTTATTGAAGACGATTCGCTGAATGCTTTTGCCAGTGGCGTCAATAACCGTACTTATACCGTCAGTCTTTCCAGAGGTATCATCGACAGGTTGGACGACGAAGAACTGGAAGCGGTTATTGCACACGAACTGACGCATATTCGTAACCGCGATGTGCGTTTGTTGATTGTATCCATTGTTTTTGTGGGTATTTTTGCGATGCTGACACAGATTGCTTTGCGTACCCTGCGCTACGCGCCTGTTCGGAGCAACAACAACAAAAAAGGAAACGGAACGATTGTGATTATCCTGATAGCGCTATTGGTAGCTGCTATCGGATATTTTTTCGCCAGCCTGATGCGTTTTGCCATTTCCCGGAATCGCGAGTACATGGCCGACGCCGGTTCAGCGGAAATGACCCGCCGACCCTATGCGCTGGCAAGCGCCCTTCGCAAAATATCAGGGGATCCGGCTATTGAAGCAGTAACAAGGGATGACGTCGCTCAATTGTTTATTGAACATCCCCGAAAGAAAAATCAATTGTTCTCCGGGATTTCGGGACTGTTTGCCACGCATCCTCCCATCGAAAAACGGATTGCAATACTGGAACAGTTTTAGCCGGTTATGCCGAAAGTGAAAACCTGATAAATCTGGTTACTTTCAGGTCTTTGTCTGCTTCCATCAAATAATCGGCAACTTTCATTTTACTGTTCTTGATGAACTCCTGATTGATCAGGGTCATGTCCTTGAAGAATTTTTCTAATTTTCCCTGCGCGATTTTTTCAATCATATGGTCAGGTTTACCGGCATTTCTTGGATCGTTTTTGGCTTGATCGGTTGCTATTTCCATTTCTTTTGCCACTACATCCGCCGGTACGCTTTCTTTATCGACCGCGACCGGACTCATGGCGGCTACCTGCATGGCTATATCGCGTCCTGTTTGCTGATCGTTTAACTTTTTGTTGAACCCTACCAGACAAGCCAATTTATTACCGGGATGAATGTAGGCCACTACTTCTGTTGCTTCCAAAATGCCGAAGAACGATAATTCGATCTTTTCGCCAATCACGGCTACTTTTTCGCTTACGCCTTCAGTTACGCTGATACCATTGACGGTCAATTGTTTTACGGCGTTCAGGTCAGCAGCGCCCTCTTTTAGTGCTGTCCGGGCTACGTCTTCGGTAAATTTGATGAAATCTGTGCCTTTTGCCACAAAATCGGTTTCGCAACTCAACACGGTTAACACTCCTTTGGTAGCGTCTTCCGATATTCTGGCAATCACACACCCTTCCGTTGCATCGCGATCAGCGCGCTTGCTGGCAACCAATTGTCCTTTCTTGCGGATGATAGACACTGCCTGGTCGTAATCGCCATTGGCTTCTTCCAGGGCTCTTTTGCAGTCCATCATGCCTGCGCCTGTCATTTTTCTAAGTTTTGCTATTTCTGTTGCACCTATAGCCATTTTTTTGTTCTTTTCGTTTGTTTAAAAATCTGTTTTATTTTTCGTCCACGGCAATATTTTTCACCTTCTTGGGCAATTTTCTGACCGACTTCTTATCTTCAACATCAACGTCTTCCACCGCCCTGTTGCGATCTCTCGACGCCTTTTTTGTCTTTTTAGGCTGTGATTCGGCCTGTTGCTCTTCATTGTCTTTTTCTAATTTCCGTTCGTTGTTGCCCTCCCTGATGGCTTCAATCACAGTGTCGAGGATGATAGCGATAGAATTTGCAGCATCGTCGTTTGCCGGAATCGGGAAATCAATTGATTCGGGATCAGAATTGGTATCTACAATCCCGAATACAGGAATATTCAAACGACGCGCTTCACTCACCGCAATATGTTCCTTCATGATGTCTACCACGAAAAGCGCTGCCGGAAGACGTCCCATATCGGCAATGCTTCCCAGATTCTTTTCAAGCTTGGCGCGTTGACGGCTGATCTGGAGTTTTTCGCGTTTGGACATATTGCTGAATGTGCCATCGGAAGCCATTTTGTCTATGGTCGACATTTTCTTCACCGCTTTACGTATGGTGGGGAAATTGGTAAGCATACCACCCGGCCAACGTTCAGTAACGTAAGGCATTCCGACCGGAGTTACCTTTTCGGCAACAAGGTCCTTTGCCTGTTTTTTGGTGGCAACAAACAATACCTTGCGACCCGATTTGGCAATCTGTTTCAGCGCTTGTGAGGCTTCTGAAAGCTTGGCCTGGGTTTTTTGCAAATCTATAATATGGATACCGTTGCGCTCCATGAAGATATAAGGAGCCATGTGGGGGTTCCATTTCCGTTTCAGGTGACCAAAGTGGCAACCTGCATCTAACAATTGTTGTATGGTTACTTGTGACATTAAATTTGTTTGAATATTAACGTTTGCTGAACTGGAAGCGTTTGCGTGCTTTGGGGCGTCCGGGTTTCTTACGTTCCACTTCGCGCGGGTCCCGGGTCATGAAACCTGCTGCTTTTAGCTTTGGTTTACAGGTTTCATCCAATTTGACAAGCGCTCGGGAAATTGCCAGCCGTAAGGCTTCGGCCTGTCCCTTGATGCCGCCTCCGTCCAGGTTGGCTTTAACTTTATATTTTCCAACTGCTTCGAGTACGTTGAATGGTTGCTCTACAATATATTGCAGCGTCCCAACAGGAAAATAGGTTTTCATATCCTTGTCGTTGATAATGATTTCACCGTTTCCTTCGCTGAGAAATACACGGGCGACGGCTGCTTTTCTTCTGCCAATAGCATTGATGGTTGCCATAATTATCTGATCAAATTAAGGTTGATGGTTTTAGGTTGTTGTGCTTCATGAGGATGTTCTGTGCCGACGTATACATGAAGATTCCTGTAAAGAACGGCTCCAAGTCTGTTTTTAGGCAACATTCCCTTCACGGCTTTTTCCACTATAGCAATCGGGTTTTTGCGCATTAGTTCCTTGGCGACAGTGATACGTTGACCTCCGGGATAACCTGTATGGCGAACATATTCCTTTTCCGCCCATTTGTTGCCCGTAAAACGCACCTTGTCGGCATTGATGACAATTACGTTATCACCACAATCCACATGCGGCGTGTAGTCCGGTTTGTGTTTGCCCCGCAGCACCATCGCTATTTTTGTGCTTAAGCGGCCTACCACTTCATTTTGGGCGTCTACAATCACCCATTCCTTGTTAACAGTCGCCTTATTGGCAGAAACTGTTTTGTAGCTTAAAGTATCCACTAATTAAATTTATCGAATTAACTGTTTAAAAAACAATACAATAACGTATTATCTCTTTGAAAATACGGACTGCAAAGGTAGAATTAATTTTATAACAAACTATTTTTTTTTCGAAAATTGTTACATTTGAGCAATTTTTAATCTTATATTTCAATCTTAAATCTTTGAATCAAAAAATTATGCAAACAAGAAGAATATTTATCGGTTTGTTGGCGGGTTTATTTGCCATTTGTTCGATGGCCACAGCGCAGTCAGGTGGAAGCCTCGTCAAAGTGAGTGTAGCGCCGCAACATAGCAATTGGGTGTACCAACCCGGCGAAGCGGTCAGGTTCGATGTAACGGTTACTAAAAATAATGTACTGTTGCCGAACGTCGAAATCAGTTATGAATTTGGTCCCGAAATGTTGCCACCAACAAAACGGGACAAACAAACGCTCAGGGACGGAAAAACGGTCATCGACGCAGGTACAATGAAAACGGCAGGATTTTTACGTTGCCGCGTGACTGTTCAATATGACGGCAAGAGGTATGACGGTTTGGCAACAGCTGCATTCAACCCTGAAACCATACAGCCGACAACAACCTTACCGGCTGATTTTGTACAGTTTTGGGACAATGCAAAATCCGAACTGTCGAAAGTTCCGTTGGATGCACGCATGACACTGCTTCCTGAACGTTGTACAAGTAAAACGAACGTATATCATGTGAATATTCAAAACCATCAGAACTCCAGATTATATGGTATTCTGTGCGTGCCGAAAGCGCCGGGCAGGTATCCGGCCATATTAAGGGTACCGGGAGCAGGCGTTCGTCCCTACTTTGGCGATGTTGCCAGTGCCGACAAAGGCGCCATCACTTTTGAAATAGGTATCCACGGAGTTCCGGTAATCATGGAAACAGGTATTTATAACGACATGTCGAGAAGCGCACTGAACGGGTATCAGTTTTACAACCTCGACAACAAAGACCGTTATTACTACAAGCGCGTGTATCTGGGTTGTGTGCGCGCGGTTGATTTTATCTTCAGCCTGTCCGAATTTGATGGTTCAAATATTGTGGTATCGGGAGGAAGTCAGGGCGGCGCTTTGGCAATCGTTACCGCCGGATTGGACAGTCGTATCAAGGGCTTGGTATCATTCTATCCTGCACTTTGCGACCTCACGGGATACCTGAACGGACGTGCCGGAGGCTGGCCGCACATGTTCAACGACCCGACCCACAATACGCCCGCAAAGGTTGAAACATCCAGATATTACGATGTAGTCAACTTTGCGCGTCAGGTGAAAGTCCCCGGATTTTATTCGTGGGGATACAATGATGTAACCTGCCCGCCAACATCCATGTACGCGGCTTACAACGTGATTAAAGCGCCACGCACGCTGTATCTGGCAGAAGAAACCGGACACTGGACTTATCCCGAACAATGGGAAAAGTCTACGGAATGGATGTTTGAAATTTTAAAATAGCAATTCAGGGTCTTTATAACGGCTGATACCGAGATTGGTATATGCAATGGCCGTCACTTCCCGTCCGCGTGGCGTTCGTTTCAGGTATCCTTCCTTAATCAGGAACGGTTCGTATACTTCCTCGATGGTACCCGGATCTTCACCCACGGCTGTGGCAATAGTTGTCAGCCCGACAGGACCTCCGTGAAATTTCTCGATCATGGTACGCAGTATCCGGTTGTCCATTTCGTCGAGGCCATGGCGGTCAATGTTCAGCGCGTCCAACGCATATCGCGTGATTTCTATGTTGATGGTTCCGTCGCCTTTCACCTGTGCAAAGTCGCGCACGCGACGCAGCAGTGCATTGGCAATACGCGGCGTACCGCGGCTACGCGATGCTATTTCAGTTGATGCTTCGGTATTGATTGGGGCTTTCAGTATTCGTGCAGCGCGTGTCACAATCTGCGTGAGTACTTCTGTATTGTAGTATTGCAGGTGACATGTGATACCAAATCGCGCCCGCAAAGGACTGGTAAGTAACCCCGACCGGGTAGTCGCTCCCACGAGTGTGAAAGGATTCAGGGTGAGTTGTATCGATCGGGCGCTGGGGCCTTTGTCGATCAGTATATCAATGGTATAATCCTCCATGGCAGAGTAGAGGTATTCCTCCACTACGGGACTGAGCCGGTGTATTTCGTCGATGAACAGTACATCGTTTTTTTCGAGGTTGGTGAGGATACCCGCCAGATCGCCGGGTTTGTCGAGCACCGGCCCTGACGACAGTTTCAGATGAACGCCCAATTCGTTGGCAATAATATTGGCTAAAGTGGTTTTACCCAAACCCGGCGGGCCATGCAGTAAGACATGGTCGAGCGCTTCTCCCCGCATTTTTGCCGCCTGCACAAAAACACGTAAATTATCGACCACTTTTGGCTGTCCGCTAAATTCTACAAAACCGACAGGCCGCAAAGAACGGTCGAGTTCTTTGTCCTCCTTATCCCAATTATTGGTGCGAAATTCTACTGTATCCAGAGCAATTTATTTCTTTTTGTAATGGTCTTTATACCGGTTCATGAATTTATCGACGCGTCCAGCGGTATCTACCAATTTCATTTTTCCTGTATAGAAAGGATGCGATGTATTGGAAATCTCTAACTTGATCAACGGATATTGCGTACCGTCTATTTCGATGGTTTCGCGTGAGTTAGCTGTCGACCTTGTGATAAAGGTAATATCGTTTGACATATCTTTGAATGCTACCAAACGGTAATTCTTGGGATGAATATCCTTCTTCATTGCTTATTATCTGATTATTAAATGATATTTTGTCCAAATTTCAGGGCAGCAAAGATACGTATTATTCCGATATTTACCAAAGTTTTTTGGAAATTGTTTACATTTGCACTGAAATTCAAAAAGTATTGATCCAAAATTTCCCATTGGCATGAATCACATCAAACGGGCAGCCATATTGATAACGGTTCATAACCGGAAAGAAAAAACGCTGAAGTGCCTGGAAAATCTGTATGTTGCGCTTCAGCGTGTCAGCGCTTCAACCGTATTTGACGTTTATCTCACCGACGACGGTTCGACTGACGGAACCAGCGAAGAGGTAAAAATGTACTATCCGCAGGTTCATATCGTCGAAGGCAACGGCAATCTGTATTGGTGCCGCGGAATGATTGCAGCCTGGAAACGCGCTCTTGCCGAAGATGATTACGACGGTTTCTTTTGGCTGAACAACGATTCATACCTTTACCCCGACGCCTTCGCCCTGATGTTCGAAGCGATCTCCCCATCTTACAGTCTTACGGTCTCACAGTCTTACAGTCTTACGGTCTTACAGTCTTACAGTCTTACCATCTTCAGCGGCGTTTTCATCTCAGAAACGACCGGACAGGCCTCTTTCGGCGGAAGAATCAATGACAGGATACTGGCTCCGAACGGTCAATGGCAAAAATTTGAACAATTGAACGGCAATTTTGTATTCGTACCCAAAACCGTTGTCGAAAAAATTGGCATACTGGACGATGTTTTTCATCACGGCATTGGCGATTACGACTACGGTTACCGCGCCCGGAAAGCAGGAATCGAATTGTTGCTGACTCCGCGTTACATCGGCGTTTGCGAACGCGACAGCGATTATCACAAATATCGTGACCGGCGATATTCGTTGGTCGAACGTTTTCGTTTTCTATATTCGCCCTTGGGGCCTCCGCCACCCTCTCTGTTCAGGTTCAATTACAGACATTTCTCATTTTTAAAGGCTCTTTCTGTTTTTATCTACATAAATTTGGTATGTTTGTGCCCCGGAATAAGAAAATGGTTTGGACTAAAATGAAAGATAAAAAAGAAAATCGAAAAATCAAATCAATTTTGTTCTCATTTATCAGAGGCGCAAAATTTTTCGTATCATATATGCTTTCAAAAATAAAGAAAAAATATAATGGAAAGAAAAAAAATGAAATTAAACGAAAAATCAAATCAATTTGGTTACCATTTATCAAAGATACAAAATTGTACACATTGTATGTTCTTTCTAAATATGGTAGATTGAGCGTTGTTGTTTCGAAAAAAATAAGTCCCATCAAGGTTACTGTGATAAACTTTAATGCAACCAATCTTTGTAATTCAGCGTGTATGATGTGCAATGTGTGGAAAAACAAGGAGCGCGATGAAATTTCAACTGAATATTTGTATAAACTTTTACAGGATTCTTTTTTCAATAACGTAAAACATATTGGGATAACAGGCGGCGAACCTACATTACGGAAAGATTTGTCTGCTATTTTTGAAACAGTAATTAACGCTCTTCCGGCTATTCAAGGATTAAGCCTAATCACAAACTGTATTCAAAATGAAATTGTTATAGAGCGAGTCAATGAGATTCGTAAAGTTTGTAAGAAATATAACATTTCTTTTTCTATGATGGTTTCATTAGACGGGATGGGTAGTATTCACGATGAAGCCAGAGGTAAAAAAAACAATTTTCAGGCGGTAATTAATGTTTTGAACTATTATATCAAACAAAGAGTAAATGTTGCGTTTGGATGTACGATTTCCAAAATCAATGTTTGGGGAGTAGATGAATTGCTTGATTTTGCAAAAGAAAACAATTATTATGGTCGTTTTCGCATAGCAGAATTTATCAACAGGCTTCACAACAGTGACAGACATGATGTTATACGCAATTTTAACGAAGAAGAGAGATATCATTTGATTTTATTCTTTTATAAATTGATTTTCAGTTATGAAAAGAGCGAAATATATCGACGAACTTACTACAGCATAATCAGCATTTTAAATGGCGGGAAGCGATTAACAGGTTGTCCATATCATTCAAATGGGATAATGCTGGACTACAATGGCGATATTGCCTATTGCGCTCCAAAATCCCAAATTATAGGGAACGCCGTAAAAAACAGCGCTCTGCAACTTTATCAGTCAAATGTTGACGAAAGAGATAAAGTTTTAAAAAATTATTGTGATAATTGCATTCACGATTACCATGCACCCCTGACTGAAAAAGAAAGTCAATTGTACGCAAAACGTAATTTTTGGAAAGAATATATCAATTTAGATAATCATATTTCGTTTTCTTTTCATAAAAACATCAAAGCGCATGGAAGCGAAAAAAAGCAGATTTTAATAACAGGATGGTATGGTACTGAAACTGTAGGAGATAAAGCAATTTTAGGCGGAATAGAATACGAATTGAGAGAAAAATACGGTGAGGATATTGAAATAGTCATCACAAGTTTATACCCGATAATAACGGAACATACAGTTAAAGAACTGAATATAAACGCAAAAATTATAGATGTATATTCTGAAGATTTTGTCTCTTACGCAAAAGGTTCTGATCTTGTGATGATAGGAGGCGGGCCGTTAATGGATTTGGACGAGTTGGCGCTCCCGTTAATTGCTTTCAAATTAGCAAAATCAGAAAATCACAAAACAATAATATACGGTTCTGGCCTCGGGCCTCTGACAAAGCCAAAATTCATTAAGGCAACCGGGGAAATATTAAAACTTGCTGACGAAATCCAACTTAGAGATGAAAAAAGCGTGAAGATTGCAAAGGAATGGACTAACGGAAAAAAAGAAATCAGTTGTTCGGGCGACCCCGCAAAAAAATATTTGGAATTGTTGAAATTTGAAAACATTGAAAGAGAAAATGTTTTGCGTTGTTACTTGAGAGATTGGACATACGGATACGCTCAAAATCTTTCAAAAAAAGAATTTTTGACTCTAAAAGCACAATTTGAAATTTCATTATCTAACTTTATAAAACAAAAGACGTCGGAATTAGATGTTGATAAAATTGTTTTTGAAAGTATGCATAATTTTGTCATTGGAAACGATGACAGGGACTTTGCAAGATATTTTATCAAAAAATATTTTGTCGATTTTAGTGTTCCGGTTGTTTACAATAAAAAATTATCAACGGTCGATAGTATTGCCACTTCAATGAAACAATCCGTGCATAATGTTGTGATGCGTTTTCATTCAGTACTTTTTGCTGATACACTGCAAACATCTTACACTGCAATAGATTATACTCTTGGCGGAAAAATAGAAAATTATCTGACAGATAATAACAGACTGGAAAATCTGATGAAAATAACAGACTTAATAGAAAGGTTTAATAAATGAAAATCCTGCACATCAACAGAACCGACCGCGGCGGCGCCGCAAATGCGTGTTTACGTTTGCACGAAGGATTGCTGAATGCGGGAATTGATTCAAAAGTTTTGGTTTTACGCAAGACAAATAATAATTTTCGCGAAGTTTACGAGTATGAATTTAACATAAAAAATAGACGCTTGGCAAAAATTGTTCAATTCTTTAAGAAAATATTATTTTTGAACATGATATTGGAAAGAGTGATTATAAAAAGGAAGCGTCCCAAAAGTTTAGAAAGACTAAGTTTTCCTGTAAGCAATATTGACATAACTGACAGCAAACTTTTCTGCGAAGCAGATATAATTCATTTGCACTGGGTATCAAATATTTTGGATTACAAAACTTTTTTTGCGAAATGCAAAAAGCCAATAATTTGGACATTTCACGACCAAAATCCCTTTCTTGGCGTTGAGCATTACGCAGAGAAATTGTTATATCCCAATGAGCAAGGATTTCCGGTTATTCGTCAATTTAATGATTATGAATTGAAAATTGAAGAAAAATATAAACGCTTAAAACGAAAAATTTTTGAAAACATGCCGATGAACATTATTGCCTTGTGTAATTGGATGAAAAATGAAATAACAGACAGTCAAATGTTTCCAATGGCAAAAATCGATATTGTTCCCAATGGAATAGATTCCGGGCAGTTTAAAATTTTAGATAAAAATAACTGCAAAAAGTTGTTGGGTTTGCCATTGAATAAGAAAATAATACTTTTTGTTGCCGAATATACCCACAATAATCGCAAAGGATTGAATTATTTACAAAAAATAAATTCAAAAGATTTTCTAATTTGTAGCGTGGGCAGTAAAAAAACTTCTCAAAATAAAAATACAAATTTTATCGAATTAGGCAAATTTTACGACCCGCATTTGATGAATGCTGCGTATTGCGCTGCCGATTTATATATCATACCATCGCTTATGGATAATTTGCCCAATACGGTTATAGAATCCCTGTTGAGCGGTACTCCTGTTATTTCTTTCCCTGTGGGCGGGATGCCTGACATGATAAAGCAGAAATGTAACGGGTACATAGCCAAAGATATAAGCGTGGGAGCACTGTCGGAAACGTTAGGATTATTTTTCAGAGAAAACGTAGAGTGGACGCCGGAAGAAATTAGAATGGATGCTGTTGAAAGATTTGATATTTCGACACAGGTGAAAAATATGACGCATATTTATAAGAATATTTGATTGGCCGGAATGGGAAAATACAGTCGTCTGGGTAAAAACATCCTGCTGGTATTTGTCGGAAATGCCGGAAGCAGATTAATCGGTTTGCTGATGCTCCCTTTTTATACCCGCTGGTTATCGCAGGCAGATTACGGAACGACGGACATGATCAATGTATGTGTTACCATTTCGGTCAGCGTCATCACGTGCTGCATGAGCGAAGCCGTTTTTCGATTGCCCAAAGGACAACCTGCGGACATACAGAAAAAATATTTTTCCACAGGATTACTTTTGGCGTCGGTTGGATTGTGTGTGGCTGCGCTTGTCTTTTTCATCATTACCCGTTTTTTTAGTAACGAAGTCATATTTTTCAGATATTCGCATTTGATATATATGATTATTCTTGCGAACTTTTTTCAGTCTTATTTTCAGCAGTTTACAAGAAGTATTGACAAAATGAACGTCTATGTGACGTCGGGGGTATTGCTGGCTGTTTTTACGGCCGGTTTTGCATTTGTATTGATTCCAAAATTCGGACTGACAGGCTTTTTATGGGCGCAAATCCTTGCAACCGCTTCTGCGCTGTTGTATACTTTGATACGGGGAAAACTCTGGAACTATTTTTCCATACAGCATCTGAACAAGACCCGTTGCCGGGAAATGCTGCAATACTCATTACCTGTGGTACCCCACGGAGTAATGGCATGGTTCATCAACGGAAGCAACCGCTTCTTTCTGGAAAGTTATCACGGATTGGATACCGTCGGCATTTTTGCCGTCGCTTTGAAATTTCCCATGCTCATTGCTACTTTTTTCCATGTTTTTTTAATTTCGTGGCAAATATCTGTAATCGAAGAATACAAAAGCGACAAGTACCACGATTTCTACAACAAAATATTCAGCCTTGTTTTTCTGGGATTAACCTTCTGTATGCTTGCTATTATCTTGTCAGGCAATTTTTTGATGATGATTGTGGATGAAAAATTTTCAGACGCCCGGTATTATATTCCCATTTTAACGGTTGCGCCTTTGATATCGTGTTTGTCAATGTTTGTCGGGGTCAATTTTATGGCGTCCAAACAAACGAAATATGTCTTCAAAACTACCGCTTACAGCGCATTAACATGTATTGTGAGCAACGTGATTCTTGTTCCGTCGTTTGGGATCATGGGAGCGGCATATTCTCAAATGTTATCTTTTACCGTAATGTTGGTGTTGCGAATTTATCATACGCGAAAAATGGTCAGGATAGATTATAAATTATTGTATCTCTTTTCGTTTATTTTGTTCCTGCTGATTGTTCTTTTGTTCAATTCGGAGATGTCAGCGAAATATCCCATCATCATTTTGTCAACATTATTGATTCTGTATTTTAACAAATCCGCTATTAAATTTTTGATACATGCCATTAAAATTACTTATAAGACACATCAGAAATGACCTGTTGAAATTAAAAGTTCCACGTTTACCGAACAAAAATGCGTGCAGAGCATCTCCGGAAATCATGGCCAGGTTCATTCCCGACCTCTATTTTTCTGTAGTTTTTGACAGGGTGTTTTACTATCCGAACGTCAAAAAATTATTTGCCCGTCCTTCCATGATCATGCCACAATACGGCACATCTTCGATAACCGCTGTTATGCTGGCGTATCATGCCGGATTTAAAAATATTGTTGTACACGGAATTGATTTTACCGGACCACACATTTACCATGATCAAGACTTGCAGGGACAAACATTTGGCGGCAAACATAATATTTTGCCAGTTTCAAATTTTGTCGTAATTTTGATGCGTATATTATTTTCAAAACCATGAAAACCAAACAAATTATTTTCAATTTTCAATTTTCGATTTTCAATTGTCTGATGGTAATCTTACTTCTGACCACGTCAGTCGTGCAGGCTCAATTGAAACATTTGCCCAATGTGAATGACATTCCTCCGCATCCCCGTATATTAATGCCGGCCGGCGAAGAGCAGCAAATCAGGGCAAATATCGCTGTCGATCCTGTATGGGCAAAAATTCATCAATCCATTATCGAAGAGTGCGACAGGTTGATAACTGTTCCCGTTTCGGAGCGTATTCTTGAAGGTCGTCGCTTGCTTGGGGTATCGCGCGAAGCGCTCCGTCGTGTTTTTTATCTTTCGTATGCTTACCGGATGACCGGTGAAAAGAAATATGCAGACAGAACTGAAAAGGAAATGCTGGCTGTATCGGCGTTCAGCGATTGGAATCCTTCACATTTTCTTGATGTTGCCGAAATGACCATGGCCGTCTCAATCGGTTATGACTGGGTATATGATCAACTGACGCCGGCTTCGCGCGAAATCATCAAATCGGCCATTCTCAAAAAAGGAATCGATCCTTCGCTCAACAGCCAACACAATGGCTGGTTACGCGCAACGCATAACTGGAATCAGGTATGCAACGCCGGCATGAGTTACGGAGCGTTGGCAATATTCGAAGATGCGCCCGAACTGTCGAAAATGATCATCGACCGGGCTGTGGAAAGTATCAGACTTTCGATGCACGAATATGCTCCCGACGGCGCATATCCTGAAGGTTACGGATATTGGGATTACGGGACGAGTTTCAATATCATGTTTCTTTCCGTCATCGAAAAAATATGGAAAACGGATTTTGCATTGTTGCAGATACCGGGGTTTATGAAAACGGCTGCATATATGGCGCACATGACGGGCGCAACGGGACAGTGTTTCAATTATGCCGATAATGGTCTGGGCGGGAATATGCACCCCACCATGTTTTGGTTTGCCGCCAAAACGAACGACAGATCGGTGTTGTGGAACCAGCGCAAATATATGGAAAGCGACAGAAGATTCACACGGGATCGCCTGTTGCCTGCTGTTATGGTTTGGGGAAGCGGTATTCGGATAGCAGATATCGTACAGCCAAAAGAAATGATGTGGACAGGAAAAGGCGAAATGCCGGTGTCGCTGATGCGTACTTCGTGGACTGACCCTAAAGCAATTTATGTCGGATTTAAAGGAGGCCGGGCTGCAACTAACCATGCGCATATGGATGCAGGATCGTTTGTCATGGAAGCTGACGGCATCCGCTGGGCAGGCGACTTAGGCCCACAGGACTATAATTCATTGGAAACAAGAGGGGTTGACTTATGGAACATGAGTCAAAATTCGCAACGCTGGCAAGTGTTCCGATACAATAATTTTGTGCACAACACCTTGACGGTCAACAATCAATTACATAAGGTCGATGGAAAAGCAGAGTTTGTATCATACTCGTCGAATGCTCTTTTTATGAATGGCATTGTGGACATGTCGAAAGTCTTTGAAGGACAATTGTCGAAGAGTTTACGTGGTGTTGCTATTGTAAACGGGCAATATGTAGCGGTTAGAGATGAAGTGACGGCAACCGGTAAAGAAACGTCCGTACGGTGGACATTGCTTACTTCCGCCGAAGCAAAAATCACCGGAAAAAATACCATCGAACTGAAAAAAGACGGGAAAAAACTAAAAATCGAAGTGGCAGAACCGGCCAAAGTCACCATGAAAATATGGCCGACCACGCCGCCGAACGATTACGACGCCCTTAATCCGGGTACGGTACTGGCAGGATTTGAAGTTATCATTCCCGCCAATGCAAATGCAACATTGTTAGTAAAACTCATTCCGCAAAGCGCAAAACAAACATCTGCGAAAATACCGGAATTGAAAGACTGGCCGAAATAGTTTAAGTAATTTATTACAAAAAACTTGATACGTTCATTTTAATGTGATTTGGAAGAACTCAACAAAATATTGGCAGAAGCAAAAAATTTTAAAATATGAAAAGGCGTAATTTTTTTAAAACGATGGGTGTAACAGCCCTTTCAATGAGCGTTGGCAACGAATTGCCTGCAGCGGAAGAGTTGTCGGAAAAAGAATTTATTTTCGGCAATAAAGGGGACAAGCAGTATAGTGGTAACCCTGTTGAAACACTTCAAAAAACGACTGTCCGCACCTACAATTATTCATCTGAAATAAAACCGTCGCAACGATATTCGCTGAAAGCCGGCAAGCTGCCCGTACTGGTGATGGATACCCCTATACCTGCTGCGTTTGCCGCTTTCGAAGCGGATGGGCCGGTGGATATCGAAATCGAATGTACGATAGATGTTAAATGGGTGGATGTGAGGCCTCTCAAAGCCGGCGTCAAGCCCAAAATCGTTGCAGGTAAAATCGTTTTCACCATTCCTGCTCCAGGAAATTACAGCGTAGAGGTAAATGGTAATTTAAGTTACCCTCTGTTCATATTTGCCAATCCCAAAGAGGTAAAACCTGCACAGTCGGATCCGAACGTCATCTTTTTTGAGGCGGGAAAGATACACAAACCCGGCGTCATCCGTCCAAAATCGAATCAGCATGTATTTATTGAAGGCGGCGCAGTTGTGATCGGCGCAATTTCAGCCACAGAAGTTGAGAATGTAAAAGTTTCGGGATATGGCATCCTCGACGGGTCGTACAACAACCCGCAAAGGATCACAGATGGTTTGGTGAAGCCCTGGCTGCCTGAACAGGGGTACACTATAACTGACAGATCGTCATGGTTCGTCGCTTTCAGGGATTCCCGCAACATTAGCATCGAGGGGTTGATGTTGATAAACGGCACCCAATGGCAGGTCGTATCGGTCAATTGCGATAACGTATCTATCAAAGGGTTGAAAATAGTTGCCAACAACCCGAATGACGATGGTATCGACGTCGTTCGCAGCCGGAAAGTACGGATATCTGATTGTTTTATACGTTCGAAGGACGATTGTGTGGTTATCAAGTCGCTTCAAAAATACCCTGATTCTGTAATTGTAGACGATGTGCTGGTAGAAAAATGTGTATTATGGAATGCATCATGGGGAAATGCCCTGGAGATAGGTTACGAATTGATAGCCGATATAAAAAACGTAGTTTTCCGCGATTGTGACATTATCCATGTGGAATCGGGCACTGTGTTAAGCATCCATAATTCGGACAAAGCCACGGTAAAAAATGTTCTTTATGAAAACATCCGCGTTGAAGATGCCCGTGAAAAGTTGGTCGATCTGGCTATTATCCGGACAGCATATAGCACTGATGGTCGTGGAGATACCGTAACACAGAGAACAGGAGCATGGGGAAAATGCGCATGATAATCCCTCTTATCAGGAGTATCTGCAAAAATTCCCCATCCTCCTGTTCTCTGTGTTACGGGATCTCCACCACCATCCGTGCTATA
>Ga0082212_10004037_pt1 | contig 20569 bp, 18 predicted proteins | sample TergutNt197P3_FD_71548 | JGI IMG/M metagenome (GOLD analysis project Ga0082212, IMG submission 71548) | Neocapritermes taracua P3 segment gut microbial communities from Petit-Saut dam, French Guiana - Nt197 P3 | ecosystem: Host-associated > Arthropoda: Insects > Digestive system > Gut ... | reverse complement strand
CGCGCGACGAACTGAAAAAGCTCTACGCCCACAAGAACCAGAACGTCCTCGGCTCCGCCGGACAAGCGTAAGTTGATTTGAAATAACCTCTCACGGAGGCACAGCGGCACGGAGATTAAGGAAGGTCAGGATGGGCGTAATCCGAAACCCCATTTTTACTCTGTGTTCCCTGTGCCTTAGTGCCTCTGTGTGAGATATTTTAGATAAGATTCTTTAAAACCCGAGATAATAGCGGGAGCGAAAGTTACGCATAACAACAGCCAGGCGATGAGGGTGTGCTGGGAGAAGAACGCCCACCATGATGATGCGGCGGCGGCAGGCAGTGCGGCAATGGCGAGGATCGCGGGGGCGGTGACATACCAGCGGGATTCCCGCTTGATAAAACGGAAAAACCAGGGCATCCCCACGGCCTGTGCCGTCCATAGCAGGGGAACCAGAACAAGCAAGAGCGGCGAAGCGGGGGAATTCCAGCTTATCGAACGGTAGACGGCCAGGGGAATAAGGCTGAGCAGGGTAAAACCGGCATGGTCGATATCGGCGGGCAGCGCCCGCAGCCTGATGAGCAGGAAGCATATTCCAAACGGGATAATCGCCGGAAAACTCGCTATATCGATAAAGGCGGCCAGCCAGCGGGAAAAGCCGAACCCGCCCGGCGCTGCCATTGGTCCGGCAAAGTACTGAACAACCGTAATTATATCGCCCGTCAGCAAGGCCCACAGGTACACTGCGCCTCCGCCGGAAAAAACGGTGCGCCGAAAAACGAAGAACGCCGGTATCCACAACATGCAGAAAAGGCTCATTGCTTATTCTATGCGTTACCGGTAGAAAATAGCAAGATAACCGGATATACTTCGGTATGGTTTCTTCGGACGAACTACAAACTTCCCTAAAAGGCATGATTCTGTCGCACTCCGGCTGGCGCGGTGTTTTTGCCGCTTCGGGCGGGGAAGAAGACAAAACAGCCGAAATCGGCGAAAGCCACAAGACCATCGCCGCCGGCGCCGCCTTGGCCTTTGCCGAATATCTGCGGGAAAAGGCGGGTGCGGGTAGCAGCCCCCTGGTGCTGGTCGGCTGCGATTCCCGTCCCACCGGCAAAACAATCGCCGCGGCGATCATCGCGGCGCTGGCGGCCTGCGGCTGCAATGTACGGTATGCCGGAATACTTGCCGCGCCGGAAATAATGGCCTGGGCGAGGAATATAGGGACTGAGGACATTGGATTCATCTACATTTCCGCAAGCCACAACCCCGTCGGACACAATGGCCTGAAATTCGGCCTTACCGACGGCGGGGTTCTTTCGGCAAAGGAAGCCTCAAAACTTACGGCGAATTTCAAATCGCTTATGGATGACCCTTCCGCCGCCGCCCGCCTGGATCAGCTTGCCGCCTCCGCCGATCCCGCCGCGTTAGACGCAATACTTGCCGGTGAACAGGCGGCCAAACAGGAAGCCAAAACCGCGTATTTCAACTTTAGCCGGGAAGTGGCATTTGGCGGAAATGCCGGTATCGGCGAGGCGCTTAAACGGGGCATTGCGCGGCGGCCGCTCGGCGTGTGCTGCGACTTTAACGGTTCGGCGCGGAGCGTGTCCATCGACCGGGATTTCTTTTCCGCCCTGGGGATTCAGTTTGAGGCGATAAACGCCGAACCGGGGGCAATCGCCCACCGAATAATTCCCGAAGGCGAGAGCCTCGATCCCTGCCGGGCCTTTCTTGAATCGCTGCACAGCCGGGATCCGGCTTTTGTCCTGGGCTATGTGCCGGACTGCGACGGCGACCGGGGCAACCTTGTCGTCTGGGACGATGTCTTACAAAGGGCGCGGACGCTGGAAGCCCAGGAGGTTTTCTCCCTCGTCTGCGTCGCCGAGCTTGCCCACCTGGTATGGACCGGAGAAATTTCCCCCGGCGGCAGGCCCTCCAAAGCCGCCGTCGCAGTGAACGACCCTACTTCCCTGCGCGTGGATCGCATCGCCGCCGCTTTCGGCGCGCCGGTCTTTCGCGCCGAAGTCGGCGAGGCGAACGTCGTGGGCCTGGCGCGAAAGCTCCGCGAAGACGGCTGCACGGTGCGGATTCTCGGCGAAGGCTCCAACGGCGGCAACATAACCCATCCGTCGGCGGTGCGCGACCCGCTGCACACCGTGCTTGCGCTGGCAAAGCTCCTCTCGCTGCGGACAGACGGCGGCAAGCCGGGCCTTTTCGAGATATGGTGCGGGGTTAGCGGCCGCCGCTACGATGCCGCTTTCGGCCTTGCCGACGTGACGGCGAGCCTGCCTCCCTTTGCCACCACCGGCACCACCGACCCGCTGGCGGTGCTGGGAGTCTCCGGCGCCGACCATGGCGCACTGAAAAGCCGCTATCAGGCTGTCTTTTTGCGGGAATGGGAAAAGCGCAGGGACGAGCTAAAGGCCCGTTACGGAATATGCGGCTGGGAGGCGGCGGCGTACAACGGCATTGAGGAGCGAAAGGGCATCGCCGACTTCGGCGAAGCCGGCAAGGGCGGGCTGAAGATATGCTTCCGCAACGCCGCCGGCGAGGATATCGCATCTATATGGATGCGGGGATCTGCCACCGAGCCGATTTTCCGGATCATGGCCGATACCGAAGGGGCTGATATGGAATTGGAGCGGGACCTTATCAACTGGCAGCGCCGCATGACAATGGAAGCTGACGCTTCCGAATAACGTTATTATACAAAACAGAGGTTGCGTCATTGCTTCGCAATGACGTTCGATATTCTTCGTCGCTCGCGCGACGGCAACAGAGGTTAGTTATGGGACAGCGGGGAGAACTTTTTTCAACACGGGTAATACTGCCCAACCGGACGTATTTTTTCAATGTTAAAGAAAACCGGATGGGGGATCTGTACCTCAACATCGTGGAGAGCAAGAACAAGGAAACAGGGGGCTTTGACCGCCAGTCGGTGATCCTCTTTGCCGAAGACCTCCAGGAATTTCTTAAAGGCTTTGACGAATCGCTGCGCATCATGGAAAAGGAAATGCGCGAGCGCCGCCGCGCGGCAAAACCCGCCAGAAGCGAGGGCGGGAATGAAGCCGGAAGCGGCAGAAACGAGAGGCCATCAAGGCCCCGCAGCCCCGGCGGCAAAAAAGGCGGCATCGAAGAAAAACCGCGCAAAGACCGCCCGCCCAAAAACTCAAGGCGCGTAACAGTAAAGAAACACCGCGAGGAATAGCTTCAAACCTTCTTTCCCTTTTTCTCTCACAGAGGCACCAAGGCACAGAGGATAACGCGCGCTTCCTCCGTGCCTCCGTGCCTCTGTGTGATTTATCCGGAATAAAGTCTACTTCTTTTTTGTGTAGGCAGCGATTTTTCCCATTACGGCGATTTCGTCGATTGGTTTGGACAGGTGGTCGTTCATGCCGCTTTCAAGACAGCGATCGATGTCTTCTTTGAAGGCGTTGGCGGTCATTGCCACAATGGGAATCGTGCGCGCTTTGGGAATGTCCAGGGCGCGAATCGTTCTGGTCGCTTCGTAACCGTCCATCTCGGGCATTTGGATGTCCATCATTATCATGTCGTATTTTTCGGGATCCTCTTTGAATTTGGAGACGGCGACAAGCCCGTTCTCTGCCATTTCAATGGCAACGTTTGTCTCGGACAGGAGCGCTTCAAAAATTTCACGGTTAATGTCCACGTCTTCGGCAAGGAGAATCTTTATGCCGGACAAATCGGGAATCTCCTTCGCGTTATGCTCCATAATATCGGAAGTATCCGGCGACGTGTGCTTAACGCCGCTGATTGCGCCCATTATCGCAGACGGAAAGACCGGCCTGGTGACATACCTCCTGATATTGACGCTGTGCGCGTCCTCTTCAACCTGCTGCCAATCCAGAAACGATGCGATAATGACAACGGCAGCAACGTCAATTTTATCGCCAAGCCTTTTTACCAGCTCGATGCCGTTCATACCCGGCATGTTCAGCTCCATAAATACAACGTCATATCCGATGCCGGAACTATACGCCCCGTCCGTAAAGCTGACGATATCTTCCGCGCCGGATGCATAGTCGGCATCGATCCCCCGGCTTCCCAGGATAGACCGGAAGCGCTGCCGCATCTCTTCGTCATGCGAAGCGACGAGCAGTTTCATGTCCCCGGAATATTCCGCCGCCCCGCCCTGTTCCGGCGCGCGTTCAAGCTGCACCTCGAAAATAAAACTGGAACCCTTGCCGTATTCCGATTCCGCCCAAATATGCCCGTTCATCCTGCCCACGATGTTTTTGGAAATGGCAAGCCCAAGGCCGGTCCCGCCGAACCTGCGCGTTATGCTGCCGTCTGCCTGTTCGAAAGATGTAAACAGGCGGCTTATTTGCTCTGGCTTCATGCCGATGCCCGTATCGGAAACGGAAAAACGGAGCGTGTTCGTTTGTTCCTGCCTGCCGATCTCGTCGACGCCAAGCGTAATTCTTCCATTCTCCGGGGTAAACTTTACCGCGTTCGACAGCAGGTTGGTAACGACCTGGGACAGCCGAAGTTCGTCCGCCGTATAGTCAAGGGTCATGCCTTCGCCGATTATCACTTCAAACCTCTGGTGCTTCTTCTCCATGTTTTCGATGATAATATCGCTGACATTAATCAGCATCTTTTCGATGTTCATCGGGACATTTTCCAGGCTGAATTTGCCCGCTTCGATTTTTGACATGTCCAGCACGTCGTTTATGATGCCCAAAAGAAGCCTGGAAGAATTGTCGATGTTGGAAAGGCAGTACTTTAGCTTGGTCATGTCGTCGGTGTTTTCGGCAATTTTTGCCATGCCGATAATCGCGTTCATCGGCGTCCGCATTTCGTGGCTCATGCGGGAAAGAAAATCGGCCTTTGCCCTTGCCGCAGCCTGAGCGTTTTCCTTTTCCCGCATCAGGTCGGTAATGTCAACGGCTATTACCAGTACGCTGTTTTCAATCACGCCGCTTAAATTGATTTCTTTTACCGTTATCGAAAAACACAGTCCGTTAATCCAAATCGTAGTATTGTTGTTGGTCTGCTTCAGCAGTTCGTCGAATTTTTGTTCCGGCCCATCCTCCGAATCCGCAAACATTTTTTCGGCAAATTCCGGCGCTGTCATGCCGCCGAAAAATTTGATGTACTGCTCGTTCCGGTAATACATCTCAAAATTCTTGCTCATGATAAAAATGCCTTCGGGTATGCTGTTCAGGTACAGTGTCATTGAATCGAGGGTGTCGTTAATCTGCCGAATAACCTGCTGGATGTTGCCCTTGTATATGGAATCATCGGCGCGGACAGAGAGCTTGCCGATCTTTGTCGCTTCAAAAAGTTCTTCGGAATTTTTTATCATGCTCTGATATACGCCGCTCATGTCGTTAACGGCGTTGGCAAGAATGCCGAATTCGTTGCGCTGCCTAAGGGCAGCTTCCGGAACAAAGGTATACACGTTGCCGTCGGCAAGCCTTTTTGCCGTTTTGGTCAGTTCGCCAAGGGGCAGGGTGATATACCTGCTGAGATAAATATAGATAACCAGAATGACAATAACTATAAAAGACAGAAAAACAATGTTAAAAAACAGCATGGACTTTCTGATTTCGGCGTGCATTTCATCCAGGTCGATGTCTGTTCCCAAAATGGCGATTACGTCTCCGTTTCCGTCCAAAACCGGGGCATAGGCAAAATAAAGTTCGCCATATACGCCTTTTTCGTACTGAACCGTTTCCATCGGTTTTTTGGTGCGGTAAATCGTTGTCATAACATCTTCGGCAGCTATAACCGTACCAAGACCGTCGGTATCCAGGTCGTCGTATATGTTATCATCATTGGCATCAAATATATATGTGTAAAAAACTGTCCCGTCATCCCCAACCACGCCGGTATCGGCAAAGACATAGACGTACTTTGTATGGCTTATGTCCCTTAAATTCCGCAGACTTTCTATTACCGACCAGTAAATGTCCGACTTCAGATCCTGCATGCTCAGATTAAAGGATTTCATCCGGTTCAGAAAAACATGCTGCTCGTCTTCGGGGGCGCCTCTTTCCTGAAGCAGGGACAATTCTTCCCGGTCATGGTGGAACCGTACCTGGCTTTTTTTGAAATCCTTGTCCATGCTCGTCAGCATCTCCACATAATGCCTGACATATTCTCCGTCGACCAATGTTGCTATCAATATGTTGGAAAGGCGTACGCGCTCGGAAAAATTCTTTTCGTATATTTCACGAAGATTTCGCTGATTAACCATACTGACAACCACCGCTGCGAGTGTAAAGAGACTCAGCATGACAGCAAGAATGAGGGTATTTATTTTATGATAAAACCTGGTTTTATGCATATCTTATCCATTATGGTGAAAAACCGGCTAAAAAGCAATGGAACGAAATGTCAGCCGCTGAATCGGCGAGGGGCCGTGTTCCATAACCAGGCGGCGGTGCTCTTTTGTGGGATAGCCTTTGTGCCGTTCGTAGCCGTATGCCGGATAGAGCCTGCCGTAATGTTCCATGAGCAGGTCCCGCGCGGTTTTGGCGAGAATCGATGCCGCCATCACTTCGGGGACGGAAGCGTCGGCCTTTATCAGCGCCGTGCAGGGCAGTGGCAATTCCGGGGCAAACGTGCCGTCCGCAACAGCGGCAACACCGGCTGAAACTGCGGCGGAAACGTCTGCCCATGCGCCCCTGCCGAAGGGCGCTTCCGCTTCCAGCCTGTCCGGCCACGGGGCCGCCCCTTGCGGCGGCGAAAAAAGGCAGTCAAACGCCCGCCGCATCGCCAAAAGGCTTGCCTGCAGGATGTTTATCCTGTCGATCTCGGCATGGCCCGCCCAGCCTACCCCCCAGGCAAGCGCCTTTTCGACAATAACGCGGCGGGCTGCATCCCTTTGCCGGGGTTTTAGTTTTTTGGAATCGTCAAGCAGATCAAGGGGGAAACCGCCGCCCAACACTACCGCCGCCGCGCACACAGGCCCCGCGAGCGGCCCCCTCCCCGCCTCGTCAAGTCCGCACAGCATCCGGGCTATTGCCCGTTATCGGCAATCAGCCGCATCGGCGTGCGGAGGGCGTGATCCTGCTTGTTGTAATATTCTTCAATTTCCTCCGGGGAAAGCCCCAGCAGTTCATGGCTCATGTAGTGGATCCAGAAGCTCTCATCGCTGAGGGTCTTTTCGTGTTTGCGGCACCAGTAGTCGGGCTGGATGGGAAACTGCTCCTCTTTGTCGGTGAAGTACTTGTAATCATGGACGGCGATTTTAAGGTCCTTGCGGGGGATTCCCTTGTCGAGGATCACCTGCGCCAGGACGTTGATCGTCTTGCCGGTGTCGAAAATGTCGTCGACAAGCAGCACCTTGTCCCCAACCCGCAGATGCTCCGGCGAATAGGTCCAGCCGTCGATGCGCACCTGTTCCGACTGGGCGACGCTGGTATAGGAACGCGCCACAACCGCCGCGTAATACACCGGATGTTCGCCCTTGTGCACGATCTTGAAATACTCGCTGATAACGTTGCCCAGGTACGCCCCGCCCCGGAGCGAAACATAAATGACGTCGGGGATAAATCCGTCCGTATATATCTGATGCGCCAGCTTAAGCGCGTTATTCCGCACCGTATCAAACTGAAGAAATTCCTTTACCATGGACTGGCCTCCTAATACCTTCGTTTAGGCGAGATGAAAAAACCGAAGAGGCTGCCGCAGAAGCCACCGACGATGTGGGCAAAATGGGAAATGTTGCTTTCGTTTAATGAATCCAACAGCTGTTCGCCGAGAAACAGCACAAGAACAAGGATAAAGGTAAGGGGTATTTCGCCCCGCGAAAAGTTGGTAAACGACGCAAGCAAAATCATCATGAATACGACGCCGGACGCTCCCATGAGGGGTTTGGGAAACAGCAGGACGTTGAGGATTCCCGTTACCAGGGCGGTTATGACGATCATGGCAAGCAGCGCGGAAGAGCCGTAATTTTCTTCCAGCATCGGGCCGATCAGGAGGATTATCGAAAAATTGCCGACCAGATGGTTCCAGTTCGAATGGCCGGCGGCATGCGTAAGCAGGGTTACCCAGTTCCGCAGGCTGGTAAGCGAAAAATTTCCCCTGCCGGGAACCCTGAACCACAAACTGGTAAGATTGGGAATAAGGTACAGGCTGAGCACCAGCACGAGGGCGCAGAAAAACGAGTAGGTTAATATCGTTGGCGCGTTGTATTTTAGCCGCATTTCAAATATCCAGTTCAATCTCCACCGGGCAGTGATCCGAACCCATCACTTCGGGCCTGATTATGGAGTACTTTACCTTAGGCAGGAAAGCGCTGTCAACGCAGTTGTAGTCGATCCTCCACCCTATGTTCCGCTCCCGCACGCCCGGCCGGTACGACCACCAACTGTAATGGCCCGCCTCTCCGGGGTGGAAGTGGCGGAATGTGTCAACGTACCCCGCTTTGGTAAACTTGTCCATCCATGCGCGCTCTTCCGGCAGGTAGCCGGGGTTGCCTTCGTTCTGTTTGGGCCGGGCAAGGTCGATGGGCGTGTGGGCGATGTTGTAATCGCCGCAGAGCAGGAAGCGGCGCCCGTTCTTTACCAGCGAATTGCAGAGCCGCAGCATCGCGGCGCAGTATGCGAGCTTGTAATCGAGCCGCCTTCCGGCATCCTGCGAATTGGGAAAATAGGCGGTTATTAGCGTAAAGCCGTCGAACTCGGCAATCAGCGTCCTGCCCTCGTCGTCAAATTCGTCCTTGCCCATAAAACGCACTTCAAGCGGCGGCACCGCGCTGTAGATGGCGGCGCCTGAATAGCCCTTTTTTTTCGCACAGGCCCACCAGCTTTTATAGCACTTGCCCCCCGCCTCCAGTTCAAGCAGCTTCGGCGAAAGCTGGCCCGGCTCGGCTTTGGTTTCGTTCAGGCACAGCACGTCGGGGGCTTCTTTGGCGAACCAGCCCAAAAATCCGTGCTTCTCGACGGCGCGAATCCCGTTAACGTTCCAGGTGATAATCCGCATTACAGTACACCCAGGGCGATTTCCATCATATTGGTAAAGCCCTTTTCCCTGTCGACGGCAGTGGCATTTCCATGGCTGGAAAACAGATCGGAAATGGTAAGAAGGCAGGCTGCTTTTTTGCCCGTCACCTTCGCGTTGTGAAAGAGGGCAAAGCTTTCCATTTCCACAGCGATGCAGTTTTCTTCCCGCAATAGCTTGCGCCAGTACGGTTCGCCCGGGCCTTCGTCGGTATAAAAAACATCGCTGGAATGGACGGTTCCCTCGACCAGGGGTATCCCCAGCTTTGCCGCCGATTCCCTGAGCCTTTCGCACAGCCCGCCGTCCGGCTCAATGCGGCTGCCGGCAAACCCGTTCTGGCAGCGGGCAAAGGTCGATTCGCTGAAGGAATCGGTGACCAGCATCACGTCGAACAGTTTCAGCGTATCGCTGTAGCCCCCGGCGGAGCCAATCCTGACAATCGCGTCTACGTCGTAGACGGTATAGAGTTCGTATGAATAAATTCCGATTGAGGGCATCCCCATCCCGCTGCCCATAACCGACACGTTTTTTCCCTTGTACATGCCGGTAAAACCGAGCATCCCCCGAACCCGGTTAATTTCAACCGGGCTTTCCAGAAAAGTTTCGGCGATAAACTGCGCCCGCAGGGGGTCTCCCGGCATCAGCACCGTTTTGGCAATCTGCCCTTTTTCGGCGGCGTTATGGTGTGTAGGCAAAATAAGCTCCTTTTTTTGACAATGACATTTATGCACAATGAGGTCAAGGGCGAAGGCGGCCTCTGTTTTTCTTTGCGTCTTTGCGTGATATACTTTTTATTCAGGAGTGGGCCTATGGGAATGGTAAGTACGGAAATTACGCTGAAAAATATCGCCGATGTTTTCCGGGCCGAAGACGGCCATCTTAAAAAAGAGGACATCCGCCAGGCGGTAATCACGGCGGAGGTTGACACCGAAATAATGCAGCTCGTTATCACCGGGGAACTGCGCGAAAAACTGGGGCTTGCGGAAAAGGGTGAAGAAGCCGCCATTACCGTCGGCGGCCGGGAAATAATCTGCAAAAAGACCGAAGCGGTGGAAATTCACTGGAAAAACCGGTCTGTTGTCCTGAACACGCTTGCCGCGCCCGGCCTTGACAGAGTCGTGCTGGGCTCCTTTCCCCTCCAGTGCATGCGCCTTGCCGTTGATCCCGATGCCGGAGAAGTTATCGGCATCTTCGGCGAAAACGATGATCTGCTGGTTATGTAGCTATTAAAACCGGTGTTCCCGCTGGACGCTGATCCAGCGATCCACGGTAAATTTGTCAATCGCCCACCGGGAATTGAAGCGGCCGATACCCGACGCCTTGAGTCCCCCGAACATAACATGGGACTCATCGTTGATTGACTGATCGTTGACGTGCACCATGCCGGCTTCGATTTCCCTTGCAAGAACCATCCCGTGGTAGCGATCCCCGGTAAAGATGCTGCCGGAAAGGCCGCACTCGGTATTGTTGGCGGCGGCGACTGCCTTTTCTTCGCTATTAACGCGGATAACCGAACAAACCGGGCCGAATACTTCCTTACAGGATGACGGCATGTCGATGCTTACTCCGGTTAGTACCCACGGGTACACCAGATTCCCCTCGGTTTTCCCTTCCAGCGCCGCTTTCGCCCCCGCCTTTATGCTGACATTAACGATGTCCTCGATTTTCTTTGCCTGCGTGTTGTTGATAACAGGCCCGATAAACACCTCCGGCTCGCGGGGATCGCCCACCTTGAACTTTTTGGTCTCTTCGACAAGGGCTTCAACGAACCGATCATGCACGGCATCCATCACGATTACCCGGTTAAGCCCCATGCAGACCTGGCCCGCGTTAAAATTAACGCCGAACGCCGCTGCCCTGGCCGCACGTTCAACGTCCGCGTCGGCAAGAACGATCATCGCATTGTTGCCGCCCAGTTCCAGCGCAACTTCCTTTATCTGCCTGCCAGCCGCCTCGCCGACCCTTCTTCCCACGGCGGTCGATCCGGTAAAGGAAATGACGGCGGGAACGGGGTGGCTCACCATCGCGTCGCCGATATCCGAACCCCTGCCCGCAATGGCGTTGAAAAGCCCCGGGGGGAACGCTCCGCATTTTTCGATAATTTCGGCGATGCAGAAAGCCGAGCCGGGGCTGTCCGACGAAGGCTTGAGTACCACGCCGTTGCCCGTCGCAAGCGCCGGTACTATGGAACGCATGGTAAGGATAAAAGAAAAGTTCCACGGGGAAATGCTGCCCACCACGCCACGGGGAACGCGGTAAATGTAATTTTCCTTTCCGGGCATGTTGGAGGGGAGTATTTTTCCTTCCATCATCACGGGAAAGCCCATCGCCGAACGCACAAGGTCCTGTATCACGAAAATTTCCAGATCCGCTTTCGGCTTGACCGCGCCGGTTTCTTCCACCAGGCAGGCTTCAATTTCGGGGATCGCTTCGATAATTGCCTGAAGCAGCGCCCCAAGCGCGGCTTGCTTCTGTCCGGGCGGGGTCAGGGCCCATTCTTTCTGGGCCTTTGCCGCCGCCTGGTACGCGTCGTCTATATCCTGAAGACCGGCCGAACGGTATTTGTACAGTTCCTTTCCCGTAAAGGGGTCATAATTGGATAACATGCCGCCCCCGCTTCCCTCGCGCCATTTTCCGCCGATAAATTGCTGTGTGTATGCCTTCATGCGGGGTAGTATACCATTATTGCGCTCTTTGATGTACACTATACCCAGGCATGGACGGCAAGATTCTGAACAAACTAAAGGGAAAAACTACCCCAAAGATCAAGGAACCGGACGAATTTCGCGTTATCCTCCTAAACGACGACTACACGACGATGGATTTTGTGGTGGAGGTTTTAGTGGTTCTGTTCCACAAGGACCTGGAAGACGCCAACAGGATCATGCTGGACGTACACAAGAAGGGCAAGGGCATTGTGGGGCAGTACACCTGGGACATTGCCGCCACCAAGGTTGAGCAGGTACACGCGGCAGCGAGGGAAAATGAATTCCCCCTGCGGTGTATTGTGGAGCCGGTATAAATCGGAGATAATTGGGATATGAAAATTTCGGGCCATGTGCAGGCCATAATTGACGCGGCATATAACGAAGCGAGGGTGCGAAACCATGAGTACCTGACCTCGGAACATATTTTGTATGCGGCCCTTGCCTTTGACGAGGTACAGGGGGTGTTTGCCTCCTGCGGGGCGGACACCAACCAGATAAAGCACGGCATGGAAAACTACTTTGAGCAGAAGGTCCCCATCATTAAATCGACGGCGGAACCGACCCAGACCGTGGGTTTCCAGAGCGTGATCCAGCGGGCGCTGCTGCAGAGCCGCTCTGCCCAGAAGCAGATGATCGACGTGGCAGACATTCTCGTGTCCCTGTTTGACGAGGAACGCAACTACAGCGCCTATTACCTCCGCAAGGCGGGGATCAAGCGGCTCGATCTTCTCGACGTGCTGTCCCATGGGAGGGACGGCGGCGTGCTCGGCTATACCAAAAATCCGAATACGGACGACGGCAAATTCGGCCCCATGCCTGACGAAGATTTCGGCGAGGGGCAAAAGACAAAGGGTTCAAAAAAACCCGCCCTGGAACGCTTCGCATCCGACCTTACCGCCCTGGCGCGTGAGAACAAGCTGGAGCCGTTTATCGGCAGGCAGGACGAATTGGACCGCACCGTGCAGGTGCTCTGCCGCCGGATGAAAAACAATCCCGTCCATGTCGGCGATTCGGGGGTGGGAAAAACCGCCGTCACCGAAGGGCTTGCCCAGCGGATAGTTGCGGGCAACGTGCCGCCGGCGCTCAAAGACTTCTCGATTTTCGCCCTGGACATGGGAGCGCTGGTCGCCGGAACCAAGTACCGGGGCGACTTTGAGGAACGGGTCAAGCGGGTTATCGAGGAGATGCTGAAAAAAGAAAAGGCGATTCTCTTTATCGACGAGATTCATACCCTTGTCGGGGCGGGGGCGGTTTCCGGCGGCGCGATGGACGCTTCCAACATGCTAAAACCGGCGCTCACCCTGGGAAAACTCCGCTGCATCGGCTCCACCACCCACGAGGAATACGGCAAATATTTCGACAAAGACCGGGCGCTGTCGCGGCGCTTCCAGAAGATCGACATTAACGAACCGTCCGAGGCGGACGCCATCGCCATACTGAACGGGCTCAAGCCAAAGTACGAAGATTTTCACAAGGTGCATTACTCCGACTCGGCGATTGAGGCGGCGGTGCATCTTTCCGCACAGTTTATCACCGAGCGGCGGCTTCCCGACAAGGCCATCGACGTTATCGACGAAGCGGGCGCGCTTGCACGCATTGCCGCATACCAGCCGGTCGCAGAGACCGAGAGCGCGACCGCCACCGACGAGGCGAACAGCGTGATCGAAACCATCGAGATCGGCCTGCCGCTGATCGAAAGCGTCGTTTCAAAAATCGCCCGCATCCCCGAACGGTCGGTGGGCGAGAACGAAAAAGACAGGCTCCGCCTGCTGGAAGAAAAACTGCGCACGAGGGTTTTCGGGCAGGACGAGGCGATAGCGGCGGTGGCAAAGGCGGTTAAGCGGTCGCGGGCGGGCTTCCGCGCCGACGGCAAGCCGGTGGCGAATTTCCTCTTTGCAGGTCCTACCGGAGTCGGCAAGACCGAACTTGCCCGCCAGTTAGCCGACATCCTCGGCGTCGCCATGCTCCGCTTTGACATGAGCGAGTACCAGGAAAAGTACACCGTCTCGCGGCTTATCGGCTCGTCGCCGGGCTATGTCGGCTACGAAGACGGCGGCCAGCTTACCGACTCGGTACGAAAGCAGCCCCATGCGGTGGTGCTGCTGGACGAGATCGAAAAGGCCCATCCCGACGTTTACAACATTCTTTTGCAAATAATGGATTACGCCACCCTTACCGACAACCAGGGACGCAAGGCCGACTTCCGCAACGTCATACTGATAATGACCAGCAACGCCGGCGCGCGGGAGATCGGCAAGGGGCTTATCGGCTTTGGCGAACGTATCCAGGACGACAGCGCCGTGGACAGCGCCGTGGAGAGGATCTTCACGCCGGAGTTCCGCAACCGCCTGGACGCCGTCGTGCGCTTCGGCCACCTGTCCCGCGAGATCATGACGTCGATAGTCCGCAAGGAAATCGACCTGTTCGCCGTGCAGCTTGCCGAAAAAAACGTGCGCCTTACCGTTACCGGCGCCTGCGTGGAGCATCTTGCCGAAGAAGGCTACTCAAGGGAATTCGGCGCGCGCAACGCCGGCAGAATAATCGAAGAAAAGATCAAAAGTTTCTTTGTCGATGAAGTGCTCTTCGGGCAGCTCAGCCAGGGCGGCAGCGCAACAGTAGACTGGCGCGACGAATATTGCATCGACATTGAAGAAACAATCCTCGAACCACAAGAAGCATGAAGTTCGATATTTCATCTCCGTGCCTCTGTGCCTCCGTGTGAGTATTCAGGAAAATAGATGGTTATCGGTCCTGACCCGGATTTTCCGTATTTAACCGAAAACGACCGCTTCTCCTTCCCTCCCCCGCAGGAATGGGAGGGCAGCATTATCGCCGCCGGGGGCAACCTTTCGCCGGGAATGCTCCTCTCCGCTTACGAGCAGGGCATATTCCCCTGGTACGGCCCCGAAGACCCGATTCTCTGGCAGTCCCCCGACCCCCGCATGGTGATCTATCCTGAAAAACTCCACATTTCCCGCTCCATGCGAAAAATTCTTGTAAGCGGCCGCTATGAAATCGCCATAAACCGCGATTTTGCCGCCGTCATCCGCCATTGCGCCGAAACGTTCCGTCCCGGACAGGACGGAACGTGGATATCAGCCGACATCATCGAGGCATATTGCGAGATGCACCGCCTGGGCTGGGCAATATCGGCGGGCGCGTACATGGGAGGCGAACTTGCCGGGGGCTGCTACGGCATCCGCATCGGAGACGCTTTTTTCGGCGAGTCGATGTTCTCGCAAAAGCCCAACGCCTCCAAAGCCGCTTTTCTCTGCCTGGCACAAAGCCTGTTCGCAAACGGCGCTCAGTTCATCGACTGCCAGGTCCCCACTGACCACCTCGCCAGCCTCGGCGGAGAAGAACTAAGCCGCAAAGATTTTATCGCCCTGCTGAGAGGAATTGTTCGCTGATTTCACACAGAGGCACAGAGGCACAGAGAAGAAAAGTAGGAGTTAGGAGTTTTAGTTTCCTTTTTTCCTACTTCCTACCTCCTCCGTGCCGCCGTGCCTCCGTGTGAGATATTGGGCATGAGGTTCTTCCAATACGACCACTACCCACTGACCACTTCTTCCACTAAACTACTCCCATGCTTCCCGGAATTACTGCTGTGGCTTTTGATCTTGACGGAACCCTCTACCCCAATTACCGGCTGTATGTCCGGCTGACGCCGCTTTTGCTCAGGCACTGGCGGCTCATGATCGCCTTTGGCAGGGCCAGAAACCATATCCGCAGAGAGCAGGAAGAATCTCCCTCGTCTTTCAGAGACGATTTTTACGGCTACCAGGCGCGGCTTACCGCCGACAGGCTGAACGCGCCGCCTGAGCAAATCCGAGAGTCGCTTGAGCGCCTTGTCTACAAGGGCTTTGTTCCCCACTTTCTGAAAATAAAAACCTTCCCCCATGTGAGCGAAATGCTTGCGGAACTGAAGGCGGCAGGGCTAAAACTCGGCCTTATGTCGGATTTTCGCCCGGAGGAAAAGCTGAAAAACCTCGGCATCGCCGACGGCTGGGACGCGATTCTATGCTCGGAAAAGACCGGCGCGCTCAAACCCGCCTTACGCCCCTTTGTCCGCCTTTCCGAAGAGCTTGGATGCCCCCCCGAACAGATACTCTATGTGGGCAACAGCTACCGGTATGACGTACTTGGGGCCGCCAGGGCGGGGATGAAGACGGCGCTGATTGCCGGCGCCGGCAGGCAAAAAAAGGCATTTCCCGCTGCCAATTTTACCTTCCGCAACTATCGCCAATTATGTGATTTTGTGCTACACTAAGTATTATGGAGTCTTTTGGTATCGCGAACCTGATAACCTTGGGCATTGTTGTCCTTGTCCTGATCTTCTTCCGGCTTTTGGACAAGAGCAACCGCTCCCTTGAGAAAGCGCGGAAATACGCTGAACGGTGCAAAGAAGACATCGCCGCCTTTGTTGATGAAAAAAGGGAACTTATCAAGGGTTACGGTATCGGCCTGGAAGTGGAACGAAAAGCCGCTGCGGAGCTGATGCGGCGCATCCAGGTACTCACCAGGGAGGAACTGGCGCAAAAAGTCGACGCCCTGTCGCAGATTGACGAACGGATCCGGCTCTACGACGCTTCCCTGGAGGAACTTGTCCAGATGACCGGCAGGGTTCAGGAAAACCTCAACAGAATCCGCGATGAATCCTCCTTCGTGGAAAGCGTCGGGAAGCGGGTTAGCGATATAAGGGAAAAGGTTGAGGATGCCGAAAGCGAGATCGGATCGATAAACGAAAAACTCGGCGCCATTGAGGAACACTTTGTGCGGGAAAATGACTCGGCGCTTGGACAGGCGGTTGAAGACGCAATATCCTCCGCCCGCTCGGCGGTGATGGATTTTGAGGCAAACGCCCAAGCAATTGAGCGGAAAATCGACAAATACCGGGAAGCGATAGAAACGCTGGAAAAAGACAGGGAAAACAGGCTGGCACGGGACGAGGGGCGAATCGAAAGACTCCTCGCCGAGGCGATCGACCGGGCGGGCAGCAGGGCGGATAAAGTCGAAGACGCGGCCCTCGCAAAACTCCGCGATCAGGCGCAGGAACGGCTCAACCATATCAAGTCAAACTTTGAGGAAAAAATACGGGGCGTCCAGGATACCGTCAAGACAAAACTCGGCGAAGTCCAGGATCAGCTAAAAAACGGCCGCGAAGAATGGAAAGCCGAAACTGCCGCGTTCGAAGCGCGCCAGAAGGTGTACAGCGACGACTGGAAAAAAGACCTGCAGGACCTGACCGCCTTCGCCAAGCAGCAGCGGGAAGAATGGAACAAAGACATCGGCCAATTTACCGGCCTTGCCAAACAGCAGGCCGAGGAGCTTGACGGCGCAATCAAGAAGCAGCGGGAAGATTGGGAAGCATCCTGCCGGGATATCGGGCAGGAGATAATCGCTGCGGCAGAACATAAGCTGGAAGAGTACCGGCTGGCGCAGGATGAGCAGTTCAACCAGCTTTCCGGCGTATCAGGTGACATAAACAGGCTCGAGGAAGAACTGCGGCAGTCGATGCAGGAGGCGATAAACCGGGTAAACGGCGATTTTGCCCGCTATGGCGAGGACATCCGGGGCAAATGGGAGGGAATCAGCGGGGAATTCAACGGCCATTTGGAAACGGTACGGGGAGATCTCGCCGGGGTAGACCGCGAATTATCGGTAATCAAGGAAAAATCGTTTGAAAATGTCTCCATTAAGCTCAAGGGCTTTGAGGATGAATTCCTGGCGAACCTTTCAAAACGAAGCGCCGAAATCGACAGCCAGCTTGCCTCGTGGCAGGAGGATCTGGGCGAAAAGCTGGGAGCGACCGCCAAAGAGGCGCTCCGCCAGAGCCAGCAGGATACGGAAACGCGGATACGCTACATGGAAACCTCCTCGGAGAATTTCCGCAAAGAAATTGAAGAATGGCAGGCCAAATACAGCACCGCCATGAAAGAGCTGGACAGCTCAATGGAGGACACCCGCCACCGCAATAACGTGCTTGTCGAGGAAAATACTGCAAACATAACGGCGGTGCGCAACTCGCTGGAAGAGGTTCGGAAGGAAATTGCCGCTCAAACAAAGCTTTTCGAGCGAACGGACACGCTGAAAGCGGAACTTGACCGCCATGTCGAGGACATGAGCGGCAATATTGAGCGGATTTCTCAGCTAAAAAACGAAATAACCCGCTTCGAAAACCAGTTTGCCCAGATAAAACGCCTGGAAGACGAAGTAAACGCCAAAATGACCCGCTTCATGTCGGAAAAACACCGCATCGAGCAGATGGAAACCGACTTTAACCGCCTTTTGCAGACATCCAGGTCGGTTGAGGAAAAACTTTCCCAGGTTTCCAACTCGGACGACATTCTGCAGACCATGCAGGTGCAACTGCGCCGCCTCGACGACGTAATAAAGGAAACCGAGGAAAAATACCAGCGCGTTGAACGAAAAAGCAAGACCATGCTGGAAACCACCAACGGCATCGACCGGAACTTCAAGATGCTGCAGGAAGAAGAGGCCACCGTCAAACGGCTGAGCGATACCGTCGCCATACTCCAGACAGAGCTGGATTCCGTCCAGAAATCCGTTGAAACCCTCAACGCCGAAAACGAAAAGGCGCGGGACGCCGCCGACAAACTCTCCACGCTGGACGATTCCGTCAAATGGCTGGAAAAGCGGATAGCCGAGATGAACGCCGCCCGGGAGAGCCTGGCGCGCATGGCGACAGAACTGCAAAACCTGGACAAAGACGCTCAAACCCAGCTCAAACTGACCCGCTCCCTGCTTGACCGCGAGACGGGAAAGATGGCCGGACGGGGGGGCGGCAAGGGAACGGACGAAGGAGCGCCCCCGCCCAGGGACCGGGAAAACATAATCAATCTCAAACGCAAGGGCTGGAGCATTGACGAAATTGCCCGGACTATGGGCATCTCCAGAGGCGAAGTGGAACTTACACTTGAAATAGGTATGAAAGACGCCTAAAAACGCATTGAAACCCGCAGAACCCTTGACGAACAGCGAAAAGTGACATAAACTAAAGGATATGAAAAGGTCGAAGCTGTATCTGCTTTTAGTTCCCTTCCTGTTCGCTGCCTGCAAAACTCCGCCGGCGGCAATCAGGGACGAACCTGTAGAGGATTGGGCCGTCACTGGGGAGCATACCCCGGAACAAGATCACGGTATTCACGCGGAAGTGAGCCAGGAAGTGTATGATAGCACACTGGCCGAAGTGCAGCGATTTATTGACAACCTGAACAAGACGATCTCTGGCAAAGATTATGCAAGCTGGAGAAATTACCTGTCGGAAGAATATTTCGAACAGATATCATCGCCTGAGTTTTTGGCAAACGCTTCGGAATCGCCCGCGTTAAAATCCAAAAAAGTCGTATTGCGAACACCGAGCGACTATTTCATGAACGTTGTTGTTCCTTCACGCGCCAATAGCCGCGTGGACGAGATAGATTTTGAAACCGAAAACTTTGTCCGGGCGTATTTTTTAAACACCAGGACTGTAAGGGGAGAAGGCAACGAAGTCAGAACCGAAACAAGGCGTCTGCGTGTGTACGAGCTGATAAAAATTGACGATAATTGGAAAATTGTTAATTAGATTGTAATTTATAAGGAGAGAAGCAATGTTGATTTTAAGGCGTTTTTCTATTTTGATTATTGCAGCCCTTGTTGCCGCACCGGCGATCATGGGCCAGTCCGGCAGTTCAAGTTCGGAAATGACCGTCGAAGAAGCCTATATGCAGGAAGCGATTGAAATGATGATCATTCGCGAAACCAGCAGGTCGAACAGCCGGGAACAAAAAATGATCGCGCTGGAATACATCGGACACGCCCTGGACAGGGGAAACACCAGCGAAGAAATTCGCCAGACTTTGGAGTTCCTTTCCATGGAAGGGACGATGAACAGAGTTAGAGAGGGCGGGCGGCTGATGAACGACTACCCCGAAGTTCGCCGTATGGCGGCAAAGCACCTGGGAACGCTGGGGACGCCGGAAGCAAAAGCCGCCCTTATCAGGATATGCACCTCCGAAAACGAACCGATGGTATTGCAGGAAGCGGTCAAATCGCTCGGCACCATTGGCACAAACGATAACGACGAAGCGGTTAATGCCATTGTCTGGATAGCCAACAGGTTCAACAATACCACGGCCCCCGACAACCTCCTTGCCCTTTCTGCGGTTGACGCTCTGGATAAAATTGCCCAGAAAAACAACGGTTTTAAGGACCCCGGCGCAATCCAGCTCCTTATCAGAATATCGGAAGGCCCCTACGCCATGCCGGTCAAGGAACGGGCAAAACAGGCTTTAATCGATCTCCGCCGCTACACCGCCCAGGGCATGCGCGAAGAAAGAGAACGCAACCAGTAGAAGAGAATTTTAACTAAATATTCTCACGCCAAGACGCAAAGATCGCAGAGAGTAATGTGTATTTGAGAATTCATCTTTACTTCTTCGCGTTCTCTGCGTCTCTGCGTGAGGAATTTGGGGATTCATTTATTCATTAATCCGCATTATCTCATCACGAATCGCGGCGGCCTGTTCGAACTCAAGTTTTTTGGCGTGTTCCAGCATTTCATTTTCCAGCGCCTTGATTAACTGCTTTCGCTGGGCGGGGATCAGCACGTTGTAGGATTTTTTAAGCACTTCGATGGAAGCCGAAGCGGCGCTGTCCGCCTCCTCGGCATGGCGGACAAGGATGTCGGCGATGGCCTTTTTTACCGTCGCCGGCGTTATGCCGTGCTGCTTGTTGTAGGCGATCTGGATTTCGCGGCGGCGGTTGGTTTCCGCTATCGCCGTTTCCATCGCATCGCTCATCTTGTCGGCGTACATGATCACCTTGCCCGCGGCGTTCCGAGCAGCCCGCCCGATTATCTGCACCAGGCTCGTCAGCGATCGCAAAAAGCCGATCTTGTCCGCG
>Ga0082212_10004035_pt1 | contig 20571 bp, 16 predicted proteins | sample TergutNt197P3_FD_71548 | JGI IMG/M metagenome (GOLD analysis project Ga0082212, IMG submission 71548) | Neocapritermes taracua P3 segment gut microbial communities from Petit-Saut dam, French Guiana - Nt197 P3 | ecosystem: Host-associated > Arthropoda: Insects > Digestive system > Gut ... | reverse complement strand
CGCACGGGGGTGCCCATGGCCCGGCGGGGGCCGCCCTCCCCACCAGGCCCCCCCCCGAGGGGGCGGGGGGCCCCGCGACGCCCCCCCGGTGCCGTCGGGGGCCCCGCCGTGGCTGCCTCGCTCACGGCGCGATCGCCTTCAGATCACCCTGCACCGAGGTGAGGATGGTCTTCGGGTCGCTGGTGCGCAGCGCCTGGAGCTGGCTGTTGAACTCCGTGATCACTGCGGCGATCCCGTTGAGCGGCGGGACGCCCTGGGCGTAGGCGGCTCCGTCGAGGAACGCCGCCTGGGCCGGGAACTCCGCCTTCCACTGGTCGGCGACCGACTTGATGGACGGCATGACGCCGAAGCCCTTCGCGAAGGCCATCTGCTGCTGGTCGGAGATCAGGAACTTCACCAGGTCGAGCGCGGCGTTCTGGTGGTGCGAGTCGGCGGCGATGCCCCAGCAGTTGGTGAACTGCAGGGTGCCGGCCCCGCCAGGACCCTTGGGCAGCGGCACGACGGCGTACTTGACGTTCGGGTAGTCGGCCTGCATGGCCCCGACGATCCAGTTGCCCTCGATCGTCATGGCCGCCTTCTGGGTGCCGAACGCCTCGCCGCCCCAGCCGGCGCCGACGTCGGACGCGAACTTGTACGCGCCGGTCGCGAGCATGGACTTGACGAAGGTGAGGGCCTGCACGTTGGCGTCGGAGTCGACTGCCGCGTGCCCGTCCTTGTCGACCAGCCCGCCGCCGGCCTGGGCCATGAACGCGCCGATGCGCGCCCACTCCGGGGTCGTGACCAGGCCGGTCTGCCCGCCGGTGGTGAGCTTCTGGGCGTCGGTCTTGAGCTGGTCCCACGTGGTCGGGTAGTCGGCCGAGGTGAGCCCGGCCTTCTGCCACGCGTCGGTGTTGATGATCAGCTGCAGCGTCGAGAAGTCCTTCGGTGCGCAGTAGAACTTGCCGCCGTAGCTGAACGAGTCGACCAGCGTCGGGTAGAAGTTCGACTTGTCGAGCTTGTCGCCGTAGGCCTCGAGGGACCCGTTGGCGGCGTACCCGGCGAACTGGTCGGTGCTGACGTAGAACACGTCCGGCGGCGACCCGGCCGCGAAGCCCTGGCTGAGCTGCTGCACCAGGTCGGAGGCGACGGTCAGGTTGGCCGTCTTGCCGGACTGCTTGTCCCAGGCGGCGAGCGCCGCTGTGACCGACTGCGTCTCGGCGTCGCCGGAGGACCCGATCAGCACGCTGAGCGGTCCGGCGGCGTCGGTGGCCGTCGGGCTGGAGCCGCCGGAGAAGCCTCCGCCGCCGCCGCAAGCGGCGACGAGGGCGAGCACCGTGGCGCCCGCGGCACTGGCCACCAGTAGGCGCCGCGGGGACGTGGCGCGGAACCAAGAGGTCGTCCTTGACATCGTGGGACTCCTTCGGAGGGTTGATGGTCCCGGCCTAGACCGGGACCTGGCTGGTCGCACGCACGACGAGCCGGGGTTCGATGAGCACGTGACGGTCGGCCGCGCTCATGGTGACCCGCTGGTCGGCGGGCCGCATCTGGGACAGGAGCAGCCCGACGGCGCGGGCGGCGACGCGGTCGACCGGTTGGGCGACGCTGGTCAGGTCGACGGCTCGGGCGACAGGGGTGTCGTCGAAGCCGGTGAGGGCCACGGCGGGTCGCCGGGGCCGGGTGTGGGCGAGGTCGCGGATGGCGGCCATCGCGCCGAGGGCGATCGAGTCGGAGACGCACACCAGGGCGGTGACGTCGTCGTCGGCGAGGACGTCGGCGGCCGCGGCCATCCCGGTGGGGACGCCGTCCTCGCAGCGCCGCACGAGGGGCGGCGCGGCGGTGGGGACGGTGCGGAGGGCGTCGAGGTAGCCGGCGTACCGGTCGTCGCCGACGCCCGATCCCTCGGGCCAGCCGAGGAAGGCGATCTTGCGGTGCCCGGCGTCGAGCAGGTGCCGCGTGGCCGCGTGGATCCCGGAGCGGCCGTCGATGTCGATCCAGGCGTGGTCGGCGGCGGACCTGTCGCCGTCCCACGGGCGGCCGAACGTGACGAAGGGGATGGCCTGCTCGGTGAGCCAGCGGGTGCGGCCGTCGCCCGCGTGCGTGTTGGCGAGCACGAACCCGTCGACGCCGGCCGTGGAGTGCAGGTTCTGGTACTCGCGGACCTCGTCGGCGTCGTCGCCGGAGGTGAAGAGCATGATGCGCAGGCCGGCCTGCTGGGCGACCTCGGTGAGCGCGTGGAGGAACCGGTCGAGCACCTGGCCGCTGATGCCGTCCGAGGCGGGCGGCACGCGCAGGCCCAGCACCCAGGAGCGGCGGGTGCGCAGCTGACGTGCGGCGACGTTGGGGCGGTACCCGAGCTCGTCGATGGCGGCCAGCACGCGGTCGCGCGTCGCGTCGGCGACGACGTGCGGTGCGTTGAGCACGTTGGAGACGGTCTGGCGCGACACCTCGGCGCGCTCGGCCACGGTCTCCAGCGTGGGCCTGGCCCGGTGCGCCATCCCTCCGCCTCCTCGCGGTCCCGATCGTTTGAACGATCTAAGAACGGACGCTAGCGTGGTCGATTGGATCGTTCAACACGGACCGCCCGGGGTGCGTCGAATCGTGACCTGGGCCGCGTCGAAGGAGTCGCACCATGGCCGAGGTCCAGCCCTTCCTGCACGATCTGCTCGTCACGCTGCGCGCACCCAGCCAGGTGTGGTGCGACCGTGACGGGCAGGTGCGCCCGGACGGCGTGCAGGGCATCTACCACGCGGACGTGCGCGTGCTGTCGCAGGCGGTGGTCCATGTGGGCGGCGCCGAACCCGAGTCCGTCGCCGCCGGCGGCACGGGCCCGGGCACGTTCGAGGCGTCGTCGGTGCTCCGCTCGATCGACGGGCCGGGGGCCGACCCGACCACGATGCTGCGGCGGCGCCGCACCGTGGAGCCGGGCCGGGTGAGCGAGGAGCTGGAGGTCTCCTGCGGCACGGCCGAGCCCGTGTCGGGGCAGCTGACGCTGCACCTCGCCTCCGACCTCACGCGCACCGAGGCGGTCAAGCAGGGCCTGCCGACCACGCCCCGCGCGCCGGAGCGCACCGACGACGGCGTGCGCTGGTCGGACGGCGAGGGCGCCGAGGTCACGGTCATGGCACCGGGCGCCACGATCACCAGCGACGAGCGCGGCGCCACGCTCGCGTGGGACGTCCAGGCCTCCCCCGGCCGCCCGGTCACCGTCACGTGGTCGGCCGCGAGCCGCGTGCCCGGCGTCGTCGACGCGCCTGCCTCCGGCGCGCCCGAGTGGGCCGTGCCCGAGGTCGACGCCGACGACCGCCGCCTGCCCGCCCTGGTCGCCCGCTCCCTGGCGGACCTGGAGGGCCTGCGCATGACCGCAGGCTTCGCGCCGGACGACACGTTCCTGGCCGCGGGCGCCCCGTGGTTCTTCACGCTGTTCGGCCGCGACTCGATCTGGGCCGCACGCATGCTGCTGCCCCTGGGCACCGACCTGGCCCGCGGCACGCTGCGCACGCTGGCCGCACGGCAGGGCACCAAGGACGACCCGAAGACGTCCGAGCAGCCCGGCAAGATCCTGCACGAGGTGCGCAGCCAGGAGCTCAAGGGCGAGGGCGGCATGACGCTGCCTCCGCTGTACTACGGCACGGTCGACGCCACGAGCCTTTGGATGTGCCTGCTGCACGACGCCTGGCGCTGGGGCATGGCCGACGCCGACGTCGAGGCCCTGCTGCCCGCGCTCGACGGCGCGATCGAGTGGACGCTCGAGCACGGCGACAACGACGGCGACGGGTTCCTCGACTACGCCGACGCCACCGGGCACGGCCTGTCGAACCAGGGCTGGAAGGACTCGGGCGACTCGATCCAGTGGAACGACGGGCGCCTCGCCGAGGGGCCCATCGCGCTCTCGGAGGTGCAGGCGTACGCGCACGAGGCGGCGCTGGGCGCGGCCGAACTGCTCGACGCGTTCGGCCGCCCCGGCTCGCAGGAGCTGCGCGACTGGGCCGCCGCGCTCAAGCAGCGCTTCCGCGACAAGTTCTGGCTGCACGACGCCGACGGCCCGTACGTCGCGATCGCCCTGGACCGCCACGGTGCGGCGGTCGACTCGGTGGCCTCGAACATGGGACACCTGCTGGGCACCGGCATCCTCGACCCGGACGAGGAGCGCGCGGTCGCCCGCCGCCTGGTGTCGGCGGACATGAGCTCGGGCTACGGGCTGCGCACCCTGTCGACCACCGCGTCGGGGTACTGGCCGCTCGGCTACCACCGCGGCTCGGTGTGGACGCACGACACCGCGATCGCCGTGCTGGGCCTGGCCAAGGCGGGCCTGGGCGCCGAGGCCGGCGTGCTGGCCCGCGGGCTGCTCGAGGCGGCGCCGCACTACGACTACCAGCTGCCCGAGCTGTTCGGCGGCAACTCCGACGACGACGGCCCCCGCCCCCTCCCCTACCCGGCGTCCTGCCACCCCCAGGCGTGGTCGGCGGCGTCGTCCGTCGCGATCCTCACCGCCGCCCTGGGGCTGGAGCCGACGTCCGACGGCGGCCTGACCGCCACGCCGCCGGAGCCCTCGGCCGTCGGCGCGCTGACCGTGGACGGCCTGAGGGTGGGCACCCGCAGCTTCCGCGTGAGCGCCCACCCCGGCTCTACTCCGGTGATCGAGTCCTCCGGCGGCGCATGACCTCGCGCAGAAGCGACGCGCCCTCCGCAACCTGACCCAGGTGCCCCAGCTTGTCGGGGTTGGTCACGCTGCGGATGGCCTGCACGCGGCCGTCGGCGATGTCGAGGGAGATGGACCCGCCCACGCGCCCGGCACCGTCGGTGAGCAGCGCGCCGGGCTGGGCGTTGATGTCGCGCTCGTCGAGCGTGCCGTCCACCTCGTCGAGCATCGAGGCCATGACGGCCAGGATGCGCGCCACCTTCTCGACGCCGAAGAACCGGCCCTTGCCCCACAGGGGGCCCTTGCCGCCGGCGTCGGCGGCCATCTGGACGTCGGCCGCGAGCAGCTCGCGCAGCGAGTCGAGGTCGCCGTGCCGCATGGCGTCGAAGAACCGGGCGGCGAGCTCGGAGCGCTCGCGCCGGTCGGCCTCGAAGCGCGGCCGGCCGTCCTCCATGTGCCGGCGCGCCCGCGACGCGAGCTGCCGGCACGCGGCCTCGGTGCGCCCGACGGCGGAGGCGACGTCGTCGAACCCGAAGCCGAACACGTCGTGCAGCACGAACACCGCCCGCTCGAGCGGGCTGAGCCGCTCGAGCAGCAGCAGCGCCGCGGTGGACAGGGAGTCGGCGAGCTGGGCGGCACGCTCGGGCTCGGAGTACGGGTCCTCGAGCAGCGGCTCGGGGAACCACGGGCCCGGGTACTCCTGCCGCTGCACCCGGGCCGAGCGGAGCACGTCCAGCGCGACCCGGGTGACGACGGTGGACAGGTAGGCCCGCGCGGACACCGGCTCGACGCCCGAGGCGTCCCACCGCAGCCAGGTCTCCTGGACGGCGTCCTCCGCCTCGCCCACGCTGCCGAGCAGGCGGTAGGCGATCGAGAACAGCAGCGGGCGCAGCTCCTCGAACTGCTCGGACCGGGCGGTCGTGGCGGTCATCCGACCAGGCTGCCCGGGTCGGGCGCGGCTGTCGCGCCGGGGTGCGACGCGGCGGCGGCGAGCACCCGGCGGCGTGCGCGCGACGGCGGCGCCCACACCGACCCGGGCTTGCGTGCCTCCTTCGCGAGCGCGCTCACGGTGCTGCGGCACACCCACTCCTTGGCGGACGCTGCGGCGCCGCCCCCGACGAACGCCGGCACGGCGACATCGGTGGACCGCGCGAGCTGCGCGACCGCGCCGTGGCGGCCCACCGAGACGCACTGCCCGAAGAACAGCGTCTCGAGCGGACGCGGCGCGGCGCCGGCGATGCGCGCCAGCACGGTCTCGGCGGCCTGCATCCCCAGCGGGATGGCGGCCTGGCAGCTCATCCGCTCGGGCACGCCCGACGGAGCGACGGCGTCGCCCGCGCCGACGATGCGGTCGCTGTCGACGCTGGTGAGCGTCTCGTCGGCCAGCAGCCGGCCGGCGTGGTCGGTGGTGAGCCCGCTGTCCCAGGCGAGGTCCGCGGGCTCGAAGCCGGCCGCCCACACCGTGACGCGGGCGGCCACGTGCGTGCCGTCGTCGAGGTCGACGCGGTCGGCGCCGACGCGGGCCACGTGCGCGCCCTCGACCACCGTGACGCCCAGGCCCACGAGCTGCCGGCGCAGCGAGCGCCGCCCCGGCTCGCGGAAGTAGGGGGCCAGCGCGCTGCCGGCCACGAGCGTGACGTCGCGCCCCTGCTCGGCGAGCTCGGAGGCGATCTCGACGCCCGTGGGCCCGCCGCCCACGACGACGACGGGGGTCTCGCCGTCGGCGTCGAGCGCGGCGCGCAGGCGCTTGGCCCGCTCGAGGGTGGCCACGGGGTAGGCGTGCTCGGTCACGCCGGGGACGCCGCCGTCGGACGCGTGGCTGCCGACGGCGTAGACGAGGTAGTCGTAGGCGAGCTCCTCGCCGCCGGCGAGCGTGACGCGGCGGGCGGCCGCGTGGATGGCGGCAGCCTCCCCGACGACGACGCGCACACGGTCGGCGAGGACGGCGGAGAAGTCCCGCTCGGGGTCGTAGGTGTCCGCGACGAGCTGGTGCAGGCGGATGCGTTCCACGAACCGGGGGCGTGCGTTGAGGAGCGTGACGTCGACGTCGTCGCGCCGGGTGAGGCGGTTGGCGGCCATGACGCCGGCGTAGCCGCCGCCGAGGACCAGGACATGGGTGCGCATGGTGGCTCCAGATCCGGGGGGCGCCTGGTGCGCCCTCTCGGAGAGTGGACGATCCAGCGGAGCCCGGTGTGACATCGCGTCTGGGGTTGACAGGACCGGGTGCTGGCCGAAGAATCCGTCCTGTTCTGACAGCGTTGTCACATCTCTCTTCATCGACGAAGGGCAGGACCAATGTCCGTGCACAAGAACGGCGGCAGACCCCTGTGGGGCGCCGCCGCGGCGCTCGTCCTCGCGGCGACCGCAGTCGGGGCCACGGCCGGGACGGCGTCCGCCGCCCCCGACGCGAGCCCCGTCACGCACCCGGCGGACTACGTGAACCCGTTCATCGGGACCACGCACTACGGCAACACCTATCCCGGCGCGGTCACTCCGTTCGGCATGCTCTCCTGGAGCCCCCAGACCTCGCGCGGCAACCAGTACAACAACCCGGCCCCGGGCGGTTACGACGGCAACGCGACCACGATCCGCGGCTTCAGCCTCACCCACCTCAACGGCGTCGGCTGCTCGGGCGCGAACGGCGACATCCCGATCATGCCGATCGCCGGCGACGTGACGTCGTCGCCGTCGCTCGACTTCGGCGACACCACGTACGCGAGCAAGTTCTCGCACGCGAACGAGACGGCGTCGGCCGGGTACTACAAGGTGGGCCTGGACAACGGCACCACGGCCGAGCTGACCGCCACGCCACGCACCGGCACGGGCGAGTTCACGTTCCCGGCCGGCAAGGACGCCAGCATGCTGTTCCGGACGTCGCTCTCGGAGAGCGGCAGCACGGACGCCACCGTCACGGTCGACCCGGCCACCCAGACGGTCACGGGCTCGGTCACCGCCGGCAACTTCTGCGGCCCGCAGTCGAGCAACAACCGGCACGCGAGCTACACGCTCTACTTCACGGCCCACTTCGACACCGCCTTCGCGAGCCAGGGCACGTGGACCAACCAGACCCTCACCCCGGGCAGCACCAGCGCCCACGGCGGGTCGGGCTTCACGGGCAGCGGCGACCCGGTGCCCAGCCAGGGCTCGGGCGCGTACGTCACGTTCCCGGCGGGCACGTCGCACGTGCAGGCCAAGGTGGCCGTGTCCTACGTGAGCCTCGCGAACGCCGAGGCCAACCTCGCGGCCGAGAACGGCACGGGCGTCAACTTCAACGCCGTGCACTCCCAGGCCGTCGCCGCGTGGAACAAGGCCCTGAGCGCCATCCAGGTCTCCGGCGGCACCGAGGACCAGCGCCACACCTTCTACACGGCCTACTACCACACGATGCTCGAGCCCACGCTGACCAGCGACGTCGACGGCCGCTACCTCGGCTCCGACATGAAGGTCCACGCCCTGGCGGCCGGGCAGCAGGCCCAGTACGGAACCTTCTCCGGGTGGGACCAGTACCGCGCCCAGGTGCAGCTCCTGGCCCTCACCAACTCCCGCGTGGCGAGCGACTACGCCCAGTCGATGAAGAACTACGCCGACCAGGCAGGCGGCGAGTGGGACCGCTGGCTGCTCGAGAACGGCAAGACGAGCGTCATGTCGGGCGACCCGGCAGCCGCCGCCGTCGCCGGCATCTACGCGTTCGGCGGCCGGTCGTTCGACGTGCAGGGCGCCTTCGACTCGCTGGTCAAGGCGGCCACCGTGCCCACGGCCAACGACGCCAGCAGCGCCGGCTGCAACGTCGAGTGCGTGGGCGAGCGCCCCGCCCTCGACCAGTACCTCAAGCTGAGCTACGTCCCCGCGGACAACTGCCACTGCTGGGGCGGCGCCGCCGAGACCCTCGAGGACGCCGCGGCCGACTTCGGCCTGTCGCAGCTCGCCACCGCGCTCGGCGACACCGCGAACGCCCAGACGTTCGCGCAGCGCGCCGGCAGCTGGTCCAACGTGTTCGACCCGAACGCCACGCCCGACGGCGGCTACATGCGCAACCGCAACAGCGACGGCAGCTGGGTCGGCACCTCGTTCTCGCCGAGCACCGGCAACGGGTTCGTCGAGGGCTCCAGCGCCCGGTACACATGGATGGTCTACTCCGACGTCGCCGGCCTCGCCGCGGCCATGGGCGGCAACGACAAGGCGGTCTCCCGCCTCGACGCGTTCTTCCGCACGCCCGACGGCCAGCTCGACTTCTCGGCCAACGACGACACCCGGTACGACCCGACCAACGAGCCCGACATCAACGCGCCCTACCTGTACGACTACCTGGGCGCGCCGGCCAAGACGCAGGAGACGGTCCGCGGCGAGATGGACCAGCTCTGGACCAACACCACGGGCGGCATCCCGGGCAACGACGACGCCGGCACCATGTCGTCCTGGTACGTCTGGTCCGCGCTGGGCATGTACCCGCAGGTGCCCACCCGCGCCGACCTGGTGCTCACCGCACCGCTCTTCCCGCGCGCCGTGGTGCACACGGGCTTCGGCACCACCATCCAGGTGAACGCGCCCGGCGCGTCGTCGGCCAACAAGTACGTCCAGGGGCTCGCCGTCAACAACGCGGCCTCGACCAAGACGTGGGTCCCGGCGTCGTTCGTCCAGTCCGGGGGCAAGCTCGACTACACGCTCGGCGCGACGCCGTCGGCCACGTGGGGCACCGCCGCCACGGACGCCCCGCCGTCGTTCCGCGACGGCGAGGCCCCGTTCTTCACCTCGCCCAAGACGAGCTCGGTGAAGGTGCAGCCGGGCGAGAGCGCCACCGCCGAGATCGGGGTCTCCACGATCGCCGACCACGCGATCGACGCGCGCTGGACCGCGGCCGCACCGGCCGGTCTGACCGTCACGCCGTCCTCCGGCACCGTCGCGCTCGCCGCGGGCGGCTCCGGCACGGCGTCGCTGCAGATCACGGCCGACGCCGGCACCAAGGCCGGCGTGTACACCGTCCCGCTGACCTTCAGCGCCGACGGCGGCACCCGCGTCCCGCCGCTCTCGATCTCCGTGACGGTGGGCGTGCGCGGCACGGTGACCTGGCTGGTCAACAACCAGGGCATCTCGGCCGACGACACCAACCCCGCCGCCAACTTCGACTCCGGCGGCTGGAGCTACTCCGCTGCGGCGCTCGCGAGCGTCGGCGTGGTGCCCGGCGGCCCCGTCACGGCGGCGGGCTTCACGTTCACGATGCCCGACGTCGCCCCCGGCGCCCCCGACAACATCCAGGTGGGCGGCGGCGACCAGGTGATCGACGTGACCCCGGTCGCGGGGGCCACCAAGCTGTCGTTCCTCGGCAGCGCCAGCGGGGACAAGGCCCAGGGCACCGTCACGCTCACGTACACGGACGGCACCGTCCAGCAGGCCCTCCTCGGGTTCAGCGACTGGACCCTCAACGGCGGCGGCAGCAGCCCGTCGTACGGCAACGTCGTCGCGGTGCAGACCCCGTACCGCGACGTCCAGGGCGGCGGGAAGGACGGGGTCCGGACCGACCTCTTCGCCTCGTCGCCGCTCCCGCTCATCCCGGGCAAGACCCTGAAGAGCGTCACGCTGCCGACTGACGTCAGCGGCGGCGACCTCCACGTCTTCGCGGTCGCGACGGCGTGAGGAAACGGCGGGGCCGTCGCGACCGTGGTGTCGCGGCGGCCCCGCTGTCGTGCTACCGACCGGCCGGCGGCTCGAAGTCGACCAGCCCCACCAGGTTGCCCTCGCTGTCGCGGACGAACGCGTGCCACTCGTCCTGGTGGGCCGGGCCGAGGGCCGCGTCCTCGTGGTGGAAGATCACGTGCGGCTCCGAGTCGACGACGACGCCGTCGGCGGCCAGACCGAGCAGGCGCTCACGCAGCCCGGCCAGGCGCAGGTACAGCATCGACGCGGGCGCCCCGCGCTCGAGGAGCAGCCGCACGCCGTCGAGGTCGAAGAACACGAGGCCCGGCGGGTCGAACCGGCCCGCGGGGCCCGCGCCGACCAGGCGGGACCAGAAGGCGACGGCGCGGTCGAGGTCCTCGGCACGGAGGGCGACCTGGACGAGGTTCACGCCAGCATGATCGCCGCGAGCGCCGACGGGGGCCACCGCGGGACGTCGCGGCGCCAGGCGGGAGCCGGGACGGCTTCGCCGAGACTTGTCAGACCGACCCCGCCCCGGTGACCATGTCCCGTGCCCGCGACGGGTAGCCGGACGACCCGACAGGAGATGGCCTTGACCGTGACCGCCCCCGTGCCCGTGGTCGGTGCGCCGTCGCCCACGCCCGACGCCGTGCCCGGCCCGGCCCCCGTGCCCGCGCCGCCGGCGCCTTCCGAGCCGGTCCCGGCTGCGGAGGGGGCCGGCCGACGACGCGGCGGCGGGCGGCACTTCGCGCCCGAGGCGGCGGCGGTGCCCGCGCCGGTGCCGGGGCCGCCCGCTCCGGCGGGGGCCATGCCGGCGCCCGCCGCCGTGGCTGCGTCTGCGGAGACGACGGCGGTGGTGCCGGCCCTGGCTGCGGTGCCGCTGGGTGCGGTGCAGGCGCCGTCGGTGCCGGTCGCCCCGGTGCCGGTCCCGCCGCTGTACATCGGGTCGGTGCAGGCGCCGTCGGTGCCGGTCGCGGTCGCACCGGCCGCTCTCGCCCCTGCCCAGTTGGCCGCTGCACCGTTCGCGCCGGCCCCGCTCGCGGTGGAGCCGCTCGCCGACGCGGACGCCTTCGGACCGTACGTGCCGTTCGGCACCCTCGAGCCGGCCGACGAGCGCCGCTCCTTCCTCAGCCCCCGACTCCTGGCCGGGGCCGCAGTCCTGGCGCTCGTCCTGGCCGTCGTGGCGGGCGGCGCGGCCGCCTCATTGTGGCGGCAGAACGAGCGCCTCGACCGCGACCTGACGGGCATGCAGTCCCAGCTGCACGACGTGACCGGTCAGCTCGACGGGCTCAGCTCCAGCGCACAGCAGGCGGGCGGCGCGGCCGACAGCCTCGCGTCGCGCCTCGCCGCCGTCGAGAAGTCGAGCCAGCAGTCCGCCGACCAGCTCGGCGGGCTCGGCGACCTCGCGAGCCGCATCGCCGCGCTCGAGACGCAGACCAAGCAGCTCCAGACCAAGCTCGCCGCCCCCGCGACCACCCCGGCCGGTGCGGACCCGTCCGACGTCGCCGCCCTGCGCAGCCAGCTCTCCTCGCTCCAGTCGCAGCTCGCCGGCGTCCAGTCGGACGTGACGGCGCTCTGCTCGGCGATGGCGCGCCGCAGCGGCGCCGTCTGCTGACGCTGCGCCGTCAGACGATCCCGGCGGTCCCCAGCAGGGAGCCGATCCCGAACGTCGCGCCGAGCGCGAGCGCGCCGCCCAGCACCACGCGGGCCGTCGAACGCCACCGCGGCCCGCCGCCGATGTACGCGGCCGACCATCCCGCGACCGCGAGCGCCAGGAGCACCACCACGAACGTGAGGGCCACCTTGAGGGGCTGTGGCACCAGCAGCACGGCGGCCAGCGGCACGATCGCGCCGACGGTGAACGCCCCCGCGGAGGCGAAGGCGGCGTGCCAGGGCGAGACGACGTCGTCGGCGTCGATGTTGAGCTCGGCGGACAGGTGGGCGGCGAGCGGGTCGTGGGCGGTGAGCTCGGTGGCGACGCGGCGGGCGGTGTCCTCGGTGAGGCCCTTGGTGCGGTAGAGGCCCACGAGCTCCTCGAGCTCGCCCTCGGGGTCGCGGTCGAGGGACTCGCGCTCCTTGCCGATGAGCGCCTTCTCGGTGTCGGACTGCGACGACACCGACACGTACTCCCCCAGCGCCATCGAGATCGCGCCGCCCACGAGGGCGGCGACGCCCGCGGTGAGCACGGCGGCGCGCGACGACGTCGCGCCGGCGACGCCGACGACGACGGCGGCGACGGACACGATGCCGTCGTTTGCGCCGAGCACGGCCGCGCGCAGCCAGTTGAGCCGTTGCGCGAGCCCCAACCCGGAGCGTTCGAGCAGCGTGCCTGAGGATCGGGGGCCGGTCTGGGCCTCGGTCTCGGTCATGGGTTCACAGAAACCACGAAAACCGCCGAAACACCAGCAAGCGAAGGCTTGCCTACCCTCGTGTCGGGAGGTCAGGGCCGGTGCGGGGCCCCGGCGACGCCGTCGTCGTAGCCCCGCGCGTACGCCTCGGCGGTGCCCTGGCGGAACATGTCGGTCTCGCTCGGCCGCACCAGCGTGCGGGCGCCGCCGTCGGCGGGCGCCCACCCGGCGGGCACGTACCGGCCGACGCCGCGGACGACCGCGACGGGCCGCCCGTCCGCCTTGCCGCGCACCAGCTCGGACGCCGAGGCGATCTCGTCGACCACGGCCGTCACGGTGACGCTCAGGGGGCGGCCGTGGGCGTCGATGCCACCGCGCAGGTCGTCGACCACGTCGACGCCTGCGGCGCCGATGGCGATGTCGACGAGGGCGTCGCGCCAGGCCCGCCCGGCGGTGTCCGTCACGACGACGCCGAGCCGGTCGAGCCCGAACCGTGCACGCAGGGCGTCGCGCAGGTTCCGGGCCGACGCGTCGGGGTCCTCGGGCAGCAGCAGCACCGTGCCCTCGGGCGTGTTGGAGGCGTCGACGCCCGCTGCCGCCATGACCAGCCCGAGCCGGTTCTCGACGATGCGCAGCGGCGGCCCGTCGGGGCGCACGCGGGTGGCGACGACGCGGACGGTCTCGTCGGTGATGGCCTGCTCCCGGTCGGCAGCGGCGACCACGCGGCCCTCCGCCTTCGACACCACCTTGGAGGTCACGACGACGACGTCGCCCTCCTCGAGCCCCCCGGCGCTCGAGCCCGTCGAGGCCCCGGCGACCACGTCGCCCACCAGCCGGGCGAGGTCGTCGCCCGGCCGGACCTCGGGGAAGCCGTCCGGAGCCCAGATCGCGAGGCTCACCGGTGGAGCTTCGGGAGCACGTCGCGGCCGAAGACCTCGATCCACTCCTTCTGGTTGCGGCCCACGTTGTGCAGGTACACGCGGTCGAAGCCCAGGTCGCAGTACTTCTGGATGGCCTCGCGGTGCTTGTCCGGGTCGGAGCTGATCACCATGCGACCCTCGAAGTCCTCGGGGCGCACCAGCGCGGCCATCTGGGCGAAGTCGTGCGGCGAGCGGATGTCGGCCTTGGGGAACTTCATGCCGCCGTTGGGCCACTCGGTGAGGGCGTTGGCGAGCGCCTCCTCGTCGGTGGGCGCCCACGACATGTGCACCTGGAGCACCTTGGGCATGCCCTCGGGGTCGCGGCCGGACTCGCGCACGCCCTCCTCGAACTTGCCGAACAGCATGGAGATCTTCTCCAGAGGGGCGCCCACGGTGATGATGCCGTCGGCGTGCCGGCCGGTGCGCTTGGCGTTGATGGGCCCGGCCGTGGCCACGAGGATCTCGGGCGCCACCTCCGGCATCGTCCACAGGCGCGTCGACTCGAGCGTGTAGTACTGCCCGGAGTGCTTGACGTCCTTGCCCTCGATGCCGGAGCGGAACAGCTTCTTGATGACCTCGATGGCCTCGAACATGCGGTTGCTGCGCTCGGCCGCCTCGGGCCAGTAGCCGCCCACCACGTGCTCGTTGAGGGCCTCGCCGGAGCCGATGCCCAGCCAGTGGCGGCCCGGGTACATGGCAGCGAGAGTCGCGCTGGCCTGGGCCACCATGGCCGGGTGCCAGCGGAACGTCGGGGCGGTGACGCCGGGGCCGATGTCGCCACGCGTCCGCTCGCCCAGCGCCGTCAGCACGTTCCAGACGAAGGCGGCGTTGCCCTGCTGCGGCACCCACGGCTGGAAGTGGTCGGCGGCCATGACGCCGGAGAACCCGTGCTGCTCGGCGTAGGCCGAGAGCTCGACGACCTCCGTGGGATGGAACTGCTCGAGCATGGCGGCATATCCGATGGTCAGACCCATGAACCGACCCTAACCCCGCCCACAGCACGCCGAGGCCCGCGAGCCCGCTCCTGGGCGGCCGCACAGGGAGGCGCTCTATCTCGCGGGCTTGCGCTCTATCTCGCGGGCCTGCGCTCTATCTCGCGGGCTTGCGCTCTATCTCGCGAGATAGAGCGCGGGCCTGCCAGATAGAGCCCGCACCCGCGAGATAGAGCGCGGGCCCGCGAGATAGAGCACGCACCCGCGAGATAGCACCCGATCGCAGCCCGCCGCCGGCTCGCTCACCCGCGACCGTCCGCCGTCCTGCGGCGTCGGCGGCTGGGACCATCGGGCGATGGCCTCCCTGACGAACCCCGAGCCCCGACGCGGCGTGACGACGCTGCGGCGGCGTCTCGACTACGTCCTCTGGGCCGCTCTCGGGGCGTCGGGCTTCTACGCGCTCTCGACGTGGATCTTCGTCCGCGTGGCGCACAGCAACGTGCTGGCCGCCTCGATCTGGAACCTCGGGGCGATCGTGGCCGTGCTGACCTGGGACCGCCTCGAGACCCACGTCCTGTGGCGGCTGCACCGGCGGATCCGGCGCGGCGGCCGCACGGCCCTGCTCCGCCTGGTCGAGTGGTTCCTGACCGGCGCCTCGCTCAAGACCAGCCTGTACCTCTTCTACATCCTGGTGCTCGCCGGCACGGCGGTCCTCGAGGCCGACCCGGACTTCGCCGCGCTGCAGGGCCACGTCGGCTACCTCGGCTCGGTGCGCTACGGCCTGCTGATCCTGGTCGCGGCCGACAAGTTCCTCGAGCGCGTGTTCAAGGACATGGCCGACGACAGCGCCATGCGAGCCCGCGCGGTCAGTCCAGCGGGTTGAGGATCCGGTGCAGGAACTGGCGTGTCCGTTCCTGCTGCGGGTCGGTGAACAGGTCGCGCGGTGCGCCGCGCTCCAGCACGACGCCGCCGTCGAGGAACAGCACCTCGTTGGCCACGGCCCGGGCGAACGAGAGCTCGTGGGTCACCACCACCATCGTCCAGCCCTCGTCGGCGAGCTCCTTCATCACCGTGAGCACCTCGCCCACGAGCTCGGGGTCGAGGGCCGACGTCGGCTCGTCGAACAGCAGCAGGTCGGGGCCGAGCGCGAGGGCGCGCACGATGCCGACGCGCTGCTGCTGCCCGCCCGACAGCTGCCGCGGGTAGGCGTCGCGCTTGTCGGCGAGCCCCACGCGCTCCAGCAGCCCGAGCGCCCGGGCCTCCGCCTCCGCGCGCGGCACGCGCCGCACCTGGACGGGCCCCTCGACCACGTTCTGCAGCACCGTCAGGTGCGGGAACAGGTTGTGGTGCTGGAACACCATGGCCGACCGGTCGCGCAGCGCGAACCGTTGCGCCTTGGGCACGGGGCGGGCGAAGTCGAGGGAGGGGCCGCCGTCGAGCTCGAGCGTGCCGGCCGACGGCGTCTCCAGCCCGTTCAGCGAGCGGAGCAGCGTCGTCTTGCCCGAGCCGGACGGGCCGATGAGCGCGATCACCTGGCCGCGGCGCACGTCGAGGTCGACGCCGCGCAGCACCTCGTGCTCACCGAACGACTTGCGGATCCCGCGGGCCGCGAGGAGGGCCTCAGACATACCGCTCGAGCCTCCTCTCGATGCGCGTCTGCCCGAAGCTCAGGACCGTGCAGATCAGCCAGTAGACCAGCGCGGCCTCCAGGTACAGGAGCATGAACTCGTTGGAGAACGCCGCGATGTTCTGCGCCTCGCGGAACGCCTCGGTGACGAGGATCAGCGAGGCGAGCGACGTGTCCTTGACCAGCGAGATGAAGGTGTTCGACAGCGGCGGCACCGACACGCGCGCGGCCTGCGGCAGCACGATGCGCCGCAGCGTGGTGACGCGGGGCATGCCGATCGTGTAGGCGGCCTCCCACTGTCCCGTCGGCACGGACAGGATCGCCGCGCGGATCACCTCGGCCGCGTACCCGCCCACGTTGAGCGAGAACGCGATGATGGCGCTGGGCCACGGGTTGATGACGATGCCGATCGAGGGCATGCCGTAGAACACGACGAACAGCTGCACCAGCAGCGGCGTGCCGCGGATCAGGGACACGTACGCCCGCCCCAGCCACGACACGACCGGGTGCGTCGACAGGCGCATCAGCGCGATGCCGAGCGCGAGCACCAGCCCGATCGCGAACGACGCGAGCGCGAGCGGGATGGTGCCCGTGAGCCCACCGCGCACGATGGGCCAGAACGAGCTCGAGAACAGCGCCCAGTCCACGAGGTCACCTCACCACGTCGTGGCTGGTGGGGCCTGTCGAACCGGCTGGGCTCACTTCGAGACGTCGTCGCCGAAGTACTTCTGGCTGAGGCGCGTGAGGGTGCCGTCGGCCGCGAGGTCCTTGAGCGCGCCGTCGATCGCGGTGGTGAGCGCCTGGTGCTTCTTGGTGAACACGAAGGCGCTCTGGGAGGCGTCGTTCGTGGTCGCGGCGACGGCGAGGCCGGACTGGCCGTGCTGCTTGACGTAGTCGAGGTAGGTGAGCTGGTCGTTCACGGTGGCGTCCACGCGGCCCTGCTGGAGCAGCGCGACGGCCTGCGCCCAGCCCTCGACCGACTGCACCTTGGCGCCGGCCGCCTTGGCCTCCTGGTAGAAGCTGCTGGTCAGCGACTGCGCCGTCGTCTTGCCCTTGAGGTCGGCGAACGACGTGATGGAGGTGTTCCCCTCCTTCACGACGACGACGCCGTGGGAGATCGTGTACGGCTGGCTGAACAGGTACCGCGTCTGGCGCTGGGGCGTGATCGAGATCTGGTCGGCGATGGTGTCGAACCGGCCGGCGTCGAGGCCCGCGAAGATCGCGTCGAACTGCGTCTCCTTGAACACCACCTTGAGGCCCAGCTTCTTGCCGACGGCCTGCGCGACCTCGACGTCGTAGCCGACCAGCGGGCCGGCGCCGTTCTCGTGGTAGTCGAACGGGCGGTAGGTGCCCTCCGTGGCGACGGTGAGGGTGCCGTTCTGCACCAGCCCGAGCCCGGCCCCGGCGGTGCCGGAGCTGCTGGCCCCGGCGCCCGAGCCGCACGCGGCCATGCCGAGCGCGAGGGCGGCGACGGTCAGGGCGGTGGCGAGAGCGCGGGTGCGGCGCATGGCGTGTTCTCCAGGGTCCGAGCGGGGTGGGACGATCTATCGAAGCAACATATGCGATTGATCGATCCTTCCAATGAGTCTGTGATCCTTCTCATCTGGGAGAATGACCGACCATGAGCGACCTCTCCCCCCAGACTCCCGCCACGACCCCCTCGGCTGCCACCGGTAGCGACGTCGTACGCGCGGTGGTGCGGGAGGTACCCGACAAGGTCTCGCTCGACGGGCTGGAGACCAAGCTCGACGCCCGCTGGAGCGAGGAGGGCACGTACGCCTTCGACCGCACCAAGACGCGCGATCAGGTCTACTCGATCGACACCCCGCCCCCCACCGCCTCGGGCTCGCTGCACATTGGCCACGTCTTCAGCTACACGCACACCGACGTCGTCGCACGCTTCCAGCGCATGCGCGGGCGCGAGGTGTTCTACCCGATGGGCTGGGACGACAACGGCCTGCCCACCGAGCGCCGCGTGCAGAACTACTACGGCGTGCGCGTGGACCTGACGCTCCCCTACGACCCCGACTTCACGCCGCCGCACGAGGGCACCGACGGCAAGAACGTCAAGCCGTCCGACCAGGTGCCGGTCAGCCGCCGGAACTTCGTCGAGCTGTGCGAGCGCCTCACGACGCAGGACGAGAAGCAGTTCGAGGAGGTGTGGCGCTACGTCGGCGTCTCGGTGGACTGGGCGCAGACGTACCAGACCATCGACCCGAACTCGCGCGCCGCCGCGCAGCGGGCGTTCCTGCGGAACCTCGGCCGCGGCGAGGCCTACCAGGCCGAGGCACCGGGCCTGTGGGACGTCACGTTCCAGACGGCGGTCGCCCAGGCCGAGCTCGAGGCGCGCGACTACCCCGGCTTCTTCCACAAGGTCGCCTTCCACGCCCCCGGCGGCGAGAAGGTGTTCATCGAGACGACGCGCCCCGAGCTCATCCCCGCCGTCGTCGCGCTCATCGCGCACCCCGACGACGAGCGCTACCAGGGCCTGTTCGGCACCACCGTGACCTCGCCGCTGTTCGGCGTCGAGGTCCCCGTGCTGGCCCACCCGGCGGCGGAGCCCGAGAAGGGCGCCGGCATCGCCATGTGCTGCACCTTCGGCGACCTCACCGACGTGCAGTGGTGGCGCGAGCTGCAGCTGCCGACGCGCTCGATCATCCAGCGCGACGGCCGCCTGGCCCGCGAGACGCCCGAGTGGATCGCCGACGGCCCGGGGGCCCGCCTGTACGAGCTCGACCTCGCCGGGAAGACGACGTTCTCGGCGCGCACCGCCGTCGTCGACGCCCTGCGCGCCTCCGGCGACCTCGAGGGCGAGCCGGCCGCCACGCAGCGCAAGACGAACTTCTACGAGAAGGGCGACAAGCCCCTCGAGATCGTCACCAGCCGCCAGTGGTACATCCGCAACGGCGGGCGCGACTTCACGCGCGACGGCGCCACCACCGACCTCAAGGCCGAGCTGCTGGGCCGGGGCAAGGAGCTCGACTTCCACCCCGACTTCATGCGCGTGCGCTACGACAACTGGGTGGCCGGGCTCAACGGCGACTGGCTCATCAGCCGCCAGCGGTTCTTCGGCGTGGCCATCCCGCTCTGGTACCCGGTGCTGGAGTCGGGCGACGTCGACTACGCCCACCCGCTGGTCCCGTCCGAGGACGTGCTGCCCGTCGACCCGACGTCGCAGGCGCCGGCCGGCTACACCGACGCCCAGCGCGGCGTGCCGGGCGGGTTCGTCGGCGACGCCGACGTCATGGACACGTGGGCGACGTCGTCGCTCACGCCGCTGATCGTCTCCGGCTGGGAGCGCGACGCCGACCTGTTCGCCCGCGTGTTCCCGATGGACCTGCGCCCGCAGGGCCAGGACATCATCCGCACGTGGCTGTTCTCGACGGTGGTGCGCTCGCACCTGGAGTGCGGCGTGCTGCCGTGGACCAACGCCGCCATCAGCGGCTGGATCCTCGACCCCGACCGCAAGAAGATGGCGAAGTCGAAGGGCAACGTCGTCACCCCGATGGGGCTGCTCCAGCAGCACGGGTCGGACGCCGTGCGCTACTGGGCGGCCTCGGCGCGCCTGGGCACCGACGCGGCGTTCGACGAGGGCCAGATGAAGATCGGCCGCCGCCTCGCGATCAAGGTGCTCAACGCCTCGAAGTTCGCGTTGTCGTTCGGCGGGTCCGAGGTGCTGCTCGACCCGTCGCTCGTGACGATCGAGCTCGACCGCGCGATGCTCGCCGGCCTGGCCGACGTCGTCGACGCCGCCACCGCGGCCCTGGAGGCGTACGACCACACGCGGGCCCTCGAGGTCACGGAGACGTTCTTCTGGACGTTCTGCGACGACTACCTCGAGCTGGTCAAGGACCGCGCGTACGGCGCCGGGGCCGAGGAGGTCTCGGAGGCCACGACGTCGGCCCGCACCGCCCTGGCGATCGCGCTCGACGTCATGCTGCGCCTGCTCGCGCCGGTGCTGCCGTTCGCGACCGAGGAGGTCTGGTCGTGGTGGCGCGAGGGCTCGGTGCACCGCGCGCCGTGGCCGGCGTCCGCTGGGCTGCGCGCCGCGGGCGGTTCCGCCGACCCGGCCCAGCTCGCCGCCGCGGGCAATGCCCTGGCCGCGCTGCGCAAGGTCAAGTCCGCCGCCAAGGTCTCGATGGCTACGCCCATCCTGGGCGGCACCCTCGCCGTCCCCGCCGCCGCGCTGCCGGGCGTCCGCTCGGCGCTCGACGACGTGCGCGGCGCCGGCCGCGTCGAGGGCACCCTCGACCTGGTGGAGACCACCGAGGGCCAGGGCGACCCCGACGTCCAGGGCGGCATGGTGACGGTGGCCGTCGAGCTGGGCGAGCCCCCGGTCCGCAAGCCGCGCGCCTGACAACCCTCCCCTGACCGCGAGATAGAGCCCGGGCCCCCGCTCGGCGGGCGGCCCGCCCCGACGCCCCGCCCCCCACCGCCGCCCCGGCCGGGGGGCCCCCCCCCCCCGCCCTGCCTGCCCCTGCCCCCGGCGGGGCCC
>Ga0082212_10004034_pt1 | contig 20573 bp, 15 predicted proteins | sample TergutNt197P3_FD_71548 | JGI IMG/M metagenome (GOLD analysis project Ga0082212, IMG submission 71548) | Neocapritermes taracua P3 segment gut microbial communities from Petit-Saut dam, French Guiana - Nt197 P3 | ecosystem: Host-associated > Arthropoda: Insects > Digestive system > Gut ... | reverse complement strand
GTCCTTTGGGAATATCGCGTGTTCGGCGTCGAGCTCCAGCGTCTCGGTAAACCTTTCGCGAAGCCCCATGATGAATGTGAGCGGGCCGCCGAGAAAAACGAGTTTTCCCGACAGCTCCCGGCCTTGAGTAAGCCCGGCAACTGTCTGATCGACGACGGCTTGAAATATAGACGCCGCGATATCCTCGCGCCTGCCGCCCTGGTTGAGGATCGGCTGTATGTCGGATTTCGCGAAGACGCCACAGCGCGAAGCAATCGGGTATATTTTCTCGTGGTGCATTGAAAGCTCGTCGAGTTCCGGCACGGTGACGTTCAGAAGCGTCGCCATCTGGTCGATGAAAGCGCCCGTCCCGCCGGCGCAAGTGCCGTTCATGCGCTCCTCGAGGCCGCCGCCGAAGAAAATGATCTTCGCGTCCTCGCCGCCGAGCTCGATGACCGCGTCGGCGCCGGGGATACGCTCCCGCACCACTGCGGCGGTGGCATAGACCTCCTGAACGAATGGCAGGCCGGACGCTTTTGAGACGCCCAGCCCCGCCGAGCCCGTAATGGCGGGCGCGGCGTTTTGCCCGTCCGAAAATAATGCGGACGCCAGTTTAAGCTGCTCCACTGCCTTTTCGCGCACCTTTGAAAAGTGGCGCTCATAGGCGTGGAACAGCAGTTCCCCCGTATCCGACAGCACAACGGTCTTCACCGTGGTGCTGCCAATGTCGATCCCAATGCGCATACACTAGCTGATCCTTTTGAAACTCTTATTGAGCATTATAATAGTACCTTGCGTCGAAAGACTTTTTTTCACCGCCCTGAACAGATAGTATAATATCTTATTATCAGTAAAAGTGCAATCACAGTTTCCTGTCGTACAGCAGCGCGTTAAAGTTTCCTGTCGTACAGCAGCGCGGCGTTGAGTACGACCAGCACCGCGCCCCCGTTATGCACCAATGCCCCGGTTACGGGGTTCAACAACGCGAGGATCGAAAGGACTATCGCGGCAAAATTGATGATCATAGCCATTGAAATGTTGAACTTTATCAGTTTCACCGTGGCGTTTGACAAGCGTTTCAAATATGGAACTTTTGATATGTCGTCTCCCATAAGCGCTATGTCGGCGGCTTCCACGGCGATATCGCTCCCCATACCGCCCATCGCGACGCCCACGTCGGCGGTTTTAAGCGCGGGTGCGTCATTGACTCCGTCGCCAATCATGCAAACCTTACGCCCCTGCTTCTGCAGTTCTACGATTTTCCCGACTTTTTGCGTCGGCAGCAACTCCGCAAAAACCGAATCTATTCCGGCTTGTTCCGCGAAATAGGCGGCCGTGTTTGAATGGTCTCCCGTCAGCAAAACCGCTTCAGTCCGGGTTTCCTGTAGCTCCCGTACCATACTGATCGTGGTCGGGCGGATAGTGTCGGATAGAGCTATGATCCCGATGCAGCGACCATCACCGGAGACAAGCGTTACCGCTTTGCCTTGATCACGCAGGCGATTCGCTTCCGATGTTGACGCTTGATTCAAATCAATACCGTTTTCAGCCAGGAAGCCTTGGTTTCCGCAGAGAATCCGCTCCCCGTTGACCGTCGCGCTTATCCCTTTCCCCGGAGTCATTTTGAAAGACCCGGCTGACAATAGTTCCAACCCTTGTTCAACTGCGTGGGCTGTTACCGCTTTACCGAGAGGGTGTTCGGAGTAAGATTCCGCGGAGGCTGCAAGGCATAGGAGATCATCCGGTGATCGGTCGGGTACGAAAGCAATGACGTCGCTTACTGTCAGATTACCGAATGTCAGCGTTCCGGTCTTGTCAAAAGCGACGCAGTCCACTTTGCCCATGCGTTCGAGAGCGTCGCCGGACTTGATAATTACCCCGTGTTTCGTAGCCTGACCGATAGCGGCCATTATGGACGTCGGCGTAGCCAGCGCCAGCGCGCACGGGCAGAACACCACCAGCACCGTGACCGCCCGCGTTATGTCTTTCATCACGAAATATGTAACGATTGCGATGACGAGGGCGGCAGGCACGAGCCACGCCGCCCACTTATCCACGACCCTTTGCGTGGGAGCTTTGTTATCTTCCGCGTCTTTTACCATCCGTATGAGCTTATGCAAAGATGAGTCTTCGCCGACTTTTTCCGCTGTGATATCGATCGAACCAAAGCAGTTTATCGTACCGCAATATACGCTGTCGCCCGCATGTTTATCGACAGGCAATGACTCTCCTGTCATAACATGCTGGTCAACCGAGGTTTCACCGGATATGATCTCGCCGTCAACAGGTATCGTTTCGCCGGGCAGGACGCGTAAAACATCTCCGGTTTTTATTTGCTCAACCGGAACCATCTCATCCCGTCCCCCGGTGATCCTCCGCCCTTGCACCGGAGCGAGACTTATGAGTTTGTGGAGGCCTTTTTTCGCCCTCTCAACAGTTTTTTCTTCCAGTATCGCGCCGACCGCCATGATGAACGCGATCTCGCCTGCTGCGAACAATTCGCTGATCGCTATCGACGCGATCATAGCTATTGTTATCAGCAATTCCGAACTTATGGCGTGATCTTCGAATATTTCTTCGACAGCTCTGTACGCGAGCGGCAATCCGCAGATCATGACAGTTACCCACGCCGGGTCAACCGGCAGCGCTGTTTTAAGCAGCGTGAGAATCAGGCTCGCTGCCAGAAACACGGCGCCGATGATCGTCATCAATAATCCTGAGAGAAACTCAAATATCTTATCCATATAATGATCCTTTGCATATCAAGTGTGTCAAGGGGACGGTTCTCCTGACACACCGCCCCCGACACGCGTTCAAACTATCCGCGAGAACTGCTCGATGGCGGAACTCAGCTTTTTGATTGTTTCCTCCTCTTTGCCATCGCGGATGGCGTCCAAAACGCAATGCTGCATATGACCCTCTAAAATAACCTGCCCCGTTTTGTGCAAAGCGGATTTCACAGACCCTATTTGAATCAGTATCTCCTCGCAGCTTTTATCGTCTTCAATCATCTTTATTAAGCCGCGCACCTGCCCTTCGATTCGTTTCAGGCGGTTTTTTACAGCCTCAACATCCAAACATTGATCCATTGCGCAAGGCCTCCTTTGTGTTGATTCCGGATTATACCCTATACCCCTACCCCCTATTATATCTTCTTGTCAAGCATTTGTCAACAGGAAAAAGAAAAATCCCGCAAACCATAGTCTGCGGAGGTTACTATTTCACGGTATGTTATATCGCAGAGCAGCGAGGTCGGGAAGGTGGCTGTTTATGCATTCCGCAAGCTGAGGCATGGACGCCTCAGCTCGCGAGTGGAACAGGATTGTGGCTCCGAGCGGCGAGGAATGCAGAAACAGCCACCTTCCCGGCTGAGCGTGAATAGTGACTGCGGAGTTTGTGGTTGAAGGGCAGTCGGGATTACACTCAGGTTCAGTTTATAAGCTGAACTTGCGCTGAGCGATCACCCAAAGTACCTGACGAAAAAATCGTAGAAATTACCCCACAAAGTTTGTGTTGCAAAATCCTCACCATATACAGCAGCTATTCTTGCACCCAGCAAATGGAACGACGACACATCCGTGATACCTTCCGGCATCGTGTTAAAACCGTCAAAATCGGAGCCAAACCCCAGATTGCCCCCGGCTCCCAGATCGACAAAATGCCCGATATTCGCAAGAATGTCGCTGATATCCGCTTTGTCCCCCGGCGACAGAAAGAGCGGGTACAGTGCCATTCCGATGATCCCGCCCCTGTCGGCAATCGCTCTGATCTGATCGTCCGTAAGATTCCGGCGGTGGGGCGTCAGCGCGTATGCGTTCGAGTGACTTGCCATATACGGGCGGGTGCTGAGCCTGTGCGCGTCCCAGAATCCCGCTTCATTTAAGTGCGAGACGTCCAGAATAATACCTAACTCGTCCATTCTTTTTATACACTCGACCCCGAATGGTTTCAGGCCCTCTTTCGAATCCGTCGCCTGACCGTATCCGAGTTCGTTTTCGCGGTTCCACGTCGGAGCCAGAATTCTGACTCCCCTGTTGTAAAAATGCTCCAGATTCTCAAGGCTGCCCATCAGCACCTCTCCGCCTTCTATTGACATGACGGCGCTGATTTTATTATTCCGGGCGTTCCTTTCCAGATCTTCCAGCGTGAGCGCGATTTCAATAATATCGCTGTGTTTAGCCACTTCGCTTTCAAAAAAATCGATAAGTGAGTTGGTGTACTCAAAGGCGTTCTCAACATACCTGTCCGCGCACCACAATGAAAAAACCTGGACGGGCGCGCCGTATTCCAGCAGGCGTTCGAAGTCCACATGGAGACTGTTTCTGAACATCCCCTGGTCGCGCAGCAAAGCGCGCGTGATCGTGTCGGCGTGCGCGTCGATGAGCCCGAAAACAGGAGGCGGAACGTCAGGCCGGACGTCATTGCTCACCGGCAGACCCGGATCAGGCGCCGGTGGCTGCCCGCTTTCGATCACCGACGCTTCCGTCTCGGATGCAAACGGCATAGCACTGTCGTCCGGCTTATCTCCCGGTGTTTCCAGCGTAATATGCGGCTGTATAGCGTCGCCCCGCTGGTCTTTCTGCGTTTCCGGCGTAACAAACGGCTGTATCGCGTCATTCGCGTCGGTCATATCATATCCCCCGCTGCTGTCAGGCGCAGCCTTGCTGCTGCACCCGGTGATCAACACTAGCAGCAATGGCAATAAAACTAGTGCAAGTGTTATTTTCACTGTTACTCAACGGCTTCTTTAGGAAGCCACCTCCCTATGGTTTGAAACTTGTTTTAATCAGTCCGCCTGAGGCTGACACCACATTATGGTTTGCAACTTGCTTTCAAACTTTCTGCTTTACAATAATCACATAATATCACAGCGAGTTGCAAAATGATATCTTTCGCAAATCATAACTATGCAAATTCTGTAGATTTTATAACTATTCACGCTCAGCCGAGACGGTGGCTCTGCGACTTAACATACCGTGCAACTGTAACCAAATTTTGCTCTTGCTTTCCCTCGCGCGATCTGTTACAATGGCGGCGCTGAAGCGATGTGATTTGAAAGGGGTGAACGTCGGGCGCAGGTCCGACGGAAGATGATCCGCTAATCTGATTTACCAACGAAAACAGGCAAAAGCCTTATCTCAAGGCTTGGCTTTTGTGTTGGAATCGGATCGACGCGGTCGTCATGCAGCGGGCAAGAAACGCCTGCTCACCCAAAGATGCATAATGTATCCAAAACAATACCGCATCTTTCGTGACAATAAACGTCACTCACGACGGCACAATGTTAAAGGGCGCCCCGGCTCCCTTTATACACCGGATCCTTTTCCACCAATATTCGGGAAAGGATTTTTTATGTCTCTTATAAATATATCAAACCTGACGTTTTCATACGAAAGCAGTTATGACGACATTTTCACCGACGTCTCATTTCAAATCGACACAGATTGGAAGTTGGGGTTTTGCGGGCGCAACGGGCGCGGCAAGACGACGTTCTTAAACCTTCTGATGGGCCGCCTTGATCACGGCGGCGCTATTTCCGCAAGCGTGGATTTCGAGTATTTCCCGTTCTTTGTCGAAGATAAAACGCTGAATACTATAGACGTTTTTTCGTCTGTCGCGCCGGACGCGCAGCTTTGGCAGATCCAAAAGGAACTGTCAAAACTATCGGTTGACGAAAGCGCGCTTTACCGCCCTTTTTCGACACTTTCAAACGGTGAGCAAACTAAAACCTTATTGTCAGGGCTGTTTATGAGGGAAAACGCTTTCCTGCTGATCGACGAGCCGACCGACCACCTTGACATGACCGCCCGGGAAACCGTGGCACGGTATCTGAACGGCAAAGCCGGGTTTATCCTCGTGTCTCACGACCGGTCGTTTTTAGACGCCTGCGTGGACCATATCCTTTCTATAAATAAAGCGAATATTGAAATCCAAAGCGGCAATTTCTCAAGTTGGTATCATAATAAGCAAATGCGGGACGACTTTGAAACGGCGGAAAATGAAAAGCTGAAAAAAGACATCAAGCGTCTCGAAGCCGCGGCGCGTCAAAGCTCCGGTTGGGCGGATAAGGTGGAATCCGCAAAGAGGGGAAAAGGCAAGGCAGCGATTTGTAAAAAAGGGCACGAAAACATCGACACCATGGCGTATTATGCTGAAAAATCCAGGCGGATGCAGCAGCGCAGGAAGAACCTGGAGCGCAGGCAGCATGACGCGATTGAAGAAAAGTCAAATCTGCTTAAAAATATCGAAACCGCTGAGGCCCTGAAAATCCACCCTCTGACGTACCATGCGTCTCGTTTGCTGACGCTGGAAAACGTCGCGGTTTCATACGACAACAGGGAGGTTTTCCGCGACCTGAGTCTTTCGCTCGAGCGAGGCGAGCGTCTGGCGCTGCTCGGCGGCAACGGCTCCGGTAAAAGCAGCGTGCTGAAGCTGATTTGCGGCGAGGGTATACCGCACTCCGGCCAAGTCAGCATAGGCAGCAAGCTGATTATTTCCTATGTGCCACAGGACGCGTCTTTTCTGACAGGGGATTTGAGCGTGTTCGCGGATGAGCGGCAAATCGACGAGACGCTGTTCAAGGCGATATTGCGAAAGCTGGATTTTTCCCGCGTCCAGTTCGAAAAGGACATGCGGGATTTCAGTGCCGGGCAGAAGAAGAAGGTATTGATCGCCGCGAGCCTTTGCGCGCAGGCGCACGTATACATATGGGACGAGCCGCTGAATTACATCGATGTCCTGTCGCGGATGCAGATCGAGGATCTGATCACGTCATACAAGCCGACTATGATTTTCGTCGAGCACGACCGCGCGTTTTGCGAAAACGTGGCGACTGTGGCTGTGCGGCTAGCACGTGGCGGTGCGGCTTGCGACAGCGGCGGTGCGGCTTGCTTGACAAAATACGCCGTATCTCCTCATCGCAATTCATAGTAAGATGCCGCCTTCCTTGTCAATCCAGCTCGCCCCAAAAGGAAACTTGCAGTACGCGGCCGTCCGGCTCCGTCAGGCACATACTGAGATAGCTGTAGTCGAGCCATGCCTCGGTTATTACCGACCCTGCGACAGGCACATAACCCTCAAGCAGATCCTCCTGGTATGGGCGCCAATCGTTCAAAGGGTCGAATACGACGATTGTGTGGCTTCTTGACTTAGAGTAATCCAAAATTTCTGGCAACAGGTCGGCAAGATTTACAACTTTACCCGTCTTAATGTCGAAACAAATGCTAAAAAGCAGCGGACTATAAAATGCGAAATCGCCGTATGATTGCAGATAATAACTCACTGACAGATAATCGCGCCAAAGCCCCGCGGAAGGCTGGAGCCTGTGCGTCCAGTCAGGGTCGTGATGAAACGTATCATACCACGAGCTGAACCCGTCAATCAGCTTCACTGCATCGTCATTATCAGGCAAGCTGTCCGTCCACACTTTCAACTGCTCGTTTATACGCCTTGTCATATCCGGATCGTCATGAAGCTCCACGTTCAGTGTCATGAGATCAATGTGCGGGAGCATACGCCTGCCGTATTCATACGTTACGGAGTAGCCGGCCGGCAATCCGTACCCGTACGGGCTTATATCCTCAGTCAGTCTGATGAGCATGGATTCACTCCATTTGAAAAATGGATTTCCCTCGGGAAAGTATATCCACAAGTTCCCCATATGGCTTATCTCGTAATTTGGATAATCGTTCGGAATGCCGGTAAAAGGGCGTATCTGGTGTGACTCGCCCCAAGAGACGCCGTCCCATTCAATATCGACCCAATCGATCTGCGCCATAATTCTGTCATTTATATAAGCAATGTAATTAAACCCGTCGTAAAACAGGTCGGACAGAGGCGGCCTGACGCCGTTTTTAGGTTGGGCGCTCTCTATTCCCGATTTAAGCACCGTTCCTCCGGTACCGGACGAGTTTTCGGTATCTCCGAGGTATAAAGGATCAATTGCGTTGCTGCTCGAAGCCCCCTCGATGTCGCGCAGCGGTATATACCCTGCTCTGACGGCGAGCGCCTGCCCTTCGTCGGTCAGAAGCCACTCGACCAGTTTTCGCGCCTGGCTGTCGGGCGGCGTATCCCCGCGCATGACTGCGTAATAGCAATCGTCGAGCGGGTATTCTCCGCTCATTATCGTTTCGCGCGTTGGCCTGACGCCGTCGACGCTCAACAGCTTAAACCGGCTGTTGCCGTACATGTTATTCACATAATAGAACATCGAGTAACCTATCGCGCTTCTCGAATTATCATAATTTGAAACTGCCTCAACAAGCCCGGCCATTCCCGTTTCAACCCACTCTGAAGGCGGCTTCATAGGCTCCACATCGCCCATTAAGAGCTTCAGGAACAGCGTTTGGCTGCCAGAGTCGGCCGTGCGCTGGTATGGTATAATGTTTTCATAAATCCCGCCGAGTTCTGCCCAATTCGATATCCCGCCAGTGTAAACGCCCCGCAATTCAGATGACGAGGCGTTACCTACGGGATTTTCGGCGTTTATGAGGAAAACAAGGGCGTCTTTGACGACTGGGATGATCTCAAGTTCGACGCCGTATCTTTCAGCCATCTCAAACTCGTTTTCGGACGGATATGTGACGAAAATCAAGTCAGTATCATAATTACTGTTAAGCAGGTGTAGATATGCGATAGGCGTCGTGCTGTGATACGGGAGTTCACCTCCGCCCTGGATTGTTTTGTAAAGCGCGGCGGTGAGCGGGATCGTCGCGGTCGAGCCGTCGATGCGCGCCCAAAGCCCGGAAAGTTCGTCTCTGAATGTTGGGGGCAGCGCGGAATTGTCGGCCGCGTCCGGTTCAGGCTGCGTTGGTATCGGCGTGTCAGGCGTTGCGCCGGACGTGTCGGAAGGCGTTGCGGGCAACACGTCCGGTGATGTATGCGACACGTCCTGCGGGCCTGCGACTGTGACCGTCGACTCCGGTTCAGACGGTTCGACGACGCTATCGCCTCCGTCTTTGCAAGAGGATAACATAAGGAACAGAAGCATCACCGCTAATAAAACAGAAAACTGTTTACGCATACGTAACTATTCTCCTCTCCTATGCAATATACTACTCCTCAATCGAATTTCAGAACCGTTTATTTTTTCTGACAGCTATTGCAGAAGTATATGCTGCCGCCTATATAGGCTTCCTTATGTCCTCCGTATAAGTAATTCTACAAGAATATGTTTACTATCCTCGATTACTTGTGCTATCTAAAGCACCCCATTACATTCCATTCTTCAAAATCGGGGATAATGCCGAGCCTCCATATCGACGCCCCCGTCACGCCGAAAAGCCTTGCCAAATCCAGTTTCTCTGTAATGCTCCGGCTGTCTTCATACCAAAGAAAAATGCGCTCGCCTTCTTCCGTCGTGTAGATCATATACGGGTTTCTGTAAGTATCCGACCAGCCGAACTCGGTGTCGGGCTGAAGCATCCGGGTGTAAACTGTCTCTATCGACGGGGATACCGGCGACGGGGATATTACCCTGTTGTTCACGTCTACTTTCCATCCGGTGCAGCCAAAGCTGAACGCCAAAGCGACCTTGCTTTTATCCTCAACGCCTGTCTCCGTATCCGTTACCGCCTTTAACGCCGTGTATATCTCTGTAACAGGGGTCAGCGCGGCATTCCTCTGCCACTGCGTACCTTCAAACCCTTCCAGCGAAACCGGCTGATAATTGTGCGCCATCAAAATGACCTTATCCGCCAACCGCCCGATCTCACGGTAGTCGTACCCATCGAAATAAACTCCGTCCGCGGTTACCGGCTGAACAGTGACATAGAGTGACAAGCCCCTCTCCTTCAGCGCCTGCGCCAATGTACTGAGAAAAGCGGTATACCTTGTCTTAGCCTCGTTGCCTCTCAACCCTTCGAAGTCGATCGTCACGCCGTCGTACGGGCTGCGCCCTATCGCGTCATACACGCGCGTGGCCTCGCCCAATATGGCTCCAGCCGCCGTTTTATGCAACGCCTCGTCGGCGAGCAAATCATAAAGCCCGCCTGATGTGTCCATAAAGACGCACAGGTTGGCTTTTACTCCTCTGTCATGTTGGTATTCTGTTATCAGTTCATATGATTCCGGTATGCGCCATGTGTTTCCGCCGAGCGAGGTCGTGTTCAGCCGCGCCCCGTTATCAGCGTCCCACTCCATCTTGCTCCATCCGAATGAAACGGCGTCCATACCGTCGATCAGATTACGCTGCCCGTAGGATGAAAACGCATAGAAACCGTGCAGCCAATTTGAGCCCGATTTCATTTTGTCATATACGCGCGTCAGCATAGCGGCCGCTTCTTCACGCTTTGCCGTATTGTCTGGGGCAAATTTCCCCTCCCCGATACCGCTTATCATACCTATGTCATGCGCGATTATAATGTATCCGATATCGCTTCTCACATCGGCGAACGGATTGAGGCCCGTCTTCGCCGCAAATGCGGCCAGTTCGCCATAACCGAGCGCTTTCACCAACATGACGGCCATGTCTTTCCGGGTTATCGGTTCGTTAGGGAAAAATCTCCCCGCCGCTTCGACGACGCCGTGCAGTGCCGCCGCTTCTATAGCTCCATAAAACCACTGACCCGGTGAAACGTCGTCAAATGAAGCAGACGAGGGCGTGATTTCCTCCCATCCGAACATCCTGCAAAGCACGGTCACAAACTCCGCGCGCGTCATTGTCCTGCCGTAGCCGAAAAGGCCTCCGCCCATACCGCCCATAAGTCCGTTATTCACAGCGGAGTCAATGACTCCCGCCGCCCAGCTTTCAGGCGGGACGTCCGAAAACGCTGAGCCCCCCGCCACGGCATGCAGCGGTACTGCAGAGAGGATCAGTGTTATTACACAAAGTATTGTTATAAACCGTTTACTCATGATACTCTTCCCACCCCAAGATAAGTGCTGACTGCTTGACAATCCACACGATAACATACAATACGGCCCACAGCAGAAGAAATATTTGTTTTAAAGCAAAAAGTACGGCGCTAAGCTCCCCATACAGTAATGGTGAATCCTCCAAAACTCTCATTGCGCCGCCATATTTTATCGTCCCATGTCTGCGCAGTACCGTGGTCGAAAATCATCAGGTGCGCCTCATCGGCTCCCACCCTGCGCACATAGTCTGCGGTCTGTTCAAGGCCCGTTGCCTTCACGGTCTCGAGCGCTCCGCGCAGCAGCTTCACCTCAATCACAACCCGCTGCCGCCGGTGATGATTTCACCGCTGCCTTGATGTATACGGTAATCGCGAACATCGCGTACCCCGCAGAGTATAATGCTTTGCGGGAATTCCGCCGGCCGCACATTATACCCCGCGCGAAGTTGACGCAGGACAGAAACCAGCGTGTCGCCGACAAGCGCGTCTACTTCGTCCAAAAAAAGTACAGTCGGCTTATCAGATATTGTCGTCCACCGCCGAAGAAGCTGGTAAAGCAGTTCCTGAGGATCAAGGCGCCTGCCTTCTTCGAGATACCACTGCCTTAGTTCGGGTCTCTTCAGGTGTATCCCGATATCGTTGGAAATGAAACCGCATGCTGCGGGAATGCCCTGCGATACGTCGTTGCGCGCAACCTGCGCGGCTTCAATGTTTGAATAAGCGCAAGCGTAGCTGCCTTCCTCATTCAGTGCTTGCATCATCGCCAGTAATGCGCTGGTTTTTCCTGTCTGTCGCGGCGCGTGCATAACAAAGTATCGCTCATCGCGGATTAGTCTTTGTATTTCTTCCCAGTCGATACGTGTCAATGGGTCGATGCAGTAATTCATTTTCGGTTTCATTGGTCCCGCAGTATTAAAAAAGCGTTCCGAGCGCTCCATGGCAATAGCCTCCTCCGCTCATGTTTGGCTTTATTGTACTACACTTTAACCCGGTAAGCAAATTTTGCAAACTTCCCTCGTTTTTTACCAAATGAAACAACCGATTTATTCGCACAGTTTGCAGTTATGGTGTAATATTGCAGAATTGTCACTAATATTATGGTGTAATTTTTGTATTTTTTATTGACATTTGAAGACGGCGTCTGGAAGGTTTTTCGAAACGAGCTGCTGGAAAAATACAGAGACTATCACGCAATCGGGGGAATGCCCGAAGCTGTACAGATTTGGCTTGATACTAAAAGTATTGATGAAGTCGAAAAAAAACAGGATGAGATTTTGATAGGCTATCAGAAAGACTTTGTGAAATATGCCGATACAAAAGATTACCCGAAGATCTCCGCAATATGGCAATCGATCCCGAGCCAGCTTGGGAAAGAAAACCGTAAGTTTATTTTCAGTCAGGTGAAGAAAGGCTGGAGGGCAAAGGATTTGGAGGACGCTTTGATGTGGCTCGCCGGAGCGGGGCTGATATTTAAAGTGGAATACATAGAAAAACCGAACTATCCTTTATCATCCTATGCCGACCACACATTTTTCAAATTATATATGTCAGATATCGGTTTGCTGAGGAGGCACGCCGATCTGCCGTCTTCCATACTATTCGATGAAAATCCCGCGTACAGGGAGTTCAAAGGCGCGATGGCGGAAAACTTCGTTGCCTGCGAACTAAAAAGGATGTACGGGAAGCAAAAGGATAAAAGTTTGTATTATTGGACAGCGGAGGGTTCCGCTAAAGCCGAAGTTGACTTCATCGTACAGGACGACAGCAAATACATCATCCCTATCGAGGTGAAAGCTGGCACAGCCAAGCGCGCTCGCTCGATAACGCAATACTGCAAGAGATTCAACCCCGAAAAATCTGTCCTCACATCGCTTGATGATATGACCGCCAGGATCATCCCGCTTTATGCGTTCTGGAAGTTTAAGGACTGGATAATAAAGGATGATGTGGATGCAATAACTTGAGGTTCGGCAAGGCTGACTTATCTGAGCAATTAGGCATAGATGAAATACACATAATTGTAAAGCGGGGAGAGTTTTTTCGATTCTACAACTCTCCCCGCTCAATAAGCACTTCTTTCAGACGTTGAATGGATCCCCGTCTTTCAAATCATCCTTAACAATGCAACCACCTAAGTCGAGCTCTTTAAACCTTTTGGGGTCTTCGACGTGGATCGGCATAAGGAAATCAGGCGTCAATGTTTTGCAAAGCTTAACGATCGTCTCTTTTGTGGCGTGACCGCTTGTGTGCAATGGCATGAACTGTATGCCGAGAGAACCGGCTGTTTTCTTCAATTCAATCATTTTAGGATTATGCGCCGGGTGCTTTGCTTTCAGGTATCCGTTCCACATAGAGTAGATAAGCACACTGTCGGGAAACTTCTCCAGCACCTCATTAAAATACCCGTTGGCACGAATAAGCATACAGAACCCCATTGCTTTCATTTTACGAAGGCAATCGCTGTTGGCGACATCCCCTTTGCCTGGTTTGTATATCTTTGCTCTTGGGAAGCGGTATAGATCTGTCATCGCGGTCCTGGAAACTATGTCTAAATTGGTACGCTGGTATCTGTCGCAGACAAACAGCCTTTTACAGTTCTGAGCCGCCTGGTAAAATGACGCGATAGAATCAATATTTACGGAACTGCAAAGAATAAAGACATTCCGGTATTTTTGCATAACCGCCTTTGCGTCCATAAGCAGATTCATTTCGCCATAATCATCCGCGTCAGTATCATCGCGCGTCAGTGTGGTGCCCTCTGTGATCAAAACATTCACATTTTTAATGAGTTTTTCCGCGACCTTTTGCAAACCCTTACCTGTCCAGCCATGTGAACGGAAATCGGCGGTATGCAGGACTCTTTTGCCCTCAGCTTCGATTAAGAACATATATGCGTCATATGCGGAATGATCGACACGGTAAGGCGTCACCGACATTTCGCCTGAAACGCGTATTTTTCTACCCGGTATAAATGTCTTGAAATCTTCAATTCGTTTTAAATTCTCATCCCGCAGCCACTTGCGCACATTATAGAAAATACTGCGCGCATCTTCCCCCATGTACACCGGGATATCCGGGATTACCCGTTCAAACATGCCGACGTGGTCGCCGTGGTAATGGCTGATAAACACACCGGAACAATCCTTTTGCCCTGTAGTCACGCCATCAATGTTAAATTCAGTTTCGTCCTTTTTTTCGATGGTCGGCAGTTCCGAACCCATATCAATGATGATCCGCGTTCCGCCGCTCCTGATTTCTGTTACGCATCCTCCGATTTGATGCGTGCCGCGATGGATTGTAATTTGCAAACTACCACCCCATAAAATCTTTCACGTTTATTACTTTGTCAGCAAAGAGAGCGTATCCTGCAAAAGACGATTTGGCTATCACAAAATCAAAATCTTTAGTTCCTAATATTTTATCTTTATTATTATTCAAAGCAGTATAAAGAGCGGTACTTTCAGGTGGATAGTCGGCAAGCCAAAGCATAAATTCAGGTTTGCCTACAAGTTTACGAAGGGTTTTTATCCCACCATTATTTTTACCTATCGGTTCAATAAGTTTAAGCATTTGCTTTTGATTAAACAGTTGAATTGCTTCCATACTCAGTGCTTTAACTTTATTTTCGTCACCGAAAAAGGTGATTGCATCATCTAAATGCTTTGTGATATCCGCTTCTTTTTTCTCTGAAACAGACGCTGAGTTAGAATTATCAACGGCTTTGTACCCGAACTTTACCTCTATCACACAAAGACTTGCTTCCATCTTTCTCTTATTCGGCCATTTAATTGCCACAAGGTCAAAACGGCTGCCGTTTTCAGTATTTTGATATTCAAAATCCGCAATATAATAATGCGTGCTATTCGCGATAGGGGAACGATTGTTTTCGTATACGGTAAGCTGCTGTACTTCCTTCTCTCCCTGACGTTTGACGAACCTTATGTGTCTGTCAATGGCAGTCTTGATGTACGGTATTGCCTCACAATATCTTCCAGTTTTACACATATTTTCAATCTCTGGTATGTAAAAATTGTTTTTACCGTAGTGAGCCTTAAAATACTTGTGGTCGGTCGTGTATGAATAGCCGTTCGGTATCGCTGTGATCTTGTAAAGACTACTGCCGCGATAGTAAATGTTAATGTATCCTCCATAATTATCGCTTCGAATTTCAAGCGTGAGCGTATCATCCGCCTGCACAAAATCTAAGATGTCTCGCAGTTTCCCGTCTTTCTTCGTTAAGTCTTCCATGAAGCTTTCTTTTAGTTCTCTCATTTCTCTTCCTCCCTAATACGTTTTATTCAGGCTGGCACGCGCCTCCACGAGCATAATTGTACACAATTAATATGTTTTCGTCTAGTGTTGCCATAATGATAACATCTTCATCTATTTGAAAACACCTTTGTTGCAAAAATCATAAGGGTACGGCTCCACGAAGCAGTAAAACCCAAGCAGTAGTTCGTTTTCCTTCTCCCAAGGCCTCTCCCCTGTTCCACGTCGGCGTCACCGCAACAGTAACGTAAAGCCTTGTCCAAAAAACAGCCCATCGCCTGTGCTACATTTATGTCGCACGAAAGGAGATGGGTTACTATGATGTTTTATAAAATCGATTTTGAGCTTAACGGGCAGCCTGAAATAGTGGATCACAGCGAGAGAAACGAAAGAACCAATGCCATGCAGTCGCAAGTTGAAACGTGGAGGATCGGTTTTGCATGTTGAAATTCATATAGGATGGTATATAATTATAAGCGAGGTGATGACCTGATGTATACCATCCCGACAAAAAAGATGCTGATCCTGAACATCCTTGATATTCTTAAAAAGTATTCAGACGAAAACCACCGCTTGTCCGCGAAGGAAATAGGCGAGCGGCTGGAACGGGAGTATTCGCAAAAAGCTGATCGTAAGACCGTAAAGCGCAATCTTATGAATCTGATCGATTTTGGTTATAACATAGAGTATTCCGAATCAGTGCGCATAAACAAAGACGGAGAAGAAGAAACTATTCTTACGGACTGGTATCTGAATCGCGAGTTCGTCGACGCCGAGTTGCGCCTGTTGATCGATGGCCTGCTTTTTTCCAAGCATATACCATACAATCAGTGTAAATCCCTGATTGGAAAACTTGAAGGGCTGTCAAATACCTATTTCAAGTCAAAGGTCAAGCATATCCGGACGATGCCCGAGAAGTTTCCGGAAAACAAGGCGCTGCTGTATACCATTGAAATCCTGGACGAGGCGATTTCAAAGAAAAAGCGCGTTCAATTCTATTATATAAGCGATTACGGGACGGACAAAAAACCGCGCCTGCACAAGAACAAGGACGGCACGATCACTACATACAAGGTCAACCCTTATCAGATGGCCGCCACAAACGGGCGTTATTACCTGATTTGTACGCATAAATACTATACCGATACCGTCACTAATTACCGGATCGACCGTATAAAGGACATCTGTGTACTGGATGACGAGCCGATAACGCCGGCGAGGGACGTCCCGGCATTGAAGAACGGCTTTGATTTACCGAAACATATGGCTGAAAACATATATATGTTCGCCGGCGAGGGCGTTATGGTGAGGTTCCGTGCGAAAAAGTACATTATCAAGGATGTTCTGGACTGGTTTGGCCAGGATGTGAGATTCTCAAACGAAAATGACGACGAAGCGGATGTAACCGTCCGCGTGAACGCGGACGCTATGTTATACTGGTCGCTGCAGTACGGCGAACATATCGAGGTGCTGGAGCCGGCGGCGCTGCGGGCACGTGTCGGCGCGGCGGCAAGGGCGATCAGCGAGAAATATCTGTAGAAGACCGGCTATTACAGAAGCACGTTCAACAAGTATCGGCCCCGGCTCACTGCCAGTGTGAATATGGTCAGTCGCGCAGCGCCGGCGTCGCCGCCGCTATCAGGCAGTTTTTTTCAAATGATGGTATAGAGATTTTCGCGGATGACTAGTATCCAAACAAGCTGGTGTAAAAAAGGCCTGCCCCGTAAAATCGGTGCAGGCCTTATAGAGCGTTGCCATTTTTTATGCCGCGTCTTCCTGATCCTCGAAGGCTTTTCCATAAAGCCACTCGTCAAAAGCTTTCATTATTGCTTCATATGTCTTCTTCGTCACGTCAGGCAGATTATCAAAACCGCCAAACATCCTTGCTACTTCGTCAAAGCCTTTTTGCACCGCGTCGCGCATTAACTCAATTTTATCTTCGCCCGCATTTACGCCGACCAGCGCTTTCGCAAAATCCATGATTCTCGCCGTGGTCTGCTTTACACCGAAGAAGCCTTCTTCGCCAATCAGTTCCTGCGCCTGCGCTCTGTCTACTTCGTTAAGACCGGAGCCGCCTCCGAACCCGTAGGCTTCATACTTGAAACTGGCTTCAACGCTCCTGCTCTCGAAGTTGAAGCCGTCTCCGGAGATAATCGTCTCTGAATACTTATAGCTGGCTTCCGCCGATATTGCCCAGAAGCCCTGACCGCTCGCATCGTTCCTACCAAGCAGAGATGAAACGAGCCTTCGTATCGTATCGGCGAAGTAGTCGGTGTCTTTCCAGAGTTTGTTGATCATCGCGGGGTCGGCGGCCCCTTTTATCGCGCTCGGAGTGTAGGTGTCTACGGGGTCTGCGAACAGATTATGCGCGTTGACAGCGTTTCCGCCTTTTCCGACGCCCTTGGCCGGCTTTGTTACGTTATTGTACTGGTTATACAAATTTTGCGCGTTTAATACATTGCCTGTTTTCATTATTGGATCCCTCCATTTTTTAATCAGCGCGGCGCATCAATGCTTTGCGCTCATTTTATTTATCGGAGAAATCAACAAAAAACTTTAGTCCGCTTGGGTCAAGTTGAAGACAGGCGGTTACCCGTAGGTCCTGCCTTCCCAGCGGGAGTCGGGGAGGATTACGCGGGTGATTATGGCAGCCGCTTCAGCGCGGGTGATCGGGTTTGACGGGTAGAATGTGCCCGGAGCGTCGCTCCCTGCCAGCACGCCTGCCCTGTACAGCAGAAAAATGGGTTCGCTGTACCCGGTCGCGCTTGTTACGTCGGGCAGAGAGTTTACCGTGTTTTGCGCGGCGAACTCCGACTGCGGCAGCGCCCGCGAGAATATGTACGCCATTTCGGCCCGCGTCGCCGGACGGCTTACATCTGCGAAATCGTTCGACATGATTATCCCGGTCCTTACGGTGTATTCCACATATACGGAGTACCACGGGATGCCCTGCGTGAAGTTCGCCGTACCCGTCGTGTAGATACTGTGGACGCGAGCGGCTATCGCCAGGGCCTCCGCTACGGTGACGTTGCCGAGCGGGTTGAATATAGTTGCGTTGTTGCCTTGCATGAGCCCGTATTCAAAGGCGCTGGCTATCACTTTCTGCTGGTCGTAACCGTACCAAGCTGACTCGTTGACGTCGGAGAACTGGCCCCTTACATAGGTGTTCGCCTTAACGAAGTTCGCCATCGGCGTCGTCGAAGCCGCGCCCGACGCTGAAATGCTCAGCGCGAACGCTTCCGATTGCACGCCGTCTATCGTCAGCCGCAGCGTGCTCGTCGTGCCGGCCACGGTCGACGCGCTGCCTGCGAGCGTCAGCGTGCCGCTATTGTTGTTGATCGTCACCTGCCCCTGCACAGATACGCCTGTTGGCAGGTTTGTTACAGCAGCCGGGTACGTCCCGTTGGCGATACCGGACGTGGTCACAGGGAACGCCACCGTCTCCGCAGTTCCCGGCACTAGCCTCCCCAATTGCGCGCCCACGGCTATAGTTTTTGTCGTGACAGTCATCGTATAGCTGCCGGTAGCGTAACCCCACGCCGAAGGAACGAAGTAATATAGCTGCCCGCCCGTAAGAGCGTAGGTGAGCCGGAAAGAGTGCCCCTCACCATTGTCGACAGGCGCCTGCCGCGTTTCTCCGGAGTCGTAAAGATCGGCGTATGGCGACATTGACCCGATATTTGAGGTTGCGAATGTATATAACCCGCTCGACGGTGGTGTGAAACTATAGTATTGCCTATCCCCGTCCGTTATGCTGACCGAAACGGGAGTGTTCAGCGTCATGGGAATCGCTGTCGCAAAAGATGAGCCCGGTGGCGCCTCGGCTGCGTAACTTCCCCATTGTATCCTTGGCGTGCCCCAGGACGTCGGCGGGAAGACTATCTGCGGCTCGGCGCCGGTCGTATCCCACGTTGCCGCCCCGCTGCCGGCTTTAACGGTCAGCCCATCGCTGCCGCCGCCCCGCGATCGCGGTACAGTTAGCGTGTCGACTTCTACAATCAGCGCGCTGCTTTCAGTGACGCTCAGTGATCCTTCGCGGCAAGTCCCCGTGAGAACTGCCGCTGCGCCTCCGGTTTTAACAGCAGACAGTCCTGCCCTGATCACACCGCCTGTCACGGTTACCGTTCCACTTCCCACAATAGCATTTTGATATCCGAATATTTCTCCTCCCGTTACTGTGATGTTCCTTCCATTAATGGCCTTTCCCTCTTCAAGGTCAGATCCTGAACCGGATCCTATGACCATCCCTCCGGACACCGTGACGTCGCCCCCGCAAGAAATTGCAGTATCTCCCTCTACGCTGCCATCTGATACTGTCACAGCGCTCCGTGTGCTGCTGATTGCGCAACCTTGACTCGATGTGGAAATAACCGAACCTCCCGCGACTTCGATTTCAACAGACTCATCACTGTGGATAACTGCGGCTACCCTGCTTGGATCCCTTATAGTACCGCCAGTGACCACAAATTTCCCTTCGCCTTCCAGGATCAAGAAAATTCCCGTGGTTTGATAATAAATGCGGCTAAGCGTAGCTTGCCAGGCAACCGTCATCCCCTCGGGTATAGTCAGGCGGAATGAGCCTTCCGCGTCAACCTTGCTGCCCCTGACGACGACAATCGTGTCCGGCGGCGACCTATCTATGGCGTCCTGAATGGCTGCACGGATTTCTCCCAAGGTTTGACCTTGTGAAATGTTAGCCATCCTTCCCCCCGCCGCGCGCGCCTTTGTCGTCGGCATAGCGGCGAACAAGCCGAACAAGAGCGACAGCGCCAAAGAGAACGTACCCATTCGCCGCAGGGTCATCACCTTTTGCGATTTACTGGTTGCAATTCTCATTCTCGTTCTCCTCTCGTATATCTATTTATTGCATGCCGAGAACACCTTAGGTTTACCAATGATGGAAATATACAGTATCCACCTTTTCGTATCAAGAGATAAGTTATGAACATACTAAAAAGGGCGTTTGTTAAAATATCCGCGCTCTTTCCACAGATCATAAGGAGCATTGCCCTCTCCGACATATCTTCTCAAGATGAACTTGCTCATATGGTAAAAGAAAACCGTTGAAGGACTGGGGCGGCCTTTTTTAGCGAAATAAAACTTATTTGCGGATCGCCGTAAAGCACTCTCGTGTTTTGCCTGCTTCGCTTTAGGCATATTGCCCCACTTATCTGTAAGTAACCTTATACTATGTGAGTAAACTCTATTGACGCCCCAATGTAACAGCAGTGTTCTAATCGGCTTAACGGCGGCGGCCGTTCCGGCGCCTGTAGTTATTATGAACGCCTTCTTTGTAAAAATCTCATCTCTGGGAGAAGCATTCAATACCAGGAAGTCTAAATGGTCAAGCAGCGTCTTCATAGAACCCGGCATACTGCAGGCGCCGTAGTGAGGCGTGGAGAATACCATGGCGTCGGCTTTGATTATCGCGTCTAATATAGGAGTAACGTATTTCTCGTTGGGGCATTTTTC
>Ga0082212_10004033_pt1 | contig 20573 bp, 14 predicted proteins | sample TergutNt197P3_FD_71548 | JGI IMG/M metagenome (GOLD analysis project Ga0082212, IMG submission 71548) | Neocapritermes taracua P3 segment gut microbial communities from Petit-Saut dam, French Guiana - Nt197 P3 | ecosystem: Host-associated > Arthropoda: Insects > Digestive system > Gut ... | reverse complement strand
TCGATGGACGGTTTGCCTCATTTTCAACCAACCGTTTGGATAAAAAAGAATTGGAAAAGTTCATTTCCAACGGGATTGAAACTACCCGCTACTTGGCAGAAGATGAATTTCGCAAGTTGGCTGATCCTTCCCGCCTGTACAAAGGCGATGGAAAAGGATTGGACGTATTCGATAAATCTATCGAAAAGGTATCGGTCGATGATAAATTGGCTTTGATGAAAAACAATGTCAATGAGGTTTATCAAACGGACGAACGATTGATCTCGGTTTCCTCCGAATACTCCGACGGAACAAGCAATAACTATGTTGTTTCCAGTAACGGATTTGAAGGAGAAACTGAAACCACTTATTTCAGTCTGTTCGCCGAAGTGTCGATGAAAGGCGCCGACGACGCCCGTCCGCAAGGATATTGGTATGATTCGGCCGTTTTTTGGGATAATCTGCAAAAAAGCGACATAGGCAAAACAGCCTACGAGAGGACATTGCGTAAACTGGGACAGGAAAAAATCAAAAGCGGAACCTATAAAATGTTAGTCGATAATTTGTCGTCCCCACAATTAATCCGACCGCTGATATCTGCTTTATACGGCAGCGCTATTCAGCAAAAATCGTCTTTCCTAATCAATAAACTGGGTGAAAAAATCGCTTCCGACAAATTGACGGTGATCGACGATCCGCACATTGTGAATGCACGGGGCGCCCGGTGGTTCGACGGAGAAGGAGCAGCGACGAAAAAACTTACGGTGATAGAAAACGGCGTTTTGAACACCTACTATATCGACACTTATTACGGTGGAAAATTAGGTGTAGAACCGACCATACAGTCGCCCTCGATCCTTGCTCTGCAATTGGGAAACAGAAATTTTGAACAAATATTAGCAGGCGTTGATAAAGGAATATGGGTGACGGGATTTAACGGAGGAAACAGCAATCCTACAACCGGCGACTTTTCATTCGGCATCGAAGGCTTTTTGATTGAAAAAGGTGAAATCACAAAGCCCTTGAACGAAATGAATATCACCGGTAATCTGCTGACGCTCTGGAATAACATCATCGAAATCGGTAATGATCCGAAAACGAATTCCAATTACCGGATTCCTGCAATGCTGTTCGATGCAGTCAGTTTCAGTGGGAAGTGATTAAAGAAAAGACAATATTGGGCGTTGATCCGGGGACTACGGTAACGGGTTACGGATTGATAAAAATTATCGACAATAAGCCGGCGCTGTTAGCCATGGGTATTCTGGAGTTGGAAAAGTTTGAAGACCACTATCTTCGTCTTCGGCGCATCTTTGAAAGAATATCCGGACTGATTGATGAATTTCAACCGGACGAGTTGGCAATTGAATCGCCCTTTTTCGGGAAGAACGTACAGAGTATGCTGAAATTGGGTAGGGCGCAAGGTGTTGCCATGGCGGCGGCGCTTTCGCGCAATTTGCCTGTTTTCGAGTATGCCCCGTTGAAAATAAAAATGTCGATTACCGGTAACGGAAGGGCATCCAAAGAGCAAGTTGCCGACCTGTTGCAGCGGATATTGAAAATTCCGCCGGAAAATATGCTTCCGCAGTTGGACGCGACCGACGGATTGGCGGCGGCTTTGTGCCATTTCTTTCAAAGCAGCCGTCCACAGTCGGAGAAGCCTTACACAAGTTGGAAGGATTATGTGAATAAAAACGGAAGGAGAGTTAAAAACTAAAAGTTAAAAACTAAAAACTAAAAGTTAGGAGTTACTCATTACTAACATAGTCCGCAGGACTGAATGTGCATAACCCCCAATGAAGCGAAGCGATTGGGGGAAATTAAAAAATATGAAAACAAAAATATTAGTAACAGGGGGCGCCGGATACATCGGCTCCCACACCACAGTAGAGTTGCAAAATGCGGGCTACGAAGTAGTCACAGTCGATAATCTCTCCAATTCAAATGCCGGCGTGATCGACGGTATTGAACGAATAACCGGCATCCGTCCCGCCTTTGAAAAGGTCGATTGTACGGATATGGAAGCGATGCGGAAAGTGTTTGAAAAATACCCGGGCATCGAAGGCATTATCCATTTCGCAGCGAGTAAAGCAGTGGGAGAATCGGTACAAAAACCGCTGATGTATTACCGGAATAATATCGATTCCCTGTTGAATTTGTTGGATTTAATGCCCGCGTTCGGAGTCAAAGGATTGGTGTTTTCATCGTCTTGTACCGTCTATGGACAACCGGAGGCGCTGCCGGTCGATGAACGGGCGCCCATTCAACCGGCGATGTCGCCCTACGGAAACACCAAGCAAATCAACGAGGAAATCATTCGCGACGCCATTCATGCGGGCGCTCCTTATAAAAGTATTGTTTTGCGTTATTTCAATCCGATAGGAGCGCATCTTTCGGCAGAAATCGGAGAACTGCCCATCGGTATTCCGCAGAATTTGGTCCCTTTCTTGACCCAAACCGCTGCCGGAATCCGTAAAGAATTGGCAGTTTTCGGAAATGACTACAACACCCCCGACGGTTCCTGTATCCGCGACTATATCAACGTAGTAGATCTGTCGCGTGCACATGTAACTGCCATGGATCGCATTTTGAAACACCGCTCAAGCGCATCGCTCGAATTTTTTAATTTGGGAACAGGAAACGGTCTGTCGGTATTAGAACTGATTTCGCTGTTTGAAAAAGCAACCGGAGTGAAAGTCCCGCACCGTATTGTTGGTCGAAGGGAAGGCGATATCGAACAAATTTGGGCTGATCCGAAGTATGCGAATGAGGTTTTGGGATGGAAAGCCATCGAAACAATCGAAGATACCCTACGCTCGGCTTGGCGCTGGCAGGAGAAAATAGTGGCTAACTGTTAATGGTTAACGGTAAATAGTAAATCAATTCGTAATTCGTAATTTTTAATTCGTAACTCATAATTGTTCTATGTACACAGGAAAGTCTTTTAATGAGCGGGCAAAACTGATTGGCTTCTTTTTGGTGCTGGTTGTTTTGCTTTGTTTGATTGTTTATGAGCTTCGCTTTTTTTCCAGTTCGTTTTTGGGGGCATTCACCCTGTACATATTGCTGAGGCGGCCTCATAGGAAATTAATAGCGAAAGGATGGAAAAAATCTTGGGCTACTTCTTTCTTGGTAATCGCTGCATCTTTGAGTATTTTGATTATCGGAGGGAGCGTGACGGGTATTGTATATGCAAAAATGCAACAATTCAATCCGCAAACGATATTGGAAAATATCCGGCAATTGAATGATACGATCGTTCAAAAATTGCATCACGAAATTGTTCCGGAAAACTTTCTTGAACATGCAGTTCAATGGATAGGAAAAATTTTACCTGCACTGATCTCAGCTACCGGAAACGTCATCGCCAACGTGATCTTGATGATTTTGATACTCTATTTTATGTTGGCAGAGAGTGAAAAATTTGAACATAGCATCGAAAACCTGCTTCCTCTCTCGAAGAATAATGTTCGTTTGTTGAAACACGAAGCCCATAGTTCGCTTTTCAGCAATGCCATCGGTACTCCTATGATTATGGCATTTCAAGCCGCCTTAGCTGCTTTGTCATATTGGTTCACAGGGGCCGGAGATCCGATTATATGGGGAATACTGACCGGTTTTGCCGGGCTGATTCCTGTGATTGGGACGGTGGTAATTTGGCTGCCCTTGGCGATCAATCTGTTGATTGGCGGATTCACCTGGCAAGGCATTGTGCTGCTTATCTGGGGAACGTTTGTTATCGCCTTGGTTGAAAATGTTTTTCGCATGATATTTTTGAAACGCTATGCCGATGTTCATCCTTTGATCCCCTTGTTTGGAGTTATGCTGGGCATCAATGTACTGGGCTTTTGGGGAATCATTTTCGGTCCCTTGATGATTTCGGGTTTCTTACTTTTGGTCAAAATTTTCCACAGTGAATTTTTGACGAAATGAGGTTATAACAGAAATTAATGATTAATGATTAGTGGTTAATGATTAATAAATCCTTTCACCCTTCACCGTTTACCTTTTAGTTTTTTTTTATCTTTTTTCTATTTTCAAAAAAAAACACTATTTTTGTGCTGTAAAACATAGTTATAAAACATATGCTTGAGCCCGAAAACTTGGTGGCGGATCTTTCTGGAAGTCTGAGTGATGTGTGGCGATTTCTGAGTGAACAGGAGCGAGGATTGCTACGGAAATCGGTTTCTATTCAACATTTTAGAAAGAATCAAAAAATTTTTTCCGAAGGGGAAAAACCTCGGCATTTGATGTGTTTGCTCAAAGGAAAAGTGAAAATTTACAAAACAGGAATAGGCGGACGCTTCCAGATAGTCAGGGTAATCAAACCGATGCAATACTTTGCATACCGCGCTTTTTTTGCTCAAGAAGACTACCAAACGGATGCTATGGCTTTTGAGGCTTCTACCGTTGGTTTGGTTCCCTTATCGTTGGTGGATGATATACTTAGGAATAATTTTTCGCTTTGCCGGTTTTTTATCAAGCAATTGTCTGTCGATCTGGGAATTGCCGACGAGCGAACGGTTAGTCTGACGCAAAAGCATATTCGGGGACGTTTGGCGGAATCGCTTGCTTTCCTCATTGACAACTACGGATTGGAAGACGACAATACCATCAATATTTATTTGTCGAGAGATGATTTGGCAAGCCTGTCCAGTATGACGACTTCCAATGCAATCCGTACCTTGTCGTCCTTTGTTTCCGAAAGAGTGATTGTACTCGACGGACGCAAAATCAAAATCTTAGACGAAGAAAAACTGCGCAAAATCAGTTTGTTGGGATGATATTAGAGTGAAGAATTATGAATTAAGAATTAAGAGTGAAATTGACCCCCAAACTTCACTCCTAACTCCTAACTCCTAACTCTCCTTTCTTCTTTCGTCCTTTAAATCAAAGGTTTTGTACATAAACCCCCCTGTTTGGTTTGTCGGCTGAAAATAAACGAAGTAAATATTTATATAGGTAAATAAAAAATTTTACCTTTGCATACCCATTGTACGCTTTGGATATTTTCGACAGGAAATTCCGCTTGGCAAAGGGAAAACGGGAAAAAATCACGCAGAAATGAAAAAAATGGACTTTTTCTTGTTTTATTTAGAAAAAAGTATTTACTTTGCAAGATTATCATGCGGTCTTGCGCCGTTTTTGTTGGTGAACAAATGGCAAACCCTTGAAAATGAGAATATTATTAGAGAATATTATAAACTTTTTATTATTAATTTAAATTTTTTTGTATGAAGAGAAAATTTATTACTTTATTTGTCGCCTTTCTGGTACTTGCCGGATTTAAGGCGAACGCCGAAGGCGTTGTTGTTGGGATAGAAACAGGCGACCGCATTGTCGAAAGAACCGGCTATGCAGGTCAAATTGCAACACCCAACAAATTAACCTTTAACGGCAGCAAGTGGTTATGGGCAACCGGAAATCCGGTTACTACTTATGGTTCTAATGATAGAATCACGGTGGATAACCCGGCAGTGAACTTTGTTACCTTTACCTCAGGTACCAACACACTTACATTGGGTTATAAGGGTACGGACTACAGCCAATTTGTGGTGTTCAAGAGTTCAAACAATGCTCCTCTTACTGATTTCTACACAACCTATGAAGGCAATGCTCCTGCTGCCAATCAGCAGCTTACATCACAAGCTTTTAATAACGGGAACTTTGGAGGGTACTTAGCCATTCAGGCAACAGGTAATGTTGATCACAAAGATTTGCTAATTGTGGTGCACCATAGGACAACCAACGAACTGTCCTTGATGCCTTATTTGGCTTATAAAGATTCTTTGTATGGCAATGTCAGCGGAGCTACTGTCAACTACTCGCCTCTGTATGTACAAACCAAGCAGATGAGCGGTCGTTGGGCTACTCCGGAAGATTTTGCCAGCTACAAATTCTGGCAGTTCAATTCGCAAGGAGCAAACACCGGAGGCAAGGTGTTGACCGCCTACAGCGCAGCAGAAGTAGAAGCCGGAACTTCCAACAAAGGTTATTCCACCTTTACCGTGAAACAAGTGGACTATGTGAAAGATGGAGATGTTACTGTAACGAACAATCTCATTACACATAGCGGCGGCGCTCAATTCCAAGGTATGAATGCCGATATTGGCGTGATGCCCGGAACTAAAAATTATGGAACACACACAACGGATAGCGTTATTCCTCTATTCGTTTTGGCTACTCCTGAAAACGATTGTAAAGTATTGTCCGTGAGCCGTATCAACAGGCTGCAAACCCAAAGCGAAGGCGACAAAGGATATGCCGACCGTTTGGAAATCCGCAGTTATGGCGAATATTTCACTTGGGACAAACAAACCAACGGCAGCTATCTGTACAAATCGCATGCGGCAATTCCGAGCGTTGCGCAAAATGTTCCTGCCGACTCAATATATGATGCTTATACCAGTTTACAGAAATTTGCCATTTGGATCGACTATGATGGCAGAATGACCCTGTATCCGGCTGCTGCTTATTTCTGGAAGTATGGCGAGCACAAAGGTGGTCCGACCGAAGCTGAAAACACTCAGGTTGACAAAATCCTTCCGAATGCTGTGTTGGTTTATAACAACATCACCGTCAGCTATGAAGCAGGTAAATCTCCTTTAACCGATGCGGATAAAGCCAATGGTTTGCAAATCGGATGGTGGAACGGCAGAAGCACAGATTCAAGGGCTATTGCAAGTTTCGCAACTATGCCTAACATCCGTCAAACCATCAGTGATTATGATTTATGTCCTTTCAAACCCATTGAATGGGAAGATAATACAATTGCCGAAAGACGTTTCTATTTCATGGAAGTACGTCCCGACACGCTTGATGCTTGGAAAGCTCCGGAGTTTGGCGGTAGTACATCTACCACCAATCCTTGGCGGTCAGGCGGATATCAAGCCGGACGCAGATATGTGCTTTCTGCACAGTTATATCCTGCAGCCGGTGCCGGAGACGATAAGTTCCTCAGCATTGTTCCGATGGAAGTACAGCGCGAAACTCGCCCGGGTCAACAATACTGGCGTCTTCCCTACGACTCAGTCAATATGGCAGCTCATTGGGAAGTGATACCGGTTATGTCCGGAACTACCTTAGTTGGCTACCGCTTTATCAATATGTTGGGCGATACCTTGAAGTACAATCCAGATCCCAATGCTCCATCTATGCCGTTAGTGGGCGCATATAAAACCGCTAACCGTTTGATGCCGGGCGCAGATCCGGAAATCAATGCTGCCGATGCAGGCGTGAAATATTTCGGACGTCCGGAGCATGCCGGTAAACCTTATAACGATGTAACCAATTGGTTTGAATTGAGAAATACCCAATCCAGCGCCAGCACATTGGATACATGGAAAGTCCATAAAATGAAAGGCTCAGATGTGTTCTTCCTCGAATTGGTTGAATCTTCTGCAGTAGAATATACTTTGGGTGTCAGGAACACAGGCGGATTTAAAAATTGGGCGAATGGCGGTGGAGTTACTCCATTCTACATGCAGGCTGACAATCTTGGAAACTATTACTATCAACAACAAGTTGACTTGGTTCCTTTCAACAATGCCGTGATGCAGTCATACCCAAGCGGAAACCATTTTGATGCTTGCCCGGGCTTGCCGATCAATTTGGCTCCGATCTATTACGTTCCCACGTATGGTCCTTTCTATGGCGATGAGCCGGTGAACGAAGTGATCAATACGAACGACGGCGCTTTCTTAAAACAAGACTCATTGACCGCATATTCATTCTTGACCGGTTTCTATGCTATTCAGGAAGCTGAAGATGTGAACAATACTTTGAAATTAAGTTTTGCTACGGTGCCTCTCTACGATGGAACAACAAAAACAGTGGATGCCGCTCGTTTGAGAACAACTCAGGATAGATTGCAATTCATCGAATTGAGCAGTCCGATAGGTAAAGAAAGAGCCGACAAAATCCAAGCGCTGTGGGCAGCTGCAAAACCCGGCCAAACTTTTGGCGATGATCTCGCTTTGTTGTACGGCGAAACCTACAAATGGTATATCGTGAAATCAGGCAACAAGTACCTGTCCTACGACTTTGTGAACATGCAAGCAGCCAACAACCGTGAATCGATGGGTATGGTATTCGTCAACGAATTGGAAAATGCAGTTCCGGTTCGCTTGTATCAACCTTTGGTAGGGGATAAGGCAAGAGACAACTTCCTGTTCCAATTCTATATACCGAACTGGAAGTATGTTCCGAACGCTACCACTGCTGCTAATAGAGTTGTGGCAACCGCATTCTATGATATTGAGTCCAATGTATTCAAGGAACTGAAAAACGGTCCCAATGGAGATAAAGCTGGTAGGGATGAAGTTTGTTTCATTACTTTGGCAGGGCAAACCGACTACCTCTATGCTACACGCGTATATACAGGTAAGCAAGTTGCCGGAACCCGCTTCACATTCGAACACTTGGAAGGAACTCCTTCTACCTGTCCGGCTGAATTTATCACTCCGCAATGGATGGGCGAACAACGCTTGTTGAACTTGCCGGTGGATAACCAAATTTGGGAAAGAGGAAAAGCCATCGATGCTTGGATTGCTACCGATGCTGCTTCAAAAGCAGGTTATGTGAACAACAATAGCGCAACAAAAGGAACGACGCTGACTCATACCTATGTAACCACCATTAAGAAATACAGTGGTTTGCCCGGCGCTCAAGCAAGCTATAACAATCCGGATGTATTTAAAGTAGCCATTCCGTTTGGAACTACTGCAAAAGGCGATACCACTTGGATCGGAGATGTTGTTAATCCTCTACCGGCAGACTTTGGTGTGATTACTTTCCAAACCGATTTGGAAGTGCCTCTGTACCGCATACAAAACGACGAAGGACTCTACTTAACAGTAGTTCCAAATAACGTTCTTGTACAAGACATTGGAGTAACCGAACCGGATGTGAACGGTGTTACTTTGGAATGGAGGAGGCTGTATGATGATACACAAGTCCAAGTTACCGCCTACGGTGGAGACCGCCGCGCATTGCAGTTGTTTGCTATCAGCGGATGTATGGGTGGTGAAGTTGACGACTGGTATGGCGAATTCATCTATCTGCCTTTGGCTTCCTATCAGTATGATTATGTAAAAGACGAATTCTTGAAGAACAGCAAGGACAACGATGCTATCTTCTACAACTTCGAATTGTGTAAGGCTATGCAAGGTTATGATGCAACCGGCAACGATGTCAGAGACTGCTGGCGTGTTGCTCAACACACCCCAACCGGACCGGGTCTGAAACACATGATCATCGGCAACTCAAATGCCGAAGCAATTGCAGGCAACTGGCCGGCTATTCAGGTTAAATGGTCGAAATTTGGTTACCAAAAACCGCAATGCGAATCTTTCTTAGTGAAGAACGTGAACACGGTTACGAGTACTTCTAATAACAAATACTACGTATTCGATGGACCTTCCGTTACCGCAGCAGACTCTTGCAGCCTGTTCGCTCACTGGTCAATCAATTATAACGATGTTGACACTTTCTTGGCAAAATTCACTCCTGAATTGAAAAGCGTATATGGCACCTTGATGGATGAAAAAGACGGTGATGTGAATCAAACCAACTTGAAGGGTGAATACTATTTCGTTAAGAAAATTGAAGGTAAAGAAAATACCTATCGCGCTATCGATGTATCCGGATACAACAGCAACAATTTCGTGGCTAAATTCGATACCTTGGAATTGACCTGTACAAACCATGCAGTACCGTTCTTCGATCTTGAAAAAGACGGACACTTCAACTTGTACGAACAATTGGCTATCATCGAATCGATCTACGTAAACCGTAACTTATCTTCGGAATACGTTGATATTAAAACAGGAGATCCGATAGCTACCCCGATTTATCGTCCGGGAAGCACAGCACCTTATGCTTATCGCACCTATATCAATGATATCAATGGAGCGAAAGAAGGAAACTACGACGATGCCGAATTCCTGACTGTTTACAAACAAAACAGAAGAGAATTAACGAAAGATCACGTTATTCCTTATTATTCATTCTCTGTTACAAGAGAAGGTGTTGAATATTTCTTGAACGTAGAAACCATACAGGGTAGAGACTCTGTTTACTGGACAGCGCTTTCTAAAGAAAAAGGTGGTAAGTATGAACAATTGATCTTATCGTCGAACGATAATACTTTCCCGACCTATAAATTCTGTCTGCCTTACGAAGTGAAATCGAATGGACAAAGAGCCGACAGTGTTGCTTACGGTGCGAAGAAATATCCTCCTGTTTATTTGCAAACTTTGGATACCGCAAAAGATGATTATCCTTACTTGATTGTTGCCGGTTCAGCTACCAATTATGTAACTGCAAGGAAATTAAATGATGCTATACTTGATACTCAACAAGCTACATTGAAATGGAACATCTATACGGTTGATTATCGCCACATCGACGAAGTGAAAGTTACTTCTTGGATATTTGGCGGTCAAATGCCTCAAGGTAACATTTGGGTACCGATTGCCGATGCTATCGAAAACGGATCTGCTCAAATCGCATTGACCAACTATCGCGATGGCAAACCGGGTATCGCTTTCATTACCGACACCGGTAAAGATCCGAACTACGGTACATTGGGAGCTGCTGAAAACTTGACAATCGAATTTAAAGGCGACACGGTCATTGGTACTTATGCACCACGTCCAATTTGGTACTACCGTATCAAAGTAGGCAACGACTATCTGACCGATGCTTTCCCGCAAACAGATCCCAAGTTTAACTACTTCTTTGGCGGTGAAAACTACGACTACGGATACTTCACTAAAGGTATTGATCCTAAACCGGCTTTCGCAGCACAAGGCATCAATGCAGACGCAGGTTTCATCCAAACCTTCGGTTTCAGATACGTCACCAACGATATGTCTGAAGGTCAAGAATTCTTCATCGTTTCAAGAGCCGATTACACGCTCAACCAAGAAGAAAATTATCGCTATCTTGCTCAAATCAACGATAGATTCGTATTCGTTGAAGACAAAGAATTAGCTTTGAAATTCCAATGGGGCGAAGTTGATGCTGACGGCAATTACACCGACTTGGAAATCGTAGGTACAGGTGGTATCTATGGCGTACAAGGTGGTATCAAGTTCTTGAACACAACCGGAAAAGTAGATGTCTATTCTATCGACGGACGTTTGATCAAGACGGCGGTTCTTACCGGCGGCGAACAAACGATCCCTGCAACACGCGGTATCGTAGTTGTTAAGAATGGAGGTCAAACAGTTAAAGTAGTTGTGAAATAACGAAATTTCTGAATATGTAAAAAAGGGCGCTCGAAAGGCGCCCTTTTTTTTTAGGTGCAGGAGGAGGAGAGTTAAGAATTAAGAATTAAGAATTAAGAGTTAAGAACTAAGAACTAAAAGTTAATAGTTAAGGGTGAACGGAAAACGGTTAAGGGAAAACGGTTATTAATCATTACCCATTAATCATTAATTTCAATAATAACCTAATTTCTACCTAATTTATTAAACCAAACAACCTCAGTAGTGCAAGGGGAGTACACAAACACCAACCTCATTATCTCATTTGTTACTTTTTTACTCCTACTTTTATATCAATGAGGTAATTAGGTTGGGGGTATTTGTAATTTGTCACTCTGCACTACTGAGGTTGTTTGGTTGGTGAATTAGGTTGCAAATGAGGTTCTCTTTGCCGATTCCCTTATTGTACTTTGTACAATATGTAAAGACACAACCCGCATCTATGTTAAAAATAGTTAAATATTAGTACTATGTATTGCAAGGTATTATTTTATTTCATATCTTTGCAGCATCAATCAATATAAGGAAAGAATATGAATGCGGATAATGTAAAATCTCAGATGCGGAAAGGAATCTTGGAATACTGTATTCTGTTGATTCTGAATCGCGAAAAAGCATATGCCAACGATATAATCCGGCTGTTGCAAGACGCGCACTTGATCGTTGTTGAGGGAACTTTGTATCCTTTATTGACACGATTGAAGAATATGGATTTGCTAACCTATCAATGGATAGAGTCGAATCAAGGACCTCCTCGTAAATATTATGAGCTGACTTCTCAAGGCGAACAGTTTCTGACCGAGTTAGAACAGGGCTGGAATGAAATTATGGATACCATCAATCATTTAAAGGAATTATAAAAACAAACAAGATATGAAAAAGACAATAACCGTAAATCTCAATGGTAAGGTATTTACCATGGATGAAGATGCTTACCGTCTGTTAGACAATTACCTGAACAACCTTCGCATTTATTTTCGGAAAGAAGAAGGTTCTTCGGAAATTATTTCAGACTTTGAAGCGCGAATTGAAGAATTGTTCAGCGAAAAAACACGCTTGGGCTATGAGGTCATTACGATCGAACATGTGGAGGAAGTAATTGCCCGTGTAGGGAAACCGGTTGATTTCTCTGATGGAGAAAATGAAGATGATGGTTCCGGAAAAGAGAATCAAACGCATTTTACCGAGCAGATAGAAGGGAAGCGGAAATTCTACCGGAATACGGACGACAAAATGCTCGGAGGGGTTTGTTCCGGTATTGCCGCCTATTTTGGATGGGACGTGTTGGCTGTACGGATCATATTCATCGTTCTGATATTTGCTACTTCGGGAGCGATTGTTCCGTTTTATCTTATAGCCTGGATTATTTTTCCAAATGCCTATACCGCAGAACAAAAATTGCAGATGCAAGGCATACCCATTACGGTGGAAAACATAGGAAGAACCGTTGCCGCAGAGGTAGAGCAGGCGGTTAATTCTCCTGAGGGAAAAGGCTGTCTGTCCGGATTTGTCGATTTGTTTGTCGGATTGATGAAAGTATTCCTGATAGGTTTGGGCATCTTGATCGGGTTCCCGTTATTGTTCGCCTTGGTCATCGTGATTATTGTTTTATTCGCCGTTTTGTTTGGTGTAGGCGGTGGTTTGTTGGGTATCGGCAGCGGTTTTCTGGGTGATTTACCCGGATTTTTAATCGTCGATCATCCGGTTTTGTCCACGATTACCTTTCTTTTGATGATTGGAATTCCCATTATTGCTTTGGTTTATTGGATTATCGCTCAATTTGCCAAATGGAAACCTTTGAATGATGCAGTGAAATGGGTATTTCTTGCCGTATGGATTATTGCTTTGGCGCTGTTTCTGTTGTCAGGTCTCCGCATCGACAAAAACAATTGGTATAAATATAATTGGTCTTACGTCGATAAAAATGCCATTCGCGGAAACGGAATTCTTTCCGAGCGAACTTATTTTTTAGATGCACCGGTTGAAACTGTCGAAATGGATAAAAATTTATTTGCGTATTTGCAAGTAGAACAAATACCTTCGGATATGCCGTCGTCTATTCTCATTAGCGGCGATGAAAATCTGATCGATCAAGTTACATACGATTTATATGATGGACGACTGAAATTGTCGGCTTTCAAAAATCTCAGTAGTGAAAACAATTTGACGATTCGCCTTCAAACAAGCGAATTAAAGGGTATCCAATCGAATGTGGTAGGAAACATACAGATGAACCGTGCATTTACCGGCGATGAATTGGAAATTCGGATGAGAGGTCCCGGAAATTTTCGTGCCGACAGTTTGTATGTACAATCGCTGATCGTGGATTCGGAAGGAATTGCTTCCGTTCATTTATCGGGAAGGGTGCAGAAAGCGCGTATGGATTTATCGGGAGCCGGCAAGATAGAGGCTTGGGATCTGCTTTCCGACAGCGTCTATGCACACCTCGAAGGGGTTGGCTCTATCCGGTGCAATCCGATCGATTATTTGGAAGGCAGTTTGCAGGGGATTGGTAAGATCACGTATAAAGATGATCCGAAAAACAAAAATGTTACCTCATCGGGAATTGGAAAAATAGGAAAAGAATAGCAAAATATGGCATTGATCAAATCGGTACGGGGTTTCACTCCGGAAATAGGGGAAGATGTGTATTTAGCCGATAATGCAACGGTTATCGGAGATGTGATTATTGGCGACCAATCGAGTATCTGGTTCAACACGGTCTTGCGCGGTGATGTAAACTCGATACGCATCGGGAAGCGGGTGAATATTCAGGATGGTACGGTGGTTCATACCCTGTATGAAAAATCGGTTGCCGAAATCGGCGACGACGTCAGCATCGGACACAACGTAACAATCCACGGCGCGAAGATCGAAAACGGCGCTTTGATCGGTATGAATGCCGTGGTGCTGGATCATGCGGTAGTCGGCGAGGGCGCTTTGGTTGCAGCCGGTTCGGTGGTGCTCAGCGGTACAAAGGTCGAGCCGGGCTGCATCTACGGAGGAACGCCTGCCAAATTCATCAAGCGGTTGGATCCGGAGCAATCGAAAGAGATTAACCGGAAAATTGCGAAAAACTATTTGATGTATTCGGAGTGGTATAAATAAAGATAAAAGTTAGGAGTTTAAAACCTAATTTCCCCCTAATTTAATAAACAAAACAACCTCAGTAGTAGAATATTACCGCATTTATCGTCAACCTCATAACCTAATTTCTTCGTCAATGAGGTAATGAGGTTGAGGGTTTATTTATAATCCATTGCTACTGAGGTTGTTTTGTTTAATAAATTAGGTTGTGAATGAGGTTAACACTTAATTCTTAATTTTTAACCCCTTATTCATAATTTCATAAATTTTGTGTGTAGCGCCAAGGTTGTCGGAAACGTATGCTTTGGCGCTTTTTCCATTGTCTCGGATTAATTCGGTATAAGAAAGGAAATTGTTCATACGGGATGAAAATACCTCTTGATTTGAAACAGAGAAAGCGCCTCCACAGGCAATTAACTCCCTTGCTTCTCTGAATTTATGATGATTAGGGCCAAATATTACAGGAATGCCGTAAACGGCTGCCTCAAGGATATTGTGAATACCTTTTCCGAATCCGCCGCCGACATAAGCCAAATCGCCATAACGATAAACAGACGAAAGCAGCCCGAAACAATCGATAATCAGACAGTCAGCCTCTTGAATATTGTTTTCATCGGCTTGCGAATACCGTATTGAGGGGCGGGTAAGCCGGTTTTGCAAGTCTTCTATTCGTTGTTCGCTGATTTCATGTGGGGCAATAATCAGTTTGATTTCCGGATGTTGATTGAAATAGGGAATCAATATATCTTCGTCTTTTTCCCAAGTGCTGCCGGCAATTAGCACATGGGTTTTTTCGTTTTCCTCCGGATTTCGGAATTTCTCGACAATCGGTAATGTTTTTCGTTGTTCATATATTTCAAAAACGCGGTCGAAACGGGTATCGCCGGTTACGCTCACGTTGTGATGCCCAAATCGATTCAACAACTTCAAGGAATCTTGGCACTGTACAAAAAACCATTGATAGTTATTCAGCACATTGCGGTAACGACGGGCATACCAACGGAAAAAAATCTGGGTTGGGCGGAAAACGGCAGAGATAATATAAGTTGGCACCTGCAAGCGTTTCAGTTCATTCAAGTAGTTCATCCAAAATTCATACTTAATGAAAATAGCCATCGCCGGTTTCGCCAACCGGAGAAATTTACGGGCATTCCACTTATGGTCGAATGGTAAGTAACAAACAATATCCGCTCCGGAATAATCTTTACGGACTTCATACCCCGAAGGGGAAAAAAATGTCAAAAGAATTTTATATGCCGGCTTCTCCTGCCTGATTTTTTCTATCAAGGGACGTCCCTGCTCAAATTCACCCAAAGAAGCGGCGTGAAACCATATATAGGATGCTTCGGGATCCATTTGCTCTTTCAGGATGGCAAAAGTTTCCTTTTGCCCCGCCAACATTTTCTTTGCTTTTTTGTTGAAGGGTGAAACCAAGCGGACAGCGAGCGAATACAGGGCGATTGCGAATGAATACATTTTGAGATAAAAGATAAAAACTAAAAGATAAAAACTAAAAGATAAAAACTAAAAGATAAAAAATTTAATCTCTTAACTCTTATCTCTTAGTTCTTCAACGGCTTTATTTAATCGGTATATTACTTCTTCTTTCCCAATTATTTCCGTGATGTCGAAAATATGCGGACCTTTGGATTCGCCTACCAATACCAAGCGGAACACATTCATGATCTCGCCGGTGTGATAGCCGTTCGATTCTATCCACAACATGACTGCCGCTTCGGTGGTTGCCGCTGAGAAATCATCGACCGATTGCAAAACAGCGGTCAAGGCTTGCATCTTTTCCGGGGAATCTTCTTTCCAACGCTTACTAACGGTCTTTTCGTCGTAAGTTTCGGGAGCGGTAAAAAAGAAAGCCGACTGATTCCACAGGTCGTTCACGGAATGAAGCCGATCTTTGATCAGTTGGGCTACTTTCACGATTTTATCCTGCGGCGCAACGATTCCTTTTTCTTCCAAAACCGGCAGTAGCAAGTCGGCGATGGCTTCGTCGGATTTGTGTTGGATGTATTGCCGGTTGAACCATTCGCCTTTTTTGTAATCGAATTTTGCACCGTTTTTGCTGCATTTTTCCAAGGTGAATAATTCGATAAGTTCCTGTAAAGACAGTAGTTCCCTATCGTCGCCCGGATTCCATCCCAAGAGAGCAAGGAAATTCAGAAGGGCTTCCGGTAAATAACCGGCTTCGCGGTATCCCGACGAGATTTCTCCGGTTTTCGGATCGCTCCACTGCAAAGGAAACACCGGAAATCCCAAGCGGTCGCCGTCGCGTTTGCTTAATTTTCCGTTTCCTTCCGGTTTAAGCAGCAAGGGCAGATGGGCAAAAGCCGGTCGGGTATCTTCCCAACCGAAATATTGATATAGAATGACGTGTAAAGGGGCGGAAGGCAACCATTCTTCACCGCGAATCACATGTGTGATTTCCATCAGGTGGTCGTCCACCACATTCGCTAAGTGATAGGTCGGCAATCCGTCGGAAGATTTATACAAAACTTTATCATCAATAATAGAAGAATTTACATTGACATCTCCACGAATCAAATCGGGAACATGAATGGTTTGATTCGGTTCAACCCGGATTCTGACCACGTATTGTGTTCCGGCATTCAACAATGCTTGAGTTTCTTCGGCATTCAACGTCAAGGAATTACGCATCGACAATCGGGTCGAAGCATCGTATTGGAAATTTGGGATTCCGGCTCGTTTGGCCTCTAACTCCTCCGGCGTATCAAAAGCGATATATGCCAAATTATCCTTTAATAATTGATCGATATAACGTTTGTAAACGGATTTTCGTTCCGATTGCCGGTAAGGACCGTATGCACCGCCTGTGTGCGGACCTTCATCGAAAGTAATCCCTACCCAACTCAGCGATTCGATGATGTATTCTTCTGCACCGCGCACAAAGCGTTGCGAATCGGTATCTTCGATCCGGAGAATATAATCGCCTCCGCATTTTTTCGCAAAAAGGTAGTTGTACAATGCGGTTCTCACGCCCCCAATGTGCAGCGGACCGGTTGGACTGGGTGCAAAACGGAGCCGGATCTTTTTATATGACATATAATTTAATTAAGAATTTAAGAATTAAGAATTATTGAAATTTGTTTAAATAACAATAATTTTTTGCAAAAGTACGTATATTTCTGTTTTTATTACTACATTTAGCGAAAATTATTGAAAGTATGAACCGGAGATCATTTATTATACCCGGATATATCTATTTTATCATTGTGGGATTGCTCATTCTTTTCTTTTTTCCACGCGGCGGAAAATTCAATTACTCTTTCACTGAAGGTCGTCCCTGGCAGTACGGTTTATTGATTGCCCCTTTCGATTTTCCTGTCTATAAGACAGATGCGGAAATCAAGAGAGAGCAGGATTCCATTCAAACCCTGTCTTCTCTGTATTTTAGGAAAAATGAAGAAGTTGCCAACCGGCAGATACAACTGTTTAATGAAAATTTCAAACAGTTCAGCGCTTTACCGGATGCTTCGGAATATAGAAAGTATGTGGACAATATGCTGCAAAAGATTTATAATATTGGCATAATCAGTGCGAATGATCACCAGTTTTTGCAGGATGGAAATTATACGCATTTGAAAGTTTTTCACGATCATCAGGCGGAGCCCCATACCGTGAGGGAATTTTATACGATGCGAACCGCTTATACCCTGTTAATGGATAACTGTCCGAACCATTTGGATGTGAATGAACTGCGTAAAATGATGCCGGATAACTACCTGCGTGAGAATTTGGAATACGATGAGGCAATGACCGAGAAAGTGAGGCACGAGTTGCTGCGGGATATTTCCCCCTCTCACGGGATGGTGCAAGCGGATGAAAAGATTGTCGATCGCGGAGAAATCGTTGATGAACCGATTTACAAAGCGCTTCGTTCGTTGAAAATCAGTTATGAAAAACAATCCGTAATGGTGCAGGGTCAAATCGGATTGTGGATTGGGACGGCAATTATTATCGGAATATTGATTGCCGGTTATTTTTTCTTTTTTTATTATTTTCGGAAGAAGATTTACGTAAACAAAAAAGATATTGTCTTTCTGCTCTTTATGCTAACGCTTTTCACGGTTCTGACGGAGATTTGCATCGCTCACGATCTTTTCAGCATCCATATTATTCCTTATGCCATTATCCCGATTGTTATCCGCACTTTCTTCGATTCACGAACAGCGCAAATGACCCATTTGGTAACGATTCTCATTTGCTCCCTGCTGATTCCCTTGTCGTTGGAATTTATATTGATGCAACTGATCGTTTGCTGGGTTGCCTTGTATGTTTTGAAAGACCTGTCGAAACGTTCCGAACTGATAAAATGTGCGTTGAGTATTCTCGTTACCTATGTATTGGTATATCTTGGGTTGTTGCTGTTTCAGGATGGAAATTTTTCGAGGATCAGCGAGCGTATGCTGATGTATTTTGGGATTAATTTTCTTTTTGTCCTGTTTACTTATTCGTTTATTTATGTGCTTGAGCGGATTTTCGGATACATCTCAAACGTTACTTTGGTGGAACTGTCGGATATCAATACGCCTGCTTTGAAGCAACTGTCGGAAAGTTGTCCGGGCACTTTTCAACATTCGCTTCAAACCTCCATGTTGGGAGTTGCGGCGGCTGCGAAAGTAGGCGCTAATCCGCAACTGATTCGGACGGGCGCTATGTATCATGATTTGGGGAAGATAAAAAATCCGCATTTTTTTGTAGAAAATAAAGTGGAAGGCTACGCTACGCACGAAAATCTGAGTTTTGAAGAAAGCGCACGCATCATTACCGATCATGTTCCGGAGGGGGAGAAAATTGCGTCAAAATACAATCTTCCGAATGCCATAGTCAAGTTTATTCGGACGCATCACGGAAAAGGGAAAGCCAAATTCTTTTATAATTCGTTCCGTAACCAGTTTCCGGACGCAGTAGTCAATGAAGAGGCTTTTTCGTATATTGGGGAAAATCCCGACACAAAAGAAACCGCAATTATCCTGATGGCAGATTCGGTGGAAGCCGCTTCCCGCAGTTTGACGGAATACACGGAAGAATCGATACGGAATTTAGTTAATCAGATTATCGATACGCAAATAGTCGAAGGTTTACTGAGCGAGGCGCCTTTAACTTTCAAAAATATTACCGACATTAAAAACGTTTTCATCGAACGGCTGATTTCGGTTTATCATTCGCGAATCGTTTATCCGGAGTTGGAAGAGAAATGATTTTTTTTATATCCCAAAAATAAGTTGTAAATTTGCACCTAAAGCAAAAACGATGGATGATACAGGGAAAGTAATAAAAAAATTGCGGCGTATTAAGCCTTACTTACAGAGAGAGTACGCCGTGAAGCGCGTAGGCTTGTTTGGTTCGATAGCTCGTGGCACTCATACCGATAGTAGCGACGCAGATATTATGATCGAATTTGAATACCCTGTGGGCATTGAATTTGTTGATTTGTCGTATTTTCTTGAAAAAGAATTAAATAGAAAGGTGGATGTTGTGTCTTTTAAAGGAATAAAAAATAAATATTTAAAAGAAATAGAAAAGGATATTATTTATGTCTAAACGAAATGCAAAACTTCTGATTGAAGATATTCTTGAAAGTTGCTATAAAATTATGGATTATACGAGAGATATTTCTTTTGAAGAATTTGTTGCAGACTCCAAGACAATCGATGCTGTTGTCCGCAATTTTGAAATCATTGGAGAAGCAGCAAACCGTTTACCCGAAGAATTTAAGGATTCTTATTCGAACATTGATTGGTTTAGAATAAGAGGTTTTAGAAACAGAATCGTACATGATTATTTTGGAATTGACTATTCAATTGTTTGGCAAGTGAAAGAAACGTATTTATCTTTACTAATTAAAAACCTTGAAGAACTTACTTTGTAAATTTTTACTTTGAAATAAAAAAATAAAATAATAAATATGAAGAAAATTTTGATTTTAACAGGAATGATTTTTACGATTGCTTCTTCCTGGGCATGTACCAATCTTTTGGTAGGCAAAGCCGCATCAACGGACGGCTCTACCATGGTGACCTATTCCGCCGATTCGTATGCACTCTACGGCGAGCTGTATCACTGGCCTGCTGCGACTTATCCCGCCAATACCTGGTTGGAAGTTCGCGATTGGGACTCCAACAAGTATCTCGGTAGAATTCCGCAAGTGAGCCAAACCTACAATGTTATCGGCAACATGAATGAATACCAGCTTTGTATTGG